>JAABVA010000185.1_pt1 | contig 83865 bp, 83 predicted proteins | sample 5560331 | NCBI WGS metagenome assembly JAABVA01 (sample SAMN12812661, study PRJNA571458) | rock metagenome | isolation source: Antarctica rocks | place: Antarctica: Victoria Land, Mt New Zealand sud | collected 2016-01-07
CGACCGCGCCTTCCCGTCCCCCATGGCGCCCCCCACCCCGCTCAAAGACCCCCGCCACCGTAGCCGCAGCGCCTCGACCGCCGGCCGCCGTAGCAGGCAGCCCTCCCCCTGCACGCGCGACATCTCCGAGGAAAGCCACATGTCGGAATTCGACTTTGACGGCCCGGACGAGCCCATCATCCTCATCGGCACAGCATCCCCACCACCTCCCGCCATGCCTAGCCAGAAATCAGGCCCTTACGCCGGCCGCAAGATCCCCCCGCCCTCCTCCGTCTACCCAGACTCCGTCTACCAAATCTCCCCGCCACCCTCCCCACCACCCCTCCTCCCCCCACAATTCCACCGCCCCTCGGCCCCCTCATCCATCTACTCCACGCGCACCTCCTCGCCCCGCCGCGGCTACCCATCTCCTTCTTCCGTACCCGACATGCCCGAGATCCACCCCGCGCTACGCAGCCAGTACCAGGCCAGCGCCGTGGATCTGAGCACTCTAGTTCCACCTTCCCCGATGCCGAAATCCGCAAAAGGAACTCTCTCCAAGGGCAAGGGCAAAGGACGCGCAGCTACGGTTGCGGACGAGGATGAGAGTGAGAGCATAGGGGGGACGGTGCGCGATACGAAGTTCTATGCGTTTTACGATGAGATTATTCCCAAGGGCGGGAGGGGGAGGGGCTATGGGCTTTGAGGTTGAGATTGGCCCGCAGGAGATATCAACACAGAGTGGGGGAAAAAACATACATCATGGAAGTGGTGTGTGTGTGGTTGGGAAATTTTTTGTTAAGGGAATTTTTTTTTTACGAAGGGCGTTTTTAGCGACATATGTAGCATTTGCTGCAACTGGATCTGTGCTTCTTTGATGAATGTTTGGGGCATATGTACATAGCATTTTGCATAGGCGTGCGACATACTGTACGCGCGTGCTGATTGTTTCTTGGGATTTTTGCCACATAAAGCATACAGCATTTTTTTGCGGTTGGCATTTGCACATAATCAACCAATCAATTAATTCCACATGATCCACTGAGCATACAGTACATACCCCTTTTATACATGCGTGGTTTTTGACTTCCCTCTCATGAGAAATAAACCGTTCCTACAATCTACTTCCGAAAACGGAAGTACACTCAAGTCCATGAATGTGAGTTTTTGCCAAGTGTAGATGACAATGTTTCATTCACATGCGGTATTGATGGTTCGTAAAACCCCCCCCAAAATCCATTTGTATTATCAGCTTCCTAACCATGTTCATAGCTGATAGCCTAGCACCAGTCTATAAGAACTCAAAAGGTCAAAGACAAGTATAAACTCCTCAACCGTATACGGAGGTAAGAGTATTCTCAGCATAACCCGAGCAGTAGCCGAAAAGAATCTTCCACTTGCACTTGTATAATCCATGAATCCAAGCACCCCCCACCCCAACTCCAACACACCACCTCCACAAATACCCATAACCAACCAGCTCTTATCATGAACCAAAACCATCGTCCTCCGAGTAACCATTCGAAACCGTAAGAAATCTATTCCACTCCACCTTCGGCACCACCCTCACGAAACCGATCCAGGCGAGACTCTTCCACGCGAAAGACTCAATTTCTCGCGCATCCCCCTAAGACTTCCTCGAATCGACTTTCCAATACCGCCAATGGGAAACGGTCTATTCTCCTTGACTGTTTCCGGGTGTCCCCGGCCTTTTTTGGATATGCAGTCATCCGGGCGGATGTCGCCGTTTCCTTGAGGGATTTTCCGCCAGCTGACAACAGTACGATTGTTCGAAGTTGAGATGGATAGTTGCTGGGCCTTGAGCGGGTTGACCGCCGTCTCGTCGCTTGGCCTCGGGTAGCTCGAAGCCTCAGCTACCATGGATAAAGGGTCTTCGCCAACATCATGATCTGGGTGTTGCAGCCAATTCGATACCACACAAAGGATTTCAGGCGTAGTCCCCTTGCTATCCATTTTCTCTTGTTCCCTTATCCTCTGTGTCTCACTTTGTTTCGTTTCCGCCACCTCTTTGACTCCCTGGCCCTCTTCTTCCCTTTGTCTCTGTTTCGATTTTTGTTGCAAGATCGCGTTAGCCGCCTTTTTGCGTGCCCGGTATCCTTCGAGTCCCGTTGGGTGTCGGATTCCATATTCATGAACTGGCTCTGATTTTGCATTGGACGCCTTCGCTCGAGCGCGCTGTTGGAGGGTCATGTCCTTGCCCCGAGCGAAGAATAAATTCCGCCCATATGAACGTTGAAGCGATGACTCTTTCTTCTCATATAGTTTCTGGTTATCTCCGGCGCCGTTCGGCTCAGCAGGGAGTGCTTGTCCAGAGTCTTTCTTCGTTGGCGACTCTGCTGGAATTTGGCGAAAGACAGAGATATTGGCAGGGAGCTTCGATGAAGATCTGGGCTTTTCGCAGCGGCAGTCGAAGCTCTTGAAGACTGCTTCGGATATCACAACAACACCCCTGTCTTTGGCTTCAGCTTCTGCTGCCATGCTATGAGCCCGTGGTGGAGGCTGAATCTTGCCACCTTTGGAGTATGCTCTTGTCTCGTCCGCGAACAATTCTGCTTCCTTAGAGAATCTGTTTCCCGGAATGGCCATGACAGAGCATAAAGGAAGAAAACAAAACAGCGTTTCGTCGTACACAACCTCGACTGTAGCATCCTCAGCTTTACAACTTGAACCTTTCGATGCTGCGTTGGAAATGCAGGTCAGTTTTCGCCCAGAGTCCCTATGGATAAAAAGTCCCCATCCATCGTCGTAGATGACTGCTATCATGAATTCATTCTTGTCATCGAGCTCTGAATTTCTATTGGATTGGCTCGCAGAGAATGATGTGTCTCCTATAAATTTAACGAGGTACCCCGGCCTGATGGGGTTCTGGAATTCCTTTGGCTGTTGAATATCTGTACATAATATGTTGTTGGTGATCTGAGGATGAGTGAAGTCGAGGGAGACTTGTGGTATTTGATCAACGTATTTGGGGGCAACAGTTGGATGTGCTTCTAATCCCTCAATTCCTGTCGAGCCGTTTTCAAGAAAGTCCTGATTTTTCTGATCATCTCGAAGGGCAGCCGTTGGTTCTTGATGCAGCGTGGCGGCGTTTTCACAAGGAACTATGAGCGAATTGGATTTAGCAGAGCAATCCCTACTGCTTCCTGTTAATCTGCTTTGCCAGACCATATCGGATGAGGTTATCTTAAGGAGCCCATGCTTGTTCCTCTGCAAGTTTTGGTAATCAGAATCTTGAGGGAGTACAGTGGATTCATGTACTGATGTATGGTGTTCCGAAGGGTCTGCGGTGGGAGGTTCTGATACAGTAAAGTCAGCAGCGACCAATAATGGCAAGCAAGCATCGTCTGGCGTACTTTGAGCAACAATTTGGTCTGCATGTTCCGCCATATTGACCAAGTCCGGTGTCTGGCTAAAAATATCTGCCATCTTCCTAATTTGTTCACTAACAGTTGTCTCGGCAGGCCTCATGGAAGATACATTACGATTTTTCAAGTCAGTAAAGACGTCTTCATCAGACTCACAGGTTCCTGTATCGGTATCTGTATCTTCCAAACCATTCGGCGAGGAATGAGAATCTATTGGTAGGTCGTAGATCTTCCATACTGGAGGCCGTGGAACATATTCCCCCTGACGTCTCCGGTGGATAAAGGAATCGGGACTCGAAGGCGTTAATTTTCTTGGGCTCTCGTCATCGGCGACATGTCGGATAGGCGAAGGGTCTGGTACAAGGATGTTTGGTGGGACTGGCGGCTTGCTGGGCGTGCCCATGAGAGGTTTCCACCTAGATTCATGTTGCTCCTCTTTGCTGGCGACGTCGGTCAGTCTTGGACGTATTTCCGGCATTGCTGTAAGGTACGAGGTATTTGGAGGGTCGATCGGCATTGGTTCGTCGTAAGAAGCACGAAAGACTTCGGGTACAAATGGAATTTCCGAGGAGGTCCTGATTCTGGTGTTGCGCTTCGCCATACTTGCAAAATCCAGCGATATGAAATGAATGGTATTAGATTGAACGCTGTTGAGGTAAACTGAATGTTACGAAAAACTGATGTGTAGTGAGACTCAAGTGTGCAGTGAAACAATGCGGTTTGTCTTTAATGCAAAGGTTTGGGTTTGAAAGGATATGGGAAAGATGGAAAGCTCTCGTCAAAGTATGGTTTCTCGAAGAGGCAGTCACGATATGACAGTCATGATTTCCAATTTGCAGCAAACGAAAGGTCCAGATCTTCTTTGCTACAACGAGCCAGACGAGTACCATCATTTTCCTCCCCAGAACTTCCAAATCAAGTTAACGACATGCTCACTGTCTGTTATAGCAAGCTCATGCCCAGCATTGCAGACTTCAACTCTTAAATTTTCCCAACCCAAAACTTCACTCGCGTCCTCTACTATCTCATCCTCGACAATGATAGGATCCTGGTCCCCAAGAATGACTAGCACTTGACCGTTCTGCAATCCCGCTACTTCGGAGACTCTATCTCGAGACGCCTTCTGTATAATCAATCTTTCACCAATCCGCTGCCATTGGGAATGTTGGTTATAGATAGGGCCGTGGCGGATGCTGGACATGAATGACTTGATGAACCCTTGGTGCGAGTTGATTTGCCAAGCCTAAGGACCGAATCAGCTTTGATTTCCGATGCCGGTTTTCTAAAATAGTGAGACTCACGACTACAGAAGCAACTGTGACACCGGGTCTGCTTCTCGAGAGTACCGCTCTGTCGAAACTGCCAGGCCTTTCCTGCATCGGCACTTCTGCTGCCTCTGGTCCATCTGGTGTTGTAGGTTTTTCCGTCGGATTATTACCGCTCAACCGCCTCTTTACTAAGTATTGCAGCCAACTCTCCGGAAACCATCTAGTAGAATATAAAAGCTTGCTGGTCCACGTAATGTTATGAGGGCGTTGGAGACCAGATGGAGCAATCAGAACTAAAGAAGAGACCATATTCGGAAAAAAGGAAGTGAAGTTAGCGGCTATGCCACCTCCAAGAGAGTATCCGATAAGAGAGAAAGAGGTGCTGCCGGTCCATGATAGAGTGGAGGATGTGAGGGCAAGAAGAACCGAGGTGGTAAAGAGGCGGCTGGATTGGGGAAGAGCGTGAGATCCTGAGAGGGGAGCATCTGAGTAACCGCGGCCCCAGAGATCTACGGAGATCTGCAAGTAAGCCAGAAACGCATGATCCATAGGCTAAATTTCAAGCTCAATATCACTTTAAAAGAGTTAAGGCTGGGAAAGCATCGCAGTAGACGGCCCGAAACAAGGGTTTTGAGAAGGTTTGTATATAGGTGGAACTGAGATTACTTACCAAAGAGCATTACACGACAGCCTCTCTCAACCAAGCCGTGTGCAATGGCTCCTTGTCAATGGGTTAGTGGGTCCTGACGATACGAAGGGACTTCTCGTAACCCAACAACCTAAAGCAATAGAAGGAGTACTGATCCCATGTATCAAGAGTACTTTCCTACCATCTTCCGGTCCCCATTCGTATACTCTCATGGTTCCATAAGGCGAATCGACATCCCTCGCGCCTGGCAACACGTCTGGCGGATAAGGCAAATCAGCAATATGGGAAGGCGATCGCGGCAAGCTCTCCCTGGGTGACTTGACTACAGTCTCTTCCAGACCAGGGTAAGAGGCTTCGGAGGCTTCGCGAAAAGCCCATAGTCCTAGGCCCAAACCTAGTACAATCCACTCGGGGAATGTTAAGTTGGGGACTAGCCGTTGATGAGGCACAGCTTTGACCAGACCTGTCCCCAGCAAAGCACCTATCGAGACAGTGGTTACTATTGTTGGTAATTGTGACTGCAATCCTCTCAGCATTGCCATTGAACCATAAATTCAAGATCTCGATTTGGCTCGACGTGATATGAAGCTACGGAGAACATCTTTCGCGTAGGACTCATTACGTAATTGAGTAATTGACATCCACGATCCACCAATTGATTCCTTTATTGTTTCCACATTGTCAAATGCTCCTCAGGCACTTTGCAAGCTTTGGCGTTAGGGTTGCTTTCGATCAATGGGTTAAGAATTGGTACAGCTCACTTCAGGGAGTCCATCTACGGATTACATTCCTATCATGTCTTAGGAAGATGGTGTCATTCCTTACGGTTCCAATGTTTACGCAAACGGCTTTAGCAGTCTCCTATTTTCGTATCCCCTTTGCTCTTTCTTTAAGGTATCAAAACCCTCCAGCTAGAGTTTCTGGCCTAGAAGCTCAGTGAACGCTTCCCAATGCTTCAGGTGCTTCCGATAGCAGAGAGCTCATAGCAATGTTTTCATGAGTAAATTAATCGCTTCCTATCAGTCCCACAATCTCTTCTACGAAATTTTGGGTCTATCATATGTACTAAACATTACGCATGAATCTTTTACTGAGGGACCATCTTTCTTTGCCACACGTTGACCGTTGACTAATCACAATGGGGTCCTCTAACCGCCCTGCGCATGGTCCAAAAATACCGCCAATTGATTCGCAACAAGTGCCAGGGGCTGCTGGTTTGCGCCAGATATCTGAGTTGACCCCACACGCGAAGCCTGGTCGTGGTGCTATCAATGAAGGAATTCATCCCAATACCCAAAAAGAACCTGATTATACTCGGGATTCTGGGGAACACGAGCCTTCCTCGAATACAGCGGCCGAACCCACAGCATTTGAGTATGTGCGGAGTACAAAAACGCAGAAGCCAACATCGGCAGTTGGTTCCCCAACCGTTACGCGCAATGCTTGGACAAAGGGTGTTCCTGGTCGGAAAGTTGAAGTAGTATATCACGAGGAAGAGGAACCAGAATTTCTTGACTTCTATGGTGAGAAAAGCCATGGAGAAGTCATGCTACGCAGTAAGTGCTCAGACTAATCAATAGCAATGGCAGAGGATCTAACGATGTCGTAGGACGCAAGCCAATCCCAGGAGGACAAATTCATCGCGAGACACCTAAACAAACGCCGCATCTAAGAGGGTTAATGACACCATCATTTGAAGTGCGAGGGCGTCAGCAACCAGCGCGGGGTCAGGTCGCACGTCGTGTTCCTTTCGCAGCACATACTCGACACTCTAGCCCATATTCGGCAGCTAAGGAGAAGGAAGAGACAGGGATCTTGATACAGTCCCGAAAGGGGGCTCTGTATCTCCATGACACTTCTTACAGGTCTTTCTGCGACTTGATTAAAAGGCTAGTCCGCGATGAGGGTGGCTCCAAATACTTCATTGACTTTAAAAACATCGAAGCGGAGTCTCCCCGAGAGTACCCTATTGATCTTCGATTGGGAGAACATTCTTACAAGGCCGACATCCTACCACGTCTGAAAATACGGGACAATGAGGCTCGAGTCCGCAGTGATAGCTACGATGGATATGAAAACTTCATGCCCGATAATCCCGCCTTTGGTCATTTGAAAATAACAGCGCATGGGGTTGGCTACGTTTACTGCTCTACAAAATGGCACCTGTGGAAAGATGATCTGATACAGAATAGTGGCCAGTTCTTGAAAGCCCTTGACCTTCTATTCCCACAAGAAACTGAAGACCATCAAGCAGAGCAGTTCACTGTTTTTGTGCCCAAATATGGATCGTACAACATTGATCGTTCATTCCTTCCCGCGTTAAACAGCTCAATACAAGAGAGCCTCAGCAGAGTCACCGGTCTCGAAGGGCAGGAGCACAACGAGATACCAGCCGAGATATTTGTGTCTAGAACAAACACGCCCTTACCAGACCAATCAGTGCTCCCAGAGCAGACAAAACACATAATGGGAGGCGGGTCACTAGAGACATCTGTAGACGAAGCGCAAAGGGAGAGGTTAGCTCGGGAACTGGAATCACATCAGCATTCCTTGCCCGTGCCTCAATCCGTCTACAAAACAAGCTTAGCAACCCTTCAGTTACCTCGATATGGACCAAGCCTGGAGCCTGAGATCCGAGGAGGTCATGGCATTCCTTTAATTAATCCAAAGATTCTTACACTCTCGGAAATCGAGGACCTCCAGCGACGGCTTCGATTACGAGAAAATGAACTCCTTCAACGGGAAGAATACTGTCGAGTCTGCGATAAAACCTTTCGACACGGTTCTTCTGAGGTATGTACCCGTTTCGCCACCCTACGATTTTAGTCTCATAGTTTGCAGGTCGAACAGCACTACCAGCGGCACAAGCTCAGACGGCTCTGCCCAATGTGTCAACAAGACTGGACGGAGCTGACGAGAGAGGCAAATCACCCAATGCTTGCTTGGGGACTCAGTACTTATAATTTTATAGGATCAGATATCACATCTGATCTCGAGCCACCTCCATCGGAGATCGCAAATGCGAGAAGGATGCCCTTCTGCAGGTTGCTTAGAGGACCTGGCCGACATCGCACAGTTTCCAGACCTTGGCGTATGTAATAGACTGACTGTCTTATTCAGACTGGGCAGCTGACATATATTGCAGCATGTTCTCGAGCATTTGCAAAGCCATATAGAGCATCGCCCTATTGCTCGAGCTACAGGGCAGAAGCGGCAGATACCCAGATTATGCTCGTATCCGGGCTGCCACACAGATTTAGGTCTGTTCACTACTCAAGTGAGCCCTTCAGATCTGCTTGGCCCTCACATAATTGCTGATTCTTTCTAGCAACAGGAGGAGCATAATGGAACACATTCGCCATCAAGATCTTCTGGAATAGCAAAGGACATCGAGACTCAAACCGAACGCCTAGTCTCGGGTCCACCTCCAGTCTCGCCAGAGAAACCACCAGCCTTGGAAAGATTGTATTGTAATAGATGCTTCGAGTGTATGCAATCTTTGTCCGAGAAGGTAAATTATGACGTCTGGTTCCTCATACGTGAGAGTGCTGATAATTTGGTATCATAGAGGCGACAGAACCATGCCGAAGCAAAATGCCAGACCACTGTGGAAGCATTTCTGCTGCTCACAGCAACAGAAGCCAAGGAACGGAAAGCGGCAATGAAGGCAGCGAAAGTAGAGCAAACTAGAAAGACCATACCCTCCGTCACACGGACGCTCCGTAATCGGGAGTACTCAACCCCTGTCGAGACAGAGGTTTCAGACGAAGAGGCAGATACTGGGTCAAAAAGGAAGAGGAAACCAACTGCAAAAGCAACTCCTACTCTGAGCAAAAGGCCGCGCAAGAAATGAGTAGCTGCGCTGTGTAAGAGAAAGAGCTTTGAGCGTTAGGGTTAGGTATCGAGAACGTTCTCTATAAGCGTACAAAGATACGTTCCATGTTTTCCTGAGCATTCGTAGTTCATCCCTGTAGAAGAGTAAGGGCAACAACGAGTGACACTCGCCGTTTTGGGCGTCGTTCTCATCTGTTATTTTAGGCGTCTGAAACGTGGAAAGCGATCTAACGGTAATATATAAAACACTTCAATGCGTTCTAGGTGCTAACGACGGTGCTACCTAAGGTAAAGTGCTCTTGAACGTACTCCACAACCAAATACGTCGATTATAATGCCCTTGCCTATGCTTAACCATCTTCTCAATTTTATCATGATTCAGCTTGTTACGGCGACCAGGAAGAACAGAATGCATTATCTTTGAGCCCCATGTGTATTGAAAAGCTCAGTTTCTTCTGCTGTTTGACGCGTGCGCGACTAGGTATGGTTTCATTTCAAAGGTGCAGAAGGTCTTGTTGTGTTGTACATTAGGTGTACGGAGGCGTTTACATGATGATGTGATTGATATGAGGTACTCCAGAAACTGCTAACAGATTTGTTGATGTTTGATGAGAATCGTCTAATTTCGTGCTTTGGTGTCTGTGTGAGGACTTTTTCTAACCAAGATTCTACGGGGTCAGAATATCAGAACTGAACATGACTGCATCTACTATATACGCCATGCGCACACTCTACTACCTATGTATATGTGGATAGCTGAACTAAATGAGCTAAATGAGGCCTTTTGAACGATGTTGAACACGAACGAGGGGAAGCGAAATTGCATACTTTCTAGAAAGTATGCTCAAGTAGAATATTTCTTATCTTATCTTATCTTATCTAATCTAGAATAATGTAATTGGCCCCTTGGCACACAAAAGCAGCGAAATAGAGAGTACCGACCTCGCTAAAGAAACCCTATCTCCATCCCTCCCCTCCAATCATCATCTCTCCAATGCTCGACACAATCTGCACGCTTCCACTGACCTCAGATCTCTTCGCCCAATCCATACATCCCACAGCCTCGCTGTTGGCCCTAGGTCTCGCGTCTGGTCACGTCCAGGTCCATCGCCTTCCCCCTTCACCTGCCGATGGCCACGGCACCATTGAAGTAGCATGGCGTACACGCCGTCACAAGGGAAGCTGTCGCACTCTAGCATTCAGTCCTAATGGCGAGCATTTGTTCTCTGCTGGTACCGATGGGTTGGTGAAAGCGGCCGTGACGGAGACCGGACAGGTTGTGTCAAAGATTGCAGTACCGCTCCACGCGTAAGTCGCACTTTCTTCATGGCCATATTTCCTAACATTCAAGCCATAGCTGGATGCATGCGTATATAGCCTTAATACATTCAACTGGCTAAATGTGCAAGAACAATAGCTCCACAACGGATCCACCCACTTTGATCCACACACTCACCCCGCAGTCTCTCCTTCTCGCTACCGACTCCTCCGCTCTGCACATCTACGACCTCCGCGCCAACTCTACCTTCACAACCTCTACCCCACAGCGGACTCACCACCCCCACGACGATTACGTGTCCTCTCTCACCCCGCTCCCACCTGGAGAAGCCTCCACCAGTGGATTCAGCAAACAATGGGTCAGCACAGGTAGTACCACTGTCGCTGTGACGGACCTGAGAAGGGGCGTATTAGTTAAGAGCGAGGACATGGGCGAGGAGCTATTGAGTAGCTGCAACATCAATGGGAAAGTGTTTGTTGGTGGGGAGAGAGGGGTACTGCGGGGATGGGAGATAGGGGAGTGGGATGAAGAAGAGGAGAGGATTAACGTTGCTAGAGGTGAGAGCCTAGACGTTGTAAGCTCTGTTCCGGAAGAGGTGGGCGGTAACAAATGGGGTGGGGATTTGGTGGCCGTAGGGCTGGGCGGTGGCAAGGTCAGGGTTGTGAAGGTGGCGAAGGGGAGGGGCAAGGTAGTGGGGGAGGTGGTGCATGATGAGGTGGAGCCGGTTATAGGTGTTGGGTTTGAGGTTGGGGGGAGGATGATTAGTGGTGGGGGTAGCGTGGTGAAGGTTTGGCAGGAGACTGTGGGCGGAGCCGCAGAATACGATGATGATGAAGAGGCTGTTGCTGGGGCACTGGATGTGGACGGAGGTGGCAGCCGTGACAGCGATGACGACGACGATGATGATAAAGGGGCCATTAATGATGAGAGTAGCGAGGAGGAGAAGCCCAGGAAGAGAAAGAAAAAAAGGAAGCGCGGCAAGGGCGGAGATATAGGAAACGAAAAGCAAATCATCAAGCTCAAAGGCCTAGACTGAATCTCAAAAGATCACAATCAAAAACAGGTACCCGAAATGCCCAGCCTGTTTCTCCAGGCCAATCACTCCCAAGGCACATTCATCATCACCAAAATCCTTTATGGGCAGACTCTGTGGGTCTATCGAATTGTTTAGTCAATTTGATGTCCAAAGCCAAATTCGCTCATTCCAATCAGGCAGACCTCCCAACCTTTCCATGCCTCAGAACCCCCGAAACCTCCATACCTAACCACAACACTTTAGAACCGGCCGTCAAGAAAAGAAAACCGTCCATACCCAATCACCTTAGTATCGGCCGTCAAGAAAAAGAAAACCGTCCATACCCAACCACCTTAGTATCGGCCGTCAAGAAAAAGAAAACCGTCCATACCCAACCACCTTAGTATCGGCCGTCAAGAAAAAGAAACCCCCCAGAACCTACGACCATTAAAAAAAACCCTCGTAACTACCTCCCCTAAAATCCCATCCAACCCCCCTCCCTTCCACAGTCCCCACATCTAACCTACGGCGTCGGAGCCAACGCCACAACCGCACAAGCAGCAGAACAAGTCCCAAACGCCGCATTACACGCCAAAATCGCCGGCGGCGCTCCAAGCCCAGCAGTCGCTCCCCAGACAGCGCCCGCGGCGGCGTAGCATGCGGTGACGACCGCGGCGCAGCCGGCTTGACAGATGCCGTAGGCTGCGGGGCCGGCGGAGGCGGTGGCGAAGAGGGTGGTGCTGGTGAGGAGGGCGGTGGTGAGGTGCATTTTTCGGTGACGGAAAGTGATTTGGTGGGTGACGTGTTTTGGTTTTCGAAATGGGGTTGGGTGGCGGGTGGTTTGTTCGTTTTTGGAGGAGAGTTGGTTTGGTTGGGTGTTTGGGGTTTGAGGTGGTGTGGGAGGGTTGGGAGTGAGTGGTGTCGATATGGAAGGTTTTTGTAGGAGGTGATGGTGGTTGGAAGATGGGTCTGAGGTGATGTGGGAGGGTTGAGAGGGAGTGGTGTCGATATGGAAGGCCTTTGTAGGAGGTGATAGTGGTTGGAAGGTGGGTCTGAGGGTTGGGTGATGTTTCGAGTTGATTCTGTGGTGTTGAGATGTTACTGCTGTCGAGGAAGCTTGGCTCTTTGAAAGTGAGTCGGTTTGCTAATCTCCGCTTTGATGCGAATATTGGAGATGGAAAAATTAGGCCGATATGCAAGTTCACTTTGATGTGATTATCGAAGATACGTCAGATGGAAAAGTGGAGATGTGGAGGAGAAGTGAAGGAAAAGAAATGCATGTGGGGTCTGCAATTAAGGCTTGGATCAGCGATGCCTATTTGCTAGACACAACGGGTAAAGACATATGTAGTTGGTAGTACGGTGGAGTGATCTTGCATAGACCAAGTCCAGGACATCAAAATTAAAAAGCCATGAAATCACCATTCCAACGCCGAAGCACCAGCCAGGCAACCCAGTCACTTTCATTCATAATCTCCCCTTTCCCAATTCCAATTCTTACTCACTTCTTCCCTCTCGAGAGCAACTTTCCCTCCAAATCCCTCACTGCTCTCGCCCACACGCCACCATCCGCCTCCGCCCACGTCTCCACACCGGTCTTCTGCTCCAAAAATCCTCCCAGCTTCTTTTCCTTCAAGTCCTCGCCATAAACCACTCTCGCGCTCGGCGTCAACTTGATATCCAGGCCCGTCACACCCTCTCCACTCTGCACCTTGACCTCAAAGGTCACCTCTATCTTTGTCCTCATGGATCGAAGGAGAAGAATCGAGCGGATCGCCATCACTTCATCGGCTGTTATTGTAGACTCGGTGATGTAGCTCACTCCTAAGGCTCTGGCCTCTTCCATAATCACAGACGCCTTTCTCCAATTTGAGCTCACGAAGTCAAGCAAGTCCTTGATCTTTGTTTGGGATTGCTGAAGGCATTGTAGCTGTACACGCATGATCTGAAGGAAAAATCGCTTTTCTGTTGTGAGCGGGCGGGGTTGGTATTCGTGAGCGTCGGCGATGTAGGTAAGGCTTATTGGCGAGCATTCACCGTTGACTGGGTGTGCAGAGCCATTTGGCATGAACGAAGCGGGGGAAAAGAAAAGCTGGAGGGTATGCTGGTAAGACAGGGTCAAGGTTTGCCCAGCGGCAGATATTATAGACCATCCATAAGCTTTTTCTAGCGCATTTACGTTGGCTACAGAAATCGTAAGCAATTTTTAGCAAAGTATTCATTGCTGAAACAAACCTTGCAGAGTTGCAACTTCTGTTGGGCTCCAGCCCCGACACTCCTGTTGGACTTTTTCAGCTTCCTTGATCTCCTCGAGATACTCTTGTTTCCGTTCAACAGCATTCTCAAAGCCTGTTTCTTTCTCACGCAATTCATGTTGGAGGTCTTCAATCATCTTTTGCTTGGCTTCTATATCCTCTTCCACTGCGATAAGAGCGTTTCTTGCATCCTTCAGCTCCTCTTGATCGCAACTCGCTAGCGCTTCGGCTTGCGCTTGTTGCGTTTGAAGCTCAGCTTCTAAATGCTCATGCTCCTCGATTAAGCCTGGCAAAACAGGCTGGAGGAAAGACTCCTGCTGAAATAGATTTTTATCGTCTTCGTTCATGCCTTTATCGATTTGTAGTAAACCCTCCTTGAGGCCGTCAAGCAACTTCATACGCCATTCATACCACATGGCTTTACTTAAAAGTCTTGCATGGGTTTTCACATTCTTAAATTGATTATCCATGATTAGCTTGATGTCAGGGGGTGCAGACATATACTCGCGGAAAAGGGGCGGGTTCTCTTCATAAGTGTCAGCTTCAATCTCTTTGACTATGCTACGACCTTCTGCAATATATTTCTTAAGTTCTCGGCATGACTACGGGTCAAGGTCAGTATTAGAGGGAAGTGGGTCATGCCAGCAACTCACATGCTGATACAGCTCAAGCATTGGCACTGTAGAAGCACCAGCAACCACACAACTCTCCAATTCAAAGCCTGGTTCGGCCTGCGGTGTATTTTCAGCTCCAGAATTCCATTTCTTCGCGCTACTCTCCAACAAGGGGTTTGAGGCAAGAGTATGTCTTCGTTTAGTGGTTGTTAACTCCATGAAGCGGATGGTGGTCATGTTTAGGAAGTCCTGGAGGTGAATGTGATCTTCCTCTTCTGCTAGCTCAACAGCAGCTGCAGTGCCTTCTATAAGCCTGCGCTCGAAGGAAACAGGCATTTTCTCTGGGCTGAGATGTGCTTCAGCATCTTTAAAACGCGACTGCTCCTTCGGCGTCGTGTTGCCAGTCTTCTTCACTGGGGAGTCGCGAAGGGAAGGAGTAGTAACTTGAGCATTTCCAGATATCTCTGCAAAGCTCAGTCTTGTAGATCTCGTGATACGTCCAGTGGTCTGGATTTTTGATGGTGGTAGGGGAAGTTTTACACTCTTTACCGGACTTCCCTCTCTACCTTTCAAGCGTTTTGGGGTTGTGTCCTCGTCCTCGTCGTCTTCGTCAAGCTCTGCAGGTCGTTTGCCCAGAATGCCTTTTGCTGCACCAACATGCAAGCTCTTGCGTCCATTAAGTTTCTTCTTCTGTGGTGTGAGGCTTTCAATCATGTCCTTAAGGTTGGCCGTGGCATCCTTTTCCTCCTCCAAATCTTGAGCGTCAGCCTCCATCTGCAAGATGCCGCGACCGCTTTCTCGACGCTCATCTTCTACGCGCTCTTTGTCAACCTCCTTCTCCATGGCTTTGGGGTCCTCAAAGCGTACGCCTGTCGACACTTGTGCTTGAGGCACGAACCTCGCTGCTTGTTCACCAATTGATACTCGCCTATCAAGTAATTCGGTCACTCGAGGGGATCCAAGGCCTTCTTTGTCGACCCCAAGGCCAGAAGATCTCCGACGTCGCGGTTTAAGGACAATGCTCGGCGTAGCAATGCCAGTATTAAAGTCTTCCTGGAACAATGGATTTAACACCGTCGGTCGTGGAGAAGCGGTATCTTTAATTTCTGCTTGGAATAGCTTTCTTGGCGAGCCAGTTCTCAATGTTACGTTTTTGGATGGCGGTGTCTTCCCAGGTGCAGTGGGTCGTGTTGGAACTGGTGTCAATTGCTTAGAAGGGGTCATCGGTTTCTTGATTGGCGTAGATCGTTTCGATGCAGGTTTTGGAGTTACAGACCGTCTTGAACCTGCACTTCTTCTAACGTTACTTCGATTCTGCGAGGTCGCCAAACTTGGGCTCCCTGTTTCAGATGCCGTTGCAGTCATATGATTCGACAATCGGTGATCGATAGGCAAGCCTGGGCCCGAAGAGCCCTTAATGATATCCTCATAGAATGGAAAGCCAGACAATTGGCCGCTGTCTGTTTCTCGTTCCATGATCATCTTAGCTTGTTGCTTGTTGTCGGTAAAGAGCTGTTGAGGTAAGATGGCGCCAAGTGCTGTGGTAACCTCCATGTCGATTGTCTGATCCTCTACAGGTTCAGTGCGCTCCGTTATCGAAGGTAGAATGCCACCAGCTGCGTAAGTCTTGTCCATGTCCTCTCCACTAAACGACGAACCTTCGCTTTCACGTCGTTTTCCCTCGCGGTGCAGCAGTTGCTGGGTAGGTAAGAGATCTTCAGCCGCAGAATCGCCTCGGATTTGACCTTCGTCCTTCCTTACGACTACGACGCCCACAACTGAGGTAAACTCCATCGTCAGCTCTTCGTCCTCATCACCAGATCCTGAAGCCCCTGCATCTTCACGAAGACCGGGTAATTGTTCATCCTGTTGGATACCACCAACCACCGTGGTCAAATCCATCGTTTCGTCCCCAAATGCAGACCCATCGCCGGACGATCGATGACGGTTCACGCTACTCCTTCGCCTAGCTGTCATACCAGACCTTCGACGACCTTGTATCGGTGAAACCTGGCCCTCTTCGCGAGACGATAAAATTGTGCCGCCAGCTTGAGTGATCTCCATGGTCTTTTCCGCCTCGCTGTTTTCGGTATTTCTTCTCACATTGGCCTCGAAGGCTGGCGAAAAAGGGTTTTGATTCTCTTGATCCAGAAACGCACTGGGATCACCTACCACCTTGGGGTCGTTCGTCCCTTTCTTTATCCAAGGTTTAAAGGCCGCAGTGACCTCATCGTCAGCCATCTCCATCGTGATATCACCATTCTCATCATATTCGATTCCTTGTGTACCAGCTTGTCTGGCTGCTTGACGTAGAGCCTCCTCAAGTCTACCACTTGTGCTAGTACTAGAACTCCCGTTCGATCGATTGGAGACTGAAGAGTGAGCAGTGATGTCATCATTATCAATTCCCGTCACGGTTGGCTCGTCTTCAACAAGATCTTTGTCATCTGAGTCAGAGGAATCGCTGTCGTCGTCGGCTGTCGTAAAGGCCTGACTTCCAGAATCATCACTGTTCACAGAGCTCCCGCTGTATGGACTCGAAGAAAATTCGTTAGGGTTATTGAAGTTCATTGGAGGAATTCCTGAGCTGCGGCGACGCTTCTTTTGATGCAGGTCGCGTTGGTGAGCCGGTGATGCAGTTACCTGTACTTCCTCAACCTGCTCCGGTGGGGTAGACGGTGGCTCTGGAACGTCCGAACTCGGGATTGGTGACGCTGCATTGGCAGATAAAGCAGATGCTCGTCGAGTAGAGTTTGTGGATGCGGATGAAGTAGTCGAGTCTTCTGGAAGCTCGACAGTATCCCATGTATGCAAAGTAGCCTCTGGCGCAAATGAGACTCTCCGATTTGCTTCAATCAGTCAGTAATCAGCAACAAATGTACATGAACCCAGATGGAAAATGGTATCTTGGCGGGTCATGATGCATCCAATCACATACCCAAAGATTTCCTCCGTGCATCTTTGTGAGCTATAAAATCTTGGCGCGCTCTCTCCTTCGCCGCCTCTTGTTGCTCCTCCTCAGTACGTACGGCAACTCGTGTTTGACCTTGAACAGGAAAAGGAAGATGAGGCGTATTATCCGTAGCCTCTGGCGGGCCACCAAAAGGGTTTGGTAGAACGTCGGGTCCTAGTAGATCTGTCGTAGGTGTAGGAATAGAAGTATCGATCAATGAACCATTCTGAGACTGTTCAGGCGTTGGCCCACTGTCAGTCTTCCTAGGTGATGTCCTTGTGCTGACCCGAGCTGGGATCTGTTTCGGAGGCGAGAACGGTATCGTAGGCTTCAGAATTGACTTGATTTGCGGCGGCAATGCAGACTGCATCATTGATCGACTTAGTATATGCTACATTTACAGCGTGCAGACTTGAAATATCCTACCGCGCGCCGGTTTCCCGCATTTCCTTTGAGCGCGTCCAGACCTCCAGGTCCTATACTCTTGCTGCGGGATTCCCTTCCTGTTGGCCTCTTTGAAGTTGTGAGACTCAATATTCCCGCAGAATCAATTGTAAGATTCTCTTTGTCACCACTGATGTCCGGGGAAGGCATGTGCGCGATTGATTTGCGTGCTCGAGATCGTGCGGCTGATGCCTTTGGGCTTTGGGGAGTCGCCATTCTGATGAGTCGATTACACCAAGCTGTTGGAATAGTTAGGTAGGTTTAAGCCATCATTAGCTCGAAAGGTCGAGATTGATGTCAACAGGCGGGGAATAGCGTGAATGTCTTGTAAACAAACTATCTAGGCTTAGTACCGGAGCTAAGCGAGATACCACTACCTAACTTTTGGCTCCCACACGAAATTCAAGGTTGGATCAACGACACCATACCCAACAATCCGCGATCATGGCGACCGAGTTGACAGTGCAGTCGGAGCGTGCTTTTCAGAAGCAACCTCACATCTTCCAGAATGCGAAAGGGAAGAGGACCAAGAGCGCAAGAGTAGGTAAGGGTGGGCGGAGATGGTTCAAAGACGTCGGATTGGGCTTCAGGACGCCGAAAACTGCCATCGAAGGCACATACATTGGTATGGATCATAGTTCCCTAGTTTGCAATGCGAGAACTAGTACAGAACCCATGCTACATCTGGAGGTTCTAATGTTTGGTTTACAGATAAGAAATGTCCGTTCACCGGCCTTGTATCGATCCGCGGCCGTATTCTCACTGGCACCGTTGTCTCGACAAAAATGCACCGAACACTAGTCATCCGTCGTGAATACCTCCACTTCATTCCCAAATACTCAAGATATGAAAAGAGACATAAGAACCTTGCGGCGCACGTTTCACCAGCATTCCGTGTGGAGGACGGTGACCAGGTTACAGTTGGGCAGTGCAGACCTCTGAGCAAGACGGTATGTACTCAGGATTTGAGCCGTGGATTGGCATACGAGAGACAGCAGGATCCGGACGTATTTCTGTACTGATAGTTGCTCGCTCTTTAGGTCCGATTCAACGTTCTCCGTGTCCTACCTCGCACCGGCAAAACTGTTAAGTCATTCGCCAAATTTTAGGTGATCTACAATGCAAGGGTTTGCGGTTTGGGCAGATGCGCTCGGTTTCTATTGAAGTTCAATTGGCATCTGTAACAGCTTCAGATATAATTGAGAGAATCGAAGTGCCAAGTGCCAAGTTGTTGTGATTGCGATCATCATGCGGTCTTGTGCGGCTTGTGGAGACTTACCCAGCAGCATTCGCAGTATTTCTACAATCTACGTATATCTTGCAAGAGGTAGCATCTCCATCATGTTACTACCAGCAACGCGTTAGAACCAGAATATAGCGACAGTTCCACGTACCTTCTAATCAATTGTTCCTCCAGTTCTCCCCAGATCCCCTTTGCTCTCGCCGCCGCCTCTTGCGTAAGCTTGTTGCTGAACTCTGCAGTCATGACAACGATGCTTGCCCGCTTTCCCATCCAAGCACTGTCGCCGCTGTGGGCAACAAACTAGCGGAAATAAAGCGTAGGTGCTGATTCGAATACACCCAAGCATCCCATGGCAGTTACTTATGGAAAGCTACTTCTATCTCAGCCTTTTCGAATCCTAACTAGTGCGTATCAAGGCCTTTGTGACCATTTATCCCCTCTTTCCCGTTAATCAAGGATATAATAGCAATGAGTATTCAACCAAATACTCTACTATTATCCATGGCGGATCCCTCATATCAGCATCGGCATTCATCAACTCTCCTGCCAAACAAAAACGTAAGGTCGACAAATGTTTGATCAAGTAGATTTAAAGGCTCGATTTACAGGATTTTCATGTAATTACACCACTGTAACTGCAAAATACCTTTGCTGATTCGAAAACCTTACATAGGACAGGGATGGCTGCCACCACATCTTGATGACCAGACAAAATCTACTACGAAAGTACCAGGGAAGTAGAAAGAGTTCTCGAAATCGAACGCAATGAAATAAAGTCGCCCTTGGATAGTTTCACCATTATCCATCCTTAGACCAGTCCCACTGCGCAGTATCAAAGCCCACCACACCGAATGACCAACCTATCATCTTCAGTCTCTAGGAGAAAATAACCTGTTCGTTGTGCTGCGCATCCTACCAGACCACATGTCTCACCCATCGCAATAACCATCATAGTCCATCGAGGATAGTTGAACCGGATTCTTTACTTTCGTGATACCAACCTCTTGCTCTCGCCAGATGTCATGTCTTAAGATACTGAATACACCAAGCCTTCTGATTCCAGGTCATATGTACAACCAAGTTACTTCTGCTCTCCTAGGCGGCCAGCGGGTTGGTTTTGTCCTGTTAGCGGTACTGGGAAGCGCATTTTGCGTAAGAGTATTCTTGTTGAAGCTTTACATGTCAAGTACCTTCTCCAGCTGTCCTCGGAATGCTTGAGCCCACCAATCCTCGTCCAACATCCGTCGGTCCATCTCATTATCCAGGTTCATGCTCGATTGCTTGCCGTCATCGGCTCTGTCAATAGCATTCTCCTCATGTATAGTGCCTTCCGATGCTTGACTATTAGCTCTTCGAATCCCTAGCATCATGTTCATGGCTCCTTCCTGAGGGTGGAACCCTTGGTCTCCTCGCTTGGCCTCGGTGTCTTCAGATACTAAACCATCGTCCGAAGTTCTCTGCTTTATTCCCATTTCGGCTGGCGATGTTCCTTTTCTAAACCCCTTATGCACGCCTTTCATGAACTCGTTATTTTGCTTCCACCTTCCGCTCCTGGAAGCATTGAACTCCCAGTCAGTAATGACTGCGTAGATCGCATCATGAAGGTGTGAAGCCGGAATACCCAAGACGCGTAAAAGTCTGCCAACAGCTTGTCCATTATGTGAGGTTAAAGGAGTACGAGCCTTTCTGATATGAGCACGAGCGACCGGGCTATACGCTGCAGAGCGTATTGCTTCAAAATAGAATGGACCTTCATGACCTTCATTCTCAGAAGTAGAGAGCGGGAACATCATGAGGTCAGCGATAGTGTTGCAGCTGATTATTGATGGCCCAGGTATTTCGCCCCACACCAGCCAATCTGATGCACCCCTGTAGTTATCCGGGCTTTCTAATTTGAGTGACTTGACCGAATGAGCGACTGGGTGAGAGTCCTCCTTCTGCGTATTTCTTAGGCGTCCCGCTAATTCTAGATCAATAACCGCGATTGAAGGATTAGTGAACATCTTGAAGGCGCGGTGGAAAGCGCCGAGCAGCTTTGAAGTGACGGAGACAAACGGTGTCGGTCCGTTTGGCACTTTGTTGATATGCCTGAGTGCATGCTTTTTGAACGTAGGGCTTTTACTGCTGATAGCAGGAGGGACATTGGTACTGTTCATAAAGCTACCAGCGCGGATACAAGTCGACGAGTTGATGCCTTGGCTCTTGTCGCAAAATGCTCTGAACACGAGCTTGGGAATTCGGCTGGGATTATGGATACGGTATGGAAGCTCCGGTTTCTGAGAAGAAGATGGCGGAGTAAGTAGCGAAATCTTACCTCGCCTGGTGCCGGCCTTGGTAGGTGTTTGAATAATATCGCTGAGCCGGCGTTTTGAGACTAGAGGAAAGACCGTGCCCTCCTCGTTCTCGGAAGAGCTGTCTCGAGATGGGAGATGGTAGCTCTTTCTCTTTGTGACACGCTGAGGTCTCGGAATTCCTTAGTATATCAAGGGTATCCTGATGTCGGAGCCATCTATGGATGTCGATGTCCGTTTCTGCAATACTAAGCCAAGCTCATTTGCGATATGTTCCAGAGCAGCTCGAGCTACTGCCCAAGCGCTTGATGCTTTAGAAAATGCGGTGTCCTGCCAGATCATCTTCGACGTGCCATCTGTATCTTTCTTACGGCTCAGGTCATGCCACATAGCTCTGATGGCTTTCTCTGAAAATAGTCGGCTCGAGCCTGCAGACAGCTTTGCGCCGATGAAGTATGCATTGAATAGAATTGTCTTCTCTTTCCAAGTATTCAAGTACCAGCGAACGAGAATGCCCAGCGTAAATTTCTGTTCTAAAGTCCACTTGTGATTTACTAAACGAGGCCTAACGAAATCGGTAACCTCCTCCGATAGATGAAGAGACTGCGTTGTTAGAGGAACTTCTACATGACTGAATCTAAACATAGCTGCGTTCAAAATATCCACAAAATAGAGGCTGGGTTCCAGCACGAAGGGACTGCTGTTGAGAAGATGTGGAAGGTTGTGACTGTTGAAGCTAGCTTGATAAGTGAGGTCGGGGTGAAATCGTAGAAGAGTTCAAAGTTCAACGACTGAAGGACTGCGCTAGCAACCAGTCATCCTTATTCACCTCACTCTATTCAGGAATAGATTCCTTTGATCTAGGAGTAGGCGGACCCAAAAGGTTGCTCTTCAGTCGCCAGAAATTGGAGAGTTGATTAAACATCCCTAGTACCACGACTCTTGAAGCGCCAAGAAATATGGATCTGTCATTTGCTTGATTGAGGTATAGAGCAAGGAGCTGGTAAGAAGCTACCTGTGCAGCTATTCGAGATATCTCAATCTTGCGCCGTTCGAAAGATGATGTACGTAACAGGTTCGACGAAGGTCTTGAGTGAGAGGGCACCCAGTACCTAAGAAATTCGAAACCGTATTTCGCCATTCATCATCTTTTCACAAGGGACACGTCCTGAAGCTAAGAGCAACCATGTGAAATAGTCTGAGCTTGATTCCAGCTAATCGTCGCAGAAAATGCTTGATCATTGCTCGCCATCTCTGAGGCTTGTCCGGTATACTCCTGCTCAAGTGCCTTGGAGAGATCGAAGTTGCTGTCTTAAAGCTGAAATTCTGAAGATATCCCTGGAAAATCCTATGAACATCATGAATCATCGACTGCTAATTACTTTCCCGGGAAGACTGCGCTCTCAGCACACAGCTTTACGTTCCGCGGCCCACCGGCGCTGCTAGCGCTGTCGGTTGGTGCCTGTGCTCGATGTCATAATCTTGTCCATGAAGGGAGTTTCGAAGATCGATCGAAATCTGCCCTGAGCATTTCCTTGCGTGACCAATATCATCCAACTCTCTGCGTAAGAGCCCATTCCCGGCGGGCTCTCAACGCAGATCCGTCGTCCTAACATTATGCTCTCAACAAGGTAGACGGATTCTACAGAACTAAGGAACTTCGAATAGAGTTGCAATATATGCAAGCTGATTAACCCTCTTCGGAGGTGCAACCTACCGTATCAAGCAACGCACTGATAAGTGTCAGGAGAAAGTTCAGGCTTGGTAGAGAACCATAGCCTCTGAAGGTGCTCCTTAGGTAGGATTGACTGGAATCCAGAGGATGATTTACCACCGCAGGGCTTTGGGGAATTGGGAAGTGGAGAGCTTCTGACAATTGGAAAATTAAGAAGCACATCGGAGAGCACGGACTGGAAATTCCTTAACCATACCACAAAGGCCTGTGACAGGCGTAAGAGCAATAGCATCATTGCGGATCTTGATATGTCCTACATTGTGGACTATCACTTGAATGGCCTATTTCATCATCTTTGAAATACCCCTGACGTACAAAAACAGCTGGTTGAAGCGACATGCCGATCCTAGAATTTAAGTTGACTCGATATTTTCAAAGATGATAACACTCGTGAAAGTCATTAACGTTAATATTTCTCGAGCAGTCTAGTTTTTATGATTTTTTTAATGCTTTATGTCGGCGTGATTTGTCAGGAATGAAAAACAGTTAGACTGCAAATTCAAACAGCTACACATAAATCACGTGATGTTTAAACATCTCATACGGTAATGCTGAATTCAACGTTTGATGAGTCTCGCTAAGTTCTGGTTTTGGCACAGGACGATATCTAGCCAACGTTATTGAAGCAGTGTTTCTACTGCCTGACACAACCGTGATTAGCAAAGAGGTACTTGATCATATGGACAACGGCAGAGGCAAAGAATTCCTTGGCTCAATGCTCGGGAAACGGTTGCATCTGCACACGACCGACGCACGGATGTTTGTGGGGGAATTTAGGTGCACCGACAATGTGTGCCAAGCCACCCAGAGCTCTTGAAACAAGTAGTTGACCTAACTAGGAGTGCAATATCATACTCTCTCAGTCCTATGAATACCGTCCACCAACGTCCACCGCAATCAAAGCCTCTACAGAAAGAAATCCAGCACCATCTTCATCTGCAACCGTGAAGGTGGACATGACCAGCCGCTTTTTGGGCTTGATCGTGGTACCAGGGCAACACATCACAAAAATTGAGGCCGAGGAATAACGAACAGTCATGGGTGTTCTTTCTCAAGGCTCCAATTGTGCTATACAAGCAATAATACGAAAGCAGCTCCAGCAAGTGCTCTATCTAACCCGTCGAGGCGTTTCAGCACCCTGGATTCGCTTTCAGAGGCTGACTGTCGCCTCAGTTACGTCTTTCCTAACCATCCCACTTAAAGCTTGTCACAAGTCTCTAGGAAAAGAGACTCGGCCCTCTAAGGTCAAAGCGGAGGAGGGTTTTCATAGAGGGTCATCCACTGCTTGCAGGATTTGAGTACCAAAACCCCCTTAGAAGAGCCGTAATGCTGTTGGGAACTTGTATCGAACTGAAGATAGCATATGAGCATGCTCAAAAACTGGCCGTTCGAGTCTGTCAGATTAGATCCCATGCTCTAGAATTCTGCGACAGCTATTGCATCTCGAAAAGCATGTATATAGACTGGCTTACACACGTAACAGGAAGACAAATGCTTCAGCGCAGGAAATGTTACAGCATGATTTCTAAATTCCGTGAATGTGATGGCGGAGGGATGTGGAAAGATCGATGCAAACAGAACCTTAATTTTTTGACTGAGGCGAGCCGAGAGACCCAAGCTTTTGCCAGCCCTAAATTCTTTATCTCGTAAGGTAACCATCATCAACAACTGCTACCGACCAAGCGACGACCAACAGATCAACACCAGGCCGTCTTTGCACCTACTCTAGGTATGTCTTATTGTTATGTCGCGCCCAAATCCGAATTCACATGTCTTCCGGACATCTGTCGTTTAGTTTCCATGCTTCTTGGGTTTTGTCATCGGTGCGGGCGTCAACGTCCCCCACAGCCTACTCTGCATTACCCATTACCTCTTCGAGAATGCCTTTCTATTCATTGCTCAAGTACTGACATGCATGTCCCCGCCATTAGATCAAATCCTCCCCGGACAAATTGCGTCCGACACCATTTAGAACTATACCCAGCCCTGGCAGGAGCTCCGTTGAACCACATCGACCGCCTCCACACTCTCTATATCGAACGATTTCCTCCAAATACCGGCAGGCTGGGAGGAGCGCAGAGGGCTACTAAATGGTCGTTCAGTGACGCTCATCTTTTGTGGTTTCTTTCTATCTTGTACAAGCCGCCTTAACACGAAAAGAGCTACATTGTTCATAAAGAATATTCTAGATACGGAAGGCGATATCTGGCCTGGGTTGGAACTTTAGATCTCAGAACCGGAGGAGAAATCTCGTGCAGAGTAATAGAGTACCAAATAACCTGGACAGTCTGTTACTAGAAGCTTGACACCTACACGCAAGCTTGAGGAGCCCACCGTCTGACCCAAGCTTGGGGGAAATCTCTATCACGTTTTAAAGATCACGAGTTGTAATAGAAATGGGGCAACAGCCTTCAAAGGCACGAGACGGCTCTAGAACACCAACAAATGCGTCATCAACTTCCATTGACCGAGCTGCCGGTGATGGGCTACAGTCATACCCTTCGTTCAGCAAGTCAGATACTAAAGAGTCATCACGCTCCTTCCGGGGCGTCATACGATCTAAAATCCCAGGATCAAGGTCGGATAGTCCCAGAGCCTCTCTCTCGAACTTTGATCCTGGGGCTGCTGATCGCTCTGATGTAGCGTCTATTAAATCTGCTGCTAGCGGTAGGTCAAAGGAATCGAAGTCCCAATCTCTGCTTGCCCCTGCCCAGGAGGAAGACGCAGCGTCGACTCCAGAGTGGGTAGATTCGCCAGCTCCAGTTCCACCATCACCTACTCTGTCAGCATCTGTTGGTAAAGGGCACGGAGCCGTTAGTAAGGCACAACAACAAGGCGAAGTGGACCATGTGTCCGACGTGGGACCAACAGGAGCTTTACACCCATCACATAATCAGCAGCCTGGAGAATCTATACTAATGAAAACCACTTCTGTCAATCCAAAAGCATCTGACACCCCAAACTTCAAAGCCCTAAGGGATGAGGACAGCGTTGCGGGTTCGCCCGGCATTACCATCGGCGCGTTGAACTCCATTGACCTCGATGATATGATCACCAGGTTGCTGGATGCAGGATACTCCACCAAAATCACTAAGGCTGTCTGTCTCAAGAACGCCGAAATTACGGCGATTTGCACTGCAGCGCGTGAAGTCTTGTTGGCTCAACCAGCTTTGATTGAGCTATCTGCCCCTGTAAAGATTGTAGGCGATGTCCATGGTCAATATACCGATTTGATCCGGATGTTCGAGATGTGCGGCTTCCCGCCAAACGCCAATTATTTGTTTCTAGGTGATTATGTAGATAGGGGAAAGCAAAGCCTGGAGACGATCCTTCTTCTGTTTTGCTACAAACTCAAATTTCCAGAGAATTTCTTCCTTCTGCGGGGAAATCACGAGTGCGCCAACGTCACCAGAGTCTATGGCTTTTACGATGAATGCAAACGGAGGTGCAACATAAAGATTTGGAAAACATTTATAGATACATTCAACTGCCTTCCGATAGCCGCGATTGTAGCAGGCAAAATCTTCTGCGTCCATGGGGGCCTTTCGCCAAGTCTGACTCATATGGACGATATTCGACAAATCGCAAGACCGACGGACGTGCCTGACTATGGACTACTCAATGATTTGTTGTGGAGCGATCCAGCAGATATGGAGACTGATTGGGAAGCGAACGAAAGAGGCGTGAGCTATTGCTTCGGAAAGAAAGTCATCATGGAGTTTTTGCAAAGGCACGATTTCGATCTTGTGTGCAGGGCGCACATGGTGGTCGAAGACGGGTATGAATTCTTCAATGACCGGATATTGGTGACAGTGTTCTCGGCTCCTAACGTAAACCACCTAACCTGATATGTACTTTGGACCAAGACTAACTCCATGGCAGTACTGTGGTGAGTTTGACAACTGGGGAGCGGTCATGTCAGTATCTGGGGAGCTGCTTTGCAGCTTCGAGTTACTTAAGCCGCTAGACTCGAGCGCGTTGAAGAACCATATCAAGAAAGGCCGCAACAAGAGAAATAGCATGTTGAATAGTCCAGTAAGTCTTAGGCTGCCGCCAACTTGTATCGTTGCAGTAATTGACCCAACATAGCCTGCTACAGTATCCGCTCAGAGCTTCTAGCTGATGTCCGCCGGTGATCACAATGTTTGATGAGAAGTGTATTCCATAATAGCATGCCGCTCTTCTCAGAATTGGAAGAAGTGCTGGCATGCTTTGAAATAGGCAGGGTGCGCGGTTGAGAAAGGGCCTAGATTTTTGGTGGGGAGGGGGATGGGCGCGAGTACGCCGCCACGTTCTTAGTTAGCTGTCGCGATATGTATACATCATGTAAAGGGCTTGCTTACCAGCAATGGTGATAGCGCCCAGGAGTATCGTACTCTGGCGTTCTGACGGAACACGCGGAGATTCACCGGTATGTCAGGTCACTGCAAGGTCGCCCTGAATACTGCATGAATTCAATGAGATATGACTTCAGTTCATAGGGGGTTATGTGGTGTAACTGGAGGAGGATACGATAATCTCGATGACTTCGTCGCGGAAATTGATAGCAAGTACCTTACCCTGTCGTGCCTGTAGGGCCCATTATTTGCATGTACACATGCAAATTAGTGCAAGATTAAGCGAGAGGCCACCGAATTGGCCAATTCTTTATGACCAGCACCTAAGACCGTCGACATGAACGATCAGAACCAAGGTCGGCGCATGTTCACTACGTAGTTGCCCGGTGGCCCAAACACATCAAACTTGGTCGGGCTCTACGATCAAAGAACCTTGGATCGTCCCCGCTTGCAGGAGCTTTTGAGCGCCTGAAATGAATAGCGACAGTCCCCTCTCGACCACCGCCAACATCTTCGGCATCCTCACCTTCGCCCTCGGTTTCTTCGCCTTCTATATCGCTCTGATCTCCTCCACACGCGGGGCGCCTGTAGAGATGAAGCGCCTCGTCAATGATCTACGTACTACGCAACACGAGATCAATCGCGTTGCCGAGTACGTATTCGACGACATGCACTATGCATCCAATCCTGAAATGCGCCTGGTCTCACCTCCATCATCATTGCGATATATGGACCCTTTTGCTGGGGATGTATTGAAGAACGAAATTGAAAGTTTATTGAAAACGTGTATCACCCTATTCTATGAGGCGGATGATCTGCTGAAGAGGAGTGAGAGGGATCAGTATGGATTGAGGAAAAGGATACAATTTGTGCTGAATCAGAATGAGGTGAAGGATAAGATGACTCGATTACAGGATCAGAAGGCGAAGTTGGCGGATATACAGATGAGTTTGTTTTTGAAAAAGAGTGCGCTACACGATGCTATGCTCAAAAGGATTGTATCCTTCATTGAAGGGCAGCACTCGAATTGTAGCCTCTGTGACGGGAAAAAAACTTTCAGCGAGAGTGACAATGTTGTCTTGGTAGAAACGAAGCCCTACAAACAGTAAGATATTAGCAAAACACGGTTGAAATCTCACGACGTAAATACCTACGATTTACGACTACCCCGTGGCTTGCTCAACGCCGGAGCACCCTTCTCATGGACGTGGATCTCTTGATACATTTGGACAGAGAAAGATATCTCGATAACTTGAAGATTTTTTAGGTGAACCCTTGTCGAGGAATCTCTGTGCCTCCATTCTTAAGCGTGTGTGGCAGTGCACAGCTACAGTTTATCGGCCTAAACCCAGCGACATGAGATACGGTGTGTTCAGGAAGAGTACCACCGGACTGCTCCTCTCCGAATTCGGTATAGGGAGGTCGGTAGTTTGATGGCTGAGGTGGGCTCATAGGTTGATGTTGCTGCTGCGCAACGGGCGGAGTTTGGAATATCGGATTGTAGGGAGAATTCGCTGGCAGAGTCTGCATCATCGTTGGATCCAGACGTCGAGGATTCTGCGTATTGTCTGACCGCATCATACCAGGCTGTTCGAAACTCTTCATGTTGGCAGAGGAGCGTGCCGCAGAATTCTCTAAACATGTCACCCTCTTATTCAACTGGTCGTATAACTGTGACAGCTCCTCGATTCGAGCCTCTTGCGCTGTGATTATGTCCTGCAGCTCCGTGACAACATTTTCGTTATCACCATCTAGTACTGGACGGTTCTCTTCCTCAGTAGGATTCACCATTGGATCAGCAGTGTCCGGCTCGTCCTTAGCTGTCGGTGTTGATTCTCTGTTCTCTTGTCAGTATACCTAAATCAAAACGAATCAAGACTCCTACCTGTTTCTCTTTAGGCGCTGAGTCCGAGGAGGATCCGGCGTGCCAGGTAGGTGACAGAATGGTTGGGTTATTTCTCTAGCTGTGCAGAATGCGCATTTCCTGTATTCAGGATGTCGGTAGCAGGCTTGATGTTTATCTACGCAAATGCTACAAGAGGGCTCGCTAGTGTCGTTGTTTGCGATGATCTTCCAAGCACGGATTTTATAGGCTTGGTTGCCTCGTGCGTAGTCGGGGCCATTGTAGGCTGGCGTTGATGTTGTCGTGGACATTCCGGGGTAGGTAATTTCTATTGGGTAATAACGATTTCGAGCGAAGCGGTCAACTGCACAAGGACGCACTGTTTAAAGATATGGGTTTATATTTCGGATGGAGAAGGACAAAGCCATGCTGAACGGTCCTGATGCGGCATTCCCAGTCACACAAGGACAAAACTGGAAGAAGAGCAGGTCTTGTTTTCAGAACAAAGCGAAGTTCAAGAAGAGTATTGAGTATATACGCCGACAAAGCAGATTCAAAAAAGAGCACCAAGTAGAGGAGACAACAATTGAGAAAGCGAGAGGGCAAGGAATGTCACCGTCCACGGCTCTCGAGCAGGCATGACCCGAGTATCATGTATGATTCGATGATCCGAAAGCAGTAAGAACTTACCAGTAAGCTTTCACCAAGTTCATTTTCTTCCCGTCTATTATTATGGACTATCACCTGTTCATAATTTCGGTTCAGAAGCTCGAGTTTCCCTCTCCTGATACGGTTCACCGTTACGTATCTCAAGATACAGGAAGCACTTAAGATATCAATGTCATGCGTTCCAGCTGAACAGATGGACAAGAAAGGCATTGGACTTATTTTTGGACTATTATACAACCTTCCCTTGAAATCTCTCCTAAAGTTTTCAGCTCTTGCTCAGGCCGTCGCAGAGGCAAACATGATGGCAGGGTTACTGTATGGCATAGTAACTTCATGGAAAGGAGGAGGAGCGCGCAGGTATAGAGGATGCAAAGACATGAGACTAGTATATAGTATATAATATAGTACAAAGGCGAATAAAATGTTTCAACCAAATGGAATCTTCACTGTAGAGTCCCCAGTGAAATGGAGTTTTTCTGGGCGGAGATTGTCCCTGTGAAACAAGAAGCGGTCGAAGACGCGTACAGTCAGGAAGTAGAAGGGAGACTCATCTGGAAGAAATCAGATGGACGAGGCTCAAAAGCTTAGGAGAACTCTATGAAGAAAAAAAGTCAAAGTGGAGAAATTTCACTACGATAGTTGTGTTCGTCAGGTCTCTCCTGTACTTCATGCTGGATGTAGGTTCTAATCAAATACTGGGTTGAGTCATGCAAAACCTTGAAACGTATCATCTATGAGACAGTTAACGGTCAATCATAACGAATCAACCAGAGGATCGTCAGCCTAACGTCTGCGTAGACATTTCGGGCTAATAGCATGGCTGACCCACATCATGAACGTCTGCCTCAAAGAATCAACGGAGTATCTGACGCAGCTCCCGCTATCCTAGTGGCAAGAGAGAGCTGCGTCCCAAGTCGACATATGGGATAGTGCATCAGTCGAGGACCTTGAGAACTATGAGCATCCGGCAATGACACCCCCCCATTGTTGGGGCTTTGGAAGAACGAGTTACTAGATGAACGTCACGAGGGCCTCCGATTCACTCAAGTAATTTGGCAAGTTAGTAATCAGCAGAAGTAGCGACGAACAAAGATCATTGGTGATCTGCACGAGCTTGCAGCTCGGCGGTGTTGAAATGGCCATTCAGCTCCACAGCCCTCGCCCCACCTTGCATTTCCAGCAATCTTTGCTCATTCAACTCGAGCAAAGCCTGCTCACACTTCCTCATATATCTCTTGCAAAGACCCTTGCTGCGAGTGGAGCGCATTGTTTGCTGAAGGAGGGGCCGACCTCTTCAGACAGCAGCGGCTGACGCTATGTGAGAACAAGCGGAACGACCAATCCTCCAGCGACACCGCCGACAATAGCGCCAATATTGCTTTTCTGACGTGACGATGGGGCGAGAGGAAACGCGAGTGTGCTTGCGCTTGGTGAGCTTTTTGGAATTTCAGGTGTGATCTGGTTGGTAATCTCCGCCCTATAGGGCTGAGGGCCGCTAGTAAATTTAAGACTCACTTTTGTAACCGACCGGTTGACATATTGTACTACACCAAAAAAGGCTAGTCATTTTTAGCGCTAACGTTGCTATGGAAGTGGGACCAAATCCAGGTCGTGTAAACAACAACACCCCCGCCCTCTTCTTCGCTTGACAAACCAAGTTTACTCACCATCATACATAACATTTGAAATCCTGAACAACTGTTTGGACAGCACTTGTACAATATTTCTCATGGTAGCCGCAGCAATAGTACCGCAAGCGGCGAAGAGAAAGAAGACTGCAGATATGCCCGAGTCTCCTCCAAAGCGTGTGACGCGCGCACGCGCAAAAGCTACGATAGATTCGGGAACGATGCCTAAAACTACAAAGATTACGACTGCCTCTGCGAAGGCTTCTGTTGAGAAGAAGCAAGCCATTGAATCGGCCAGGCCAGTCAAGCGGAAGACTCGAGCGGACGACGAACATGACGAACCTATAGAAGAAGCGGTAGAAGAGCCGCAGCCCAAGAGCAAGCCTGCTAAGGTAGGGGGAAGAATCAAGAAGGCCGTCGAGCCTACTAAAAATGCCCTGGAGGTTGTAGAAAAAGCAAAATCTGCAACAAAAACCAAAGGACGTCCGGCAAAAGCTGCCGTCGCGGAAGAGCCGAAGACAGAGGCTCTGAAGCCGAGAGGAAGGCCTAGGAACGCGGTGGTGCCGGCGGTTTCGACTTCCTCGGATACCAAGGAGCCTATCCAGAAAGCAGTACCAGCGATGAGAACAACGCGCGGTCGTGCAGCATCAGGTGCCGTCGACACTTCCATCATTGCCTCAATTCCAAAGCCAACAGTAGCCAAAAAGAAAGTCAAGTTCCAGGACGAATCGGACAAGGACAAGGAGAATGTGCCCATCCAAGTAAAAGTCCCAAAAAAGACAACTCCAGCGACTGGTTTGAAGGCTAAGCCTGTTAGAAAGCCTGCTGTAGCAAGAACTACAACACGTGTTAGAAAAGCAGCTGAACAGAAGACGCAGACCAATGATGGAGCTCATGAAGACGGGATAGGTCCTCTATCACCAAAGAAGGTCAAGCAGATCGCTAAATCTAGCTCCATCAGCTCCGAGGACGAGCTTTGCGGAGACAAATCCCCCATGAGAGCTCTCAGCATATCTCCGATTAAGCTACCGACGAGCCCTAATAAGCAGATAGGCGATAGAGTCTCAAAGCTGGAGATTCTATCGACGGTTGAGCCAGCGTCACCCACGAAGGATTTGTTGGCTACAGTTTTAGCAAGCCCAGCTCGACGCCCTCCCCTATCGCCTTTCAAGGACGCTTTGAAAGGTTCCCCAAGAAGGGGAGACCTTGGTGATGGTATGGTACGCCCTACTCCAAAGTCATCGCATTCGCCCGCGAGGATTCTATTTGGAGAGTCTGCGCGACGAGGTAACTTTGGGGACGCATTGGGGCAGCGCCATGTCTTGTCTTTACAGTCGCCTACCAAAGCTTCATTACTTCAATCCCCTGCACGCCGCCCAGTAGGATCGCCCATGAAGATATCAGCACCCAAGACACCTGGAAAATTGGGGCAGTCTGTGCCCATCATTGATGCTGTCACAGCATCCAAAGATGTCAACACCTTCGAAATTCCGGAGATATTGTCACAAAAGTCTTTCACAAGTCCTCTTCGAGCGGTTAGGAATCCAGAAAGCTCGGTCAAAGTGCACAAAATCACCACAATAGAGCAGGAAACAGCTCTTGAACAAGCTATTTCAACCGCTACTCCGACTGAGAGCACTCAAGAGGGAATGGGGATAAGGATGGTAGCCCTAACTTCCCTTTTAGATAAAGTCCTAGAAACCCCTGAGGAACCTATCTTCTACGAGCCAGCGTTGGAAAGCCTGTCTCTCTCATCTTCACGACCTTGCAAAGCTACGTCTGAGGATGGTGGTAATTCGAACATTGTGGATCCGGTAGAGAAGCTCGCCGATGACGCGGATTATGTTCGAAGCACTACACCTCCCGAGCCTCCCTTCCTGTTTGCAGCCCCAGCCTTCACCAAGGTATTTCCCACATTAAGACATACTCCTGAGGACTCCGACTCGGAGGACGAGTTGTCCTCTCCTACTAAGCCGCATGCGCCAACACCGCTCAGAAATTATGGGGTTTCCACGAAGGATTTTAGCACACCCGGTAATACTAAAGTCTTCGCAAAAATGGCGACGATGAAGAGCGCCAAAGATGAAATGATAGCTCAAGGCGATTTGCAGGCGTCGGCTAAGTCCAAAGACGACCATAATACTATCTCCGTTACTCCGCTTGCTATGCAGTTGAGTTCTTGGGTTGCGTCGAGTCCGGAGGAGAAGACTCCCTACAATCGATTTAGTCAAGATCACGGAGTCTTTTCAGCAAGAAGCGCAACGAGCCTTGACAGGCCTGGCCAAGTCGTTGTGGAATCACCACCGAAGACCTCTTTCTTTGAAGATCAGATGGCTATGCGTGACGAAGAGGGCGACGTGACCATGCAGGAGCCAGAAATCCGTCAAGAAGATTGTATAGATATACAGGCTAGCCAAGACTCTCAGGCTTCTCAGGCTTCAGAAGAATACGGTGATGAGAACGCTTTGCCGATTGACCCTTTACTGCTGGAAGCCGAGCAAAAAACGGAGGATCATACATTGACGTGCACGCCAGCTAAAGTCTTCTCTGATCAGCCTCGAGAGATTCATACAGTATCAAAAGTACCATTACGGCCTGCAGGAGATGAATCGCCACGAAAAATCCCACGCAAGCGCAGCAAATCACTGACTGGGCCTTTGGCTGTTGCCAATAACCCTGATAGGCGGAGCGCTGATCGCAGCAGTACCGTCATCTCGAAGCCTCAAGGTGCAAACGCTTTTATATACTCAGAGGAAGTGAATATGCCGGCGATCAACTTTACGACGTCAATGGAGGGATCGATTGAGAATCCGCAGACACCGAAAATTGGCAGCTTCTCTATCGCTGGTAGTCCAGTGGGAACTAATACAGTCCCTGACGTTCTCAAGGGTGCAGTGGTCTATGTTGATGTGCACACGACGGAGGGTGCAGACGCAAGCGGGATCTTTGTTGAGCTTTTGACACAAATGGGAGCGCGTTGTGTTAAGCAGTGGCTGTGGAACCCACGAGCTAGCGTGTCCGTAAGACCTGAGGATGAAACTGAACCGTCAGACGCTAGCACGCCAGGTGGCAAGATTGGAATCACACATGTGGTGTACAAAGATGGTAGGAAACGGACCCTTGAGAAGGTCCGTGAGAGCAAAGGCGTGGTTCTGTGTGTCGGAGTGGGATGGGTCCTAGAGTGAGTGATAAAGAAGCCATTATTCCTAGTCCGTACACTAACAGTTTTAGCTGCGAGCGGGAAGGAAAATGGCTGGACGAGATCGACTACGCTGTTGATACTTCGTTGATTCCTCGAGGTGGCCACCGTCGTCGCAAGTCCATGGAACCTCGTATGCTCGCGAATATGAATGGCAATCTCATTCCCGTAGATACACCACCTAAGGGAGCGCCTGCGGAGATGTCCCCAACAAAAGAATTTCTCACTTTCAGCACCCCGGCCTCTCGCCGCGAATCTTTCATTGTCCAGCCACAGGCTCCCACAACGCCGGTTGCAAACAGCCCGGCAGCTGAAGATGGAGACGAATCAACTTGGGGCTCTCCAACGACTCCGTATTATCTGAGTAAGGGGGCTCAGCTGGTACAGCAGACGTGTCCGCCAAAGCAAATGCAGCAGTTGCTGTTCCCGGTTAGTGGGAAGATTGAAGACCAGCAAGATGAGAAGGTTAGGCAGAGGTTATTGATGGCGAGACGGAAGAGTCTGCAATGGACGTCGAAGGTGCAGAGTCCGCTCAGCAGGACGGTGAGCTATGGCATGTAGAATATAAGGATAGAGATGAGAGATGGAAAGGGGTTTGGTGGCGTTTGGGATTCTAATCTGAGCTTTGCGTACCCTTATTTGCTTTACATACCCTCATTTGATCGGTGATCTGGGAAGTTTGCACTTTGATGGAATTTTGTACAGTAACTGTGGGGCTGGGCTGTTAGAGAACGCGTTCGGTAGACATCCACAAATGGCAAAGCTTTTTGAAATACCATTAAACTCCATCCTTATAAAATAATGGACTTAACGTACGTTCAGGAGTCTATCTCCTAATTGGCAATATAATCCTTGAGCATTTGCTCCTTGACTTCGTTTAAAAGCGACATTACCGGTAGCGACCTTATCTAGGTTAAAATTCAGACCACTTCAGCCGAACACCCTTTCCAATGTATCACAGAGTACTTCTTAAGCCTACCGGCGAAGAAATGCGATCCGAACGAGTCTGATTTGCTCAGCTACCTGGCTGTTTGGCAGTTTCCGTTTGGTTGCCAGCTTCAGTGCCACCATCTGAAGCTGATTTGCCGTTCCAACGAGGGAAGTATCCTATGGCGTTGATTTCTCGCTCCCACGGGAAGGCGGCACTGGATATCGACTTGTTTTTATGCCAGCTTCAGAGCGTCGATAAACATCTCTCTCAGGATGTCGCAGTCACAAAAGCTCTCATTGCCTTGACTGCATTCCCCTCATGCGCCTTCAACAATTCAGTAGCCTTGGTCTTGTGAAGGTCCAACTCCTCAACCTGCGACAAGCCACGATAATCAGCAAAGCCACTCTGCAAACACCTTCACCCATCGTGTTAGATGCCCAAGAGCTCACCAACAACATAACATCCGCCTGATCAACCTTCACCGCCTTCTTCTTTTCCTCCACCTCCTTCGCCTTCACCTTCCCCTCATCACGTGCTTTCCCCTTCCCTGAGCTGACTTCCAATCTACTAATCGCCTTTCCCAAGGCTTCTTGATCAATATGTGTGATTTTGGATGCCGGTTCGTCGTCGCCGCGGGCATCGAGGGAGGACATGGCGGCGGCCGCTTTGCGGTCTTCGGGGTTGGTGGGTAGGGGCGCATCTTCATTGTCCATGCCTTCATTGACGGTGGAGGGTTGGGGCTCTGCCATTTTGGGACGGAGCTGAGAAGCGTATGAATCTACGGCGCGCTGATGATGACGGCGATGGAAGAGTTTCGAGTTTGTGGAGATGGAGAGGGGGGTTGGGGAAGTGCGGACTTTTCGAAAGCCTCCTCCGCCTTTTTGTCCGCAGCTATTTCCCGTGCCACTCTCACCGCTCTAGTCAGCAGCCAATATCGACACCGTACGATGATCTAGTGAACGCCTATGGTTAGAAGCTAGTTGTTCTTCTAAGATCATGGCTGACGTTTGCAACATTCCTTTGCCGCAGAACGTGTGCCAAGCTGGATATTTCAGCTCTGTTAAATCGAAACACCTCTGATTTTCCAAAGTTTTTCTCTCCTTGAACCCATTCTCATATATCTATTCTGTATCTTCTTATATCGTGATCCTTCATTAGGATGACTCAAAATTCTCATGAGGTGCCCATCGAGGCCCCAACCCTCAGCACAAATGGTCAAGCTGCGGCTGAAGTGAAAGTTACAGCAAGCCCCCAAAGCAACGGTACCTCCTCAGAATGGAGTCCCTCGTCTTGGACCACTAAACCCATAAAACAAGATGTCACGTACAATGACCGGGCTGAGGTCTCCAAAGCCCTTGCCAAACTCGAGCGTCTTCCTCCAATTGTGACTCCTACCGAAATCGTGAAGCTTAAAAAGAGTCTACGAGACGTTGCGTTGGGCAAGGCTTTCTTACTACAAGGCGGGGACTGTGCTGAGCTCTTCGGTTACTGCGAGGAGAATGCCATTGAGTCGAAGATAAAGCTCTTACTGCAAATGAGCTTGGTTCTCATCTGGGGCGCCAACAAGCCTGTGGTGCGTATCGCCAGAATGGCGGGCCAATTTGCAAAGCCCAGGTCCAAGCCGACAGAGATGTACCAAGGGAGGGAAATCCACGCGTTCCGAGGTGACAACATTAATGGCTATAACCCTGAAGACAGGACACCCGATCCTTCACGACTGGTAGCTGCATATTTCCACAGCGCCAGCACTCTGAACTATGTTCGTGCGTCCCTAGCATCTGGCATTGCAGACCTGCATTCTCCCCTAGATTGGGAACTCGGCCACGTCAAAGACGAAAAAATAAACGCCCAATACACCCGCATCGTCGACAGCATTACCGATTCCCTCCGCTTCATGCGCACCGTCGGCGCCGACAGCGCCGCCAGTGGCCTCGAAACCGTAGACCTCTACACCAGCCACGAGGGCCTCCTCCTCGAATACGAGCAAAGCCTTACGCGCCGCCTCCGCCACCCCACATCCCGCACCAAGCCCACCTCTGGCTCAGCGCCGGACCTCCCCAACGGCCACAATTCAGCCAGCAGCGACGGCAAAGGCTACTACAACACCTCAGCGCATTTCCTCTGGATCGGCGACCGCACCCGCCAACTCGACGGCGCACACGTCGAATACTTCCGCGGCCTCGAAAACCCCATCGGCATCAAAGTCGGCCCCTCCATGCTCCCCAACGAACTCGTCTCCCTCCTCGACATCGTCAACCCGTCCCGCGAAATCGGCAAAGTCACCCTCATCACCCGCTACGGCGAAACCCTCATACAGCAACACCTCCCCGCGCATATCCAAGCCGTAAAAAGCAGCGGGCACGTCGTGGTATGGCAGTGCGATCCTATGCACGGCAACACGCGCTCCACCCCCACCGGCATAAAAACGCGGCAATTCAGCAGCATCCTAAGCGAAGTCAGCAGCGCCCTGCAGATCCACACAGAGCACGGCGGGTTCCTCGGTGGCGTGCACTTGGAGCTGACCGGCGAAGCGGTGACGGAGTGCGTGGGTGGGAGCGAAGGGTTGAAAGATGAGGATTTGAGCACAAACTACACGAGCTATTGCGATCCGAGGTTGAATGAGAAACAGGCGCTGGAGCTGGCGTTTTTGGTTGCGGGACATTATAGAGGGGCGTGAGTGGGTCGGTGGGTCAGGTTTTTGGGCGGGGGCGATGTTGGAGTGAATATCAAAAGCGTTTAAAGGGTTTATGAGGGGATTGGAGAGGCGAATTTATATGGCCATCTAGGACGATACAGCTCAACACCAGGTCCTCATTATCTTTCGAGATTTCCCGTTCGATAGATCTAGTAATTCCATTTCCCTTCCATCGATTGAGCACCTTTTTTAAGAGACTCCGTAACCTTTCACCCATACCTCCAACATACCCATACCCAATCTTTTATATTCAAACCGTCTACAAAAGATCCCCCAGAAACGGACCTATATACCCCGCCTTCCCTTCCCTTACCTTAACCCGCAATATCCAAAGGAAACTCCCCCGCCCCAGAAAAACACTAAACAATTCCCAACCCCAACCCCACCCCCTGCCCCCCACTCTTCCCCCGCTCCCTCATCCTCCTCCCCTCCATCAAACCCCTCAACCCTCTCTTCTGCAACCCCACCACAGAGCTAATCCCGCCATCCCACACCTCCTCCCCCTCTCTTCCAACATCATCACTGCTCGAGAAGAACGCGTCACTTCCCGTCGCGCTACTACTCATCGTGCTCCCGCTGACTTCGCTCCTACTATCCTCGTCCTCACTCTCAATAGCGCCATGGTCTCTGGCCTCTAGCCTTCTCGGGTTGGCTGTCGGCTGGCTTTCGGCTTCAGGGCCGTCGCCGCCAAAAAGAAATCCCGTGCCGCGGCCGCCACCGGCGGCCATGGCGGCGGCGTTGAAGACGGCGGCTGTATTACGGCCATCGAGGACTTGGTGGAGGCGCTCGACGACGGCTTCGAGGAGGCCGTCGACACGGTAAGGGCGCGCGAGTTGAAGGAGCGAGCAGAGGATTTGGGGGCTGCAGAGGGGGTGAGATGGGGTGGGGAGGGAAGAGGTGTATAGATAATGGACAAGGGCACGGAGCGTGAGGAGGGTGTGGGGAAGGTAGAGGACGCGTGGTCTGGAAGGAGGGGAGAGATTGTGAGGCGTAGGCGGGTCGAGGGGGATATTTGAGGAAATAGGAGCGTGGCTGGATGGGGATGTGATGGTTGCGGTGCCAGCGGAGTTCATGGTTGTGGAGATGCTGGGAGTGATGGTTATGCTAGAGTTGCGTGAGGCTACGGAGCGAGAGGCCGTGGTGCTGGGGCGGAGAACGCCGGCTTCGGAGAATGAGAAGCCGCTATCGCTTTCGAAGGTGGAGTATGTCGATGTCGCGCTGTCACGGAGGAGTTGGACGAAGTAGGGGCCCCAGCGACGAGCCAGGAGGTGGGAATTAACAGGTAATCGTTCGCCCCCGAGGGCGAGAAGATCCATATCGGCAAGTTCTCTGATATTCAGGGCCATTTGGCCGAGTTCTATAGCGGCCCGTGGATATGGGCGACCACCTGGGGTCAAGTGCTTAGGCGTGAGGGATGAAGGGAGGATAGGGGCGCTGCTGGAAGGATAAGCGGATGTCGGCCAGGCGCGGCGAGGATTGTCGTAAAGACCAAAGGCCTCTAGTTCAACCATGCAGATATTAGAGAAGTTGATCCGCCGATGATTATAATCCTCTACTAGGCTTCGTTTCCGGTTACCTAGTATGATGAAAGTATTTCGCCGAGACCAAAGCAGCCCTCTATTCCAGCTTCCTTGGCTGAAGACACTCCCTCCGGCGTCAATGCGGCTCCATGTCAGCGTTGTCAAATCAAGAGCCCACAACGCGTACTCTTGTTTTGATGAAGTCAGGTATGTCCCACTGACAACGAAATGATTATCCAGCACACCGCCGTTTGGGAAGCGTAAACCTGGCGGCGAAAATTGGCCGTTCATTGGTTTTTCGACCAATGAACCATCTGTCAAACGTACTTGGAGCTCCAGCCTGACATCCAGGAAGTTATAGTTGGAGTATATCAGCATGCAAGAACCCGCATCTGCCGGGTCTGAGGTCCTCGTCGTTTGTTCGGTGCTACACTCCGGCTGCGGCCCTTTGCCAATTTTCGAAGCTGGCATGCTCGTAAGTGGAGCAACTACACTTCGATACGCACCGCAGCTCCTTCCGAGCGTATGCGTAGCAGTCCATTTGAGGCTTCTTAGATTGAAGACACTAATCTGCTCAATGTAGTGATTCGCACTGTCTTGGCCTCCGACCACAACCATCTCTGCACCTCCACTACCGTCAAGAGCCATGCCGATAGATCCCTGATTCGGATTTGCAGAAGCCGGGTTATGATGTATAGCAGACAGGGGAGCGTTTGCAGAGGTAAAAGTAGCCGACGAAGGCAACACCGCCGCACAATGGGCATAACGTCCTTGTGGTGTATCTGCAGTAGCTATGTATGTCCAGGTTCGTGTAGGGGTATCATAAATATGTATATCAGACATCACTGAAACTGCGGGTAGTTGTTCGGAGCCATTAACTTGTTGGGTCGTATCGCTTTGCGCTTGATTTGAAGTAGGAGATGCAGGTGACATACCACCATAGCATATCAGTTTGGTATCGCCCAGAGTGCAGACACTATGGAAGTACCTTGGAGGGGGGATATTCCCCGCAGCTTCGATCTTTGTCCAGTGCCGTCGGATAAGATCCAACTCATATAAATCCGAAGTTAACTGTGGCCGCCGCCGCGAGATGACACGGCCCCCGAATACATACAGCTTGTCGCCAAGGATTGTTGTTGTCGCACCGACCAGCGCATGCGGTTCTTTACCTGTACTTCTATGTACATTACACACTAGCCCCGATAAATTTGTGGTCCCACTTGTCGGCTGCAATCGCTGACCTGGTGCTGGCGATGACGCTGTAGAATACGAGTTTATCTCGCCAGCTCTCGATGGCCGCGAACCTAGATCTGCGCTTTGTTGTCCGTCTTGCACCATTTGGTTCAAGCTTGACTGACTGCTGTTCATGTCTGCTAGGTAAGTGCTGGAGGAAGGCTGGTACTGTCCAGCATACATCTGCTCTGGGGATGATACGGAAACATTGGAATCAAGAGTACTTGTTCTACTGTCACTAGTCGGAGGACGTGGCATGTTCATGAATATCTGCTCACACGAATATGGCGATCTTGGTGACGCTCTGGGAGTGTTACTTTCGCTTGTCGAAGGCGTAGGCGGGAGAAGACTGTGAGGCTGAGCGAAAGCGGGTATGACAATGGGTATATGCCGCGCTTTTTGGCTCGATACCGCTGCGATCTTGTCCTTCTCAGATCCGGAGGTAGAAGTAGAACTCGATCTACCTTCGCTCCCTTGAGACTTCGGCGAGTCCGGAAGACCACTTAAAACAGAGGTGATGATGTTGTGTGATAGGACGATGGGTACATGCCTGGGCCTCCGCTTGCTGAAGTTGGATTTGTAGGAAACGCCAGACGAAGGTTTATCGCTCGACACAGGACTTAATTCGGGAGGCAGCGAAAGTTCTGGGATCGCTGGGGAGAATATGGGTTGTTCCAGGAAGACCTGAGGATTGGGTGCTGAAGGCGTCTTCCCTGACCGGATCTCGTGAGGATCGCTGTGAGTAAGATTGTGTGTGACCTGAGACTTGAGCGCCCAACCAGAGCGCTGAGCACCTATAGAAATCATCATAAGCTTCAGCGTCTTCAGTAATAGATCTATGTAAGAGAGCAATCCAAGTAGGGAGACGACAGAAGATATCTGGTGGGAGGCCCCTTGGACATAAAGAGCTGCAGAACGACCAAAACCCAATCCCAAGCCTCGAGTAGAACAGGGGTTCAGATTCCCTACCTTCGGTCAGGTACGTTTCACACTGACAAATCCAGTAAGTGCGAGCCTTCCAGCCATGGAAGCTACAACTCGTGTCGCGGCTGCCGACGTTACGACGTACATGTACGCCTAAGACCCTTGCGCACCAAGGAAGTCGAAGGCGTTGACAGCGATGGGCGGCAAGTGAATGAAGGAGAACTCGGAAACTCCTTACGTCGTGCTACCGGAGAAAGTTTTGGCACGACCAATATGTCTCTGCAAGGGAAGTGGTACGAATGTCTACCTACCTTGATTAAGGTAAGGCACTCACGGCACTTTCCAGCTCTTTTGCAGGGTTCTTTAGCAAAAGATTTGCCGAGATCCGCACTTCAGTTAGCCCGAAGATCTATCGCAGCCTAAAATACTTTATCTTACTAGCAAAGCTTTCAAAGAAAACTACAGGTTCACGAGCGCATCGAAGTCCCGTCAGGTAGTATCTGTCGTGAAGCTGGCATTGATGCTAATGCTAAGACTTGTGTGATATCACGACCGAAGCACATTCAACCGTGCGCCAGAATCCTGTTCTACCATTCTGACCCATTAGACCGCTGCGCTTGTGTTCTCCTTTGGCAACGGTGTGTATCGGAGATATGGCTTGACGATCTTCATCTCAGGCCAGATCTCTTTCGCTTGCTCGGTCTTAACCGAGGGATGTACAATAACGTCGTCGCCTATCAGTACAATCAGCATGGAGAATTCGCCGTTCAGAATCCGTACGAAGGACTTACCTGGCACCCAGTTGATCGGGGTGGTAACTTTATGCTTGTCTCCGGTCTGCAGACTGTCTACTACTCGCAGGACTTCTGCGGTGTTGCGACCGGTTGACGCTGGGTATGACATAATAAGGCGGATGGTCTTCTTTGGGTCAATGACGAAAACACTTCGAATCGTGAAAGCGATTCCTTTCTGGTCGACATTGGTAATATCCTGATGATCAAGCATGTCGTAAAGGTAGGCAACTTTTCTCTCCTATAGATGGTAGGTCTGGTCAGCGCAGTCACAGTTTCCCTTTGTCATGAATCGTGTTTACCTTGTCACCAATGATTGGGAATTTGAGCTTGCTGCCGGATATCTCATCAATGTCTTTCACCCAGCCGCCATGGCTTTCCACTGTGTTAGCGGACAGCCCGATCAGCTTGACCCCACGACGGGTGAATTCAGGCTCGAGTTTAGCAAAGGCCCCGAGTTCAGTCGTGCATCTGTGGGCTTTGGTCAGCTCATCGATTGTCTGGCTAAGACCGGTTAATACGAACACTGGCGTGTAATCTTCTGGATGTGAGAACAATACAACCCACTTATCGCCTATAAACTCGTGGAAGTCGATTGGTCCTTGTGTTGTCTCGGCCTTGAAGTTAGGGGCGGTGGAACCAAGGCGTAGGCTGGTACATCAATTAGCTATAGTCCAAGGTATTCTACAATGCGGAAGGAGTTTCAAGTCCTGGGGTGCTACTGACGGGGCGATGCGTTCGTCGGTAGAAGACATTTTTGTAGTGCTCCTGGTTCTTTGTGATGGTTTGAAAATGGATAACTGATCAAAGATATATAAGGGAGATCACGAAGTGATTCAGAGACTGCTTACAATGCAGAAACATTCACAAACACTCACAAGATACGATTAGGAGAAAGTTAGTAAAGTAAGGTAAGCACGCAATTCGCGATGCGAGACCGCCTTCCGGCAGAACACGTCTGATTGGCTACTGGTAACGAACGGCTCCTAGAGAGTATTGACTATTGACGTCACTCCTGTCAAACTTCACAATCACAAGAGGATAAGGTAAGGTAACGTCGGACAGTACCAACATTACACAAGTTGATACAGGGAAGTAAAGTAATCAGAACAATACCCAATCATACATACCGGTAAGGTACCTAGCTATTTCAAACCTTTGTGATTGTGAACATGGATGGGACGGTGGCAACATGGGGTGCATGGGGGGCATGGGCTTGCCGAAGACTCCCTTATGATCTACGAGACTACTTACAGGTCCGAACCGGCACGCTTGCCGATGGTGGGAGTACAGTACCGTAAGGTAAGGTAAGTAGGCCAGGGTGGGTCCAACGCCCAGAGAGTCCTCCATTATTACCTTATTCGTGCGGTACAAAGGGCTTTGTTTTTTATTGTTCCTTCATCATTCTGGGGTTTTATATATGTAGTCCAGACTTGTCCTCCTGTCTCGTGAACCTTTCTTTCTCTTTGCTAGCTTGAGCCCTCTCCAGTCATGGTCACACCAGAGATCAAGCTTGCACTAGAGTCTTCCGACCTTGGAACCTCTAAGAAGAACGATCGTAAACCGCCGTACCAATGCGCTAAGACGAACGGTCGAGATGAGAATCTATCTATCTCGGTAGCTCAACAACACGAAGTCCCTATCGTCTATCATTACTTGGCATTTGAGACCGAGTTACCCTTTCCATCAACTTTGACAGTACCAGGGAAGGATGATACATTGGCACCAGAACCACCGGATCTGAGAAACTATGTATCCCCTTTCACTTGGTCCGAGTCCCGGAAGACCTTTACCACCTGGCTTTCATGTGCCGTCACCGTTGTCACGGCTTATACAGCAGGTTCCTATAGCTCTGCCTCGTTACAAATGTCCCAGTACTGGGGTGTCAGTCAGGTAGCTATTCTGGTGGGTATCACGACTTTCACTACTGGCTTTGCAATTGCCCCAATGGTTCTCGCGCCTTTCTCCGAGCTCAACGGGAGGAAACCAGTCTTCGTGGCTTCGGGGATCCTTTTTGTTGTCTGCCAGTTATGCTGTGCTATTACGCGGTCGTATCCGGGGATGCTGGTAGCAAGGTTCTTTGTTGGAGTAGGTGGAAGCACGTTTTCCACTATGGTCGGTGGAGTCGTTGCCGACATATACCACACACAAGACAGGAACACCCCTATGGCATTGTTCTCTGGAGCGGCATTACTCGGCACTGGATTAGGCCCGTTATGTTCGGGGTTTATCGCTCAGCATATCTCCTGGCGGTGGGTATTCTACATTCAAGTAATCAGCTGTGGCTTCCTCATTCTTCTTGTGGTAGTCTTCTTTAAAGAGACCCGAGGCAGTGTCCTTCTCAGCCGCAGGGCAGCCATTCTCAACAAGTGGTATGAAGCACGAGAAAAGGTCGGCCTCGTGGGATTTGAGATACCAGTCGGTGATGGTGGTATCAAGAAAGAAAGCCAAAGGATCAGATGGAAAGTCAAATCTGATGAAGAAAGAGAGAGCCTTGCAAAAATGATTGGCGTCTCGGTTTACAGACCTTTCCACTTACTATTCACTGAACCCGTGGTCTTTTTCTTCTCCCTATGGGTATCCTTTAGCTGGGCTGTACTCTACCTAACATTCTCATCCATACCCCTCGTCTTCAGCACGAGCCACCATTTCAACGTTGCACAAATCGGCGCCGTATTCTCAGCTATGTGCGTCGGAGCAATTCTTTCCACGATCTTGAGCGTTTATCAAGAGAAGGTAGCGAGACACTACGGCAAGATGTCTTCTACCCCCGAAGGACGACTCTATTTTAGCTGCATCGAGAGCGCCCTGATGCCCATTGGTCTGTTCTGGTTCGGCTGGACTTCCTTCCCTTCAATCCATTGGATCGTGCCTACATTGGCCATTGGCTGCGCCACCATGGGCATCTTTTCCATCTATCTCGCTGTCTTCAATTACCTTGCCGATACATATCATCGGTATGCTAGCTCGGCCTTAGCAGCTCAGTCGTTTTGCAGAAATATGCTCGCAGGTGTCTTCCCTTTAGTCACGAGCGCCATGTTCCACCGAATGACCTTTGCAGGAGCCTCAAGTTTTCTCGGAGGCCTGGGAGCTGTTCTCACTATCGTACCGTGGGTTCTGGTCTTCTATGGGCCAAGAATTAGAGCAAGGAGCAAGTTCGCTAGCGAAATTATGGACTGAGTATCAAGACGTGTCATGAAACCAAGACTTCGATCCCTAGAGCTGGCGACTATCTAGTTAACCCAAGTCGGCCGGACTTATCGCTGTCTCACTTACAGTTAGCCCATGGCGCCCCGGCCGTCCCCGTCTTCGATTTGACTGATTGGCCTACTCGCTCCAATGCACTTATCGATTCCCGCGGCCGCTCGGATTAATCATGTAGCAGAGATGGCATTATGACCGGACACTCCATGTCTAACTTTCAATGCCAATACGGCCATTGCTTGAAGATATAGCTTCTGGCGAAGCAACTTCGAATCAGATACCATCAGCGCCAACTCAATTGAGGATACTTGGCTTTCGAACTGCAAGTCTCTGTGGAAATGATCTACTTTGGAAATGCTTCAAGCTATATGACCCACCCCTGCAACGTCAGCGAGAATCGGACATATTCCCACTCGCTGTTCATGTCGGTAGTAGCAACGTACATGGAAAGACCCGTGTAATCCACGCTGTTATACTAGCGACCAGCTACATTCCCCGTGGCTGCTTTTCATCCCCAATCTCTCTTTACAAGACACAGAGTGAGGCCACCTGGGTTTGAAATGGACCATTTCCACGGAAAGATTCTTGGGTTGGAGTTGTCCTACTGTATAGAACTCACTTTGGAAGTCGTCGACGAGGATTGGATAAACTCTTATTGATATAGAAAACTAGTGAAAACATACAAAGACCCATAAATTACCCTTTTGTACCAGCGAGGCATTTACATCACAAACGCTTCTTGTCATTTTCCTCTCCTTCTGATAGTCCCCTTTACTAACCGCGCACCAACCCTCACTCCCCCTTCTCCACCCCTTACCTTCCACCCATCTACAATCTCGTCCCCATATTAACATGCACACTCTTCGCATTCGTGTAGGCCGCAAGCCCGGCCTCCCCCAACTCCCTCCCAATCCCACTCTGCTTTACCCCCCCAAACGGGATCCGGAAATCGCTATCATTGCTACTATTCACCCACACCATGCCCGCTTCAATGCCCCTCGCCACGCGATGCGCCTGCTCCAGGTCCCGCGTGAATACCGCGCTGCCGAGGCCGTACGTGGTGTCGTTTGCACGCCGCAGGGCTTCAGCCTCGGATTTGAAGCTGGTGATGACGACGAAGGGGCCAAAGACTTCTTCGCGGTAGATTTTCATTGTGTCGGTGACGTTCGTGAAGACCGTCGGGGCGATGAAGAAGCCCTTGCCGGCGGCGTCTTTATGGGGTTCACCGCCGGTGAGAAGGGTGGCGCCTTCGCTTTTGCCGGAGTCGATGTAGGAGAGGACCCGCTCGTATTGCTGTTTTGTGACTTGGGGGCCTTGGAAGGTGGAGTCTTTGAAGGGGTCGCCGACTTTGCTGACGGTGTGGACGGTCTTTTTGAATTCTTCGATGAATTTGTCGTAGATGGTGTCTTGGACGAGGATTCGGGAGGTGGCGGTGCAGATTTGGCCGCTGTTGGACATGATGCCTGCGTGGCTCCACTTGACGGCTTGTTCTAGGTCTGCGTCTTCGAAGACGAGCAAAGGTGACTTGCCTCCCGTCTCAAGAGTGATGTTTTTGAGATTGACGGCGGCCATTTTCATGATCTGCCGTCCTGTAGCTGTGGAGCCAGTGAAGGCGATCTTGTCAATGTCGAGGTGCGACGCGATGGCAGCACCGGCGTCTTTGCCGTAGCCGTTAAGGATGTTGACGACACCAGGTGGGAAGCCGGCTTCTTTGATTAGGGTTGCTAGGTACAGGACGCTGAGAGGGGTCTGTTCAGCGGCTTTCATCACTACAGTATTCCCGCATGCAAGCGCAGGACCCAGCTTCCACGCCGCCATCAACAGCGGATAATTCCACGGGATGATCTGCCCGCATACACCCAGCGGTTCACGGATTGTATAAGCAAATTTAGCAGGAGAGGTATTGATGACCTGGCCATGGATTTTGTCGGCGTACCCGCCATAGTAGCGTAGGCAGCCGCCGACTTCGGCTACGTCTTGCTCGAGGGCGACGGTGTAAGGTTTGCCGTTGTCCCAGGTTTCGATTGTGGCAAGGGTTTCCGCATGTGCGTCGACCAGGTCGGCAAGCTTCATCATCATATTTCCCCGGTCTGTGGAAGCCATATCGCGCCAGGAGGGATGTTTGAAGGCCGCGCGGGCGGCGGCGACGGCAATATCGACTGAATGCAAGGGTCAGATAGGCGTATTCCTCGGAGAATTGGAATCTAGGGGAAATCAATACCATCTTCGGCGGAGGCAGCGTAGACAGAGGCAATCTCTTTCTCGTCACTGTGAGGAGAAGATTCTTAACGCTAGGTCTGCTCAAGTCACAAGAGGACATACGTGGGATTGATGCTCGTTATCTTCTCTCCCTTTTTCGACTTGACAAACTCGTTGTTGATGAAGATCCCAGTTGGCTGCTTGTATTTGTGGCCATTAGGGGCCGTAAGCTCAATGGAAAGGTCGGACATGTTTGAGAAAGCTCTGATGGATTCGTGTAACCGAGATGGAGGAGGTTTCAAAAGACGATATGTTTTGCTGCAGAGAGGGGTAAAGCACTTTGGAAGGCAGTAACCCCGATTATGTCCGATGACGGATAAAACTGCCTGTTGAGGTATAACCTTCCACTACGGAATACTCCGCATTCTACCCACCCCACTTCACTTGGGTTCGTGTAAGAATCTCTACTTGAACCGTTGTTGGACCGTAAGGAGAAATACCACTGACCAAAGACAGATTAGCATATCGCCGTTATTCCCATCGTCCGAAGCCGTACAGTACTTACCGTATCCGTGCCCCGCCCTAAGCTCGTCTTGAAGCGAAGGATGAGCTTAGGGCGGGGCACGGATAGGTGGTCTCCCGTGCTAGACCATGGGGACCTCGAGATCGTTGTTGCATCAGGGTGGGTGCCATAACCCTGACTGTAGAACAACAATCGTCACCATGGCTGCCTTGCCAGCCGAGACTGCAGATGAGCAGATGCCCCCTGCGGATGCTATCGAATATTGGAACACGATCTCGCCCACGGCGAGTGGCATGCTCGGTGGCTATCCTCAGATCTCGCGTGTTGATCTGCGAGGTTCTGCAAACTTCCTCGCTAAACTCCGACGTCAGTCTGCCACAGCTACAAATCGTAAAATCCTGTCCAGAGGCGCAGACTGTGGAGCTGGTATTGGACGGGTTACCGCTGGCTTTCTGAGTAAAGTCTGTGAGGTTGTCGACGTGGTAGAACCGATTCAAAGGTTTGCTGATGCAGCCAAGGAGGCTAAGATGGCTGGTAGTGGAACAGTAGGGAACATATACGTTGAGGGGCTGGAGGATTGGGACCCAGAGGGACCGTATGATCTCATTTGGAATCAATGGTGTTTGGGCCATCTTACCGACCAGCAATTGGTGGCTTATTTCATAAGGTGTAAAAAAGCGATTGCAGATGGAGGCTGGGTCGTGGTGAAGGAAAATATGAGTACGAATCCAAACGGGGAGGACATGCTCGACGAGGTGGACAGCTCTATCACTAGAACGGATGGAAAATTCCGGTATCTTTTCGAGGAGGCTGGCTTGAGAATTACAAGAACGGAACTGCAACCGGGATTTCCAAAGGGCCTCTTTCCCGTTCGATTCTATGCTCTTCAGCCAACACTTTCATGAAGAGATCATGGCAGTGCCGTTCTACAAGGGTAGATCTATCAGTCTGAGGAGAGCCTCCACGCTCTTCATTGTCCTCCAATGGTCTTGGTCGAAAGAAGTGCTCAAATGTTCGCAAGTCTCCGCCAGCGCCTCGCTATGGAAATTGGACCCAGGAAACAATTTTGCCTTGCTCTAGAAGCTGCTTAGCTGTCATTGGTGGTCAAAAAGCTGCCTCACGGTGCACCCCCATCCTCGATATCCACCAAGCTCATGATGAAGTCCCATTCCTTTTTCGTCACCTTGGAGACGCTGAGACGAGCCGTTCTAAGAGTTTGCATGTTCGCTAGAACGCCGCCGTCCTTGGCATAGCGTTGCAACTCCTTGAGCCTGGTGATTTCTGGGAACTTCTGCCGATACGCGACCTTAACGCAGCACCATTTCGGGTTGTCCCGAGCAGACTTTGGGTCATAGTACGGATGTTGTGGATCAAATGCAGACTCTGACGAATACGTTGCTGCGTCAGTACTTGTACATTCTTTTGTTGCAAAAAGCTTACCGTCAACAGAATGCTCCTCCACGATCTCCATGGTACCTACGATCCCAGGGACTTTGCAGTTGGAATGGTAGAAGAAAGCCATGTCACCTTTCATCATGGTTCTCATGTTGTTACGTGCTGTTTATCCGTGTCAGCTTATGAGCTATCTCTTGTTCCTCTGAGTCAAACCTGTGGCGTTGCGAACACCTACATATCATTAGTCATGCCTTTTTCGTGTCAGAATTTCTCGAATCAGAGGACTTACCATCCCACGCCTCTGGTTCAATTGCATTCTTCAGATCATCAATCGAAAACTTCACATCCTTGCCTTTCTCAATCCGTGATTCCGGTTCGGCTTTCATGAGCCAATAGGCAGGCCCTTCTGGATCCTCGTCCCCTTCGCTTTCATCCACAGGATCAGCAGTCCTCGTGTAAACTTGCGGGATCTCAATCGAGACATTGGAGTCTCTCCTCTCCTTCACTGAGTTCTTGACCGATCCGCGGCTTTTCGTTGCTGATTTAGTGGCTTTCTTTGGTTTCACCTTTGTCGTGCCCTTGCCCGTCTTTGCCGCTTTGGTGGTCTTGATTATAGGTTTACTTACACCCCCATTCTTCGAGCTCCGAGTGATCTTTGAGACTTCCTTCGTTGCCAGCGAAGTCCGTTTCGGACGGCTCGAAGACGCCGTTTGCTGAACTATACTTGATTTACGTTTCGGCGGACTTGACGCTGCAGTTGGCCCAGGACTAGCCTTTGGTGGACGGCCACGGCCCTTTCTGGGGACAGGAGGAGCACTCGGAGGACGCCCATGCCCTCTTTTGTGGACAGACACGGTATCTACTTCGGCCTGAACTGATTTGCGCTTTTTGGGCGCCATGACGCCGTTGACTGATCGCTGTTGGTTGAGCTAAAAGGAGATGGTGATCTTTGAGTTGAGTGTTGGATTGAATCAAATGCACGGTTATTACGAACGCGACGGCTAGTTTTAGCGGGGTAATGAAGTGAAGTTTACAGGTACAGAAAGAGTTGAATGTGTTAATCGTTTTGTTTGCGATCACCTTCGTTTCTCAACTTTATCCGATGTGAATTCTTAGAGAATTTGGAAAGATTTCTGTCCACAGTTGTCTCGGTCGAAGAATGAGACCGAGGGAGGAAAGATGAGAAGAAGAGAATGTGGAATTGGTGGGAAGGACGATGGAGGAAGCAAGGTGAAAATTGAGAGAAGAGCGGGGTGTCAGTCTGTTTCGTCCCTTGATGATTCTTTCACAATCGAAAAGCAAATCGAGCTCTCGTCTCTCATTAGCTACTCAGTCGCAGGATACATTATGATCTTGAAACAACACCTCCCTCAGGTCATCAGTAGTGCAGCATTGGCTGAATCTGAAGTAACAATTCTCACCTATTCACTTAACTATTTTGTGTCAGGTTGTGCGTCTCGACATCTTCTACACATCAGAAAAGTAACAAGGTTTCTGTCTATCCGTCTAAAGTGCGCCGTGGCTCCTGTCTAAAGTACATAAATAGCGATGGGAGTGTAAGGAGTCCCATCCGAAATTTCCCAATCCGAAGTCGTGTCGTGGTCTCACCGTCATAGCTCGTAGGTCGTGTTGATAGCGGCTCGCCCAATCCCCCAAGCCCCCCAACATGAAGAACCCTGCTTTCATCCTTCCAACCAAGTCCCAACACCTACCCAAAAAGATCGTCCTGACTCTTCATTTTCCACGTCCCACCCCTCTTGACACTCGGCGGCAGATTCGTCCCATCAAAAATATGCTGCGACCTTGTCCTTTTCAGGTTCGATCGTTGCGAGTTCGATCTCATTGGGTTTGTTCTTTCGGAGCTCGTTCTCCGCAGGTCCCTGGATTCTCGGGTCTGCATCGAATTCCGGATGCCAGCGCGCTCCCAGGATGCGAGGCCCGAGGGCGTAGGGGCTCGAGGCGAGGTAGGCGGGCTTGTACTTGCGATGGTTGAGAGACGCTTGCCGGAGCTTTGCGTTAGAGGCTGAGAATAGCAGATGCGGAGAGGTTCGGGGTATGGGGTTTGTTGGGAGTAGATGGAAGCGGAGTAGCTGCTCATCTGGTTGGGGTGGCTTGGGATGCTTGGGTGACCCCGGTGTTGGCAGCGATGTGGTTTTGATTTGGATTTCAAGGAGCGTGGCCGTATGCGAACGTACCAATAGAGAAAGAGGATGGAGAGGAGGGCAAGCAGGACGAAGGGAATTGTGATTCCAATGGCGAGTTTAGCGTTATAGGAAAGGCCGGAGGAAGGGGCTGGAGTGGAAGTGGCGGTGCTGTTGGGATAGACTGACGGGGGCTGGAGGGTAAAGATTTGGGAAGGATCGATAGGAAAGGGTGTCGCAGGCGAGGGTTGGGCTATGCAGGCGGCTTTGAGAGTGTTGATAACTGTATCGGATTGTAAATAATTATTGCAATGGATCAAGGGCGTGGTGGGGCTTACAGTTGGATAGGTAGAGTTTGTTTGGTACCTGTGAATAGCAAGAGGCACATTGTCCGGCACTCGGGACAAAAGTAGGATCCTGGCAGTAATCGTACGGTGTGGAGATGTTTGGAGTAAGGATGTTCGTCTTGAGGGCGTTCGATGTTTGTGCACAGGCTGCGCTACATGGACTTGACATTCTCGAGCCATTGGCGTCTGGAAAGCCAAATGAACACCAACCCAAAGCATATCTCATATTAACTAGTTTCACATCCCAGATTAGTCGCCTATGCCTCGTCGTATGAGGAACTGACCTGCAATACTTACACAACGCCCATCCCAAGTCCGTCTGTAATGTGACATGGTCAAAGGTTTGGCTTTGAATCTCGCAAGCCACACAGTCTCGAAAAAGCGCTCCCACAGCGGTTTTATTATAATCCCTGTCATAGCAGGTGATATCACTGCCATTTGTTGTTGAAGGTATTATACGCTGGGAGCACACTGAGGTGCAGTTGGAGCCTTGCACAACATAGAGAGCCAAAACAGATGAGAAAGATAGATAACTCAAAAGCACCACTGCAAGCACGCGGATCTGCATCACTGCATTACGGTTGATCTGGAAGAGCTTGTCAAACCCTGCCCAGAGAAGGCTTTAGTTGGTAGAGAGGACGATGAACTGGTTGCAAACCCAGAAACTCGTAACAACATAAGAAATTAAGACAGAAACGATTGAAAGTAAAGCAAAGATAGTAGCTAGCAAATAGTCCACTCTTCCCCACTCCTCATGCGCGCAATACGATAGTGAAAGAGCATGTCCCAAGCCAGGGCAGACTTCACGTCGTCGATAAACTTAAGACATGCGCTTAAATTATATGCCAATACAGGTTCAGCCGGAGCATTTTGAGTGGGAGGGCCAATAGGAAATAGCTCCCCAAGGTACCGCACGGCAGGGTCGAGGGAAACGATAGGAAGAAATCGCATCTAAGATAACTACTCCGCCGCTTGTGTTCTCTGGGTTTATGTCGGCAAGCGCCTGATCGAAGATTAATTTAATATTATCCAGTCTTTTTCAAGCGCTTGTGCAACGCGGGCTTCGGTGGAGCTTGTCCGCACCGGTTAATCGCGTCTTATGATATCGATTTTGCCGTAACGAACAGGTGTCTTGTGTGTTGCCCGCGAAAATTATACAATTTAAAAGCTGCAACAAGGCAAATGTCGACTTCTTCAAGCGCTCAGATTGCACGACACCCGTGAAGTCGAGCTGATTGTTTAAGGCAGTGGCCTAAGAAGTAGATATAAGGGGTGCCAATGGAGAAGGCTTCATGCATCAAGCTGGGATCTAAATGGTGTTGTTCATCAAAGAGACACCAATGCGCAGTTTGAAAGGTCGAAAATTCGATGCAATAAGTGTCACGCATCCACTAGACGATTGATTCTTCACTGATCAATAATGGTCATTGAATTGAGCAATGATAGCGAGGCACATTATTGGTGCCTAGACCATGAGCGAAAATTCTGGAAATCCTTGTCTTTGATTTCGACTTTGGTTGCCTAAGTTCCACGGATTTCCAAAGCAGCAGGCCACTTTCTCTTCATGACCGAGTTATCCAAAAATCGAAACTAAAGTAGTAGCTGATGTACATGGACGGATTCACGCATAATGGAAAGAGAAAGGTTGGGATCTTCTGCTGGGTTTCTTTGCTTTGTTCTACGCCACGCAATAGTACAACGAGTCGAAATACTTGTTGCTTCGGATTATTACTTGCAGTGCCCGTTGGATAAGGTACCTATTATGGAGAGTCTAAGGTAAGGTAATTGGGTAAGAGCTAGTTAACTAGCTCCTAATTATTCACTAAGGTACGTACAGTAGATTATTATGCCTTATGTGCGGCTATGCTAGTTGAAGCCATCCTTAGGTACAGACCGCGAGGCATTCTCTCCATCTTTGACCCGCCGCAAGCCTCCAATGGTGACCGGCATCGGTCTCAACGTGCATCAATGCGATCAATTGTCTTGATTGCCGTTGGGACTGTGCAAGTCTCGTCATGTCTCCGTTCGAAACGAAAACCTCCTCCGGGTTCTCCTAGGAAGATTTGCAATGAAGTCTAGCGCAGTCTCGGTTCATGTGGTGCAATCCTAAGCCCAGGGTCTGGTCCATCGCGATGACCCTCAGGCTGGGACGTGCTTGGGCAAGATATCCTGAAGGTATACCGGAGCTGTCCCGCTCGTCCACTTTATCATTGTGCTGATCGGCTCGAACATCTGTCGCCGTAGATACAGCAGCTCACCTCGAGCGAGCCGAATTGTCAGGGTAATGATAGCGCCGTTGTGCCGATTGAATATGAATGAAGGGAACCTTAAGATCTGCTTCGGTTCGCTGGCTGCGAGTTATGACGGTCTGCTGAGGAGCTCTTTGAGGTGCATGGACACATCCTTTGTACGTATCTTGTCTTTGCCAGACATTTTCGAGTTGCGATAATGTCAAGTAGTCGATCATGCTCGGAATGTGTTCACGGCGGTTTCGCTGCTTCTGCCCTGGGGATCTCAACGAACGTGGTTCATTGTTTGCGAGAGGTATAGGCTGCCGGTGTGTGGCGGTGTATGACCCTTCAGTCAAAGGCGTATTGTATATCTCTCCATTGCTAGTTCGTGGGCGTAGAGGTGATCGAGACCGATGTACCAGACTTTTGACAGAAGCAAGAAAATTAGGTGAGCGCCTCCGCCGCGGCAAAGGTGAGTCTGGACTTCGATAAGAGAGAGGATTCAAGGTTTGATATGAAGGCAGGCGTGGATCTTGGTAGCTGGGGGATAGAGCATCAAAAGAGGAAGACATCTTAGAAACGTGAGATTTGGTATGCTTGCGAGAATTCTTACGTAGTAGAGAACGTGAGATCGATTTTTCTATCTATATTATAGTTGTGTTCTTAATTTCACAGGATTGAGGTCTGTTAGCAAGATTGGGGAATTCAATGGCTGTGGCAGTAACACCGCCCAGCCTAGTTCGGATAATGAGATGATGTTCTTGTAGCGTAAGATGTTGGGTTGGAGTATGTTGGGTTGGAGTCCCAATACGCTCCTTTAGGGGTCAGGATTGGGGGGAGTGGCCGAGTCGAGCATGTGCACTCCTTAGCTCGTCCAACATTGTTCCGTTTTACAAGTACGAAGTGAGCGGTATGATTCTCTTCGATTGTTGTGTTGCGCTAAGCCGTTGGTGCTCCGCCAACCAGCAATTTCCGCTTCGCGACTTGGCCGGCGTGGCCGGATATGTTCACGACGTTCCAGCATGAACAAACTGTACTACTCTATTAGAGTCTTCCTTTCTGTTAATTGCATTGCACTATCTTCTCTCTTGTCGGCTTACAAGCACATCATACAATCATTCCCTTAATTAGATAGTTCTCCGTGTTGGAAAAGGAATTACGGCTTGGCCCCATTTATCAAGCCGACAAAACGCCAGCTTGAGGCTCAGCCGTCACCATGACATTCCATTCTCTACAGCCTTGGCAAGGCTTCCTACTGCTCCCCACTAGAGAGTATATACTTGACTCACCATAAGAGTCTACTCCAACACAGCGTTCGTACTATAGATGGATCCACTATCGTTGACCGCAGGAATCCTGGCCGTAATTGGTGCCGCCAAGATTGTTGTACAAGGACTTCAAAGGCTTAACAGCTATCGCAAGGCCCCTCAGGAAATTGTTGACCTACTCAGTGATGTCACAGAGCTCCATATGTTTCTAGAAGGTGTTGGACTAGTTATCGAACATTATCAGAGCGTTCGATGTACTCAAAATGTTCGCAGCCTTATCGAGCACGTTGAAAAAGCCGGGCAGAAGGTACATGACATCAAATGTCTTCTGGATTCTCGATTCTTTCGGGATTCCAGACTGAACGATGGAAACAAAGCTCGCATTGTATGGTTACGAAACAAGAATAAGGTGAAGAAATTACAGATTGAGCTGCGAGCCATTAGAGTAGATTCAGGAACTACTTTAAGCTTGCTGACCATGTAGGTGATGGTCAGCTCACTTCTGTTAAGACCGTTTCCTTTTCTTCAGACAGACTGCTGAACTTGACTCAGGTCTTCAACGACTGAGCTGAAAGAAATCATGTCAGCCTCAGCAGCCGCGCACTCGCAAAACTCAGAAATGCTAGCCACGGTCTTGAAAAGAACGACCCACATCGAACAGATTGCTCCCCCAATCCAGGGAATATACGAGACTGTGCCGTGGACACCTGCTGAACTAGAGCCTGCTATCTCAACACTTGGCCCAGGCTTACCTTCATCGACTAAGTCTACGCCCACTTTGACTTGTCCATTCTTCGCCTCGTCACCGACCTTTCTCACGGGTCCGACACGAGACACGAATCCTTGGGGGCAAATTTCTATGCCAACCCGGTATAAGTGCATTGAGTGGTGTAGCTGTATCTGTCATCGGAAAAGCAGCTTCAAGTCTCCCTGGATCTTGAGAAGCATTTTCGGCGACGTGTTTATCGACTACTCTATCCCAAGCCTAGTATGTGATGAACACAGCTGCCGTCGGTACAGTGTCTCATCACTCAGGATGACCTTTCATCTTCCAAGGTATCTTATCAATAGATATATTGCTATGGTCTGGAAGTACACTCCACTGGAGGGTCCAGCATTCTCTATGCGGATGCCAAGAGTTATGCCTTGGACTCATCTGCTGTGGAACTACGCTAATTGCGGAGATATCGTAGCTATTCAAAGGCTCTTCTCGAAGGGCAAGGCGTCGCCGTATGATACAAACTTGCAGGGAGGGAATGCCTTAATTTACGCGGCAACACGTAGGAATGCTAAGTTGGGCCAATTCTTGATACAACAAGGCGCAGATGCTGACATTGCCGATACCTTCGGGAGGAAGCCTGTAGAAGCATTCTTCGACGCGGTTTTGTCCGGCCAAATGGAGGCTGAAGATAGCCAGATCGTAAAGGATATGTTCGAGGGCTCCGACTACGCCGAAACTCGGTGCTTTACATTGATACACAAGATTATTTTTGGGAGCGTCAGCAGAGATCTTGAAACCGAGCTTCGTTCCTCAACAGCTACTATCAATACTATGGATGCCCTAAATAGAACACCGATATGCTGGGCAACTCTTCGAGACGATTCGAAATCTGTCAGCACGCTACTCGCTTTCAATGCCGACCCTAACCTAATCGATTACCAAGGCAAAAATTGTCTCTTCTATGTAAGAAGCACAGACGTTTGCAAGCGTTTGCTGAGCGCAAATATAAACCTTCATGCCAGAGGTCGAAAATATGCTCGGGTTCCTCTGCACAGTGTGTGCAGCTGTATTGAGACGGCCGAGATTCCTGATGTCGTTGATCTCCTCGTCGATGCTGGAGCAGACGTAAATGTTCGAGATGGGGACGGAGAGACCCCGTTACTGAACGCAGTCTACAAGGGTTATACCTCAATTGCTCGTAAACTCATCGATCTTGGCGCGAACGTGAATACTCCGAATTATTCGTCGCAAGAAACAGCGATTCATTTTGCAGTTTCCTTCGATCGTTTCGAAATCTTACCACTGCTTCTTGAGAAAGGGGCTGATTACACAGCCAAGAACATCCATGGAAGAAACATCCTGCATATGGCTGCACGTATGGGTGGAGCAAAAACGGTAACAGCCCTATCGAATGCTAATTTGATGGGTCTCGATACATCGTCGAAAGATGACGAGGGCAAGACTGTCTACGACTACCTAGCAGAGCGAGAGATCCTATCAGACAGCGAGGTCGGGCTTCATGAGAACTTTCAGAAGCTCTTAGCCTTACATACACTTGGAGCACCTCTTAGTACATCCCCAAAGTCGTCCGCTAACTTTGAAGACGTTGTTTATGATCTCGAATCTCAACGGGAGCCCGACTCCTCTTACCATTTTCCTGGCGCTTACCCAATATCTGGTGAGGATCAATGATCCATTCTACTTTGGCTCCATATAACGACCAACGGCTCTTTCCCTACCTGCGAATGTTCTTTAGCGCTACGTTTGAGCGTTTGTAGAATGCTTATGTCGAGATAATGTCATCAACGTTTTGTTATGAGTTAGATACATAACGGCCAAAAGCTGCTATTAATGCTCAATGAATACGAATTACAATCGTGCCTGAACTCTGAGCGACCTTCTCTCCCCCTAGGTACTCTTTATCTACCCCACCAAACCGCAAATAAGATTTCAGCAAAGCACCATCACGTCTTCTTGACGATTGCGGGTTTAGTAAGCGTCGATCACTTATGAGTAGATAGAGCCTAGAAGGCCGGCTACTAAAAACACAGCAGTCTCGGTTAGAAAGCACCATCCCGTGCGATCCTTCATTTAGAGTCCCTTGTCGTACGGTCTACGGAGTACATGCTTTGAAACTGACTTTGAACTGGTAATGCGTTTTATCTAGCAGTTTATGCGACTGTTCATTTAGTTGAATATGTAAACTTAGATGAGAAGGAGGAAAAGAAAAACTAGCGAGGCTACTATTGGTCTTCGTAGTCAGCCCCCTGGTTATGATGGAGACCTTTAGCATCGATGAGAAAATCTAATACAAATAAAATAATCAGAAACCGTTGAGCTGGTTATAAACGGCCATTGTGGAATGCCCTGAGGCTGAAGTGTTGCGGAGTAACTCTTTGGCCAATCACATAATCGCTTGGCATTTCCCAGCATCTACTCCATATCCTAATACCAAACAAAGAGCTCCACCACCCAAGCGCAATTGAATGTACAGCAAGCTCTACTCTCATCGCTGCAACTAAGTTTAGTACTCTGGTCACCAGGCCAAAGCTTTCCTAGATGTCGTCAGCGGCACTCCTCGACCAGGACTTTGGCTCCGAATCTGAGGACGATAATTTCAATCCTGCACCTGCCGATGACTCGGATAATGAAGCTGCAGGCGCCTCTGAAGCTGAAGTGAGCTCCAAGCTGACTAAGAATGGTGCCGATAAGAGGCGGCGATCGCTAAGGGAAGATAATGAAGATGAAGATGGCGAGGAGGACACAGAAGCATCTCCACCCGTGAAGGGTATGGGGCTACAAAGTAATGGCCATGGACAGAATGGGGAAGGAGAGGAAGATATCAATGAATCTGGCGGTGAAGATATTGATGGGGCAGACGATGATGAGGACGAAGAAGATGAGGAAGACGAGGAAGCAGTGGTATGTTTGTATTAATGTGGTCAAGTCCTTGGTTTCTTTCGCCTGATTTAATTTTGCAGGGACGGCCAAGGAAGAGGAGCCGCCGGGACCCGAGAAACCAATACCTTGATGTCGAAGCCGAAGTAGACGAGGAAGACGAGGGCGACGATGAAGATGATGAGGGGCAGGCTGACCCCTTCATTGCCGATATCCACCCGGACGATATCAACGATCTTCCATTAGGCGCTGAAACCGATGATAGGCGGCATAGAGAGCTCGACCAACAGAGGGAAAACGCACAGCATATGGATGCAGAGAAGCAAGCCCAGCGTGCAAAGGAACTTTACGGTCGATCGCGGACAACAGCAGCAAAGGATGGAGAAATTGTGCCGAAGCGTATGTTAGTGGCCGATATCAAAGACGCAAGTATATGGGGTGTCAAGTGTAAGCCTGGAAAAGAGCGCGAAGTTGTCTTTGCTATAACCAAAAGGATGGAAGAGAGGGCGTCGAAGGATCCCCTGCCAATTATCTCTGCATTGGAGCGAGGAGGAACTATGATTGGATACGTTTACATCGAGGCACTTAAGCAAGCGGACGTGTATACTGCCCTTGATGGGATCAGCAACGTGTATCCTAGGACCAAGGTTCTATTGGTACCTATCCCAGAAAGGGAGGATCTATTACGTGTTACCAAAAGCGAGCAGCTACAGCCCGGTGGCTACGTCCGAATAAAGCGGGGGAAATATGTCGGAGACCTAGCTCAGATTGATGATGTTGAGACCAATGGACTCGAGGTGACTTTGAAGATAGTCCCCCGACTCGATTACGGTCTTAATGAAGATGCGAACGCACCAATGGTAGACGGCAATATAAAAGGCGACGCGAAAAGGAAGAGACAAAAGGCCTACGGTATGACCAACCCTGCAACCCGACCCCCACAACGGTTATTCAGCGAAGTGGAGGCCAAGAAGAAGCACAGCAAATACCTTTCTTCGATGTCTACCTTCAACAAGAAGAATTGGACATATCTTAATGATAATTATGTTGACGGCTACTTGGTCAAGGAATTCAAGATTCAGCATCTTATTACCAAGAATGTGAACCCAACCTTAGAAGAGGTTACCAAATTCACTGCAGGTGCCGCAGATGGGACAGAAAATCTTGACTTAGCGGCGTTAGCACAAAGTCTCAAAAATACCTCCGCGAATGAGAGTTATCTACCTGGAGACATGGTTGAGGTTTATGAGGGTGAACAGACAGGTGTCTGCGGGAAAGCAATCTCGGTGCGGGGAGACATTGTGACTTTGAGCGTCACCGATGGAGAGATACAAGGTCAAAGCATTGAAGTTCCAGTCAAGGGTCTACGCAAGCGATTCAAAGAAGGTGACCATGTGAAAGTCATTGGTGGCAGCCGTTACCGTGACGAGGTTGGCATGGTTGTTGCTATCAAAAATGATACGGTCACAATATTGAGTGATCTTAGTATGCAAGAGATCACAGTGTTTAGCAAAGACTTGAGAGAAGCAACCGATTCCGGTGTTGCTGGTGGGCTTGGGAGATATGACATACACGATTTGGTGCAACTCGAGTAAGTGGTTTCTAGTATAGGGCAGGCGATGGCTTTACTGATGACAGCATAGTGCGGCTACTGTGGGTTGTGTTACCAAAGTCGACCGGGAGTCTTTACGAGTCCTAGATCAGAACGGTTCCATCAGGTCCATCTTACCTTCGCAAATATCGAATAAAATCGAAAAGCGCCGGAACGCGGTTGCTACTGACCGTAACGGCAACGAAATACGAACCGAGGATACAGTGCGTGAAATTGGTGGTGAGCAGAAACAAGGAGTCATCTTGCACATATACCGATCGTTCCTCTTTTTGCACAACCGCGAGCAGACGGAGAATTCAGGTATCGCTGTAGTACGGACAAACAACGTAGCTACTGTCGCCGCCAAAGGTGGTAGAGTCACCCAAGGTGCTAGCACTGGACCCAACCTAGCAAGAATGAATCCTGCTTTACAGAGGAACGGCGCAAACGGCAATAGTGCCATGCCACCGCCGAAGTCTTTTGGTCGAGACCGTGCCTTAGGTCAAACAGTCACCATCCGACGGGGCCCATATAAGGGTTTACTCGGAATAGTGAAGGACAGCACTGATAGTGAGGCGCGAGTAGAGTTACACACTAAGGGCAAGACCATTACAGTACCAAAGGACACGTTAGGATTCAAAGAGTACGTTCCACCTCTCTTCACCACCAACAACACAGACTGACCTTTGCTAGTTCTCTGACTGGACAGAGTATCGATTATCAACGTTTCGCTGGCGGACGCGGCAGAGGAATTACCGATCGTGGTGGCTTCGGAGGGAGGAACCCCGATTGGCAAAGTAGTAGCCGTACTCCTGTGCCTGGAGGCCCAGGAGGTCGTACACCAGCTTGGGCAGGCGCCGGAGGAGCTAGAAGTAAGTTTCCAAAAACCATATGCCTTGAAAATTTTTAACAGTTTACAGCACCTGCATGGCAAGGAGGAGCGTCATCTTCAAGAACACCCGCATGGAGTCAAAACGCCATGTCTGGGGCTCGTACACCCGCCTACGGCGCCCCAGGCGGCCAGACTGTCAACCCTTACGACGGCTCAAGAACAGCCTACAGTAGTGCCATGGCCGGAGGAGTAAATTCCCTTTTCTCCTACCTCTTATCCCTTGCCCTCAACTAATCGACCCATGTAGCGCACCCCCGCCTGGAACCCCACCGCCGGCTCCACCGCCTACAACGACCCCTTCAGCACCAGCAGCGGCGGCAAGACCCCCGCCTACGACCCTTCCTCCCGCACGCCTGCCTACCAACAAGCTCCTCCCCCGCAACACCAACAACAGCAACAACAGGATCCCTACAACTCCCGCCCCTACGACGCCCCGACCCCCGGAAAAGATGTCCACGCCGCACCCACGCCATCAGGATACGCGAACGCACCCACGCCAATGGCGCAGCAGGCCCCAACGCCCAAGTTCAGCGGGTATGCGGCTGATGCGCCGACGCCGTACAGCGGGCAGCCTGAGACGCCTGCTTGGGCTGGGGATGGGGACGGGGAGGGAGAGGAGGGAGGGCCAAGGTATGAGGAAGGGACGCCGAGTCCGTGAAACGAGGAACCGAGGAGGAACCGAGGAAGAACCAAGTGAGAGGCATTCGCAGTGGCGTTTTTGTGGAAGGGAAAAGGGAAAGGGCTTGGCTTTGACAAGCCTTGTATTTCTAGATCAGATAGTAGGACAGAGGAGGGATACGAATGTGCTAGCTAGGGCTTTGGCTTTGGGGCCATTGCTCGGGCGTGCATTCTGTCAGAAAACGAAGTTGTTGGAATTCTGATTGGAGATGTTTGTAGGGTATTGCACCGATTGCTGTGCCTGTACTTTGGCTTCCTCAACTTCTCACCTCTCACCCTCCACTCATTCTCTCACTTCCGTCCCATCCCATCCCATCCCATCCCATCCAACCTCCCTCAATCCTCATTCCCAATTCCCCGCACCCACCCACCCCTCTCTACACAACCCCCCTTTTTTTTTTCTTCCGCCCAAGACGAGTTTGGTGGGAGCTGTCACAATCCACTCCGTTTAGATTTTTCGACTTTCGACTTTTTTTACTATGGAGGAAAAGCGGGCGCGGAGATGTACAAGGAGAGGGGAGGGAAAAGAATGGGAAGGAAGCGTTTAAGCGGGAGCGAGATGTTGACTTTTGAGCACTGGAAGGGGGGTGGGAAGGGGTGATCTTGAAAAAGGGGGGTGGATCCGTATCCTATGTACCTACCTACAGTACATGCCCCTAGTTGCTGGAAAAGCCGGGATTTCGAAGTGGGTTTTTTCTTTGGGGTGGCAACTTGGACTTTCGAGGTTGGTGCGCCGAAGTGTGGATCTTGCGGCGATGTTTTTAAATTGGGGAGAAGAAGTTGTTTTGTGGGCGGGTGGGATGAGGAGGGTTTGTATGAGTGGAGAGGGGGGGAGGCATGTGCGGGTACGGAGGTTTTGGGGAAAGGAGATGTGGTGGGAGGGTTGTGGGGTCTGTTGTTTTCATTCGAAATCTGGAGGGTTTGGTTGGGGTGGCGGGTGCGAGATTTAGGGGTAGTGGTTTCATGCGGTTTATGCCAGCAATAAGTGTTTGCCGTGATTGTTCCGAGGGCATTGGGGAAGGAGGGAGACTCGCTTCTCTTCGGGAAAGAGAGGGGGTTTTGGGTGGATCCGAGCTGTGCTTTTGGATGTTGCAGGCGAGAGAGAGGGTTTGTGTGCCAAGCAAGGTACGGCGGCTTTGGTATCATTAATCGAGGGAACACGCAAGCGGGGGGTTATGGATGGGGTGTGTGCCTTGGCTGGCAAAACTTCGAGGGCATGTACATAGCCTGCGGTTGAAGCACAGTTCCTCCGGCGCCGCGGTGGAGGCCGTGTCTGGCGACTTTTCGGTAGGTGGATTGAGACTTGGATAACTCTCACGACACCGTCACGGCATGGCACGGTGGGACTGACAGACGACCGCAAGAAACGATTTGACAACAAGGTGGGAACAAAGCAGAAAAGCAGCTATAGGTTTCATACTTGATCAAGTTGGAACTTCTGGAAGCCTCACTCGTGTGGCTTCGCGCGTTGTGCTTGCTGGCTCCGCCTGTGTCGGCGCTTCCGTAATAATGAATGCATGATGAGATAGCATCCCCCCGAAGTGGCATGCCATTCTTGGAGATTTGACGGTCGGGAATCCGCAGGACAGGGAGGGAGCAAACCGCTGATGAACAGGACGTCGAGGACGACGGTTTTTTCGGATTCAACAGTAACACCGACGCAAAGCAGTCAGTCAGTAGTGGTTGTCATTTTGAGGAAATTCCGGGCGCCGCCCCATTGATCGCCTCACCTTTTATCGTCTTGGCAACGCATCTGCAGAGCTTTGACGTCTCCTGCAAGCCTGACAGCTCGTGTCCAATTCCAACCGTTTTAGACTTTAGATGCGGCCGCTGGGCATATCGTTTAATAAGCCATCCTCGTCCCCTTGACCCCTTCTGCCACATCCTGTCTCGCTTCCGCTTGATTACTCAACGTGACTACGATTGTTCGGAGAGTCCTACCTAAGTAAGTACAGTAGTTATATAAGTACATAGATACCTTGATTATTCAGGAATTTCAGGCCTCGAGTAAAGCGAATGGGCGTTGGTGGCTAGCTGCAGCTTTCCGGCTCCCCTAGCTTTTCAACAGGGACATGGTTACTTTAAGGCCTAAGGGTGCCCTTTCCGGGGGGGGGGAAGAGGGGGGAGGAGTTGGGACAAATGCGGGTCATCATCGCAATTCCCACGTTGCTGGAGCGAAATTAGATGGCGGCCAGAACGGGATCTTCAGGCCGCCGCCCATGCAACGTGTGATCCCACTTGCCTACTTTTACTTGGACGGAGTAGCTACTTTGGGTGTCTAAGGTCGGTAAGGTACATAGAGAACTCAATGACCCCCTAGCCCGTCCGAGATCGCTGGCAATTGTTTCCTCATGTTGTCCCGATTACTTGATTGATAAAGTAAAAAGAGGATTAACAATAACAATCCATCAATCGCGCTTCCAAGGTCTTTGCGTGGTACATAGTAGGGAATGACGTGCATGTAGCCATCAAGAAGCCTGCTTGTACTTTGTTCAGAGCTGAACATGTCAACCTGTAACTGAAAATCATTAGTAGGAAAGCACAATCACAATTCCTGTAGCAGATTACGTCATCGTGACGATTTCAAAGTCCTCGGTTCACCAAATGTCTAAAGTAATATCATCACCATCATCGTACTTTTGGAAAGGAGCTTCTGTGGCTTGAAAGATACTCGTATGGGTTAGAAAAATAATCAATCGGAGCGACCATGTCCGATATCAAGCGGTGGACTGTATCAGAGGTGCGTTACTGCGTTTCTGATTGCAGACATATAGCGTGAGGTTGGAGACTCATTCATGCACTCGGTAGCCCTATTTGAAACTGGACTGCGGGCTTGGAGAAGCCCCGTTCTACGAGAAATCCTCGCATAGTCTTCGTTTCGTAGATATCGTCAAAGAGAAACTGCATGTCATCGATCTGAACAAGGGCCCATCGTCGCTCAAGACTTTCGACCTCGAGGCAGCTGTGAGGTCCGACGCGATCATCGACATGCTTTATATGAAACTAAATTGTCGACAGTACAACGGCGGATGTTGAAGGTACCGACGACGAAATTGTCGTTGGAGCCAAGCTTGGATATGCTTTCTTGGACCGAAGGACCGGCAAACTCAAGTATCTAAAGAAGATCTGGGATGAACGTGGTGGATCCGGTAAAGAAGAGAGGTAAGTGCCCTTCTCTCGGTTTTCCAAAGGCCAAAGCAATCATTGACATGTAACGTAAAGAATGCGTTTGAATGATGGCGCCGTCGACAGTAGAGGAAGATACTGGGCTGGCGCAATGAACGATCCCAAGGTTACAGGCTTCACCGACGAAGGCGTTCTTTTCCGTTTAGATCCAGACTTGAAGCTCCACCGAATGATCGAGAATGTGACCATCCCAAACGGAATTGGCTGGACCAAAGATGATAAAATCATGTACTTCATCGATACCCCGACGATGAATATTTTCAAATTTGATTACAGCATAGACACAGGTGAGTTGTCTAACAAGAAAGTCTTCTTCCACTACGAGGGAGAAGGGGGTCCCGATGGTTTTGTCCTCGACAGCGAGGGCTACCTCTGGACAGCGATCTGTGGAGGTGGAAAGGTGCTGAGAATCTCGCCCGAGGGCAAGATCGTAGGCGAGATCTTTTTACCGACGCGTATGATTTCATGTCCCGGGTTTGCTGGCGAAGACCTCTTTGTCACTTCTGCAGAAGAAGAAGACCCTGACAAATACCCCGAGTCGGTCAAGTACGCCGGTAGTCTGTTCAGGGTAAACGTCGGGGTATCTGGCACGCAGCTGCATAAGTTCAAACGCCGTTCGAGTGCAACTGGATGAGCGGTGTGCACTGCACAGATGGGGCACAGCACACAAAGCTGAAGGTTAGCCGTATTGGATTTTTCTTTGACTAACAAAACCTCTTCGGACTGAGAAGGAAATAGAAGTAGAAATAGAAAATCGAGCGAATCACGGGACACCATGCCCTGTGCAATTGCCCTGTCGATGAAATTCATGAATTCTTTGGCATCGTCGACTGGAACGCTCTTCCCACGTCACGCTCTGGACTGGTAATTCTCACCGCTATTCCAAGTACAAGGCGTGTTGCGATTGCATGTTGTTCCAGTCTGAAACTTCGACGTTGGTTCGCTTGTGTAAGCGGTTACCTCACTCAGGGTTGGAACCCAAGGCAGTGGAGACGAGGTCAAGGGAAATCCGAGCGACGGAATGCCGTGGTTTCGTCAAGGCAAAGCACGTCATGGCAGTGCAACACATCGACTCGCTGTAGAAATGCGGCGACAACATGAGCACCTTGATATGGACAGTGTGGCCTGCTTGGAAAGTACCGTAGGGCTCTAACTGTACTGTAGGCCGGCCCCACACCATGCGAATAAGGCTGCGTGTCAGGCGAGGTGCAGGAGCCAGCAGGAGCCACGTATGGAACGTGCATACGGAATACAAAACTCGATACTTTCGAGACAAGGTGGATGGTGTACTCATGCGCTGGCAGTCTGTTGTCACGATTCAACCCCGTGACTGAAGAGCGATGCATCATGCAAGTAGGCCTAAATGCACTGCACGCATACATCAAGGCGACACAACGCATGTATGTCAAGCATGCAGTGTGCCTACGTTAGGTACCTAAGGTAAGGTACTCGTACTACTTTGCCTTGGCAAGGTAATGATCCAGCTAAGGTAGCGTGTTCCAAGAAATCCTCGCTGAAGGCCACGACGCATAACATGCCGAAAGCACGCAGACAAGAACAACAACAACAACAACAACAATAATCATACTAACAGTAGTGGAGATCCCCGAGCGAATCGTGTCGTCTGCATGGACAGCTCCAGTAATTCAGTCTCAAATGTCAGAGTACCACTACTAGCCTACTACAGTCACAATATAATCCTGTGTACTGTACACCGTACTTCTACAAAGAATGACTCGATTGGCGCGCGAGAGACGTTTGACGCATCTGTGCACGCTACCTCAAGGGATCGTCGGCGACGAAAAGAAGTCCGCGTTCCGAGGGTTCCCAACGCGTTGTAGTACGGAATAGAAGCGTTAGAGAACGATCCTACGGATGTACCAGATTTTATCCCGATTCCAACCCAGTGAAGCCTGGAAAGCCACGAGGATTCTTAATGGGGACCATGAGAGCTCGCCGTTAATCTCGGAAACTCCTTTGGAGGTTCCGAAAAGCTAGAAGTCTCGTGTTGACCACCAATTTACGCAAGGAACGGTCGCCCGGGTTGGTCTGGCTGCTGGCGCTGCTAGCGAAGGAGCCTAAGGGCCGGGGCTTTGTATGATCACAATTTCCCTCGTGGAAAAGATATCACGTTTTTCTTATCTTTGCGAGGGTGATCGCAATAAATGATTCATGGGGAACACGGAGGTGTCTGATCGCCAGTCGGATGGGGACCAGAAAGCTAATGAAGATTTGCACGGAATGAATGACTGGCCAGCGGGGTTTCCCATCGAAGAGCCACCTTTCCCCGTCATCAGCCACTGAAGCATCGACAACAATTGTTCGACTGTTGGATATGATTTGGAGGGCAACCACCAACAGTCGTGATGACAGAAAATGACAGGCTCGGGTCAGAATCCCAAAGGTCCAGTCGCAATCTCCGTAGGGTTTAGATTGACGGGCAGCTTCAAGATATTCTCCGTGCCTATGAGACTCGTCGTCCTTGTTGGTATGCCTCCCTGCCTTAAGGTAGTCTATGTAGTAACAGACTAGGGAGCTCTGTTACATACCTGTTAGGCTGTTAGGGCGCCTTAGCCACCCTAGTTCTGCACAGCACACGAGGAAAACGTGGCACACGGCGCAGTGCAGCCTTGCTTGGGAATTACAGTAATTCGAGTTGTCGGGCAGGCACAAGCTGCCACTCGCTAAGGAAAAGCCCAGTGGCCGCCGCTGTCAAGCCTCGACCTTCGGCGACCATTGGGCGGCAAGAGCGTAATCCTGTAGTCCTGTAGTCGCGGTGTCCATGTGTCCATGCGTCATGATTGCAAGCTATGAGGACGTGTAGTAGCAGTGTGTATCTGTCTCTATCGTCCAGCGATGCTGCCTATCGGAAGCTGATCGTCGCTCACGTGGAACACACTTCTGGGGGAAGCCCAACTAACCCAGACGCCGTCGCTATTGACATGATTTATTGAATACCTTAATGTCGAGATGTTATTCCGTATTCCCACCCAAGTGGCGAAGGCGCAGGGTTAATGACAAGGATACCAGATCCAACCAACGTTTTCATGGTTGTCATTTTCGTACGCCTTCCTCAAGCCCTGCGTGGGTGGCTAGCGGATGCCGGTGGTTTGGTGATGGGAGATGCCCCGAAAGGTAAGCTTACCGGAAACGGTCAGAATGGAAATTTCAGGCCGCAGACTTTTATTTTACTTGTTTGCTGCTGAAGTAAGTGGGCACCCCCCCCCCCTCTCTCGAATACTAATACGGAATACTCGATCCTCAATCAGGGCCTGTCACACTCATGAGCCATCATCCATGGAACACGCCATGTAGCTAACAGCGCGTCCCGTTTCCCCCGAGGCCGCTCCGTCCCAAGAAAAGATCAAAGTCCCTTTTGGCCATGCAGCTTGCCTGCAAAGTCGCTTTAGTTTCATGTCCCTGACTTCCATTCACGATCTCAAGTGTGATGTGCAGCGAAGAGAAAGTGTCATCATTATGCTGTTTTTACACCGCTACATGGGCATGTTCCGCTACCTTACCCCCAAGCTAAATAGATCGTGGCCTGCTCCCTACGCATCCTGCTGTTCCTGAAAATCACCTGGATTTCTGCCCATCCGTCAGTCTTGTGTAACCTGACTCACCTCACCTCTTTGCTTGTAATCATCTCTGGTTACGATATGGGAGATATCGTCCGGGTCCTGGGCATTTCCGCGTGCTGTTCGCCTAATAAGCCTTGAAACTCGAAGGTGCTGGATACTCCCTGTTGCCATTGGTCCCTACCTACCTCTGATCCCTCCGCCCGTCAACCATTCGAATCCGCGGGACGTCATTCGTCCCTGCATAACCGCCGCCCTGGCGATTTTCCAGGTCAGCACACCTTTCTTCCCCATCTTTCCAGGACCCTACTCTCCTTCGGTGCCCCAAGACCGCAGCACCGACTTGGAAGCGAGCTTCAAGTCATCACTAGAGCATTGGCGGCAGAGTCATCCGAAGGAATTCCCGAAGGAAGAGAAGGTCTATCAATGTAACGGTGCTCGAGACGTTTTCTGCCCTCGGGACAAGGTCCATATGTCACAGGGGCCGTCACCCTCGCGCCCCTCCAGCCCTCCATTCGATGACAAAACACAAGCGTTGCCTCCTCGAGGATCAAGGACTCTACCCCCCATAACCGACACTTATAGGCCTGCGTCTGAAAGACCTGGATTTCATAGTGCCACGTCAACTCAGGATGCATCAGGCGGACCACGTACACCCAGTGGCTCTGATCAGTGGCATTCGCGGCCTATAGGCGTGCAGAACCTTCTCAACCCTACAACCAGAGAATCTTGGGACAGTCAGAATCGACGACGCACAGCTGACCACTTTGATTTCCGCCCATCGGTTGTTGGGAGTTCTCCGCGGGTTCCTCCGACTTCCTTGTCGCAGTCTCCGAGTGATGGCTCTTTGCCCAGCATCACACCTCCTACCAGTACATACGCTTCGTTGGCAGGTTCAGCACCGCGTCGGATTTTGACACCTCGATCCTTGTCGGCCTATGCTACAAACCCTGGTACGGTCAACCCACCAACGGCAACCATAGATGCGAGAATGTCTCCCTTCGTTACATCGAAAGACCGTATCGGACCCGACATGATGAGTCTGCCAGAGAGCTCTTTCGGGTCTGTCATATCAGGAGTTCACCATGGATTCCCTGTGGCCCCGACTCAAATATCTCCGGGTCGTCGAGCCAGTGGTGGCAACTTGCAGCTGCAAAACTTCTTCAGCCGTCGAGGCAGCGGTGGGGTAGCTGCTCAACCGACAGTAACCCACAGCGAAAGTCCTAGTACTTCGTATTCCTCCTACAGCCGACTTAGTCGTACGCCGCCTGCTACACATCCAAACGTGTCTACCAACCAGCCATCCTCGTCATACTTCGGGTCCTCGTACAATTCCAACGGCACTGCTTCTGCAATCCCCCAGCTGGGTTATGAGTCCAAAGAACCTTATAGCCCAGCAACAAGCTCAATGGGACAGAGCACGTATCACCTGATGACTCTCGACACGGAGCAAGGTCCCATTCAGGTACCTGTTGACGTGCAAGCTGCGTCGAAAGTAGCTGACGAGAAACGCAAGCGCAATGCTACCGCCTCCCATCGATTTCGCCAACGCCGGAAGGAGAAGGAGCGAGAAACTTCAAGCAACATCGCCAAGTTGGAGCATCAGATTAGGGAATTGGCTGAAGAGAGAGACTACTATCGAGGCGAGAGAGACTATTTTCGAAGCATGGGTGTTAGCGTTCCTGGCCATGTGCACATCGCATCTCGTCCTCCTTCTCCAAGGCATCTCCGACAAGCTCAGCTCGGCGGTAGTGGATCTTTTGCGAGTACGCAGTGGCAAAATCCCGAGGAAAGCAGCCGTGGCGCGAGGAACACCCGCCGACGTACGAGCGCTTACGTGCCAGCACCTGGTCCTCCTCCGCAAGCTCAAGCCCCTCCGGCCATCAATCGCTACCCTCAGGTCCCTTCCAATGGGCCCGGAGCTACCGACCCGCGAGCTCCTACAGGCAACAGGGCGCTTCTGCCAGGCCAAGTCCCTTCCCAAGCCGGACCTTTCGACCCTTCTGCAGCTGCTCGCGGCTGGAAGGCTAGTCAATAACCGATACAACTCCATATACGTATTGAGTGGCAATCTACTGCCTACTCCATCACATACTGAATTGCAAAGTCATTTGAGCGTCAAAAATTGAGCGTCTGATTTAGCGGCATCGCAATCCTTTTCTTTTGATTTGTCGAGATACCCGGGTCGGCATTCTGTCAGCGTTCGGAGCGTGCAGCGTTTGTTTCAATTCCAGAGGCCAGGCGGAGGAATTGGGCACACCGTACTTTCTGGGTGGCGGGCGGTCTTGTTTTTTTTGGTTATACCCCAAGGGTTTTGCATCTCTTTTATATTATTTCGTCTCTCTACGTTTTTTCTGTCTCTACGTATGGGACTAAACATTTCTACAAAGCACATGATTTCGACAGGCTTGTCTCCGCACATAAACGGGTCCCAGAAGGACATATATATTGGCACATGTTAGGATATGTATATAGACTAGGATTTGAGAGGTGAGACAGAGGCGAGAGCAGGAGAAATTGACACAAATTTGCAGGCACGTGTTGTCACCTCCATTCAGGAAATCGCGAGCTCACAGTCAACCACCAGAACGATGAAAGCAGCTTACCAACAGATTCACAGCTCACAGCTCACAGATTACAGATTCCCAACCTCAACCAAGGATTTACCTCATCAGCACCCGCCAGCCCTTCTCCAAACACCCAACCACAAGAAAACCTACTACGATTCCAAAAAAAAAGAAAAAAAAGAAAAGCCTCATCAATCACAAGCCACCAACAACAAAAGACCGCACGCAGCATGATCACACTACATTACGCCCTATCCTCCGCCGTACTGTCACAAAAACCACGGCCAATCTATCGCATGCGGTTTCCGGCACACCCCAGCCACGGGCGATACAGCAAGACCTGCAGCCTTCATTAACAGCAGATTGTGGTTTTTCCGTGCGTTCCTTGTTATATATTAAATAAAAAAATTGGGTTTGAGGGTTTTGCCGCGGAATGGAACCGCATAGGTAGTCGAGCGAGAACAGGCTCGGTACCGTCTAGAATATGCCAAAAGCCGACCATCAGACTACCTTTTTCCTCTCACCCTTTTTTCCCCGGGTACCTTTGTACTGTGTCGTACGAGTAACCTGTGGTGAAAGCCACAGTTCCCTGGATCACACAATCCCACACGAACATTAAGCACCCTCCTATGTACATACTTTTGAATCTCCACCTTCCACTCCCATCAAATCTGAAACATACACAATAAGCCCCCACCACGCACGAGCCGTCCCCTCCCCTCCCCCCTCCCCCTCCCTTCTTCCTACCGAACATCCATCTCCACATCCTCCTTTTATCCCTTCCCTCAAATCTCAATCCGGCGGCACCCACCCTTTCGCAACCCCTACGCTAGCCACACACCCCCCTGACCCACATCCCAAATCCCCGGGACACGCCGCTAATGCACGTCCTGCGCCCAATCCCTGCAAGCCCCTGGATTACGCAAAAACTCGCCTAAGTGGGAACGCTAGTGCCGTGGTGTGATGGGGGGATTTTGGGGGATTTTTTTTGGAAGGGGATATTCTAAGGTAGATGTGATTTGGGAAAGGGAGGGGGGGGATGGGCTGAGAGGGCCGTCCTTGGTGGTTTGGTGATGTGATGAGATGAGATGAGGGAATTGAGCGGTTGCATATATTCGAACAGGGCACGACGCCATGCTCTGGGTGATACATAAGGTACATATCCCGGGCGGATCTGCTACAAGGCATATTCTACAGGAGACTTGGATGCATGGTGATCATGTTGTGCGTTGTGCAGTGCAGATTGCGCGGGGCCCCCAATCGGTGACCGATGTCTGTTGCATGGCCGGGGGATTTTTGGATTTTTTGGATTTTTTGGTTGTTGCGTGTACTCTAGGAAACCCCCACGGCATCTCGGGGTGAGGTGCGCATGACTGTGATTGCATGAGTGAGGTCCGAGAGGTGGCCGGGTTTACGTGAGCAATATGCTACAGGATTGAAGTGACATGCGTCGACATGCGAAAACATGTAAGAAAAAGGTGCCGTGACGGAACGCCTTGACGCGGTGGCTTTTCGCCGAGAGGGTTGCTGAGAAGAAAAGATTGCGTGCTTTGTTACCCTGGATTTCAGGACACGTGCCCATCGGCGATCCGTGCTTGGTGGTTGCAAGGCTTGTCGACAACCCCCGCTGATCTTGACCCAGGACCACAGCACAGGCGCTCTCTCCCCCATTCCAAATATCCAGCAGAATTGCATTCATGCACCGCAGATCTCTTTTCCACGCAGGCGATTAACTAGGAGAGGGCGATCCCAAGGGTCGCTATCTGCGTGTCACGCTGTATCGTGACATGTTGTGCGACCGGAGATATAATGAGCGGGAGTGATGGTTAATTGATACCGATACCGATACCGATACCGATGGAAATCTCTTGGGGGATATGTAATAGATAGGGCTGACGAAAACACCAACAGTACTTTTAGCGGTTAGCCACGCAGTGCCACGAGGCTTTGCATTGGCGAGGACATCTTGGCGAGCGGATCGCCAGTGGGTTTGGTCGTTTGGGACGGAATGCCGGCGAGTGGAACGTGGCGATTGTTCAAATGGAGAGAAACTACTGAGAAAAGGCCGCCGTTTGATACAAAGTTAGAAGGACGACCTGCATCCGGCAGTAGCGCCGTTGCGGTGGCTTAAGAGGCTAACTCGAAGGGAAAGTCGACATCCTGGTTGACTTCTGTAGTGTTTCTCTCTGGCATCTCGAGCATGAGCACTCCTCGCCGAGCCAGGGCATCAATATCTCTTGCCTCTGATCCTTGTTCAATCCCTGGCCGTCAGCTCCACCACCGCAGTATGAGATGAAAATCTGCTCCTCTTGCCTGACAGCGCGGGTCGCCGTAATTTCCACAGTCGTTCCTCCAGTACTGGTCCCAGTACTCGACTTCCATGTGGCGTTCGGCTCGCAGCTGTGGTTGAAGAAAGAGAAAAGTGGGTTTACCCCGTAGACTGGACGTTCGTGGTGCATCTTGACGTTCCTGTTGTTGATGAGGCGAGCCCAAACCGTCAGGAGCACCCAGGTGTCAAAGCGATGGTCAGCCCAGACATCGATACCAAGCTGCCGTAGAATTCGAATGGGGACGTCGACGTTCCATTCGTAGGACCATCGATCAACAGTTTTACTTTGATATTGAGGTGTGAGTCTTGCAAGCAGCGGATGTTCCAAAGGATGACAATTGCCCTGAACACAAACAGAAAGGACTCGGAGCCAGACAAGACCATCCAAACCTGGATGATTGACATGATTCGCTGTTTTCGCGGTTTCGGATAGCCAGCGAAAGTCTTTACCGCACAGCACCTTGTGATAAGAAATCGATGCTCCCGTTTGGCATTGCTTGGCGCAGTAAACAGCTGAGCAGCACTCCGCCGACACTGTTTCCTGTCCACCTGGCGATATCGTCCCGCAGCATGCCTCGCAGATGACCTCGTCTGGCGTGAGCAATGTATTTGTGGCTCCTACCACTGTGGTATCCACAAAAAGGCAGTCACCAACAGCGATATCCGAGGATGCAAAGACTCCTAGAACATCCGATGGGCCGTTGAAAACGTCTGGATTGTTCGAACCGGAGATGCGTGCCAGCTTGCATTTTGGAGAGACTGCGGTAAGCTCTCTTTCGAGCGACCTGATGAGAGTTTCACTCCTGCGTAGGTATCCCGGAGGCATAAATGGATATTGCCTCAAGTATACTCTCCCTTGGATAAGCTGTCTGTTAGCCTCTGCCCCTTCATGTCCTTCCTCTCGTGTGGTTTGTCGCGCTTTCTCGAACTGAGCCTTGTATACTCTGAATTCTTGAGGGAAAAATTCATCGTCAGGGAATCTGATCTTCGCTCCCTGACAAATGTGCAGAGCCTCCCACGGATCCAGTGTAAATTCTACTGCTTTCAACAACACCCGATATGTATTGCGAAGAAGGTCGGTCAAGCAGTCCTTGACGTGAAATACCCATTGGCCAGGTTCCATTCTCTCCTTGCCTTCGTCCTCTACTTCAAATTGAAGAAACGTGTCAAATGCCATTCTGACCTTCATCCCTACGCTATTCTCCTCATACTCGAGCGCATGCTCAAGCAACAGGCATGCCTTTTTGGCATCTCCAGCAGCGAGCTCAGGGTAACCCAAGCGTAGAAGCCTGTCCGCTCGTCTGAACCAGTATTCTGGGTTCTGAGGAACATCGAAGATGCGCTTGGTTGTTGCGGCTATGAACCAGGAGTCGTGTTCCAAGACCTATCAATAGTCAGCAAGTGAGGCTGGCGGGCAATTTTGCGGTGGAGAGGGGTGGGCGGAAATGGATTGATGTACTTCTTGGGGTAGACCTCGTGTTGGTAGTGGAGTGGTAGGCTTCCAAGCCTCCAGATCCCATTCATTTTCCATGTCCCAGTGAGGCAGTGTGGATACAGCTCTGAGAATATTCGGTACGTCTTTCCTAAGGATCGTGTTGCCGTTACGGCGAAGCCGTTGTTGAGAGACGAGGTCTACAATATCATAATGTTTTGTCATTCACTTCTGGTACGCCTCCTACTGTAATTGTTTGCATATGCCCTGTTTGCTTCTCCGATACTTATGCTAAGATCATCTGTAATGACTTGGTTATACCTCATCGCCGAATCATACTTGTCATCGTCAACATATCATTCACTATAACCAAGTACCGAAACCCCCAATCATACCCATCACAAATTACGAAAAGATCGCCATCACGGAAGCTTTGGGGCTTGACGGAAAAAAAAACAGCAGATTCAAAGGTGATGGCGAGAACAAACCCGACTTCAGGGAGAGATTCTGAAAGGATTGTGCAATCATGAATGGACCTCTCTCTCCTCCAACTCCATCCACTCTCAACCCCCCATCCCCACCTCCCAAAACTCCAACTCCAGGAACCCCTTACCGTCAGTTCCCCGGGGAAAATCCTTACTCATAAACCGTTGAAATGAGATGAGACGCAACGCAACGCAACGCAACATCCCATATATAGCATGAACCCAAAGTTCTCCAAGTTACCAGGGGTTTGCAAAACGCCCACAAACAACACCCGATTATTTCCAAGGAATATTATCCGGATGGACAACTACAGTACACTTCCGGTGTGTTCCACTCGAGCTCAAAATGTAAAAATCGGGTAAATAGTAGATTAGTACTAAAGAAACATGAGGAGTTGATTTTTCGAAATCGAATTGGTTGGATAATTTGGTCTGACCAATCTGGCTCTGACCTGTCCGGCTCCTGTGGATTTCTACCATCACCTGTGGAATGATCTATCTGCTTCTGAGTCTCATCCATATGTATCTTGCATAAAGTGTAGACCTTAGCTCTATCCATGCTACGCCCGCTGTTATAGTATTTGAATACTACGTGATGAGTAACACCTAAAATGCCATAATGATAAACATGAAACCCCAACTCCGCAAACCAGGCAAATTGGGAATACTCATATTGCCAACACCGCCGCCATTATCATTGCTATCGTCGCAACAACATATCCAGCGCTTTCGGCCCCAGGAGCGGCGCTCTTCACCGTCACATTGAGCGCGTAATTCGGCTGATATGGCGGCGGATTAGCGCTGTTCACCGTGCCGTTCCAACAGTACCTGTTGAAGCACTGATTGCACACATCTGGAACTGCTGTTTTGGTCCTTTCGAGGCTGCGGCTGAGGATTGCGCAGCCAACGCACGCCGGCCATTGAGTGTCTTTGGTTCCGTTGCCCATGGTTGCAACCTCATAGCCGTTGAATATGATGGAGTCGCGTTGGGAGGTATTGTAGCTGGGGTCGAAGGTTGAGACGTTGGATTGATATGTATATGGGAAATTCGGCAAATAAACGATGAGAGGGGTCATGTGAGTCGTGTTTGAAGAATTGCATCCAAAAAATGTGGGCCGAGTATTTAGCCCGAGGTTGATGAAAGTGTTCTGGTCGGGGATAGATGGGAAAGATGTTCCATTACCTTGACCTGAAGAGTTTAGGCTGCGCTGGTACGTAGCAACGAGTGCCGTCCCATTCGGCCAGTAGTTATTGGTATCGGCGCTGCTGTCAACTGCAAAAATCACGTCTACATGACGAGCAGGCTGGATTAAGGGGTGAAGAGGAATGTTTTCGAGATCTTCGCCACCATCGACAAGAGAAAGGGTCTTGGACTGAGCGGTAAGAGAAGTTGCATTGTGGTAGCCGTAGAATGGGTTCGGGTACTCGGCAATATCATTGTGGTCGGAGCTAACGGCACCAAGGATCTTGGATATAAAATCCTTCGCTAAAGATGGGATCGAGGTCGAGTTTACTTGTAGAAGAAACTGGTTGAACAGGGAGGAAGAAGTACCCATGACATATCCAACGTTGTCAAAGCCTCGGACACATTTCCCATTCGAGGGGATGACGCCATTCGAAAAATTTGAGCCCAGGTATTCAAGAGGAGCAAAACCATATGAAGTGGGATCAAAGGTTCCGAACTCCCAAGGGTTGAACTCGTAGACCGTGGTATTTGATGGGATCGCTTGCTCACCAGGAGCACGGCCATCAGTAACCAAAATCGGCATTGGGGCATTACCCTGGGCAAAGGTTGGATCGAGCGCAATGGATGAAAATGTATAGTCAGGCCCACCATCACTTGCGTTAACGAGCTGGAAAGAAAGCGCCCGCCCCCAGTAATCCGTAACTGAGGTTGGAAAGCCGGCACTATTCTTGTTGCTAACAGCCTTCTCGATATTGGAGAAATAATCAGCGGTATTGAGCAGTTGGATGCCGCTCTGAGCTGGACCAGAGAATATTGAGTTCTGGAACTCCCATGTTGATGTGGTATTGCCCTGAAGTGTCGAGACTGTTGTGAAGTTGTTTACATAGATGCTCCCCACCAGCCAGCTACCTCCGCTCAGACCTGCGAGGTATGTTGAAGCTTGCAACAAGCCCCCTAGATGACCCGCAGCAGTAGAATTATCTTCTCTGCTGTCAAACGCTTGGATCGCTCCTGCTTCTGTCATCAAGGCTCTGTAGCCACCTCCGCTTACAGCAACAGCAACGTTAGGGAGCGCAGTTGCATTCTTGGCATTTCTCGTAATGTAAGACGCGGCATCGAAGCCCGTGATATTCAATCTTCCTAAGAGATCTCGCATGGGCGTGATCGTGTTGTTCCGCCGTAGTTCCAACCATGATGTTTCGTTTGGAGATAGGCTTGATGCGCTGCGGATGGTAGGTCGATCTGAGGGGCAGTTGTCGCCCGCCGGCGTGTATCCATTGGGCGCATTGGGGAGAGCTCGGCTTCGGAGGGTAGCTAAAGCTACAGTGGTGTCGAAGTCTATCGGAGAATCGCGTAGGAGGACAGATGCTGCAAAGTTTAGTAGGCGCGCCGAATAAAAAGGTTGCGTGCTCTTACCATTAGAAGACGCCCCGAATGCCAATAGAGCTATCGTGCTCGACAAGTAATTTGAAGCAACCATTTTTACCAACAAAGTATGTAGAGAGGAGAAGGAACATATATACAAGAAGCAACAACAATTGTTTCAGCTGTTGATCTGGAAGAAGTTCGAGCCCCTAAATGACGTAGAATCATGAAACTGTGCCTTAGTGTACTTTGCCAAGGTCAGGCCACTTCTTTTCGCTTGCTCGACACTCCCACCAACGTTCACTCCATATAGGTATTAATATTGTATCGATGCGTGTCAAGAACTCACCACAAGGAAACTATGCATCTCTTTCGAGTGACTGCTCATAAGCAACGACTTCAATGCGGCGCAGCAGGCTGTGTGAAGCAGAAGTGCAGGCCTGTAGGATCGATGTTGTTTCACCTGCAGGAACCGAAATAGAAACACGTCACGCGTGGCAATGAGACTTATGAGTAGTGCAAGGCTTCACGAGAACTGCTTGGTCGGAGACATGAGGCATAGGATCGAATCGGTTCGGATCAGGGAGTGGCAAAGGTGGCTTGGGTTCTACGAAGGAATCCTACGTACGGAGTATAATAATGCCAACCCATTGGGCTCCTTTGAGGTCCTTAATGCAAAAATACTCACGCCTTCCCACAGGCTCAATCTGTGTAGAAAAGCTGGTGGCAGGTTTCGGAATGAGCTCTGTACAAGCATGCTAATCTTTGGGTAGCTCTTAAAAGTCCCACGAGACACCGTCTAAAATCTCTCCACGTGCCGTACATACATCTTCTGGTCGCTGAGTAGCCACCTATCAGATCTACAACAGTTTCTGAAGTTTCTGAGGTATCTGTCATGTTCAGACAAAGGTAGCAAAGGGGAGGCCGGTTTTGCTTTTAATGTAATCCATTGCTTCGACCACCTATGTCGCTCTGTCAGACCCTCATCCATTTTCTGTCCTCTCAGATCTACGTACCTTTTCGTCTTCGTACCTACGTCCCACCAGCTGCAAGGATATTGGGGCACCTTGATACTTCTCAGATTCGTCTAACATACATCAGCATTACTCCTCGATGCTGGGATACGACGTCTGACTAACAGAGATTGTAGTTGAACTCGTCTTGCTCATTCATCGGCTTATAGCCTTCCTCTGCAAGATCAAGCTTTGAATCCACCTTGGAAACCGGGAATACTAAGGCCGGGTAATCTAACAGGTTCCATTGACTAGTATAGCCCCAATACTTGGCATGATCGATTGGAGGTGCTGCACCTGGGCCCACGGGACAAAGTATCACATCGACCATTCCCTCAGGTTCACCATGCTCGCCGGTGCCAGTGGCTGTATCGTTCCAGACCTTGGCGTATGCACGTCTATACTTCTCACGCCTCATTGTCCAGTACCACACGTCTTCGATGCTATGGTATTTCACATAGGGATTCTCCTTGATTATGAAGTCTGACAATGGCCGCCACGGTTCACCAGATGCCTCAATAGCTTTCTTTTCTTCATTTGCTCCGTCGCAAAAGTACAAGCTAGCAATGATCTCCCAAGCCTCATCGTGTTTATACGGTTTCCAATTCACAATTTCTACATCTTGTACTGTCTTAAGCTTGTCTACTATCTCCTTGAGAGCTCGAATGATTGGCGGATGGGGCTTCACGATTCCGTCGTCCCAAATGACTCCGACCTTCAGCTTCTTTTCTTGTCCTCTTCCTAGGTAACTTTCCTGATCTCTCCAGGGAAAGGGTATCAATGAGGACTCCCCGAGCCAAGGCTTTGCCGCAATCGCTGTCTTCATGAACAGTTTTACACCCTCGAGGGTGGTACTCAGAGGGCCGATAACTGCTACTATCTGCTCCTGCGAAAGCATGGTCGCAGTCCATCCATCCACTGGAAGGCGGTAGCTGGTAGGCCTTAGACCGTAAAGACCACAGTTGGCTGATGGGCTCCGAATGCTGCCTCCGATATCCGTTCCAACACCCAGACAGCTGCCTCGTAACCCAATCAACGCGCCCTCTCCACCAGAACTACCTCCAGGCGTGAGATTGCGATTGAACGGATTTACCGTTACTCCATAGAGGTTACTGGAAGTTTCCAAATGCATGAGCGTCTGTGGTTGGGTTGTCCGGGCATAGAAAACGCAACCTGCATTCCAGAGGATTTTCAGAAGATTGGAGTCATCTTCTCCCTTGCTGTCCCACCAGCTAACAAACCCACCGTTCAATCCCAGACCTTTCATACCAACATGCTCTTTTACACTGATTGGTAAACCGTGCAAGGTTCCAACAGGCCTCTTGTGTTTCTTGTAGTAATCATCAAGATCTTTAGCTCTGGCTAAGGCTTTCTCAGGAAGGAGCTCGGTGATACAATTCACCTGCATCGGCCAAGCATTAGCTATACATAAGCCGAGAGCTTCCGCAAGCAACCTACGAGCTTCTGAGCAATACCAGCTCGACGTAGGAACGCGTTAGTCACGCCTGTACTGGTGAGTTTGCCAGAAGCGAGAGATTTTACAAGATCTTCTGGGGTTGTCTCGGTGATGATCACTTCCTCAGTGGTAAGCAAGTGCTTTGGGATCTCAGTGACATTCAAGGGTAACTCAGAGGGAACATCAGGAACAGCTGGTTTAACAAGCTTGATGCTAGCATCCCTATGCTCTTGAGCTTTCTCAGCAACTTCTTTCCAGCTTGGTTTACTCATGGGGGTCGTAGTCTTGGTCAAATCGAATGATAATGCTTGAAAGAAATGATTGGGATTTGAGAGAATGAGGTTTCCATGGCAGATGGAGACGAGAGACACTATCCTATCTCCAATGAGGGGTTGTTGAGTGGAAGCCGTGAAGCTCTTATCAGGCCGAACACCCTGAATAGGCAGGTTTGTTTTCGCGATCCATGCTTACTGTAATCTTCCTTTCGCAGACATTACCTACCTACATAACAGTACCTTCAATATCTCATACAGTCTAGAGCTTCTACCCTGCAGCAACCACTAACGTCAAGTAATACGTTACCATGGTAGATACTCAATCTGATGATAAAACAAAGACTGACCTCACGTGTCATCCCTCCACAGACGGGACGTTCCGCTGCCCCACCACGTAACCCCGCTGGCAGCCTCTACTGAGTACTCCGACGTGTTCCACCTGCGAAAGCACCATGGTGGGATATCTGCTTCTTGCAGTTGCGATATCTCAGCTCAACCCCGATCCTCTCCACTCTCCACTCTCCCATACTTGGTCCATATTTGTTTCCAATTGTAGAACACAATGGCTTTGGATAGCGGCTATCTACACAACTGATATCATGCAATTGGCAGTCATCTATGGTCCGAACTTCTTATTCAATCTATATCTCAGAAGCTTCTCAACTACATGACTCAATTGTTTCCAATATGCTGTCAGCAGTACGCCAAGTGTGTAAGGCGATGCCCGCTTATCAAGGGGCGGCGTTTCCTTACATAAGAGCTTTCTCACTAAGCCAGTTTCTGTCGAAGTCATCGTCGACGCTTCAAGAGCCGCCGCAAGGTCAAGCTCCACAGAATCCAGGCCGCGGCCCTCCTGCACCTCCTCCTCAAGAAGCGAAGAACCTCCAGAGCAACATTGAGTCAGCTACTTTTCTTGGCACAAAGAAACGGATGCCAGAGTTCAATCTCACCGACAGAGTCGTGCTTGTCTCCGGTGCAGCTCGAGGACTGGGTTTGACCCAAGCCGAAGCCCTACTCGAAGCCGGAGCGACCGTGTACGCCCTCGACCGCCTACAAGAACCATCTCCAGACTTCTACCGCGTTCAGAAAAGGGCTGCAGAGGAGCTGGGCACGACTTTTCACTATCGCCGAATTGACGTGCGAGATGTTGAGGGCCTGAACAAAACCGTTGGAGACATAGGGGAGACGCATGGACGGATGGATGGGCTGATTGCAGCGGCAGGTATTCAACAAGAGACCACTGCGCTGGACTATACAGCCAAGGATGCAAACATGATGTTCGAGGTTAACATCACCGGCGTTTTTATGACGGCCCAAGCGGTGGCGAAGCAAATGATATGTCATGGTAGTCGGGGAAGCATCGCTCTGATCGCTTCTATGAGCGGTACCATCGCAAATAGAGTATCTCCCTTTCTCTTCTCAGAACACGCGGAAGCTTGGGCTAACACTCTCAGGGTCTCATCTGCCCCGCCTACAACGCCTCCAAAGCCGGCGTCCTCCAGCTAGCCCGCAATCTTGCTTCAGAATGGGGCGAACCCTATGGCATCAGAGTCAACACCATATCGCCGGGCTACATCGTCACAGCCATGGTGGAACAGCTATTCCAACGGTACCCCGAACGAAGGAAGGAGTGGCCGGAACAGAACATGCTGGGAAGGTTGAGCAAGCCGGAGGAGTACAGAGGGGCGGCGGTGTTCTTGATGTCCGATGCAAGCTCTTTCATGACTGGGGCCGACTTGAGGATGGATGCGGGGCATGCCAGCTGGTGAGGAAGTAAGCAGTACGTTGTTGAGTTGTGTAGAATATATTCTAGAAGCCACAGCAATACTGCTGCTGTTAGCCATACCTCCAGAATTTCTGCAGTACTCTTACCAATGCTACCATACCATGAGCCCTCACACCCCAACGCGACAACCCATTACGACCCACCCCCCATACTCACTTCCCCGACAACCCCCCTCTCCCCCAACCTCCCCACCACCCCCTCCGCCAACCCGATCGCCCTCTCAATCTCCCCCGCCCCCATCCCCTTCTCATCCCTCATCACCAACACCCTCCTCAACGTAAAAACATCCAAAAACCTCCGGGGGGGGGGGGGGGGGGGGGGGGGGGGCGGGGGGGGGGGGGGGGGGGGGGGGGGGGGGGGGGGGGGGGGGGGGGCGGGGGGGGGGGGGGCCGGGGGGGGGGGGC
>JAABVA010000188.1_pt1 | contig 82548 bp, 81 predicted proteins | sample 5560331 | NCBI WGS metagenome assembly JAABVA01 (sample SAMN12812661, study PRJNA571458) | rock metagenome | isolation source: Antarctica rocks | place: Antarctica: Victoria Land, Mt New Zealand sud | collected 2016-01-07
TTCATGGGGTATAAGAACCTCTGAATGATCTCTTTCTTTCCTTTCTTCTTCGTGCAACGTCTTGTATCTAAAATCTAGTTATTAGAATTCCATCCTGGTTCCATCCAGCCCTCAGTCCGTGACAAGACGTCAACTTTCGAATTGCACATTGAACGTTTCGACTGCACATCACTCAGAATCTCTCGAATCATCTCAGAATTCATCGCATTCTTTCGACTTGCTGAATGAAATCAGTCAGAGCAAGAAGATAGCATTCAGTTTCTCGACTTCAGACATCTTCTCGTCATCACATCATCTTAGTCATTATCGAGATGTTGATCATACAGCAGATATCAGTGCTAACGTAGCGCTCGCACAAACTTGATTGACAAAAGAACGTCTTCGCTCTGATTTTAGTGAGCAATGAAAAAAGAATAAAGCTTGAGCAGACAAAATGTGAAAAGAAAATATTACGTTTTTTGATGAGAATGCAAGATGATGACTTGAGAGCTGTGAAAGAAAATTTCAGAATAAACTAGAAGAGAAGACGATGACTTGAGTCTTTCAATTAAAGAATGATATTGCAAAGCTTATAAAAGTTTCGTGACAAAGATAGCGAAATTCTCAATTTTCTTTCGCGAGGCTAGATGCAGTTTTCAAACGAATATTATAGAAAGAAGCAAGATAGCAAAATCGTACAAGACATTGAATATAGCGTTGATCATATCAGAAGCGTCAGTATTAGCGCAGTGATCGTTGATGATCAGTTTGTTTCATATCTTCTCTCGTGAAGTGCAGACGAATATATCGAGCAAGACGTTGACGATGTAAAAGGTCAGATTTTCTTAGATAAGCGATTGAGAACACACAAACAATCTCATGTTGCTTTTTCGATTCGATACGAAAATCTTGAAATACTGTAACAATATGAAAAGCTTGATCACAGCTATGACGATTTCATAGACTATAGACGTAACATTCACATACTATAGAAAATGTTAATAAGTTTTGTGTGAAAGAAGACAATATTTGTGTCAATGTACTCAAAGAATGAAAAATAAATCTTCAAGAGTTATGTTTCACTGATGAACTCTCGTGTCATGATAATCTGAGTGAAGAATTACTCGTCTCTTCTCAGTTCAGCAAGCGCTTTTCAGACGCATCATCAAAATAAGTGAAAATATTTAAGAAGCAAATTACACAAGAAGATATTTCAACTTATTTTGATGATGCATCTGCTCTCTGCATGTCGTTTCTAGATGTCATTCTGCGCGATCTTCATTGTTTCTTGAATCGTCTCGTCATCATCATTCTGATTCTAGTTACACACAAATCGATCTAGAGATACAATTGAGACTTACACACGACGAAGAGCAATCACTGTTTCATCTTCGTCTTCACTCTCTCTGCACTTTGAATCTTTTTTCACTCTCTCTCAGCTCTGTTTTCATGTGAACTCACGAAGATAATCATGAGGCCAGAATTGAAGTTTCAAGCAATCAAATCAAGCGTTTCACGCAAGATTGAGTTCGATTAGTGCTCTGTTCATCTATAAAAGTAGATTAGTTTCTCGTTAACTCGATATGTCATTGCTATCATGTCAGATATTACGAAATCATGCGATCAATGATTTCTAGATCTACTATCAATATCATCGCAGCACTCAATGCATCTTCTAATGCTGCTCAACGTAATCAAGAAGCGTCATTGCATTCTTTTCTAGCATTTCTTACTGTCTCAGTCTTTATATTTGATCTTGAGATAGTGCTTTTCATTCTATTAAAGAATAGACTTACACAGTTATAGTGAGTCTCTTTGTTCATGCTAGAGTTGAGAATCGACAATTAACACATGACAGTTAATCTCGAACTTATCTTGTATCTGAACAACAACGTGCTAAGATATCTTCTTCAAAGATACTTTCATGAATTCTGCTTGTATTTTAAACCTCAGATTGAGTCATTCTTCAGAAATCTGATCTTGATGCTTTCTTTTTTCTTTGTTATCTTCGCACACTTCTGAAAATATTTATTTCTCTAAGTCTGATCATAATTTCAATTCTTATTTCATTAAATCTTGTTGATGAAAAGAATGCTGTCGAGAAAGTTCAAGATCTGAATCGACTAAGTTGAGAAAATGTGAGACTGAGACACATCGACTTTTACTAAGCTCATCTGATAATAATCTTGAGCGTGATCATCTTCGTGTGTCATACTATGTATATGAAATTACTCGAGTATATTCGCGTTCGACAAGCATATCTCACATCATCTCAGCATCGTCTTCAAGTCTTTGCAAACACTATTCTTGTGACGAATATTTCTAAAAGATTCTTGTTCATTTCGACTCTTACTCATCTTTACAGCAATTTCTCTGATGAAATATGCACGATATGAATCAATCGAGATCTCGTCAAGTTATCGAGAAAGATTCAAGAGAGAAGAAAAGTAGTTTTCACATTGAAGATTGCAGAGACGAAGCTCATAAGATTGACGATGAAATCTTCTGAAGCTCGAAGCGATCATGAGCTTACAAAAGTCGAGAAGAGTGATACAAGTCATCTCGATATTGAAAGTAAAGAATCTCTTTGAAAACAATATCTAGATAAAAAGAATCGTGAATACATGCGTCTTTCAATCTTCAGTCAGATCTGAATGTCTTCAATTTCTTTCGTGAGAAGCAAAGTCAATATCATCAATCACTGCTGACAAGAAATAACTCGTTTGAACAATGAGATTGATCAGAATCAGCGAGAGTCAGAGAAGTACTCGCTCACAAGCTCAGCATTCATACAGTTCAACACTCAAGAGATCGCATATATGACTCGTCAGTCTCTCGTTCATTGTACGTCGTTGTGTTTAAGATCTCAATACATCAAAGCTTCATCAGTGAACGTAAGATGAGAGAGTCTGTTCAAGAAATGATGAGATCGTTACGTGCAATCTGCTTTAGCTCTCATCGTTGTTGTTTCACTCATTGTTGCATGAGCTATTTCTGTCGTCTTTACTGATCTAGTATTTCAGATTATCTATCTTACGAGTTTACTATCATGACTACATTGAATAAATCAACTTTCAACATGATTACTTGATTTCATTGAAGATGTTCTGTCGCAACTGATACTGATCTTACTTACAATGTTGCTTTCGCTTATACTACGTGCGATTACAAGATGTCAGAGTCTGTTAACGAAGATGATCATTGAGTTATCTTTACAAAAGTACTATTTCGCGTTTTTATTCATGCAAGTTTTTCTTACAGTCTTCTTGTCTTCAAGCATCATGATTGTCGCTTAAGAAATTCTTCATGATCTGAATTTCTTGTCAACGATTTTGACTATCAATCTGTCAAAGACAAGCAACTACTTCTTCTCTTATCTTTTGTTACGAGACTTCTTGATAAGCGCAGATTTACTTCTGCAAATGAAAAAATTGATCAACTGAATTGTTCTCGCTTCTATCACGAGTCATACGTCTAGACAGAAATGAGAGAGACAGATAAATTCGTCTCAAATGCAGTGAGACACACTTTTTCTCATCTATACTAATCTCGTCTGCATTGATAAGTTGTACTTGTATCATTTATCTACTCTGCTAAAATTTCGACAGAAATTATATACTCAGTGATCGCTTCACTGATTCTTGTGTTTAGTTTTATTATCTTTAGTCTGTTTTGAGTTGTGTTTCGCTATAATCTGCTCTATGTCACAGAGTTTCGATCAAATATCAACGATCTACTTTATTCAACAACTTTGAATCAGCTCTTTATCAAGATTTACGTTATGAAGCTTTGTATGATAGACTTATTCTTCTTAGTGCGTGATGATCATGACAGATCTACGTGCGTCGATCAAGCTGTGATCATGATCATTGCTATCGCGATGACATCGATCTTTCAATTTCTTTTGAACAACGCATTTGCATCACTTCTTTGATTTCTGTCGTCAACTGAGATGAAAATAGCGAAGAAAGAAGAAGAAGAAGAGAAAGAACAGAAGTATCATACATCAGAAACAAACAATTATCTTCGAATTCTGATGCAAAATCTTTGAAACTGAATGACAATTTCAACTGCAAGTCAAGATTCTATTATCATTCTGTTCTTCGATTTGCATGATAGCAAGAAAGATTTTGCATCGAACGAGCTTGATAGTCTTGTTTCATTAACGTTTCAGCATGAGACTCTTCACATTCAAAGATCTGTGATTTGAATTTCAAAAGACAGTCTGAGAATCAGTGATAATGAAGTCTTTCGTATCAGAAAATATGACAGCAATATGAGAATCAGTAACGAGCATGCAGATCTAGATATAAAGAAAAGAATGACTGTTACGCAGAATTCTCGTGAATTTTCAGAAGTAGAATCGAAACTTTAAGTCATCGACATCATGAGAGACACGACTTCTATCTCATTTGACAACTTCGAGCTTCATGAGAGCTTTGACATGTGATCAATAACGAGTCGACATTCGAAGAAGAAGAGAAGAGAAGAAAGAATGTGAGAGACGTGCTGAAGATTGACAGATGACTTGTTTTTCGATCTGCTGTCTATAACAAAAGCTCTAAATCTTGAGCATTGTCTTGTAGACTGAATATTCATAAATGCAGTGATGCAACGTCTGTGACTAAAACTTGTGAAACAAATCTGATGAAGCGAGATGACTATTATATTTGCTGTCTACTAGTGAGTAGCTCAGCATCTGCGAACTGCTACATTTTGTTTGATTTCAAACTATCGAGTGAAACAACGTTGAAATTAGCGTCGACGCTTCGCATAAGACGTGTGAGAATCAATTATCACATGACGCTCGTGTAAACAACATCTCAGCAGTCTGATTGTGAGTCTCATGATGATACTTGATAGTGCGATTAAGCTAACGATGATTGATTTCATTTGAGAAATAGTCGCTTTCTTTCACAGTTTCTCTACTTGATCACTAGAATGTCAGATTCAATAAGCTCATCGCTTTACTCAAAGCTGTCGTCTGCACAATGTTTAGACTCATTTCGCCTTCAGTATTGAGATTCATTATCTTTTTAAAAAATTATGTTATCAGTTTACAAGGTTTTAAATTAAGTTCTGAAACATTAATGATAAAATATGAGCGTGTGTAATATGCTTAAATTGCTATCTAGTGATCAGAAGCTCAAATATCTAGCTATTGCTTGAGACTAGCTCTATCACAAGACTACAATCGAGTCAGTTTCAAAACAAAGTTCACTTCAACATTATCTTTCAGACTCAAGCTGCGACGATTAATCAGATAATCAAGTGCTTCGCTGCATCTTAGTGCTACTTATATTGATAAAAAGATACATCTGAAGTGTACGAAGATGCGCTTTTGTTTGCTTGCGATGATACACTCGAAACTTGTGTGCTCAGAATAAGCACATTGATAACAGACATAGAATAAGATAATGATTCGTAGAGATTGAAGAGAAAATCGCGTTCGTCGAAGAGATGTGAGCATCTGCGTTAAAGTCATTTGATTAATGCATTCTTAAGAGATTGCGATGATCGTTTATTGTAGAGTCTCGATCGAACAATGATAAGACAGCACATTTTTCTTGTATGAGATCTGCTTTTTGATTTTTGATTTTTGATTTTGATATATGAATTCTTTAAGAATGCGACAGTAGATGAGTCATTTCAGAATATTTATGCAAGTCTTCAGCTCTGAATCATCAACTGTAGATGTCAGCATCAGTTGTGAACATCGTCATCAGTTGTGAATGTCAGCATCAGTTGTGAATGTCGTCGTCAGATATTAATCGAAAATTGCTGACTTCTTGTCTTCTCGCTGCTGTCTCAGTTTGCATTTTCATGAAGTGAGTACGATCTGACAGCTTAGACATTCTAATGACATTCTTCACAACGTCAACTTCTGCAAGTCATCATTGTGATGCAACAGCTTCAACGCTACAAGTCGTTTCACATCACACATTATTTGATCTTATGCGCAAGCGAGCAGCTTTTTCTGACAAACGCTACTACGTCAGATCATCAACGTCGATCTATCTCTTTGAATTCGATGAAACACTGTGTATGTCTGAGCTGACAGACATATCAAGTGCTTTCTCGTCATCGTCTTCTTTCAAAGCTGCAAGAAGAATCTCTGCGTCTTGAATGATGAAGAAAGACAATGTGCTGCATACACGAATCATGAGAAGAGCTTGAAACACGTGAGATTCTTTCTCGCTCATGCATTAAAGATCACTACAGAGCTTTTTAATCTCTTTCTACAGCATATTTGACTCGATCGCTGCAAAGAAAGAATTCAATAAAGTCGTCTCTTCTTTTCTTTTCAGTACTCATGTGTTTTTTCTTTGCATATCTTCTGATATTCTATAAGTTTATTTGCTGATTCGAAGAACATGACTTTAGACTGAACGACACTATAGTCAGTGCACAGTCAAGAATTCGTGCTCATAACGTAATATATTATAGTAAGAAGAGCACAGAAGTCGAAGCAGCGTCGTCGAAACAATTTCTTTAGTTTTGTGACATTCTGATTATTGTCAAAGCTAATACATTTGCTATTTGAATCTTTCAAATACATTTGTCTTCGAAAACAACTGCTCTCTAATGACTCAAAGTTTCGAAGCTCTTAGAATTGTCACAATTGAAGACAAGTAGACGACTCATTCTTCGAAATGTTGTAACAATCTTTATTTATTTCGATCATGAAGCGCGTCACAAAAATTTCACAACTTCAGACCTCAGTATCATTCGAATCTTGATTAAATTTATTGAGATTCAGCTTCTCTTGATTTTTTAAAGTTCAAGATATTTCGAAGAATCGAAAATTTGAAGATTTATTCTTATTCTCAAGATAGTAATTCATTACATAAGTAAGACTTGCGCCTGCTATTTGAAACTTATTGTCTGCGCAATTCGATTCAGAATAGACGTCGATTTCTACTTCTGCGTCTGTTCAGATCATTAAATCATAATTTCTTGTCAAAAGAGATGAACTGTTTTCGACTGTTGATAAAGCGTATTCATGTGTAATGACTAGATAAAAGCATAGAAGAGAGATAACAGAGATCTTTAGAACGTTACGAAATGACATTGTGATTTAGTTCTGTCTCAAGTCGTCAAAGATTCAATGCGTTGATCAACAAATCTCACGACTTTTATACTCTCAATAGTATTCAGTTTCGACTCATCTGAAAGTCTATTCTGAAGCTTTGAAAGAAGAATAATGAAATTCAATTTTATGATCTTCGCATCATGTTTTAATAATTGAATGCAGATGAGAATTCTTTACATAGTTTGCTGAGAGAATAGAATTTCTTAGACAAAATTATGTTAGAGCATTCAAAAGCAATGCGAAGAAACGATATCATGAGACTTTATTTATGAATGCTCTCATGAGCATTTCGAATATGGTGAGAGGCTGAATTGAGAAAGCGTTGTCGCTATCAAATCTGAATGTTGTCAATTTTCAACATTATCAGCTGTGAATGCTGTTATTTCATTCGTCGTTTAATAACGCAGCTGATTTCAAACATCTTGATTCAGTCTCTCGTAATTATTTCATGAAACTTTGTCTTTGACACGCAATATGAACTGAACAGAAATTAAGTATTAACGACTTTGACAGCTTCTAAAAGCATCATTTAAAGATGTCAAGAATGATGAATGAACGACGACTTCGAGAAAAGTTTCGCAAATGTAAGACAAATGTGTTCAAGAAAGCGAATGAGCTGACGTGAATGACAAAGTCAAAGATACACATAATTATTCAGCATAATGATAAATATCATACATATAAATCGACAGAGAAGATCAATTGATCTTCGTTTGAAGAATTAGTGAATCACATCGAGTTCATCTTGAAACATCATTGAATATGATAGAAGAAAGATCAAACGAGCGTCAGTTATTCTGCAGATTTTCAGATCTCTATTTCGAAGATAGTGAGAGCAATACGTCAGTCAGTTGTGAAGAAAGATCAAGATGCGCGTTGTTTCATTGTTGAACGACAAGTCTTGCATGCAATTCAGACAAAGTCATGTGTGCAAGAAGAGTGAATACGCATGAGATCTTCTGTGCTATTATCGCTTGAGTGTCTCATAGACTGATACTAAAGAGTGTGAACGAAGAGAGAGTCGCTGAAGATCAGCAGACTTTGAATTCAGTGATACTTGTCAATCACATTTTCTTCTGAGCTACTACATGTACAGATGCATTCAGCAAACATGACAAATACGTGCACTCGCGTGTTTTCTTCGCCTTTTTATGCAGCATATGTGACTAACAGTTGAAAGTGCTATTCGTTGAGAAGAATGAGAGTCATCGTATAGAAGCAACATCTAATTTCTCATCATGAGTTTTAGCTTATGCTTTTTAAAACTTTGAGTCGTCATGATCTTCTGTTGCACAATGTACTTATTGTCGATTCATGCTTTTACTTACGTGTTGATGAAGACGAAAGCGTTTGCTGTCATTCTTCGCTCGCTCTCTGTCATGTCGCGTCGAATTTCGTGAGACTTAGCATTGATGATCGCTGCTTCGATCGATCTTACTCAATTTTGTCAGATGACGAGCAATATATTTTAAGATGAGAAACGATTTCATCAGAGCTCTTTGACTATTTTCTTAAAAGTCACATGACTAAGTGCTGATAGATGCGAAGAGATAAAGAGTCATATTTTCTATTTATCGCTTATTAACAATAGTTTGTCAGAACATCTAACATTCTTTCATGACAAAAAGCTGAGATAAATGAGCGTGAGATGAGAAACAATAGACATCGCATGCCGCTACAGCAGCTGTATAACTATGAAGCTCACAGAGTGTGTAGTCGACGAAAAACGTTAGCATGAAATGCTCTTCGTTGTTCGACTTTGTCAACAACAAAGTTTCTCTGTCAAGATTTGTCTTATGTAGCGCTTCGTCAAGTCGACGATCATCAACTAGAGCAGTAATATGATTCATCTTCTTGTGACGAAGACATTCTTTGACGAGAAAAGTGTTCGTGAGCCTAAGAACTTTGTCTTCATCGATTTCTTCAAGAGAAAACAAGATATGTTGTAGAGATACTCGCGCGACTTCTTGAAACACAACTCGTTTGCAATTAATTAATTCATGTTGATTTTTTGCCTTGATGTCAAGCGTTCACATCAATCAACAACCGATTTATATATAAGATGTAAGCGCTGAGAGATAACGCGACTTAGTAGATCACTTAGCGTCGTCACATAAGTGTCAAGAAAGATTTAAAATTGAACACTCATTTCATCTTCATTCTCGTTATCGTTTTTGTCGCTCTCACTCGACTACGTTCTCTCGATTAAAGACAAAGTTGCAAGGCACGCGAATAGCAAAAAAAGCTCGACTCACAAATTTTCCTCGCACTCAATCATCAAACTTACTACTGAATTAAAAGAGATATATTATATTTTAATAGTCTGTCATTCTACTCTCTTCTTCTATAACTGCTTTTAATCGCTCTGACATAGTAGAAATCTTCTCAATTATGTATTTCTACGAGACATGAAATCATTCTTCGTAAATCAGTTTCTTCGTAGTGTGATCATCTCAATGAGAATACTTTCGAAGCTTCTGTTTTGATACCTGCCACATATTCTCTATAGAAGATAAATCAGATGAAGATGCACAATTGAAGTAGTGCTTCAGCTTGTTCTCTTGTTTTCAGATTCTAACGATGTTTTTTGACTCTGTTTCATGATCTGAATCATCATTCTTCTTCAGCACGAAACGAGAGTGATTTTCGATTCAGAACTTGACTATAGACTTCAGAATTTGCTTCAAGTAGATCTTCAGAGTGAGTTGTTTCGAGCACGTCGTAAAAATAAATAGTAAATTTGATGATTGAGTGCAAGAAAAATTTGTGAGTCGAACTTTTTTACTACTCGCGTGCAAGAGTTTCTTGACATCAGTCTTCTTATCTGCTTTCATCTGCAAACGCGAACTATCTTAAGACTGATATGAAAATTGTTGACTGAGCATACAATGTTGAACAATTATCTGAGCGTTGATTGAAATAAAGAGTAGTCTTAATGCGAGAAGAATCTACACTAGTAGCGCACTAATATCAATCTGTCACAATTTGTTCTATCTCAAATCTGCGTCAAGACTATCTTCAACTTCTTGCTACTTTGAAACCTCGCTGACATCAAAAGAATTCTTTCTTGCAGCTGCATTAGTGCACAAGATTCTATTTGCTTTGGTTCGAAACGATTATACTCGACCAACTATCAAAGACAGTCTGCATGACGATTTCATACGACAGATGATGTCGTTCATTTCTCACATTGAAAATAACGAGCATAGCTGATCTGTTTCGTTATTACAGTGTTTTCATCTTTACTTTCTTCAGATTTCTCGTCGGGTTCGATACAACAATATTCACGATTCATTCTACACTCATAGCTCATCATTCGAAATTTCTTGATGTTCTTGTAAATGAAAACCTGTTGAAAGCGAAGAAGAAATGTGCTCTGCTGCAAGACGTTGATGAGAATACATTTGTTCAATTCAGTCAATATGCATACACAGAAGAGTACATTGCTGCGACTTCAGACATTCTGACTGATTCATTCACGATTATCTCTACGTATCTTGTTCCGAACGAAGCTTTCAATGCGCAGTCAAAGTCAAAGTCATAACTAGAGCTCGTGCGAGACTTGTCTGTTTTTGATACTAGTAATGACGACTGAGAATTTTTCAAGAAGAATAAAAAGAAAGCGAAGACCTGTTCAAAGAAGTTCGAGTTATGAGAGAATTTCAAGAGCAAAGCAAATTTCATCTCGAAGTCTGCTTTTCAGCCTCGAAAAAATCGCGAATCATGCGAAGATTACACTGAGATCTTTCTCTGTCATGCTAGACTCTATGTATTTGCTGACAAGTATGATGTTGGCTCGCTTAAAGATCTTTCTCTTCATAAGCTTCAGCGAACTTTGATCGAGTTCATTTTGAACGATAAACGAGCTGAGAATATTGTCAATTTACTGCGATACAATTACTCAAACATTACTGACTGTTCAGAGTCTATTGATGACTTAAGACTACTAGTCGATGGCGCATTATGTCAAATAGTCAAAACACTCTTTTCTTCGTCAGAAGTCAATCGATGTCGAATATGAACTTTTAGATATGAAATGTCTAATTTTTCGAGTGTTCATCTGATCATCTCATCTTGATCAGCAACAGTCTCAACATCAAGAACGATCGAAGAGACAAAAAGCAAGATCTTTTCTGCATTCAGATTGACGATCTGAACGAGTATTTGCTTGATCACATCGCTTTCAGTTCTTGTTGATGTATTCATTGAGACTGCTGCAAGATGACTTTTTAAGATCTTCATTCAATTCGAAGAAGTGAATCGATGAACTAAGATGAATAAACAGAGATCAAGAAGCTTCAAAGATATGATGAGTTTCTGAGTGACGATGATCACACGACAAGCAAGATGTCTCTGAAGACGAACGATTGTAATCAATGATTTCGTCAGCTTTTGCGCTGTCGCAAACTTTCTCAAAAACTTAATTTTGTAGTAAATATTAGCAACTAATTTCAGACGCGAATTGACAACGTCATCTATCTTGTGTGTCTCATCAAGTGCAACAACTCGTTCGATGTTCATCTTCTGCTCTAGAAAAACACTCAGACAAATCTCAAATAACGCACATGCTGAGTCGACATTCACAAAAGAACAGCTAAGATCAACAATAATGAGCTTTTCAAAAGAGAAAGTTCAGTCATTTTCTTTGATGCACTGTTTGAATCTCAAGTTTGAGATCGCGATAAAGCTTTCAAGCAGATCAAGTCGAAGATTAAGTGATTCAAGTTGCGCTGAAGTGAGATCTGTTGTCAAAATTCGTCTTTTGAAGTCGTGATAATCTATTTCGAATTTTGAGTTGAGCTCGCAAGTCATTTCTCGCAGTATTTTATATATTACTTGTATGTATAGAGAAATCTGTCTCTCTGTGCTATCAACAGTCATAAGAGTCATCAGTCTTTCAACGTTCAGATATCTCTGCTGAAGTAAGAGAGATTTCACTTTGAATTCATTTCTTGCAAGCTTCGATAGATTTTAATAGAGCGACTTCATTCTGACGAAATTACTGAGTGATATCAGCACAGTCACTTTTTTTTCGAACGAGCAAAGATAGACTGCTTCACAAGCATGATCGTCGACAGTCGACGTGAACGAATCATAGTGAAACACAAGTCTCGTGAGTGAATTTGAAAGTTGCGTCGCACACATATTTGAAATTAGACAATTCTTCAACATGCACGACAAAGAATGACTTTTGTCACTTTCTTGAGATTCACAGATAAACACTGATCATGATGTCTCAACATTCAGAAATATGCAAGAATCTTGCACGACTCGACAAACTGACTCTTCATTGCGTGTTGTCAAGTCAGAGATCTGTTCGAAGAAAAAGTCTATTCGCTCGACGAGCAAATCATATTATGAAAAGAAATCGATTTGATCGAGTACTTGTTTTATGATCTGATGTTTTACAGACATTGAGAAAAGCGACGTTGTGTGAATCTCTTCAAGATTGAAAGTGTCGTGACTGATATTCTCTGACGATTTCAGAAGAGTCAAGTGATGCTCAAGAAATGAATCAGATTCAGAATCATATTCATTCTGACTTAAAGTAAGATCTTGCAATACATTTGAGTCGAATATCGATGAGAATCTGACAATTTCTACTGATGAAGACATGTTGTTATCTGATGAGCAACATTGAATTAATGTCAAGGCTCGCAGAGAGATAGAAAGACAGATGATTCAAGAGCAATTCAAGTGCAAAGAATCTCATGAAAGATTGATGCTGACGTAGTAAGAATTGCTCTTGCAGAAGAGATATGAACTGTAACGAAATTTACGTCTCAGACAACAAAGTCAGAAGTAGGAAAAAACAAGGTAGAATCTCTTAATAATAAATTTAGTCTTGACTGTATCTTTGATCTTGCAGGCTTGAAGTGATGAGATAGAGCTCTCAATGCTATGAAAAATCGAACATGATTGAGCAAGTGATTCATCGATGTCGTGTAACTCAGAATCGCATCATCATATCACAGAGTGAATCTATCACGAAGAAAGCGACGTTGTGAATCAGCGCTAATCTCTATTCATGATGATTTACATGAGCACTTAGGCATTCTTGTTGCGTGACTGAGCTTCTTCGACGACTTTTGTTGAATAATACGACTCTCAAATTTATTATCACGTTGACAGAATGAGAATGCGATGACAAAATCTCTCTTCTCAAAATTAATGAGTTGAGAATGATGAGATGCAGAATTTCGTCGTGTATGATGATGAGATCAATTGGGAAGAATCTACTCTATTTTCATGCAAGGCATTCTACTGTGTGACCTGATTCATTCGCAAGGCCTGAAGAGCGTTGCCTTCAAAATAGACAGCGAATATCAAACATGTTCATCAATGTTTCATTATTGTCGAAAATCAATGAAGTATCATGTAAGACAAAGCAGACAGCACAAGCGTGCAACTTCACAGTCTGTTGAATATCATGAAGAACTCAAGATCTCTTCTCACTCTTCACTGTTGTCTGTGTGAGTTGTTCTCTCTGACTCATGATTTCGATGTATTGTTGTCAACTTACTCTTTTTCTCTTGAGATCTTCGTAAAAATTCTCTCAGCATACGATATTTTCTTTTCGAGCTTGCTGCTTTAGCTGATGTGTCGTTCTCAAGAGAAGCTTTTTGTCTGAATTTCTTTTCACAAACATCGCGAAATATACTCTGAATCGCAAACGATATCGAATTCTTCTGATTCTTTTCTTATGAAGAAAATGAAAAGTATTGATTTTATTGATTCGCTGATGAGAATGCGAGAAACGAGAATCGATCAATACGATTCGAGGCGTCGAATTCTTGCGTTATCTCTTTTCATCTCGAAGCATCACAACGCAGTCATGAATAAACAGTCGAACGAGTTCAGTAAAGCGTCGCGTTTGATTATGCATATCATCAAAAAGATGTCAGCTGTTCTCATCGAGCATAACAAAAGCGTTTATGATCAACAAATGAATGAGCACAAATTGTCTATTCAATGACAAGACAAAGTGCTCGCAACGCGTCTTGTATACAGAAACTCACAATTCAGAACATCTAATGATTTGTTCAAAATCTTCAGTCATGTATGCTTGACTCATTATCATATGTTTTCACATCTGAGCTGTGAACAAGCATATCTATGTTGATTCTCGAATCATTCTCACACTGTACATGAGATCTATCGAGCGATTCATCTAGTATCAGTAATCAGTCTCGCAATGTCTTCTATTCAAGAATTGCACTCTATGAAGAGTCTTCAAACAGCTGAACAAATTCAGCTTCTAGATCTGATTGACTCTCTTCGTGCGAAAGACTTGAGTGAATTCACAGCTCTATCTCAGCTGATCGTCTGTGAAGATCAATCAAGCGACAAGAGCTCTCTGCTTGAAGCAATCTCTGAAATTCCGTTCTCGAGAAAAGATAATCTCTGCACACGATTCGCGACAGAAGTCATCTTACGTAGAACTTCAGACTCTGAAATCACAGTTTCTCTGATATGTTTGAGATCTCATCAAAAAACCATATTTTTAACCTTTGTTGTACTGTATAGATGTCAGGAAAGAGTAGATCGTCGATCGATCAAGATCGTCTTCGACTGTTTCAAAACGAAGTATCTTTCTACAATGACTTTGTGACGCTTTTTGAGCAGACTAAAGATGTCATGAATCTTTTGTCTGTTGATGAAAACGCTTTCTTCGAAGATATTCTACGAATCGAAATCTCAGAATTGAAACAGTCACAGCTAATCATTGTTGATCTTTCTGACTTGATACATTCACATAACAAGCATCAAATCGAGTATGATGTAAATCTAGTTACGAGTCTGATTGTCAAATATATGACAAATTCAAGAAGTATTATCTTAGCAGTGATCTCAGCTAAAAATGACTTTTCAAACCAAATTGTACGATTTCTAATTTTATCTCTCTAGTCATATCTAACATGATCTGCTTTCTAGATTCTCAAACGAGCTAGAGAGATTGATTCTCAAGATCTACGAACTCTAGATGTCATTATCAAGTCAGATTAGCTTGAAAATGACACTGATGACGAGAAGATCTTTTTGAGTCTTGTCAGAAACGAGCAAGTTGAATTTCATCTGAGTTGACATGTAGTCAGAAATTCGAACATTGAGACGAGCAGCGAAGCTCAAGATCGAGATGCAATCGAGAAGCAATTTTTCGTCGAGAGCAATTTTCGATTTCTCTCGACCACAAATCTTGATATCGAACATCTACGTCAACGACTCAGCATGATTCTCTTTGATTAAATCAAAGTCGAGCTTTCACAGTTGATCGAAGATATCGAATCTGACATATTGAGCTGTCATCGAGAGCTGAAAAAGCTAGGTTCTGCTCGTATAACTCTCGATGATCAGAAGAATTTTCTAGTTGATCTGAGCGACGATTTTCAGAAACTCTGCGACGCTGCGATCAAAGACGACTACGAGCATGACTTTTTTGCAGATTGATCTCTGTTTGATAGACGTCTTTCAGCTATGATCATCAACTTGAGAAGAAATTTCGAAGAAAAAATTCGAACGAAAGAAACATGATGAGAGATCATACAGAGTGCAAGTCGTAAGAAAGATTGTCGAACTCGAAGACAGACAATTGAAGAAGTGCGCAAGTTGTTGAGAATGAGTCGTGAACATGAAGTATAAACTTCTTTTCATTTTGAATACTCAATATGCACTAATTAGATGCTTGATTAGTTGTCGAGCTTCTCAAATTCATTATTAGTTGATGAAATCTTTCGCGAGTACAGTGAGTCTTGAGAAGATTTGACGCGTCGATACATCAACGACGTCTGAGACATCATTAAGAGTTTCGTGAAGCAAGCATTGCAGTATTTAACAGACGTCACAGTTAGCGATGCCTTACTATGATATCTACTCGATCTCATTCTGAATAATAAGCTGAATTTGACTTATATTAAACTCGATGAGTTGATTTCAATTCACAAAGAGCATTCTGAAACAAGAAATCACTACTTCACAGATATGTACAACGCACTTCAACGAAAGCAATCTGAGATCGAGACCATCAATGTGCTTAAAAAAGCATTTGCACATCGAAGCGAAATAACAGAAGATGACATTTCGTCTCTTGTGACCACGCTGCAACAGAAGTCTGAAGCTAATATGAATCTCGTTGCTGTCGAATTCACATACAATGCAATGAAGACATTCTACAAGATAACAAGATCGAATTCATGCTGTTGATGCTTTTCTAATAATTTTCAACTTTAGGTTTCGATGAAACTGTTCATTGACAATGTGTCAAATCTGATCGTTCGAGCGATTATCACTTTTCAGTTGACATTTATGTTTTGTTTCAAGTCAGTCTTTGCGATGAATCTCTACATAGTGACAAAGATTGTCTCAGAGTCAGAAGACAAGAAACTTCAACGTCAAGAAATAAGCGAAAAGCTCAAGATCTTGAAAGCTGACAACACTCTTTGCAAACAGTATGCTCATCGTGTGACTTCTGATCAGTCACTGTCAGATTCTGTTCTTTTATAAAATCTTTCACTCACAAATACAGTTCGAGCATCACAAGATTCGTCGATAATCAGACAGAGAAGACTATCATCAGATCTGTCATCGAAAGCGTCGTCGATTGTAGAAAGCTTGACAGAAGAAATCTCAGAAGATGAAGTCTCGAATTCTGCGAATTCTGAAGCAAATTATGAGATTTCGAGACATAGAGAGATCTGAATCGATGTGTGAGATCTAATCGCTATAGATAGTGATTTATCAGTTTGAAAATAGTGTAGCTATATCAAATGAAATGAATCATGATTGATGATTACATTCATGTCTCTGTCTACACATCGATAACTACATGTTATGAAAAACAGAAGTCTCTTGTCATGTTATGACGAAAGTAATGAACTCAATTCTATTACATATCATCAAGTTGACTATTCGAAATAAAGTGATTATCTTCAGCACATTGATAGTCTTCTATCTACTTGATTCACTGAAAGTCTATCGAACAGACATCAATAGCTCTCAGTTTTCTTCTTCTTCTTCTTCTTCTTCTTCTTCTCTGCTGTGCGAACTACTGCTTTCACTTGTTGACGCAGAGTCGAACTTCGTCAGAAGCTTTTTCATAATAGTGTAACTTCTAAATGCATTGTCTGCGATGACTCTGACGAGCAATGTAAGCACTGAAATACACAAAAGCGATTCAGACTGTAAATCTCGTGCACAGAGTGTTCTGATCTGTTCTTCAAATCAGTGCTTACAACAAAATCGAGCGACTACGATCTCAGACGTTCACGTCAAGTATTTTGCATCTCGTACAACTTGTATTGCAAACTCTGCTTTTTTGTGTTCGTTTCGAAAGATTTCAAACTTCATGTTCTATTCGAAGTTGTTGATTTACTTGCGAGAGATCTTGTTGAACAGATGCTTCAGAGATTAGACTAAGCTTGAAGTGCACTTTATATCAAGAGTTGTCTTAATGTGATTGATATAATATGTTTAGTATCTCTTGAGATAGTGATGAAAGACTGTTTTCGATGTAATGCAAACTATGATCATTGCTATTTGTTGAAGCAATAGAAGCGATAGTAGAAGCAATAGTAGAAGCAGAAGAAGTAGTCATTCAATTAGAAACATAGTTTCTAATTGGAAAAATAGTAATTGCAGTGTCATTACACTGCCGCTAGCCTAGTTGAGACTAGCGTCAATTGCGGCACAAAACATAGATAGTCTTCTGTTCTAGATTACACATCTTTAAGCAATTATCAGATTTACACTTCTTCACAGTTTTAGTTCATTGACTGACACTATGACAGTCTATCTAAATTCGATGTTCAATCTTCTTCAACGTTCAGCAAACTGTCATCAGTCGCTAAGTAGTCGAAGCTTGAAATCAAAATGCTCTCATGATTCTTTGATATCATCATTTGATTTGCAATTAATCTTTCGACCGAGTATCAAGAGAGCGATAGCTTGCTTATGTAATGAAAACACCTTCGTCAGAATCATCATAGCTTTTCTCTAAGCTTTCTTTCGAACTCTCTCAACGTTGCTCTGAAGCGTTCTTCAAATTCTTCACAAAACTTTCACGAGTGCTCAAATTAAAGTCAAAATGCTCATCGTTCGAGTGATTCTGAAATGTTTCAATGTCAAAGACAATGCTTCTGCCAGTGATCGAGTCGAACTGACGATGCCTTGTCAAAGTCCGTCTATCAAGTTGCTCTTTGATCTCTTCTCGAATTCTCACGTTCATATTATTCATAGTGTCATTTCGACGCTGAATAGTCTCAAGATCTAGCTCGTCGAAAATATCTGAAGATCGTCAACAAAGATACAGCTTATTGTGACAAGTCAACAGTGTAAAGCTTGTAATTTGAGCTCGAAAATATTGTGAACAGAAATAGCAGACTGACTTGCTACATTCAATATATCTGTCTTCGCTCGTGAACTCATGTTTCTTATGAATAAACAGATCTAACAAGAGTAGTTCTGCATGAACTCGAGTTTCAAAAGCACAATTCTTCTCAAGCGCGACATTCAGATTAAGTTCATACGAGAAGTTCATGAGTTTTAAGGCATCTCGATACGATGCAGCGTCGTTCTTTGAACACATTCGACTCATAATGTCGAAAGCGATAGTATTCTCAGAAAGCAGATTGCAATATGCACGAGAGGAGAAAGACTTCACTTGAATCGAAAACTCCTCAAGAAATTCAGAGATCTCGACGACTGTCGTCATCAGTGTCTTCGTTGTCATTCGATAAGCTTCTAGTCGTTCGATGTAGTGACGTAGATCTTGAAAGACTCGACAGTGAGACTTGTCTTCTGCGAAGAGTCGATCAAGCGCTCGAAGAAGTCGCGAGTTTCTTGCTTGATAGCATTTTCTCATCAGGCTCGACATGCTTTCGACAGTTCGCTGAAGTTCGTTAAGTCACGAGCAAAGTTTCAAAGCTGTGCTCGAATCGATTGACTTCTCTGCTATCATTTCAGTGAAAGATAAAGAAGAAGTCTTACATTGTAAATGCTTTGAGCATTTTCTTATCATTTCATTCGCTCGCTTTCAATATGTACGAAGTCTATTTCTGCTGAGCGAGATGACTTTCTTGAATATCAGAGCTTCAACTTTGACGTGATTCGTGTCATCTACTGTAATCAGCAATTTCAATGTTTCACGAATAAAGTCTTTCACACGCGACTTCACATGATCGTTTGCTGCACAATGAATGACGACATTCTGAGAACTATTCTGAAGAGCAATTGCAGTACTTGTATTTTCCCCTTTTTTGAAGTTGCACAAGTAAGCAAGTTTATTCACGAAGGCTCGACGAATTTCTGTCGAGCTCAAAGCGTCATGCTCAGAGTCGATCGATCGATCAACACGTTGATCGCGAACAGAATCAAGCAGCTTCAGTAGCAGCATTGACTCGTAAAATCGTCGTAAAAGTTTTCAATCAATGTTTACAGCATTCATCACTATCAGCAATAGTCTTCTTATGATCGTCGCTCTTTCGAAACGAAGTGAAGTCATCTTGTCATCAAAGCTGAATGCTTTTCGCTTCGAAACTCTGAAAGAAGCTTTACTTAGACTGCGTTTCTTTTCTTTCTTCATCGATTAATATCGAGCAGAGCTCTGAGATATATTGAAATTATATATCACACTTCATCATTCTACATGAACTGTTCAGATCGCTTTTATGATACGAACAGAAGCTGATTGATTAGGCAAAGATCGACGAACAGCGAGAAGATAGAGTATTTCATTGCAAATAGAGAGAGATGATAGACAGTCACGCGACTATACACAATTTCACGACTAAATATGAGTTCGAAATATATCTTGAAGATTAGAAAATGAATGTTTCGTCACTGAATGTTAGTGTCGTCTTGTTGTGACAGCAATGAAAGAGTAACTTCAGATTTATCAGAGTAAGTCATCTGATGAAGCATTGATTATTGATTCGCTTTTGAGAACGAGAGAAACGAGAATCGATCGATACGATTCAAAGCGTCGAATTCTTGCGTTATCTCTTATCATCTCGAAGCATCACAACGCAGTCATGAATAAACGATCGAACGAATTTAGTAAAGCGTCGCGTTTGATGATGCACGTTGTCGAAAAGATGTCAGCCGTTCTTTCGAAGTCTGACAGAAGTGCTTATGATCGACAAATAAACAGGCACAAAGTGCTCACTCAATAACAAGGCATGATGCTCGCAATGCGTCTTGCATATAGAATCCCATAATTTAGAATATACAAAGATTTGTTCACAATCTTCAGTCAGATACGCTTGACTTCATTACTGTCTGTTCTCACATCTGATCGAACGTCACGCTTTACTTTGTTTGTTCATGACTGCATTTTGATGTATCGAGATGAAAAGATAACACGCAAGAACTCGACGTCACAAAACATATTGAATGATCTTTGTTTCTCACATCTTCTATAACGAAGCAAGAAAAACTATGTGTTGCATTACGAAATCTCTTTCCTGAAATAAATATTTTTGACAACAAATGTTCTACGCGCGAATATCTTAGACTGATTCTTGATATCTCTTTGTCATAGAATTTGAAACGTTTCATTTTCAACATATTTAGTATTTCGATCATGTCGATCAATGATCTCGCTGATCTTTTGACTTTTGACTCGCTCACATCGAGAATCGAAGAAATTTGAATGTGAAATCACAACAGTCAAAACATCTAATTCTCTGAAAAATTGTCGTATCTGTTATGACACTCATACTAGTCTCGACAAGATCGACGTTCTTTCAACAGTATAATTTTCACTTTAATTCTCATGTCACGCTTCACATCGAATTTCGTCGTTTAGCGAAAGATCGTAAATAAAAAAGAGACTCGAACAGCAAATTATTTGAGAAGGCTTGAGATCACTGTTTTGACTCAGAGATTCTCGTCGGCTGCAACATCGATAGAAGGGAGAGTCGTACTGAAGCTCAGCATGACATGAATAATGACGAGTTTTCTTTCATGCTACACAGTCTTCAAAGTCTCGATCTTGAGAGAGAAGCAATCAAGAGAACATCAAGAGTTCAAAAAGTTGACGCGAAATTTGTTTCTTATTACGATAACGATGCTCATGTCACAGAGAGATGACAGACGCTTTGTCAGAATTGCGAAGTTAATTCGATATCATCATCTATCAAAAAATGCAAAAAGATACAGTCTCTTTCTGCGATGCGCTTGACGAGCTTTTTGTAGTAGATACTCACGCTAATGTCTTCTTGAGTCTCATTAGGCACTAAAAAGCTTAAATATCAACATATATCATTTTCTTGATGCGAAAAAAACCGAAAGAATCTTGCATCGTTTTTCATCCCGAGATAATTTGACGATGTTCATGAAAAGACATTCAGAGAAAAAGTATTTCTTGAGTATGACGAAACAGAACAAGTTCTTGAGTGTACTTCTCATCGAATGCTGATGAGTTCTCTGAATCATCATCTCGATTACTAGAAAGTGCTGCATCAGCGCAGTATCTCGCTTCTTCGCAATAAACATATTTCAAGCATATCTCAGTGTAATGATCGACAGCGCGTCTAGCCTGCTCATCTTTCTCTTATTCGTCTTTCTCTCTCTTTTCATCGTTTCACTGATTCTTCTTGTTTTCGCTGATTAAGAAATCAGAGTGAGTATGCGTTCAATCTTCGTCGCTACAATTGCATGTTCATTTGCGAAACTTTGACAAGATTGTTGCGACATCGAGAAGAGACGTTAGAGACGACAATGCAAATATAATTGAAACTATTCTGATAGAAACTTGACTGAAAATCAAATACGAAGCTGATTACAGATTATTGAAGCATTTCATAGCAGACAGTAGTGTAGAAATGCTGAAGTTGAGAAACAATTCTATTATTATACTGAGTTATTGCTCGCTTTTGTTTGCGAAGACTGTATCATCTACATTGAGTTCAATTTCAGAGTGTTCATCGTTGATGTACATATTTTGAATGAATGATTTGAAAGCACTTATTATCAAAAACTTTAACGCGTTGTTGATGTGATGAAGAACTTGTAAGAGATCAGAATTTCATGATTGATCAGATCAAGTCAATCTTAATCTAATCTAAACAAAACGAATCTCATCTGATCTGAGCAATTTCTAGAAGACTAAGCGAAAGTAATGAAGTTAGAAATCATATTAAGTCAAATTTCACAAACACGTCGAGCTATAAATAATGAAGCAGTGACTCGATGATAGCGACAAGCGCAAATCATGATCTGTGATAGTGACATGATATACACTATGATGTAACGCTTCTCATAACATCACGAAAAATACTTCGTTCATCATTCAACTTCTTGATTTTGCTTTCAAGAAGATTTCTTTGTTTTCTCGCTGACGAAGACTCTGACGCGATTGCTTTCGCTTTCGAATCAGACAGATCATTCACTGTGATGAAAGAAAAAAATTTCTTCAGATTACGCACGATGTGTCGCTTCACGACTTGCGTAGTAATGTTGTCGATGAAAGTTTTTAGTGAGAGCTAAGCAGATTGAGTACGGGATAAATCGATCAGAAACGTGCACGAGCTCACTAATCTTATAAATCGAATAAAGACAGTCAAGAGCTTCTTCACAGCTATGATTCTTCATGTTCGAATCTATTTTGCCAGAATATTCTCGCGCTGCTTTTTCAGAATCGATTTGTGCGCTTGTATGATTGTATCTACATTTCGAAAGTGTGATATGTTGAATCGCGTTGTCAATGCAACTGATCAGAGATTTTTCTTCTCTTTCGCGACGTCTCTTCTTGATCGTGTCAGTGTAGTAGTGATTATATGTTATCGAATAGCTTTTGATGTCTTCAATGATTCTTTTCATCTCTTTGACAAAGTCAACGAATCTCAGCTGTAGAGCGTCTTCGACTTTGAACGATCAGAGACGAGTGTATACATTCTTGACACATTTCTCTCGAAGCAAAGCATCAAGAAATCGACTGCAGACGTTCGCAACATTCTTAATGTGATGCTCGATCATGTTTTGTCATTTGCTAGATTGCTTTCAGAAGAGTTCATCAATCAACAGCGAATTGAAGTTATCGAGTAGTTTTTTATCACGAGTTCGAATCAGAACTTCTCTGACTCAGTTCATCGCTCTAGATTTGAATCAATGAATCGATGACACAGATTCTGTTGTTGAGATAATTGAAATTACGTCTATCTTGACTGCTTTACCATCGATCTTCGCTTCTTCATGTTCGCTAATGTGATATTTGTAGTCGTGCGTGCGCAAAAGATTGAAGAATTCACAGTTCTTGTACTGAATAACAGCTCGCAGTCAACGTATTGTCGAGGAAGATTTTACTGAGAATGCATGATTAACGCTATGAGCAAAGTATTCTTCTTCGTAGTGTTCATTAACAGCGACTTTGCCAATTTCATAAAAGTTTAGACTGAGCTGCGTCAAAAAGACTTTACACTTCTGCGACGTAGCTCTTGAATTACTCATTGTTTTCAGTAGAAGTTGTGTGTTCATGAAGACTTTCTCAAGATTCTTTCGTAGTTTCGAAAGCTTCTGCTTTACATGATCGAAGAGCAGCTGACTAAGTCGATCTCGTAAAGACGTAATCTCAACACACTCTTTTGACAGAGTGAAGAACTTCGATCTTCGAAAGTAGTTGATTTCAGAGATATTGCGTTGCTCAAATGAGCTCGAACTCTCTTCATAACTGCGATTCTTCAGTACGTGTCAGTCTAATTTGAAAAATATGTTCTCGTTACGAGTCAGATCGAGAAAAGCGCTTTCGCTGTCAGAGTCGAAAGATAGTCGATTGAGTTTTGTAATAATATCAAGCGTGCGATCTTCTTTCGAATCGACTTTTCTGACCTTCTTCAGAATATCTTGATTGACATAGTCATTGATTGTCGAGATCACAGTCAGACAAATTGTACGAGGCTGAAATATGTAATGATCGATGATCTCGATGACAAGCTGAACATTCTCTTCGATCACTTCTCTGATCTCAGTCTGAACGAGTCTCGAAAGATCAATCAGTGTCAGCTGAGATCTGAAACGACTCTCAATTTCGATACTCAGAACATCTTTGACGAAGATTCTGAACTTGAAAGTAGACTTGTTATTGATTCTCATCAGAGTCGTTGTCTTGTTCATTAAGAAAGAAAGCTCTTCAAAATTCGAGATGAACTCTTTGAAAGATTCGATGAAAGCTCGTTCTTCAGAGAGTCTTTCGTTGTTCGATATCACTTTAATTGTGATCACGTCACTCGTGACACGACGTAGAATGATTTCTGTGACAAATCGCGTACAGAGATTATCATTTCTTGAAAATGAAATTTTCGTAAGAGCTTCAAGAACTGAGCTTTTGTCGACTGATTGATCATCGCAAACGACGAGCTGAGGCAAGAACAGCATGCTCTCAAGATTGCATTGACGAAGCTGATCAACAATGTTGAGTATCTTTCGTTGTTCGACGCTTTGAAGATCTTCAAGAGATGAAGTTGTCTTCAATGCTTGAGATAAATTGTCATTCTTCGACTTCATAAAGCTGTCGACAACTGACAGATCATCTGAATCGTCTGAATGTCAGCAGCTCATTCGTGATGCAAGCAAATAATTAGATAACATCACTTGTCTGAAGAACTAGTTGAGAAATCTCGATCGAGCAAATCGATCATCGAGTATGATGCAGACATGATATGAAAAGAGAGAATGACAATTTGAAAACAGCGAACAATAGAGATAATCAGAAGAGAAGCAGTGATATGTGAACGAGAATCATGCATGCTGAAATTCAATCAAGCAACGCGCACTAGCTTGAAGAAACGCTTTCTTGAAGCAAGGCAGACTTTTTCTCGTTGAGCGCATCACGCGTGATAAACTCATGCATCTCGTCATTCTCTGTTTATTAAATCTCTCACGAAAAGATCTTATTAATTCATTGCGATTCGTATTCAGCTCTTGAAAAAAGTCGATATAAGCTGCAAATCGCTCAATTGAGTCGAATGACGAAGAACGCGACCTAAAATGATGAGCTGCAGATAGTTTCGCTATATTTTTGCTGTCAAAGCAGTAGATGACTCGCTGAAGTATGCAAAAGAATAATCAAGTCAATGACTCTCTTATCAACAACTTCAGTAAAGATGCTCATGAAGAAGTTCAATAAGCAGCTCTTTAATGTACGAATCATGACATAAGTTGCATTCGCGAAACACTTGCAATAGACTTCAGTCACTCATGTTCTCGACTTCAGCTTATGCTCATTGAAGCATTGCCTGATACATATTTGCTTTCACACAAATTATTCAAATCAGTCATTCAGATGCACATGATAACTCATAGATCGCGGCTCGCAATCTTCGATCTAAAAAAAGTCATTAGATTTGTCAATCATAGCACAGCTTCAGTTCTTAGTCACATGAATAAATCATTGAATCATTCGTTTCTAATATGACTTTTCTATCTTCTCTTTGCTCTTACTTCACTTCATCTGAATTCACAATACAAAGACTACGATTGAACGTGCACTTTCATTGTCGTCAATCTGATTTTGTGCAAAGCAGCAGCTGAAATGACTGACATCTGCTATCAATTCGAGAAGTCGAACACGTGCTGTTTCGAAAACGAGTGCAAATTCTTTCACATCTTCACGAATGCAGATTCTCATCTACATTTTCTACTGAAGCTTAAATAACGTGTGATAGCAGTCGTTCACGAAAGATAAAAACGAGAACGAAAACAGAAAGAAGAGAAAAAAGAAGACTTGCATGAGTTATTTCTCGATGAATCATCTTGACATATTCTTCGCTCAATATTTCGCATTCAGCTATCGACAAAATTTCTTCTTCACTCAGAAATTCTATCGCATGTGTGATCTTTTTGATTAAGATCGCGATGATTCTGAACGAGAAAAGACTCATGATAGCTTCAAGACAGCTCTGATGCTACAGTTCAATAGTCTCTATGAAATCAAAGTTGACAATCTTCAATCTTGACGAGAATTATCTCTCGCCTTGAAAATTTTCTCGCTTTCTGAGAATCTCGAAAAGACTAAAAAGATAAATCTTGAACGTGAACTTTGAGGAAACGATAAGTTAGAACAAAGCTAATTGTGAAAATACTTGAAAACAGATGTTTGAGAAGAAATTCGTCAATCTTATCGATCTTGTTGACACAGAAAATATCGATCAGTGCGCTACTCAGTTCGATACACTTGAGAAACTCAAGAAGTACACAATCACAACAGAGAAGTACTTTCTCAAAGAGTTCGCGTATGCTGAGAGAATGCTTAAGTTTCTTCTGCGCGAAATTTTCAACGAGCATGTGAATGAAACATCGCGTCGAAAGCGTCGCTAGACATTAATCGTCGAGACTTTGCGCGAATGTGAGCAACGAATATGCTTGACCAAAGATTTTAGATATTAACGTGATACAACAATGACACTATTCTCATGAAAAGAGTTAAACGTTATCTTAAGAAGTATACTTTCTTTCACGTTCAGATTATCACGAATGTATTGACATATTTCTTTGAAAATTGATTGTCACATCACGTGCAGTCTGACTTATTTGCGCCTCTATCGTTGCACTATCTCGCATTCGTTCCCAATCGACAGCAGACATTCAATAGACACAATCTTTAGTCGATCATTAGAGCGTCTCGCTATACATGTAACGATCAGAGCTCAGAGCTTAAAACACGATTATAAGACGCATCGAGTGATCACTTAGCATGAGAAAACGTACGAGAAAGAACGATGAATACTACGCTGTGATTCATGATTTCTATCTCACTGTTTCAACGATCTTCTCGTTCTGATAAGCATTTCATAGATAGTGAGATCATCACGTCTCATAATCATGAATCAATAATCACTGCTTCAGAAAAGATGCACACTCTTTGATAGTTGATTTTTCGAAGTCATTGTTTCATGAATTTGTGACTTTAGCAGAGACTGAAGCGTACATAAGAAACAACGAAGTAGAGCACTACAATCGCGATGTTAAACATGAGACTGAGACAACAACATCAAAGAAAGAGAAAACTGCGTATTACGTGATCGCATATGATCACAAACCAGGAATTCGAGAATATTACCAGTAAGTCTCAGAATCTGATCACACGTATCTCGTCTAAATCATGAACAGCGAGAGCGATGATTCGAAGCTAGAGATAGTGAACTTCTCTGATATCTGTCATAAGTGTTTTCGGACGTTGACATAGACAGAAGCCTTCATAGCGAATTGAGTGAAGATGTATGTCTGCATCGTTAAAGCTCAGATCACTATTTAGTTGATCTTTTATAAAATATCGATGTATCATTAAAAGTTCGCGTCGATGCAGAAATATCATGTTGTTAACTGATATCATCAAACACATTTTTTAAAATATTGTAATAGATAACTTACTGAATCTTTCTTTATCACGTCAATCTCTCTGATGTCTTCTTTCAAAGTCATATCGAGATTGAGACAATCTACGAAACTTCAGATTCTGTATCTTGCATTGAATAATTCATTAGCTTTGTGATCTGTGAGAATGATCATCTTCAAAACTACATGTCATCTAATGCAACATAAGTCATGATTGATCTAAGAACGAGTATCTGCTTAGAGAGAAAAGTAAGAGAGTTTGACGATCTTCATAATTCTTAATCAATAATGCTGAGAACGCTCTTCTTGCAATAGAAAATGAACGCGTCTGAATTTGAAGCGAATGTTTGCAGACAATCTATGTTAACGTGCATCGTAGTTTTTTGATATGATCTTAGACATCTCTACTTTATACGTCTGCGACTATCTTTCTTGAATTGATGAGACGTTACAATGATTGAACACAGTCTTCAATTGCAGTTCAGAATGAATGACATAGAAGTTAACAAAACGTTGAATGAAAATTGCGAAGAAGCTGACGAGAATGTGCAAATTGAAGCGAGAAAGCAAGAAGATATTTACGCAAAGTAAGATGCTTTCACAAAACATCTGTTTCGATTAAGTTAATTCACATAGATATCAGAATTGTGAAAACTGCATCAAAGATCAAGAGAAGAATGATACAAAAGAAACAGAGACTCGTGTCTACGATGAACTGTAAAAGATGTGCATTGAGCACTCAGTCAGCAACTATTGATCAGCAAAAGAGCAAATCTTCCGTGCGAAGCAGTTCAAAGTTCTTTTAAGATCAATCAACGTACTGTCTTCAGCAATCGCGATCGAAGAGAAAGTTCTGTTGTCACAATCTACGATCTACGAATGTCGAAAGCTGCGAATGATATATCAGTCATTGTGAGTGAACTAGACAGAACTTGTCATTATAAAACGATTTATCGAACGTTAAGTGTGACAGAACAAAAGAATCATCGTTCTTACAAGATGTTTATGAAAGATGCATCATTACAGCACTCTAGAGACATGACTGTATGTAACAATGACGTGAATAGAGATGTTCGACAGTAGAAGAAACAAGATTGAGAGAGAAGAGTAACTGAAAGAAAGAACTGACGCAAAGAAAGATTCAGAGAGAGAAATACTCTGACGATTGAATCTACAGCTTCAGATTCGAACTGCTATCATCAATTGATTCAATCAACGCTGTTAAAGAATTTCTGTATCGTTATTTTACATCATTAAATAGTCGCAAAGAACAGTCTTGTTAGCACTCTGAATGATTAACTTGTGCGAATAGAATGAGACATATCGAGTTGAGTGAACTGAAGATTGTTGCCAAAAAGAATAGTGTTGAACTGAGATCATCAGATGAAGTCGAGAGTTTTCTGTCACGATAATAGTACGTCATCGAGCTGCTTGCTGATGTAGCGACGAGATGTGAAAGCTATCGAGAATTGATGCTGAAAAAGAAGAACATGACTGACGACAGATGAACTCAATCATGAATCATGAACGTGATGATTCGAGCGCTGAGCAACAGAATGAGAAGCGAGACGTGTCTGAAACTCAATCGACTTCTGTTGCAAGCTCGAAAGCTGAATAAGACTCAATCTCTCTGCTCGATGATCATAATACTGACAGAGATCTCGTTCATTCAGATGTATCGCAGTTCATGAGAAGAATCTAAACTCTGTTTCAAACGCTTCTACTTCGCTTCGCGACGATCTTTTCTTGTCAAAGTTTGATAAACGAGTATGCAATTTCAACGATCGAGATCACAAGCACATCGAGTTCGCTTTCGTAGTCGATGACGAAGACAAGAGCGACAACAAGAAGAAAGAAGATTTACTTTACTATACTCAAAAATTCGCTTCTCGTAAAGCTTGCGATCATCGCTCAGACAAAAGATGCATTGCTTTGACTTGCACTCTGTGAGAAATGAATCATGATATTCTCTTTCATATCATTTGCAGACGTTTTCGATTCTTAGATCTTGCTAGAAGTGTGATATCTTTATTGATGATTGCAAGAATAATACTTAAGTACTTGAGTCGATGCTTCGTGAATCTGATTTCAATTCTATAAATTGTGTTCTTAGATATATAAATAATCTAAATACAGTCTATGAGCAGTCGTTGTTGAATTTTCTATCAAATCGCTATACTCTCAATCAATCTTTTTTTTCGCACTCTCAGACTGCGACAGCTTCGATATCATCTTCTCACACAAAGTAATGAGAGAGTCAGCATTCGTAATATCGAGCGTTGTAAGCTCGATCTCAAGCTTAACTCGTATTCAATTGCGCAGCTCGACAGCAGACAGCGAATCAAGTTCGTACATCATCAGAGATCTGCTCGACTTCGACTTCGTCTCTAGTCGCAGAATCTTCACAAACTGCTTCGATACTATCTTCACGCACGCATTGCACAAAGAAGTCGCATCAATCTTGAACTTCTGCATCATATGAAATTGCTTGATTGCTTGATCGCTCTGATCGCTGCTCACGTTATCGTTCATGTCATCGATCTTACTGTCTTCATGATCATTGAACAGATAGCTGAAACGAGACTTGCGCGTCAAATCTGAATCGTTTTTTGAGAGTGAGAAGTTGATATCTGTGATCATCTCGATGCTGCTGTTCACATTAATTGACGCGCTGATGTTCTGCTGCAGAATCGAGTACGTTAGAATCTTGCAAAGCACACTTTCGTTGATAGACGTTCACTGTCGCTTGTCAAAGCGAGTGTCTAAATCGAAATCTTGCTCAGCGACGTAGTCTACGTCTTTGATCAATTCGAGATCAACGATGTTGACATGCAGATCTAGCGTTTTTCAATAGCTGACGAAAGCATCAAGAAACGTGTTGACTGCTGTGTAGTTGATCTGACTCTTGTTGTCTATCACGTCTGAGATACTTGAGAGCATGATGAAGAAGTCAAGCGATTGCTTTTGAAATTCTTGAGACACTCGATGAAGATTTCAGATTTCGTGAATCTTGACGTTGATGATGATGTGATAGTCATTCAGCGTCATCATTTCGAAGAATTTGTTCTGCATTTTTCGTGTTAGAGAAGCGTTTCATATATTATCAAATATCAGAAAGACTTACTTGAAGCATCATAGCTTCTTGAATAACATTGAAAATTCTGAAACTCGCGAATTTGAACATTCGTCGAACAGACTCAACGTTGTCAACATCTTTCTTAGTCTTGATAACTTTGCATTCATGAAAGACGCAGCTGTTCACTATTCTGATTGACGCAGCATCGCTGATGTCACTGCGACTGTTAATGATAATATGTCGAGCATTATGCTGAGTCATATGAATTGCTAGAGTTTCACAGACATCTTTTAAGTTCTCGACGATGAGATAGAAAACATTCAACTGTAGTCGAAGTTTGCGAATCGTTGATCTGATAGTTATTCGTACATCTTCTTTTTCTGCGCTGAATATGACGATCTTATCGAGATGTTTTTCGCTTCTGATATAAGTCAGAGCAGAAATAATATTCTTGAATTCAAAAGTAGTGATCGAATGAATTGACTTGAGATGATCGATCTCAATCAAGAAAAAGAACTCATCAAAGAGTTTTTCAATTATTGAGTCTGTCATGTTCTGAGTATACGAGAGATTCAATGCTCGAAAAGAGCAATTTCGATCAAAAGACTTCATGCTCAAGATGTTTCAATCGACAATGTCTCTCTTATCGATCTCAATCATGATATTGTCATCAGCGACAATTCTTCAAGATGCATTCAGAAGCTTCTCAATCAAGAAATTGATGATGCAGTTAACATCGCGATCATTCGTCTCTTGCATAATTTGATTCGCAAATTTCGTGTTATGAGAAGAGAACATTCGACTTCGTGAAATATCATGAATGCTCTCAAGAAATTGACGCTTTTCTTCTGTTTCAATCATGACGTAGATCTCAGTCTTCTTGTATTGAATCAACTGAATGCAGATGATATCTACTTCATCTGTTGCTGAGTGAATGAGAATGAACTGACTCTCTTTCAAGTTCGCTAAGTGATGTATGAAGTAGATGAAGCACAAGTACATCGAAGAAATAATTGTTGCTTTCTCAAAGCTCATTGAGACTGAGATAAGATGACAACGCTCGACAGAAACTCGAACATGATTTGCATAACTGTCTTCTCTCAGCATGCAGACATGATCATCAATCTCAAATTTCATCACTTTCGAGTCAAGTCGTTTAACAACGCTCTCACATTCGAAATCAATATTGTGTTCATCGTCTGACACAATTTTCATGATGATAGCGACATCTTTGAAATTGACATTCGCAGTCATCATCTCAATCTCGACATTTTCTGCATCAAGTTGACTTTTCTCAAGCTCTGTCTCGCATCACATCAGACTCTGCAGCATGTTTAATCACTCAGCTCTGAGTCGCACTTGCATCTCGATATCGTGAAGATCTTTAACGATAGACTCAAGATTCTTCGCTTCGATGTTCTTAAAGTTATTCACAGCAGCGTCTGACATGATTCGCGAGATGTACAGCAAATTATTGCGCTTCATGTACTCAATCTCTGCGAAGTTCTTGCGTCTAATTGATGCAAGCACTTTCTCGATTGCTCAGAATGTTGCTGAGCTTGTGCTGAATTGAACGTTCAATGTGATCAGCTTCGTCGAGCTATTCTCTTGACGTGTCACTCGAAAGAGATCATTGATCATTGCATTGTTTGAATTTGTGACAAAGTGTTGCGTTTCTTTGATGATTTAGAGAAGAAAATTTTCAAAGCTGACAAGTCTCTTGATGATCTCTCACTGTTTCTTATCGATCTGTGTAAGAATCGAATTTCACAGCTCGTCGAGAATCAACACTACTGCTTCGTCTGTTGATTTCGAAGAAGAATATGTTTGATGTCTAATTGTTCAATCTGAAGTTTTCAATAAAGATTGAAGAGTTGATGAAAGAGCTTGTGATGTGATCTTAGCTAAACAAACGACAAGAAGATTTCTTTTCAAATCAGTTCTTGAATACGTTTCAGTGCTGCTTCACAGATACGCTAGACTGCTGTTGCTCGTAGTAGCAATCTCGAGACTTGAGCTTAAATCATGAACGTAGTTGTATTCAAAAGACTTTTTGACTGCATTCTGATTTCAGATGATGAAACTAATAGAACTTTTCAATCTGTTGATCTGAGAGTCTGAAGACTCAGATGATGTCTCGAGCGTTTTGAATGTTTTGAACGAAGACGTTGAATTGACAAATTCAAACTCATCTGAAGACTCGCTCTTTACACTCTTTGTCGCTGTCTCATTCTTGTGTCGAATGAAAAGTGTAAATGCGTCAGCAAAAAGAAGCGACTTCAGATTCTTGATCAATTCTTCTATACTGATGACAGTGATACTTTCTGATGCATTGATGATGATGAGATCGTAGACGATCTCAATAGACAGATCAAGAACTTTCTTTTTCGAGTTGAATGTGAGAAACAAAGTCTTCTTCTTGTCTTCGTACTGTGTCTGCACATTGATCAAAACTTTAACATTAGACGAGACGAAATCATATTTGAAATATGTCGCTCTGATCGACATGTCGCTAGCATCGAATCACATGCATGAAGTATTTGTATCGTTGAGATTAATCTTCAGAATCTTGAGCGCAGACTTCTTATGTGCAATCAAGTCGAGTACGATGTCAAGCTTATTTGATGTCTTATTCGACGTAAGAAACATCATTTGATTCTGAGTAAAGAATGTAATATCGAGTTTTCAGAAGACGAAGTGAAAAGTGTGCAAATCAGACTTCAAAATCACGTTCAGTGTGATGTAGTTGAAATTGATTATTTGCATCATCAGTTGATTGCTTTCAGAATCGTAAATGAACGTGTTAATCACTCAGCTCTTTTCTGCGTTCGATCGATCACGATCTGAGTATAGTGATGATGCAACTGAACGATTCTCATTTAGACGAGAGAGAAGTTTGTTAATGACGAGATCGTCAAGAAACGAGAGAATCATCACACTTTTAACTTTAGTGCAATTGCACATGATGTTAGAAATGCTGATCGTCTGAAGACAGTCATCGAGAGCTGCAAAATGAATTGAGTAGTACGATTGAAAAGAATGTTTGCTCTCGAACGACGACAGCGACATTAAAAAACGACTGAAGCGCTGATTGCTGACAGCTTCAAACTTGATCAGTTTCTGAAACGTGAGATCGAAGTTATTTTCTCACTTGCGCTGACACTTATATCACAATTTGAGAGCTTGTGATGATTTCAGTGATGCGACTTTCTCATCTTTCAAACACTCATTGATAGAATTCTGAATACGAGTCAGATCATGACAATGCTCTGAAACAATGTCTTCTTCTGACGTTGAGATGTGAAATTCATGTCAATCTTTGCTGTCAGATACTTTCATCAGCGTGAATGTGATCTGAAGATTCTTGCTCTTCTCAAGCATCAAAGCTTTGCTGAAGCGCACATTTCAAAAGCGATAACATAAATCGTTGAGAGCAAGATCAGTAGCGTCTTCAAGCTGAAAAAAAGCACGATGCTTTTGATATAGAGCTTTCATCGTCATAGTGATGAAGCTCATGTCAAACATGATCATATCTTCATTTAAAAAAGATCTTGAATTAGCATTTTGCAATCTTAAAAGTGTTCACAACGTCTGATACAATCAAGCATAGAAAAATGAACTCTTAAAGCACAAACTCACTTATACGATAATTCATCAGAAAGAGTACATTAGCGACATTTAGATGCGAGCATCATGTTGATGTATATCACGAGCTTTCAAGAATCTTGCTGCTTAGCAAGTCGTGAGCGATGTACTTTCTGAATCATCAGTCTTGGCTTGCAGCATTTGAGTGTCAATATTTGATGAAGTGATTTCATTTGTAGTTAGAAAGATCGATAATGATGTATTCTTTGTCATCATACTGATTGACAACTGACATGTCAATGAAAGCATCTGCTGCAAATAAATGATCAGCAACATCAAAGAGCGATTTGACAGCATCTGCATCTTGAAATCAAGAAGCACAGTAAAAGACATCTTCTTCAATTGCAGTGAGCAGAGACTTTGAGATCTGAGAGACTGATTCTGTCAAAGCTTTCAATGAATCAATTTCAATGAGAAATTTAAAGACTTTATCATTCTCGAGCAGCGTCTTGAACTCTTCGTCAAAACGAATGACGAAGATCATATTCATCTTTCAATAAGACGCGTCAGCTGAGATTGTTTTTCTGAATTTCATGATCAACGAGAATCAAGTGACATTATCAGTCGAGATGACTGCAGACTCGCTGTCAAGTGAGTGAAAGTTATCGTTCAAAGTAAAGAGCTTCTCGTACTTCTGATCAATGACATTCATAAATTCAAAGTGATAAGCTAAGTCAACTTGTAAACGTCTGACAAAATGATCAACAACTATGAGTTTCTTTCTTAAGATCTTGAGTGTTGCATGCTTTTTGAAAATCATCACGCTGCTCGAACTGTTGAAGCACGCGATGCATGCTCATTTCACATGCTTTTCAAGAAACTTAAAGATAGCATCAGCATCAAGACTCACTGCTAGCATGTTGACATTTTCGTCAACGTCTTTCTTGCGATTCAAGACGACTTGATCACGATAGAAGACTGCGATAATAGCATCGACATGATCAAGAAGTTCAGCAGAGTATGCAGCAGCAATCTTTTCTGACAAATGATCAACAACACTGCAAGACTTAATATTTCACGTCACTAACATGATGATGCTCACTCTCTGAACTTCAGTCAAGTCATCTGCTTGAGTTTTCGTTTCGTGACACTCAAGATAAATCGTAAGATTGAGATCGATAATGTCTGTGCAAGCATATGCAGCTCGAATAGCGAGAGCTTGAGACGTGATGCTTGAGCTAGCGATGTCAATCGTGCATTTGTTGCTGTTGAAGACAGTATCAAGCACAACAGCTCGAATCAAATCATGATCTCATATGACATCATTCAGTCGCTTCACAATGAAGACATTAACAGTCTTCGTCTTGACATATTCATCAGCTGCTACATCAAATGTGTGACATAGCGTCAATGTTTAAATAGAGAAATCTTAGAATCAGCGTTGCTCTTTCGAAAAAAGTATAGAAGCTGAAAGATCAGTTGAAACTATGAATACTTCTTTTTTCTGACATAATCTAGAAACAGAGAGACATTTTGTGAGAATTTGAGACTCATCGAATGTGCGCTACTCAGACTGCTCTGATCAATGACATGCTCTGAACTCATATATAGATTGCTCGCGACGATGATAGCAGCATTGACGTCTTGCGACTGCAGATAGCGACTGACAAAATCAAGAGTCTGCAGACTGTCTGAGCATGTCGTATCGAGCGTGACGTTAGATCTCTTGATGTAAAGAAAATGACTGAGATGATTGACAAGAATGATTCGCTCAATTTTGATTGCATTGTTGCTAGAATGATCGTGTGAATCTCGAGTCTGCATATCAGCGTAGTCGAATGAATATAATTCAACAAAACAGCTCACTGATCGATTGTTCAGTTTTTTCAGCGAAATGTCTGCATTTTCGAGATCTTCAAAAATGACTTCAAGCATCTGACGCTGATTTGAATTCATCGCGACAGTCTCATCTTCATCAATCTCAAAGAATTCAGCGTCAAAATCGATCAGATCAACATCTTCAAGAAACATTTCATCTGACTGATACATCGTCTTTGACTTATGAAACTCATCATAGTGATCTTCAAAATTGAATCTTGTCTTCGACATTGCACTTGATGTCACGTCTTCTTGTTCTAAAAAGTTTCAGAGCTTTTGTGATGAACTGTTATCTTCGAAAAGTCGACAGACAAAGCTCACAATGACTATGAGTTCTTGCTGAGATTGATTTGACTTGATCATGATCGTAAGTATGAAAAGAAATTAGAAATACTTATGATAGTGTGAAGAATTCTGTCGAGACGTTCGAATGTCAATCAAGTGTAAAAGAGCAATCAATTGCAAAGAGTATAAAGATGAAATCTGTTTCGAGCTTTAGCGTACATCTTGATCGTTTTTTGACTTTCATCTTCAATGATTTCAACAGTTCTTTTAGTATTCGAAGCATCGTCAACTCTTATCATACGTTGCACGTTTGAGATCACATTTGTCATCATGCTTGCTTCTTTGATCAGCATTTGCTGTTATGTGATACAATTTTCAGATGATGTTGATGTAATCACAATCTCTCTTGCAGAATCTTATCGCTATTGTGCTGATTCTCGATTACGAAGTTTTGATTGAAAAGAATGATAAGATGACTCGCAATTTTGCAGCACAGCAGAGACAATCTTTCTTCTTTCATCATTATTGTCTTTCAACAATGCTCATCATTATTGCAGAACTTTTGCAACATTATTCTTGCATCATTACTTCTGCATCATTACATCTTCATCATTACAATCTCTTCATTTCTTCTGCATCATTTCTTCTGCATTGTTACTACTGAACTCTCTCTTTTGCATCATTACTTCTGCATCATTACTTCTGCATCATGACTTCTGCATCATGACTTCTGCATCATGACTTCTGCATCATGACTTCTGCATCATGACTTCTGCATCATGACTTCTGCATCATGACTTCTGCACAATCTCTTTACAGATGTTTCATCTTACGTTGATTGCTTTCTAACAAGCTGTTGCAAATGATTGATGTCAGCGAGTCTCAATATGTTCAGTCTGCATTAAAGAACAGAAGTTTGAGTATTGAGACTATGCGATGAAAATTTAGTCGCTGTCAAGTAATTTATGTGATACATGATCTCATGTGCAATCTGATTTCAGAGCTATAAATAGCTGTTGAATCTGATTTTTTTCATTCAGTCAAAGAGTTAAGACTAAATGCTATCATAATTGCAAATGCTGAAAAGAATCTCAATCATCTGTGCTCTTCTCGAATTTTGAAATCTCGACTGTCGTGCTAGAGTTTCTTTAAGCTCACGCATCATGATCTCTCACTCACGTTATCAGACTGTTAAAGTCAGAATCATTGATGACATTGTTCTTGAAACATGAGTCTACTCAGTGAATGAATCAGCATCTGCACTCGTCATCATCATGATGCATGATGTAAATTCAAACAATTCTGTCTCAATATATTAGCTCACAAACTTCTAGTTCAACTGCGTTAAAGAAATGAGCATTTCAGAGATCATCGAAGACTTTCAGTCAGCGAGCTACAACGTACTTCTCTATGACTCAAGAAGCGTTGAAGACAGTGATGAATTGTCGAAGAATCAAATCAATTCACAGCAAATAGTTGAAGATGTATCAGATTAGTTCATAGTGTGATCATCTGAAGATAAACTTCTATCTTATCATTTCAACAACAGACATTGTGTTCTACGTGACGAGACTGTTGAGCGTGAATTCTCATCATATCATGCTCTGAAGAATGTCATTTGACGCGACTGTTAGTGCGTGTGCAGCAGCGATTGATAAACGTGTCGCTGCTGTTCTGATGATCTGTCTCATCTTCAGCTTCATCAGATCAGACAAGCGAGCAAAGATCTTCGCACAGCTCATGAGAGATTGCGAATCTTAACTGAGAGATAACGAATCATTCGTGCTACAGTCATTCAATAGCAAGAGCGAGAATTCAGTCAATTTTGCTGATTTCGAAGAATCAGACGAGAAGAAAGTCTATCTTCTCATGATGATCGCTGCTGAACATGATCATTTCAACTTTCGCGATTGCATCGCGTTGCAGTCATATCATAAAATGACTCTGTTTCGACTTAAAGAGATGATTGAGCAGATGCTGAAGAAAATACTCATCATGATGATGATTTTGAAGCTTGATGAAATTTCGCTCTCAGCAGAACAGAAGAAGATTTTTGAGAAATTAAAGACTTCAAAGAAGCTTCATTGAGCAGAGAAAAAAGAGCATTTATCAATTCTCTCTGAAGAGAAATCTGATAAGTTCTTAGAAGCTGAGATAGAGTTTTTCGAGACAGCACTTAAGAGTGAAATCAAATAAAGTGTCAAAATTTTGGTTCAACACATCTATTTGATGAGATGTAGCTCTCGTCTCATTTTTGTCTCAAGATATCATCTTGCAATCTGCATGCATATAACATATCTTACACACGTAGAGACATTGATGATGTCGTCTAATGTCTTCTGACAATCAGCTAGAAGATAGAGAATTCGCACAAAGAGTTTTTTTCATTCACGAATCATCATTTTTGAATCTTCTGTTTAGTCAATCTTCTTCTCTTCTGATATCAAATACTCTGTCTGAATCACAACTTGATATATTGAATCTATTCTGACGCGTCTAATCTATTCTGATCTAAAATATCTTTTTTCTCTAGAGATTGAAAAACTCTATGATATGAATTCACGTCGAACTGCAACAGAATAAGCACGCTCATCTCAAACTTTATATCAACAGCAACATGTAAAGACGTCTTTCTCATTTCATTAGAGCAATCTATCAAAGTTCTTTCTCTCAAGCAGTGATTTAACAGAATTCTTAACAGATTTTCGTGATGATGTAGAGCAGCTAAATGAAGAGCTGATAAACATTGCTGATTGTCATCATTGCAAATGCGAGTCTCATGAAAGAGTAGAGAGCGTATCACAGTCTCATAATTCTCAATGACAACATGAATAAGTGATGTCAGATCGTTGCTGTTTTTATCTTTGCAATCTACATTGTGTTGTAGCAACATGCATACGATTCGATCATGATCTTTTCGCGCTGCGACGTGAAGCGAACTTAGTCAGTCGCTCGCTTTTTCTCTCAAGAAAATCAATGAGTTGTCGCTTTGAGAATCAGAACTCAGATTATATGAATTTTGACTGATATTCATGATATGTCTCGATTGAGCGAAGAATAAATCACAAGAAGAGTCGACGAAAAAGCTGCTGATTACTCGTTCAATGATGATGTTGTTTGCTAATGATGTCTGCGAAATCGAAGCGATTGATGACTGATGCAATGAGAAGCTAATATTCTCTCGATTGAGATCATATGAGAGAAGACTCTTGCGATTAGAAGAATCTAGATTACTAAAGTACTGAAAAGAAGAATGATTGTGCAAACTGCAGAATGATGTAGACGAATAGCAGACGTTGTCGAGCGATATTTCTTGAAACTGAACGTCTTGAGTCAAGAAGTGATAGACATTTTTCTGAACTTCAACTCAATGTGCAATCTTAGACTGCTTTCGCTTTTTTAAAGATCACAAAGACACATGATCAGTCATAGACTTGATTCAATAGACTGAAAGAAATTGTCTTACTGTCTTGAAATCTGCGTTGCGTCTCTCGATTTTGAATGAGTTTAAGAGTATGATTCAAGTTAGAATCAGTCATCATCTATCAAATCATATTCAAACGTCAGATGAAATGAGAATTGAGTGCAGAACAACAGTCAAATGTTTAGATTTTACATCATGTATCAGACATCATGAGCTGCTTGATAGCTCACATCTACATATCTATCAAAATTGAATCAAACGAATCAAGTTGAGCTTAATCAGAAACTCAAGCGCAAAAGAATTTCGCGCGATATTTACTCGTATGCACGAGATTTTCGCGCACACTGAGTTTTCGCGCACGCTAACTATGACTAATTATCTTAGTGTACTTTTTAGCACGCTAAGCTCAATACTATCTGTAGCTAATCTTTCTAGATTAGAATGCGCGAAAACTCAGTGTGCGCAAATGTTTCGTGCATATGAGTACTGATACACGATTCAGTCGTCGTAAGAAATTTGTATGAATCTCTGCTTGAGTTCAAACTTACTTTTCGATGACTTTTACTATTCTCGAGCATATATGCAATTGACAGTGAAATGAGAAGATTCTACTTCGTTGAGAGATGTCTTTTATTGCACAGAGACATCGTTGTCTTGAGTCAGCATCTTTCACATCTTCTGAAATCTCTGCTTTCTGTGAAATTGCTACGTGAACTGCTTGAGACATCGTGAGACGAAAGCATGACAGTAGCATTTACACATGTTGATTTTCGATTGCGTGTATTGAAGCTGACAATTCACGAAGACTTTCTACTGAGTCTTTCAACTGTGCTTGTCAGAGATTCTGATTAATCAAAACGCACGTTATCGTAGCTGATCATCTCTTAGAACGCTCTGTCACTGATGTGATTCATCATAGAAGCTTCAATTCTGTATCATGAGTTGAATTCTGATACAATGAACATCAAACATTAGTCTGTTGATCATCAGGAAAAAAATCTCGCAATAATCGACTCAAAGCTATTTCGTGCTTCGACTACTTCGTCACATAATTCGATCATTCTAACTCTAATTCTGCGATCAACTAGAGTCTGCTTATTGATTTCAGAGTCAGCATGATCATGCGCGTTCTAGTTGTGACATACGCACTAAGAAACATCTAAAAGAAGCTTAGTGTCTTCTTCAGCAATAAGCTCGTCGAATTAACTTTGACAGCTTTGAGTATTATTGACTTTCTTCTACTCAACTTATTGCTGAATTTTCAATGTCATGAAGATAATATGATATTCGCATCTTCAAGAATTTCACATGCAGAATAATGTGTGAAAGCGTTGTTAAATAGCGAAGAAAAAACATGCGTTCTAAAGTGAGATCTACATGCTAAAACACGCTTCTGCATGAGATATCAGAATAGATGAAAAAAGATTGTTTCTTACTTGACGATGAGTTGACTACTTAGATACAGTAACAGCTTTACATGAAGAGAAACGACTCTAAAACACACGACACAGTCTCTCATCATTAATCATCTTTCAATAAACATCAGCTTTTACAGATGTATGTTGTCACAGAGCAAAGCTAGAGTCGTACTTTCTCTTTATTTTCAGCAGCGTGTCGTAATTCTCTTCAAAATAGTTCGTCTTTCAATCAGAGTCATCGTATGTTGTCTCGTTCATGTACGCTTCATTATTCAATGTCAATGAAGTGAATAAAGTCTGTCACGTATTTATCTTGACTTGTATCATTTCGAGCTTCTGAGATAAAGCATCTGCAAAAAATACAATACTCACGTTCAATGTGTACAGCACGTCTCTTCAAGCTGAAAGAACAGAGTTCGAGTCTGACGCATTTTCAACACACTCATGTGATACATTTAAATCAATAGCATTAATTCAATTCGTTGTGAACTCGAGATCGATCACAATCTCGCAAAAGACATCAATCAAATCTGTCAAGTCGTTCTGCATGATCGAAAGCGAAATCAGTCGTTTCTTCAGAGAGTTGTTCGTTTGATAAATCTTTGACGAAAATGTGTAGTGTTCATAGTGATCATAGAAGTTGAAATGCTCAGTCGTGTTAACGCTAATAAGTGACACGTCGAGTTTCTTGAGCTCTTGAAGAAAAGATTTTCAAGCGATCATCATATTAGATTTCACAGCATCGAGCAGAGTGACAACATTGAGATCAAATGTATGATTATCAAGATCTCATGAGATTGCAAAGTCAGAAATCAAATTGAGAACAAGAAAATGTTTCTGAAATGCTTCTACAGCTGCTCAATATTTGTCTGAGTTCGTATTGAAAAGAGAAAAGAATGCATCGACAATCGAGTCATCAACATGCGCTTTAATCGTCATCGAGAGAATCACGACGTATGTATCTGCTTCTTCGTCATTGAGCGCTCAATACAGATTCGAGTTTTGAGTAAGCGAGACTATTAGATGTCGATCATTGACAGTCACGATCTCAAACTCAAGCGTGTTATCGACAGTCATATCATAGCTTGCTGCAAGAGATTCGTGCTTCTCACTTTGAACGTAGTCTTCAATCATTCTCACACTAGAACAATACTCATCGAGAACTTGTACTTCATGATTGACAGTCTCTTGATATATGTCAAAAAATTGAATGTCAACGTCTGCTTTAGCGACAGAGTCGATGTAATCTGAGCTGCTGTAGTTAAAGAATGACATGTCGTTCAAATTGTGCATTCATAGTGTCAAAGAATCTCAATCGTTCGATCTTTTGATATAATTATGATCTGTGTTTTTGATTGAGAGTCTGACGTTTCGTTCTTGAGCAAATTTAAGCTCAGCTGTCACAGTTGCTGCGCTGTCGACGTTGATAGCGTAACTTGTCATATTGCTCAAAGTGCAGAGTGAATTGAGACTCAAAAATGAACTGCAAGAGTCGTTAAGTCAATAGAAAATCATCACGTTGACTGAAACTTCGTAGCTAAAAATGCAAGATCAGATTATGTAACATTAAACGCAGCATTTCTCTTGACTATCTATGTTTGTGTGAGCATTCATTCATTCTGAATTTTGACGTATGCAGCTTTGTCAAGATCGAGAGAGTGACAAAATTGTGCTAGAGAAACATCTTGAATAAGTCTGTCTTCGATGATTTTGTTCAACTGACTTCAGTTCTTCTCTGTAGATCAGTGAGAACCTTCTGACAAGTAACGACAATTGAATGCATGATTCTGATTTTTCTCGACAGAGACTGCAAGAAAAGCGACAAGTAAGTCAGCTGTCACAGCGCAGATGTGATAGTCTAATGTTGCATACATCGTTGAATGCTATGAAATCTGACAGAGATTTGAGCTTATGAGAGAGTCAAAGATGATGACAAATGCAATGATATTTATATCACATTTCTTGTCAGATTATTGAGCAGTATCTCTCTGAGTCAACTGATGATGTGCTGAATTTCTTCAGATCTTGCTTACGAAATAGCATTGTGACAAAGATGACACGAGAGAATTGAGCAATCAAACAATCATTCATGAGATGAAAATCAACTTGATCATCGCTTGTCAACACTAGCAACGCTTCTTCACTCAGCTCTGATAAACAGACGAAGCTGAAAACAGAGATTTGTGAGTGTCAATGAGAAGTATCTCGACGCGATGTAATAGTTGCAATGATGAACTCAATCTAGACGACAGATGAGAATCTTGAATAAACGTCATGCATTCATCAGATCGATGACGCGACGTCGAATCTCTCTTGTGATGACTCATTTAGCAGTTATTAAATTACGACACAGCTGAATGCTCTCAATATCAATGTCTCTTTATATCTATATAGTCTGACTGTGTGTTGTGTGAACACTCAAGAACTCAAGTCTCATCGAATTCTCTGTCTTCTTCAATGTCAAAGCTGACTCTTCATTGACTCAGACTCTCAAGACAGATTGTTGTTCGCTGCTTCTATGCTGTCTCAAGTGACTGATTGATCTTCAACTCTAGATTCACTGTTTTCTCGAGCATAGCTGTTCAAGCTCTCTTTCATATGATACATATTGAGTCTATCGTCAATCAGTCTTGCAGAATTGTCGACTGAGTACACTGTTCTGCAGTGCTAGATTCTCGAGTGAGTTGATTTTTGAGCTTCGTGTTTCTCATTACTGCGTTGAATGCGCTGTAGTCTTGTACATGAAAAGATGAATGAATGAGTGAACATGTGAACGAAAATTATCAGTCTTGCGTTTGATAAATTCTTTTAGAAGTGCATGCAAAAAGCACATGTTATTGCATGTAGAAGACGAACGAATATTTCTCGAGATTCAAGTGAAATGATGTCAAGAGACATGCTTATCTGCAACGTGACAAAGTCAAAGTGTGATAAGCAACATAAGTCTTGCATGACGTCTGATGAATTCTTTGACATTGTCATTACTCTGAATGAATCGATCAAAGAGTCTCACTTCTCAAACTGATGATGCAAAAACGTTAGCATAATCAACTATTGTTGATCATCTGAACAGATGATCAATCATCATCATCTGTTCACGCTCTTCAGAAATACTGACTCATATATTCAAAATCATAGAAAGAATGTTCTATTAAAACTACTTGCATTCAACGTTGCAAACTTCTTTTCTTCTGAGCATCGTTGTCGAAGACATTTTTCAAAATCAATGTCTGTCGTAGACGTGTCATTAAATAGCTGACTGAAAAGCTCAGCAACAACTCATCAATATGAGTTTCAAGACTGAGAACGTCAATGAATCTATTCTCTGATTATAGAAATCTTCGTTTGAAGCATTTGTCTTGCACTATATCAAGATATGTGATGCAGTCAAATCTCATTTATCTTTTCATGAAATTGACTTGAAGAATTCAATGACATTGCATTCACTTTCAAGAAATTCAGACTCAAAGTTGATTGATGAGAAGATTCAATTCATGATCGACACGAAATCAAATCTTGTGAAGACATTGCAACTAATGCTGTTTAACAATGACATACTGATACAAGATATATTACGAAATCTTTTTAAATGATAAGTATTTTCAACGAATGAATGAAATGCATAAAGAATATGACATGTGTAACTGTCATTGATTGTCAAAGTTTGAAATAGCTGACATAGACATCTCAAGATTCGATCGTGCACATCAATTCAAATAAAGTTCACTTCAACGACTCAAACTTCATCGATACGCTGTATTCAACTGCAGAAAAAAGACAGACAAGCTCTTGTTTGTTGAACAGAGATCAGAAAGTAGACATTGAACGCGTCAAAAATCTTGTTCAGAGCTTATGATTTACTCTCGTTAGTCTCAAATTCGATCATTGTCACGATAGATCACGACGTACATCGTATACGTCGAAACAGCATCAACGAATTCTTCTTCAATGTCAGCATTCATAGAGTCGAGTCTATTATCAAGAAGCGTTTGAAAAATATGCTCTTGCAATGAAGTGAAGCGAGTTCAGAGAATGACAAGATTCTGTATCTGCACACAGTTTTTAAAGCGTACGCAGACGACATAATCATCACATACGCTTTTGATGACTGTTTTCACTTTCTCGATGAGAATGATTGAGACATAACGTATTTCGATTCAACTGAAAAGTATTTCAATCTCACTCACGTTTTCAATCACTTTTCGATAGTCATAAAGCTGATCAATAATGCGTCAACGTGAGCTCTTCGATTAATCATTGATAATTTGTTCGAAATGTCGAAAAAGCAAGAGATAAAAACTTTCACTTTCACTTCACTGCACAATTTTATTTCTCTGTCTGTTTCAAAGCAATTGAATCTATTCGCAAGAAAACGTGTTCTTTTAGAGATTCAGCAAAAACATTCTTAAATCTCACGTGAATTAATGACTATCTTCAAACACATCAGCGAAAGAAGTCTTAATGTTCGTATTTGAGTCAGAGCTCATAGTGAGTGTACATTGAATAATAGCGCGAACTTTCATAATCTATTCAATATTTCAAGTTCAGTGTTATTGATGTGCAATAGTTATGAATAAACAGAGTTCGCAAAATCAGAAATTCGTTGAATTCAGAAGAAATCAAGACTATGATTTTTGAAGAAATCTTGAGCAGCTTTCTTTTGACAGAAGAAAAGACTGATGTCAAAATGATTCATGACGCTCAATTGATCAAACTCGTCAACGAAAGCACAACTGATAGAAGATTCTCATTCAAGTCGTTGAGACTAAGTGACGCTGATGCTTGAGAATACAGCATACACGCTCAATGCTACAATGTTCAAGCTTCTTGCTCATTCTCGAGATCTTCAGAAAGTTAAAAACGAGCTCGCGACAGTCATTTTCAACAAGAACAGAGTTTCGTCGTATTTAGAAGTCGAAAATCTTCTCTACTTCAACGTCTGTATTTAAGAGATTCTTCGTCTTCACTCAGATGTCTTATTTCACATGTCTTGCGTCTTTTTCGAAGTGAATATTGTGTACAATGATAAGCGTCGCGACACAACTTACGTGATTTCATCAGACACTTTCACAAGCATGTCAACGTACATCACTCACATCAATTCTGACATCTTCGAGAATTTCTACGAGTATTGTTCACAGAGATGAATCAATAATCTCAAGCTCAGTCGATTCTTTATCGCATTTTCCCGAGAATTGAGAAACTGCATCGAGTAAGATTCTCAATCTTTTTCTCATGTGTCATACTCTTTGATCTGTTTTGTCGTAGCATGAACTTTGCGTGTCGTGAAATCAACATCATACTAGACACAATACTGAACAGATACGACTTATATCGCGATCAGAAAGAACGAACGCTGAAATTGTATGACACAATTTGCGAGAGAAATATAGACGCGAACAGCGAAACGATCGTTTTCATGCCAGTCAAGAGAAGTCGTGAGCTTCGTGTGAAGTTGAGATCTTAGATAGCACTGCTTTGATCTATTGCAGTCTAAAAATCAAAGCAAAGTGTGTAAGAAACATCGAATATGATTTAAGAACAGCGCATTTCGCTGACAGTGAATGAGTGTGATGAAGCATTTCGAATCTTCAACAATATTATATCACATCTTAGTTTCACTAGCTATAGTCATATCATATTATATACGATCTAAAACACTTAACATGAATCTTCAATTGCTTGCTGAATGACACTCGCATTATCTTGTATGCTGTATTCATGAAAGACAGAAAGACTGAGAGCAAAGACAACAAGACTCTTGTGCATTCACACGTGATGATATGCATCGTTGCTCGATGATCGAGAAGATGATGTGATATGCAAACTCAAGTACTCGTACGCTCGACTTTAAAAGCGTCTAACATTCGAGAGTTTTGAGTATGTTTTGTCAGAATTACACTCTTCTCTCTTTTGTACTCACTCTACATGTCTGTCATGCATTTCACATCTTCTCTTCTGTCGCTCAAGTAAATCTCTTTCAGCACAACAAGCAACGACGTTGTCTCGACTGCTTGATAAGTTGATAACACAAAGTCTTGACATCAAACGTAGCATGTTTTGAATTTCTTGTCTCACTTGATACTACATTTATTTGTATCACTGCGTATCTTTCACGACATCTTTCAAATACTTCTTTCTCACTCGTTTTCAAAAGAAAATGTTTACTCTCAAGCGAACAGTTCTCATCATCAACTGCTCAGATGACAACATTGACGTCGCTCTTGCAATAGTCTTTCACGAAGTCGACGTGCACGTTTACGCAATCGCTCGCAATCTTGTCAAAATGTCTCAACTCAGATTTCTTGACATCGAAACTCTCATTCTCGACGTGCAATCAGAATTCTCTATCACAGTCTGCGTCAGCAAATTGTTCAGTCTTGACATCTTGATCAACAATGCAGACATGATGTTTCTCATGCTCGTGATTGATGTCAACATTGTTGAGACGAAGAAGACGTTTGATCTCAACGTCTGATCTTACATTGCGATGACGCAGACTTTTCTTTCTCTGCTGCTGAAATTTCTCAAAGACATGATTGTGAATCAGACGTCTGTGAGAAGCAGCTGCACAATTTCATTTCAAGTCATTTACAACGCTTTCAAATTCACTATAATGATGATTTCAGATATGCTTCGACTTAAGCTTGAACTCTTTGACATCAAAGTCGTAGATCTAAGAATCGCAGTCATTAAGACAAACTTGATCAAGAACATGAGAAAGACTGAAAAGTCTGTTTTGTCAAAGAGATCAATTTACGAATCGACTAAGAAAGTGATGAAGAAGTCGTTGCATCAGAAGCAGTTTGACAATGCAAAAATGTCGATGAATAAATGATTGAAAGCGACTGTGCAAAATTTGATGAAGAAGAATTCATCATCAATTATTTAAAGAAGAGAATCGACGTGATTAACGTGACTTGAGACGATTCTGCTCTTCGAAACGTTGAACAAGTTCATCAAGAAGTTGATCGAGATGAATAAGATCGCGCAGATCATGCAGAAGAAAGAATGTTAGACTTTTCAAAGAGACTTGCTGCGCTGCTGATAGTCATTCAGAATGTACAAAGAGAATTCAAGAGAGTCTGTAAAGAAAGCATCATTGCAGTATCAGATTTCAAATTCATCAATTGCAGAATGCTCTGCGAAGCAAAAAGATATGATAGTTCTATCATGTACTATTAGCTTACGATGCCGTGTGCTCTTTTCTTTCAAAGACAGAGTGCTTCTCTTCTGCACGTACTACTCGTTCTGCTTTTTCTTGTCTCGTGTAAAATTCTAAGAGACGAAATGATAACAAGAAGCTTTTAAAGCAGAAAAGAACGCAAATCGTACTGTTGTAGTTTAGCAACGACTTCAACAATATCTTTGTAGATCAATTCTTTGCTTGATCGTTCAATTTCAAATCTCAGAGATGCTTATAAAGATCATGTTAACATATTGTTGCATCGCAAGTGTTTACTCATCATCTCTTCATTCATCATCTAATCATTACTAACTTCTTGACTTCAGAAGCTCTTACAGAAGATCTTGTATCAAGACAGAGCGTCAAGCGTATATCAATTTGCTCGATGTTTATGCAAAGATGTTAAAAGATTGATTTAATGCACGATAGAAAAACTCTTTTGCTAGACGAAAATTCAAGATTGAAGAAATTCGATCAAATGAGCTCTTGAAGACAAAGTAGTCTGATCAGACTTTTTAGACAGATACAGTTAGAAAATATTACGAAATATCAGAGATCTAATTTAGACTTCTTCATCTAAGTGCATCGCGATCTCTTTGATCAGTATATTGCTATATATGAGACGCTAAATCTAGAGCAAGAAATCAACTTTTGAAGCAAAGAGTCATTTTTGACGTCTGAAAGTCAATTCTAGAGCAGAGAAGTCACTTTTGAAGCAGAGAAGTCAGAATTGAAGTGAAAAGTCAAAAATGAAGTGAGAAAGTTCGAAGTGAATGAACGTGCATTCAATTTCAAAGCGATATCATCAATTGATTAATCAATCAACAAGACAGTATTTACAACGTGAATCATAATTGAACTTTGCTCTTCACTAGAAATGAAGCTTTGATCATTAAGCTAGACGCAGTCATTCTTTAGAATTTAAGATATCTATATATACTAGATCTATACATGCTCGCTCTCTCGTTCAACTGTATCTTGCTTTTTGTATTCTCTTCTAAACATTTAAATTGTTTTTCGTGAATTCTAACGTAATATCTATCGAAGCATTAGCAATGTCGAGATCATGAAATCATAAGCTATTTGACTGCTTCAGTTCTATCGACACATGTGAGTTTCTAAGATTATTAACAAAAATAGTACTCTAATATAAACAATACTAGACTGCTTGACTATCTGATGCTCATGTATTCTTTACGATAAACACAGACTAGAAGAGATGACAATCTCGATGCTTCGTTTTGTAATGACAATGTACATCTTTCTTTTTTACATCTCATAAATCACACTCTACTGACTTCTTCTGTCGTTAGTGTATGAGCTGTTGCGCTCTCTCATTCTGCTCTCTTCAAGATATTCATCAAATGATCAGTTGAAGCAAAATGCGTCGTCAATATGACATCAAGAACAATGACTGTAATGACTGTTTTATCTTCTACTTCTGTGATTGCTGCGCGCTGATGCAGAAGAATAAGAAGATGAAAGTGTAAAAGATGAGAGACATGATGTCTTGAAGCGACAGTCATTGATGATGATGTATACGCAGTCGCAGCAGCAATAGAAATCAAGATCTTGAAACTACGCGAAAGAAGAAGAAAATCAGCGAGCTGCGAAGCAGCAACGCTGAAACGTTCGAAGAAAGAGTTCTTTTCATTTCAAAGCGCTTTGATAAGCAATTTTCAAGAAGCAAGTTTCATTGATAGATCATTATCAAGATGCGTTTATGCTTGCGTTGACAGAAGTGAGCAGTCGACAAGCTACTGTTGAATTCAGCAAGAATCAAATGCTAGATAGACTTCAATCATTAGTTTCTACTCTTTCTTTAACATATCAGTCGCTCTTAAAATCACATCAGACTGCAAATCAGAAATCTCACGATCTTGCAACTATTATCAGTCAGCAAAAGACAATATTTAATGATATTGAACATCAATCTTAGATCAGAAACTGCGATAACATTTGTTGTATCATCAAATAAATCAAATCGACGAATATCTAAGTCAAGATTGATGTTAGTAGCTTTTCTCAAGATAGCTAAACATCGAAATAGAACTGTGTCTCTCTGCAATTTCTAATGAAGTCTTGAGAACTTAAAGAAGTGTTACTGCTATAGATTGAACACTTTTCGAGCGCGAGCAGCTAGTTGACAACGTTAACATAGATTATGTTCATAACGTAAAGTGATGATGAGCTTAGATGAATATTCTGATTGATAACAAGATCTTGACGAGCTGAGCATATTCTTTTTCTTTTTCAAAGTAGCTGATGAATTGATCGAGCATTGCAGCTTACTTCATTTACAGCATGAATAGACAAAGAGAATGATTAAAAGACATGAATCAAACTATATGAAGTTCTTGAGCGAATGAAATCATTATCACAATCAATCACTTCTTCTCAATCTCGTCTCACATTCATATCATCATACAAGCAGATGTCTTGATTCTTCAACATGAGCAGTTTTGCAGACACATTCAAGCAATAAATCACGTAAATTCTCGATGACTATTGTCTCAAATATGATTGAGACAATGATGATGCAAAACGTCAGACTTATCAACTCAAAAGTTCAGAATGCAGCTTGAATCACAACTTGCTTTTCGACATTTACTGAGCTTATGACTCTCATCAATCTGATAACAAATGCTTTATCAGATTCAAAATCTATCAATTCAAGATAGCAGAAAGAAACTCAAGAGTTCATGAATATGTATGCAACGTCATTCTGAACATCGATAAATTGAGATTCGAAGAGATTGTATGACTTTGCTTGAACGTTACGCACGTTTGAGAAATTTGACGAAAGCGTTTTCGATGTACTCTGATTCTTACTTGATTCTTTGACTTTGATAGTATCGACGAATAAGATGCTGTAATCAGTGAAGATACTATGATCAGTGAAGATGATATGATTGATGAGAATGATGTGATCGATGAAGATGTTGTTATCGACGAAGATGCTGTTGTAACTGCAAACGAGAATGATACAGCTAGATCAAACCTATTTTCAAATTAATTAGAGATGAGCAAGTTAAGTACTGTCTTGAAGAATCAGAAAATTTTCATCACGTGATGAAAGTTCTTTGCTCTGAGAAAAAGAACTTTCTTATCTCTGTAGTGCAATCAGACGATGGGAAATTCTGTTCTTTTGCACACAGTATTTGCAATATGACTCACTTTCTCTTTTCACAGCTGTAGAGAAAAATCAGAAACGACGTGTAGAATGCTCAGATCTTAAGTGCATTTATGATACATCATCATCTGTGTGAATGCAACGATTTTCAAACGCTGTAGATCATACAATAATCGTAGTTCAGTGATTGAATATTTCTCAGACACAGATTGAATTGTTAATCGCAGATGCAGAATGAGAAGAGATGAGTATTAATCTTCTCAATCTTTTCACATTCTAAAACTAGTTGACAGTGTTCATCGTTGCAATGATTTAGCAATGATCTCATCTTGCTCTGAGCAATGTCAACGATTCAATCATCTTCAACATTCTTGAAGTCTTCTAACTCAATTTCTTGTTTCATGACGACGCTATATATATATACGACGTTGCTATTAATTCTTGCGATCGTATTTGTGATCTTCGCGCTGCTGAGTAAGTACACAAGAGAAAACGAAAGTTTTTATGTCTTGAAGCTCACTCTAGCTACTCTGTGTCAGCATGGTTTCTCTGTCGAATCTCATGAATCAAAAGTGATTGAATTTAATGAGCGTCGTCATCGATGACTGTGAGATAGTGTCTTCATCACGTCAGCAATCTCATTGCCTTCATGACGATTCAACTTGTCGTCTTTTCTCTCAGACGCTATCATGTCATGCTTTTTCTCGATGACAACACGCTCTTCAACAGATTTGTCACGACAATATGCACGCTTTCTCAATTGAGCACTCGTCATTGAAGAAAGAATAATTAGATTCGTTAACTCAATAGTGATGAATGTGAACTGATATTCGAGTTTAGAGTCAAAGAGAATCAATGAGATGAATGTATTTTATGATAACAAAGAAGATCAGAGACGAGAGAAAGATTATGAAGCAGAAATTTGACAGACAGAGACAGAAGAAAAGAAAGAAAGTGAAGAAAGACAAGAGCGAGAGTAAGAGCGAGATACAATTTTAAAGAACGAAATGAGCTTGAAGATGAAGAAATGAGAAAGTGTTGTTTCTATGACATAGACGAGAGCTTCTATAAGTGTCATGTACAATTCTCTTCATGCTTCTCATTCTCTTAAGTGCTCATGTTCATTAGCTGCAATCATTTTGACTGATCGCAATAGTTCTTAAGTATTTGAGATATATCTTGCTTCATGCGATTTTTTCTTGCAATGATTCTTGCATTGCTCGAAGATCACAAGCTGTGTTTCATTCTTTGAATCTAAGAATAGATCTGTTAATTCTGAAAAAAGAATCATATCATGTATAACATCTTATATCTTGCTTATCTTGAGATGTTGATTTCGCATGAATAGAAAATCTCAACGAGTCGAAGCTAAATTGTCACATGACATCGACAACATTGTCATCATTTGATGTCATGTCAAAAGAAAGTGTAATATTGACGCGCTCGCTGATGAATTTCATGATAGCAGATCTATCGATGAGAATTTCTTCTAGAGAGCAAATGTCAAGAACGTTGATCAAGTTTCACTTCTCAAGTATGACATCAAGTTTGACAAAGAATGCTTGCATCTAACGATCGTTTAAAGACATTCTCGCAGTCGTGTGAATAAACTCATATGACGCGATGTTCTTTTCAATGAAGCGTCAGACATTGACATTGACATTCGTAAACTTTTTTGAATCACTTTTAGCGTTTTATGAAATTGCTACAGAGTTGACGTTAACAAGCATTTCATCGAGATTCAAGAGAAAATGATTGTGAAGAAGAATAACACTCAGTATATGTTTGACATGATGTTTCAAAAAGACTCGCTCAATTTTTGAAAAGAGAATCTTCAAGACTCGTTCGAATTCAAACTGATCTTTTGTCATATGAAGCTCGAGCAGAGAATTGTAGTGTTCTACAACGTAGAGCAAAATTGTGATAGTCATCACAACTTGTTGCAGAATAGAGAGTGAATTGTTGAGCGAACAGATCAGTGATTGCAGCTTACTAAATACATATTCGATTGATATCATGTGACTCATTGAATTTTAGACAGCAACGTGAAGCGACAGCAATCTATCGCTAAAATCGAGATTGCACATAGAATTTGTTCAATTCTTGCATTTCACTTTTTCTCAGAAATTCAGTAGATTCATTAATTCAATTCTCTTGTTCAAATCGAGATCAAGACAGCGATTCATCATGATCTTTCAATCATTCGAAATGTTTCTTGTGTTTTTGCTTCAGTAGACAACGACTTCATCAAGATTCTCAACTTTGCTTTGTGTCACTTGCTGCAACAACATTCACATAGTTCGATCGAGACTGAACACTTCTGCAGTCATCAAGACTCTTGAATAAAATTCACTTCAGAATGAATAGACGTTTCATTTAGATCGATTTCAGGCGAGATTTTCTTGATAATGATCAATATATCTCTTGTAAACAAGTTTTGACACAGCTGAGTCTGCGTCATCAGAAGACAAAGACTCAACTTTCGTCTCTTTTACATCTCAAGAATCGTTAACTTCGAGTGCAAGAGTGTAAAGCGATGTCTCACTTTGTTCTCAGTTTATCAAAATCAAGTTTTGATTAGAATCTAAGACGAAATTGATCGATTTGATGTTCATGTGAAATGTGTGAGTCGTGAAATGAGTGTGAGCAATAGCTGAAATCATCTGAAAACATTATATTGCTTTGTTTCTTAATGCTAGACATGCTTTGATAGTCTTGATGTTCTTGATCTGATCGTCTAACGTGTCATGCTTCATAAATGAGTATAGAGTGTCACAGACAAAGACTTAATGATCGTTCTGGATTTTTTGAACGATAATGAAAACATCTGCGAGAGAAATTATATTTGAGTGTCGAGACAGCGAGAAAATGATTTGAATCTCATGATAACACACATTTTTTCAATGCTCAAAATCAGCACGAGACTTCAAAAACGTTTCAAAGTCAACATCTTTGAAAACATGAAGTGAGTCAGAGTCTGAAGCGCAGTGTACAATCGCAGTTCTATTTCTTTTCTCAAGATGATCGATCTGAACGAGACTTGAATAATCAATGATATAATAGACTTGCTGCTTCGCTTCTTCGCTTTGAAACAGACTGCTTATTGATAACAGTGACTCGACGTATTGCTTGTACAAGCTCTCATGTGATATACATTATTGATTCTGCCGTTCTGCATTCTCGTAGATCTCAACTATGATGTTCGATGTCAAAATAAAAGAGTGCATAGCACACTGATCTCACACTTGACATATCGAGAAATAAAGCGCTTCGCGCATCGCAGCTCGATCAGAGAATGTTTCGCTTGCGTTTTTTAATGACAGATTATAGTAGCAATTTACAACATGACTTGAAAAACTCTGAGAGAGCTTTAGATTCAGAGAATATCTGAAGATAAGAGATAAATCTTTGCTTTGAGCTTGTGCGAATACTTCAAACTCGCTATCATCGTTTCAAATCAGATTCATCTCAATATTCATTCTGAAGAGAACGTGACATCAAACGAAATTGTAAATCGCAAGATTAACTGATATGTAGCAGAGCATATGTAGCGAAGAAGCAATAGTTTTAGACATTATGCTTTGACGAAGATTGTTGTTGTTCAGAAAGAAAAAGAATAAAACGAGTCATTGATGAATGACAAACGTCTTACTAGTTTTGAATTAGTCAAGTCAAAATCAACAGAAAATCATATCGAGTCGAGACTCAGTTCTTATTATCATACAGTAGTCATGAATAAATGTCAATCAAAAACGTTGTTATGATCAGATTTAATATTTAACATGATATAACTGACAAAACTCGACGAAGCTCATGATTCAATACGTTTCATCAGATGAAAAGTCTATAGTCTCATCGTGTTATCTTGCATTTCACACTCAAGATGAAGAACGATTAATGTAAATAGATCTGTAAAAATTATAAATTCTACTGTATCAATTTTCTCAACATTATTCATGCTTTCTCACTCTTCTTCGTCTTCGATTACTGCGCAGAAGTCAATTTACTTTTCGACTTCTTCGTCTCAATCAATCGATTTCTTCACTCATTCATCTTCATCAGCGCTCTTCGTGAGTTCTTCTTTCATGTGAGAAAATATCTTTGTATCTCAACTGATGTAAGCATGTTATTCGACAACTTAATTGCAAAGTCTTTCGTCATATTCTTCAACTTCATCGACGCGAGTGTGACAGCTGCGCTGAGAGAAGAACTATTGAAAGGCGTAATGATGACAAGATTGCTGACACATTTTGCGAGAATGAGAGAATCAATGAGCGTGAGCTTGTTGACACAGAATTGAAGAATGACAGGTTTCTGAGCAAGAAGATCATTAACATGTTGTTATTGTTGTTGTTGTTGTTGTTATTTGAGAATTTCTTTGCTGAAAGTAGCAATGAGTCTTGAAGAGCTGTCATCGAGTGAGTACATGCAAGTAAAGAGCTCAAAGATTTGAGAACGTGTAATCATGATAAATTCAACTTTAATATCTATATGATCTGATTGAATTAAAGCTTTGTCAAGCTTTTCAAGACAGTTGATTGTCATCACTAGAACTCTTTCTTCGTGCGAAGTCACATCATCAATAGCGTTGAGAAGATTGAACAAGCTGATTTTCTTGTTTTTTTTATCTTTTTCGTTGTTCTTCGAAGCATTCTTAAGAATCTTACTAAGTTCGACGTCAATTTTTGCGATCGCGTCGTTGACTGATTTGACGAATTTTTCGTCTTCTTCTTGACGTTTAATCAGATCAACGCTGTTGATATCTTCAAGCAGAACTACACAGCGTCAAGACAGTGAACTGAACATTATTCTCAAGTGTTCTTCTGTAAGAGTTTGATTCGCAAGCGAGATGCAGTAAATATCAAGATCGAAAACGTCAACGATGACTCAGGCAAAACTGAATTTGTCAGTTTCAGAGAGCTTTTGAAAACGTCAGCAAGAGTAAAAGACATTTAGTGATCTTTGAGATAGAATTATACTTACTTCATGAAACAGATACTCACGACGATAAGATATATCGCGATCAACGTATCATCTGAGAGTGATTGAATGCAGATACTCATTTATATTCTTCAGAACTTAAGTCTTCTCATTGTGATTCAAGACGATCATGTGCATAGATTTAGAAGATTGTTAGAGATCAGCATAGAGCGAGTCATATGAGTGTAATGTAACGAGTATATAAATGCTAAGGAAGAAAAGTATCTAGAAGGGAAGGACCGACTATCTATATGACTCAGAAGAACATAAGCTAACTCTGAATAGAGTTGACTTCGGAACAAGCCTATGCTCTAGCGACGAGCGATCGGCGATAGCTCTCAGAATAGTCATCAACATAGTCATCAACATAGTCATCAACATAGCTATCAACGAAGGTGCGTAGCTAGAATCGTAACAAAGATCTCGTTGCAACTTTTTGTCACATATTGTGTTCTTCTCTATTCTCTTTACTTATCAGTCTGTGTACAACAGTAAGAGTGATTTTCTTATTGTGATAATGATTACGACAGTTCTTCATGAGATTTTTGATAAACTAAGACGAGCGTTCGATACAGATAAGTTGAATGCTCTCTGCTTCACGAAAATCACTATCTCTCATCGTCTGTTTAATAAAGCAATGAAATCAAAAATATCGATCTTGATGAAAGAAAATATGACGATCAAAGTAGAACTGAAATATTTTGAAGAAATTTTGAAGTTTCAATTACTATAGTTGATGAGAGTGTTTGAATTCAGTTCATTCGCTGTCGTGTTCAAATCATGAAAGTTTCAGACATGTTTCTGTTCAGTCTTGATCATCAAGCTACGTGAGTTAATGAATATCTTATGATCATCAAGTCACATCATGATGTGATAATAAATGTCATCGTCAGAGTTGATGCTAATGAAGCATGTAAAGTACTTCTCAAAGACAGCGTATGCATGTTGATCAAGAAATTTTAGAGAAGTGAAGAGCTCAAAGATCAGAAGATTGATGAACATAATGATAGTGATATCGAAGTCTAGCACATCAAGCAGAAACTTCAAGATGATCGAATAGTCTGAAATGAATGCTTCAAGAACGTTGACAGACAACTGTGTGATACTCATCATTGAATTGTCTTTCATCGAATCTGCAAACTTTATAGTCTCAAAAGCTTTGCTAAAAGTCATGCTTTAGTTTGATGAGTTCAAAAAGAAGTGATCAAGTCAAAGATGTAAAGAATTCGTCGTTTTTATGTGAAGAATATATGACATTTTAAAGATCTCTTAAGATAAGAAGAAGAAGAGTCTCATTACAAAAGACGAGATTGAAAGATCATTCATTCATTCGTTGTCTTCGAATCGAGCTAACAAGAAGCTAGATGTCTGATTTGAATGAAAGAAGAGAGACTGAATCACTAGTCTGAGACTCAAAAGAAACAGCAAAGAATAAAGACATTTAGATGATTGATCTCAATCATGCATGCAGAAAGATGAAGTCATATTCTGCATGAGAATGAGTCTAACAGCGAAAGAGATGAGCTTTACGATGTGCGACTAAGAATTCTTGTGATGATGATGAAGATCAGATAGACACACGATAAGAAAACGATTGTCGTTTGCATGATATCTATTTATGTTTCAGCATCATCTCGCTCTTGCAGAGACTCACGAGACAAAAATTCAAGTATTTGATAAGAACGCTTCTGCATCTGAGAAAAATTTAACAGTCAAGAACTGTGTTGATCATACTGCGTAATCAATTGATTCAAATTGAGAGACAAAGTTGAAGAATTCAAATGACAAGATTCTTAAATGTTGAATCATCAAAATTCTGTTGAGCGATGTTGACTGAGTACAAAGATCTGACAAAGTGTACTGCTTCGATCGAAATCTTGTTTCTCAATCATTCTGTCGTCACAATGTGAGAAACACGCAAGAATCATTAATTGTTCATTGATACTCAACGAGTGATAACACAAAGATGAAATCTGCATCTTTGTTACTTTTACTGTCGAATAAACGTCGCTACTGACTTACTATTGATTGATTTCATTGCACTGTGAATATTCAGCAGAGAATCAGATAAAACGTAAGATTGTTTGAACGAAGTTGAAAAAGAGAATTAAATGAAATGCTCTTTGTCGTTGTATATAAACTCAGTTTCAACAGACATGCTTTATCTCTGAGTCGCTCTTTCATCTTAAGCGCAGAGTGAAGATCAGAGATGCAGATACTCTGATGAGTCTTCTTTCTTCAAAACAGAAAAGCGTCTTCAAATTCGAGATGAAGATGATCAACTTCTTCGATCTATGTATGATCTATCACGTAATCTAGCTCGAGTTTACTTTCAGAATTTCGCGAAAGCTTTGAAGTAGTCTTGTTGATGAGATCTTGAACTGAAAAACGATGACGAGCTTATGCTCGACTCATTCACGCTTTTCAAAGTCTTGAGACTTGTGACTCTTGTCGATTGAAAAATGCAAGATCTGACTCGTTTTCAGCGACATATCTGACATACATACATTCTCTTGATCTCTTGATGATAGATTGATCGAAAGATCTTGAATGAATCTGTGATATTGAGATTCAGATCATTGCATTCATCTCTCGCTGCGTCTATCAAATCGAAATCAATATCAATGTCGATGTAAACATGAATGACTTCTGAATGAGAAGACATGATGAGCTTTTGAAATCTCAGTGAGATGTGACAGAACAAGCTAACTAGATTTCAGTCTTATCAGTCATGCTCACGAATAAATGTTTGAAGATCACATCTTCTGCAGTCTCAATGAAGTGTCGCTTGCTTCACTGATTAGAGTATCGCAATGAGAAATATGATGATGTGAGATCAATGATGAGCATGTGACTAACGAAGTAGTCAACATCAATCGAACATCTTAAATTTTGTGATGAGATAAGTTGACTACACAATAGACGACGAATGATAAATATTGAATAACTCGACATCAACGTCTAATAGTGATCGAGATGAGACAAAAGTGCAATACAAGAGAAGATATTTCTGCATAGTCAACTCAGTCACGACTGAAGTATAGTCAATGTCTTTTCAAGCGCTATATTCTTCGCACTTTTCACAGAGAATCGATTAACACTACAGTCAATTCATTCAACGCGTCAACATCAAAGACTTTGAGTCAGAATCAATGTCAGATGTTGACGCTTGAAACGAAGCAAGATCTTATTCAGATATCTTTTGACGTGCAAGCTGCATCTAAAGTCGCTGACAAAAACGCAAGCGCAATGTCATCGTCTTTCATAAATTTCAAAAGTGACGCAAAGACAAGAAGCAGAAGATCTCAAACAACATTTCAAATATAGAAGCACAAGTACGAGAAATAATCAAAGAGCGAGACTTTCTGCAGAATGTACTACTGCAAAACGACATTCTTATATCAAGTCATGTCTTACTTGCTGAATCGTAATTTCAAGACATTGAAACGTTTACTTAAAATCAAGGCAGAAGCACTCAAAGACGCATTGATGTGTATGTATCATCGCAAGAGCTATCTCAATATACTGTCGTTGCTCGTTCTTTTTTGAGCGTATGATCATCATGTCATTCAAGCATATACAGATGTTACAATAAAGAATGCAATCGCAAGTGCTATTTCATTCTAACACGAACTCATTCAAAGCGACAGCACTGCAATAAATAAAGTGCAATTCACAACAGCATTCTGTTTGAACTATGATGTATATACAGCATGCACACACAGCACATCGATCGTCAAGCGCTTGAGCAAGCAATCATTCTCTCATCATTTTCTTATCTTTTTCGAAGAAATACTCTATGTTCAGCATATTTGTTGACGTATTGAGCGTGCACAAAGTCTCAGTATCTTCTTAAAACACGCAGATTGTCGTGAGCAAACACTGCATGAGATATGAGCGATTACTGTTTAATATTCAGAGCAGCACTTGAACTTCAAAAGACTGAAAACATTCAGATTAGAAATATGTTTCGTATTAATTGTCAATCTTTCGAGAGAGAAAGAAGAATGATAGAGATGTTTTCTTTGAAAGTCATCAAAAGCTGAGTGAGTAGAGCGAAGAATGAATATTGTGTTCAATGTATCAACAATTTTCTTCTCGACACTTGAAACTTTAATGTAATCATGAGAAACAACTCATCGCATTCTTTGTGCACAGTAGTATTATACAAGAAGTTTTGTCATCATCTCAGCTGAATCATTCATTTAGCGCGTTCATTTTATCATCGAGTCAATTGAAATGACTCATGAATGACTTAATGAAGATCAATTTCACTGAAAGCAAAGATGCGTTCGAGTTTTCGTTTGAAAGTAAGATCAATGAAGTCGTCAACGTTTCTTAATGTTTCGATAATATTAGCGTTGATCGCACTTTAATCAATGTTATGTGAATACATCGACTGAGTGAAATAATGTTTGAAGAAGAAGACAGATGACGTTGCAAGTTTTTATATTGAGAATTAATCACTGCGTCAGCAATCAAATTCGAATGATCAATAGCACTCATTGACTTTGACAAGAATTGTCTGCGACGCTCTCTTTTTGTCATAATCAAGAATGTTAACTGTCAGAATATCTAGATTGTGATTATTTAACATAGAATGAGACGAATCTGAAAGTCGATCACATTTCAAACACTGCAAGTTGTAATTCTGTCTTATTTTGCTTTCGCTCTGCTCTTACTTTTCATCTTCAAAATCTGCTGTTGACAAAGACAAAGATCTCAGAAACATCAACACGAAAAGAAATAAACTCTTCAAGAATCTTTGAGTCTTGTCAATGATGAAGTCTACAAGTAAATTCAAGCTTTTTCGTTTCAGTCGAGAGAAACACGTTCTCAACGATGACAGCAACGACAGCGAGAATGATTCTTCATTTCAAAGTTTCAATTCTAGCGATTCTGTTTCGTCTTTCAATTCTTCATCAGAAACTTTTGACAAGAAACTTGACATGATAATAAAGAAAGCGAGAAAGCTTAAGAAGAAAAGACAGACAAAATTGAAAAAGAGCAAAACGAATGATGATGATCTTGATTTCAGTGAAAACTCTAGCTCTTCTGAAGACAAGAAGAAGAGAAGAATCAAGATAAGAAAAGTCAAGAAGTCGAGCGTGAGACAGAAAGTCAAATTCAAAAGAGTAAAAGATGAGAATTTCGAATCTGATGATGACAATGTTCATGACAAGACTGAGCTCAGAAGAAAGACGTGTGTCAAGAAGAAGAGAGTCAAAGAAGCGAAACAGATCGAGAAGAAAAAGAAGAATAAGAAAGATATCAAGACGAAGTTCATACAAATTGATTGCTTGTGAAGCACGATGAGCACAGATACATTTTGAAGAAATCGAGCAAGCACATTGAAGCAGACGAATATGCACAGTACATCTTCAACGTTCGTTGCAAATTTAACTGAAAAAACAAACATATGAATATCTGTTTAGACATCATGAGCAAGTCACTCAAGATCGCTTTGAGACATATCATGAAAAAAGTGAAAGACATCTCTTTAGAAGAAGATTTGCTCTTCGTTGATTTAAACACGATCTTTCTCTTTCTCGAAGATCTACGCGTCTATATGAAAAATCTTAGAGCGCAGAGCAATGTCGAGAAGAAAAAGAAAAAGATCAAAGAGATTGCTCTTAAGACTAGACATCTCAAAGTGCTTATCAAGTATCTTGACAAAGACTATGATGAGATCAAGAAATTTCTTTACTTCTTACTCGAAAGCAAGAAGATCACCTTTGATCTTCTTTGAGCATTGTTCAAAAGCGACGAGATTGTTTATACTTCAACATATGATACGTTGAGTGAGTCTAGAACTTTCAAGATCGAATATGTCTATTTGATAAGCACAGACATGCATTCGAACTATTTTGACGTCTTGATCACTAACTTGAAACAGAAACACTCGTTACTCAAGAATGATTATTACATAATTAAAGAGCGCTATCTGAAATTTGACGATAAAATCTTCGAAATGAGCAATGTGCAAGTAACAGTTGAGACGTTCAAGAAATTGCATCTCATTTTCAGCTTACGTTGTTTCTCTCTCAAACGTCATTCAGATCACAAGAAGCTTGAGAAAAAGATGATTGAGTGCGAAAAGAAATTCATTGTTTTGAAGAGCAGACAATATTGTATTCAGAAAGACATAGCTTTCTACAAGATATTCAACTATTCTTCTTGAGAATCAGAATCTTCTGACTGAGTCATTTTAGAAGCATCAAGAGATTGTTAAAGTCAACATTGACAACAGAATGATGATTGATTCGACGACTTTCAGACGTTGCAACTCTAACTACTCTATTTTCACGCTCAAACATGAGAATAAGAACATTCTTAGTGATTCAGAATCTGAGAACAACGATGAATTCAAAGACAGTTCAGACGAGAAGAGCGAAAATCACACAAGTCAGTTCGATGATGAAAAAAAAAAGTCGAAACTCAAAAAAAAATTGATCAAGAACGAGAAGATCGATACTTATCATTTGATCGACGTGTCGATTGATGAAGAAGATAATGTAATTCAGAAAGAGAACATCGAGAACATTTTAAGTCAAAACGACTTCGATAAGCATGAGTTCACTGATGAGAAATATCTCATTGCGAGTTTTATCGCACTCGATTTCAGCTTCAATGAGAAACTCTGACTCAAGTTCGCGATTTTTGACATTCAAGATGTCACTTGAAACGAGAGCGTCTTCGACTCGCTCGTTATATTCAATGAACATAAGCACGTCGTCAAATCTCTCGTAGAGTCGCACGAATGAAACGCGAAGAAAAACATTGATGATATCATACAAGAATAGTATTATTCTAAAATTCAGTGCACGCTCTTATGCTTACATTCTCAGACAAGAAATGAGATCTCGTGACAGTTCTACATGAATCGTCGAAGATCGAGAAAACTCTCACAGCTGAAGACATCGCGAAGATGCTCAAGAAATCACTCTACGTTAGTTTTGTCGTGTCAAAGTTTTTGATAGACTGACTTATCTTTTAGATGATATTCGTTGAAGAGCTGAGAACAAGAATGAATTATCTTGAGAAAAATCTCTTTCAGATACTCGATATTGCTCATACATGACGTGCAGTGTTATTGATTGATGAGATCGACGTCTTCTTGAAACAACGAGAGCTTCGCGACATCAATCACAACGCGCTCGTGAGCATCTTTCTGCGAATGTTGAAGTACTTTCAGAGTATACTCTTTCTGATCACAAATCATGTTGCAACTTTTGACGAGACTTTTCAATCGCGTATTCACATCGAACTCAGATACGACAAACTCAACATCAAAACTAAAAAGAATATTTGAAAGAGATTCATTGATCAAGTCAGAAAATTATCAGAGATGAAAGTTGCGAACATCACAGAGAATGATTTCACGCAGCTATCTAACTTTGAAGTCAATGAACGAGAGATACAGAAGCTTTTTTTGTTTTTTCAAACTCATCTTTTCATCTTTTCTCTGTCTCTTTTCTATCTTTCATTAATCGTCTATTGCATACGACGAGCTAACAAGACATTGATGATAGATCAAGAACGCAATTTGCACAGCTCAATTCATAGCTCTTAATGAGAAGAAAATGCTGAGCATGACGCATCTTCTTCAAGTTCTCTTCATTGACAACGTTTTTGCTAAGAACTTGAAAGAATCAAAATATGAGAAGACTCTCAAACTCTACATGTGACTGAAAGAGCGATTTTATGACTTAATCACAATGAAAGTAGATAGATTGTGTGAGTATTTCTAGATTAAATTAATAAAAACAAATAATTTTGTGATTCATCTATTACACGACATTGATATCTAAAGATTTGATTGCTTTCAACGTTCTTATCTCAATATTTATCTTTCATATGAAGTGAAACTATCAATGATATCTCAAGCTGTAGTTCGTAAGTTAATCTTTGCATCAATGAAATTTTCATCGATCACACTTGATCTTTCTAAAGTCAAAAGCGCTCAAGTTCTCATTCATCATCGTTTTTTCTCTTAATTCATGATGCTCTCGACAAGAGAACATTTTGTCACTGTTGCAACAGATTTTGATGTCTATTCTGCAAGAATCTACACGAAAACTCGATGCATTTCATCGACTTTCACAATCTCGTCGCGTCAGATTGCTCATGCGAAGCGATCATGTACGAATAAGCACTACAGCTCACTCATTATAGATCTCTTACTTCAGTTCTTTATATTTCTCGTCAGCGTGTCTTCAACTCTCGTCGATAGCTCGTCGTCAATGTCACATACTCTTCGATTTCGCGCTGAATCTTCTGCTACATCCATCAACTGAATCGCATCTCAAAGAAAACTCTCTCAGAACTTCTCACAGATCATCTCTGAAGTTGTTCATCTCAACACTCTTTGACAGCAGAGCTTGAAACGAGAGCGTAAGCGCTCAGACAGAGATGATCGCTGAAAAGAAGACTTGACTTGAACAAGACAATACTTGACGCAGTCTTCTGTCGAAGAGAGCGCGATGCGAAGACTGTGAAACATTCTGAGCATATAAAGCGACGACGAGAGCTGAGACATTGATAACAACGTCTGTCTCATCATTGAAAGAGACGAATGATTCAAGCATCGCGCGCTTAGTGAAGATTGTGCTTGTCGACAATCGTCGTATCTCATCTTCGAATCTCTGAATCTCATCTCGATCTCATTAAATTCAGAAAGATGTGCATTGTCTTTCTTGAATCAAATAGTCATTCGATTTCATCTATTGATATCTCGTAAACATGCGAAGCTGCGCTTCAATAAAGTTCAAGATACAGAAGAGAGATACGAATCATTGAAGAACTTGAAAAAGAAATATTTATGAAAATGAAAGAGAAGAGAAGACTGATAGTCTTGTTGATAGAGAAGCGAAAAGCTTTGCAGAAAAATGTCATACGTCATTGTAGTGCTTCGTTTATCTGATTTGTAGTGACAGAAACTTAAGCGAGCTACTTTAACTATTTCTTGACTCGCCTGTAGTTAATTATGTTCAACAGATGTCAATCAAGTTCTCATTATCTTTTTAGATCGCAATGATGAGAACAGCGAAGACAAAAAAGTACGAATCTTTCGTAGCGTTAAAAAGCTTAGTCAATATAGCAAGAAATTTCACAGAATCTTTTAAAATAATCTGAATGAGAATGCAGAAGAGAATGAATCATGAGATAACAAATAATCAAATCTCTCACATCGAAATTGTTGCAATAACGACAAAATCAACGTTATTAAATTCTAATTTTCTAAGAAATCTTGTGACGAAGTATTTTCTCGCTCATGAGCTGTTCATGTACATACTCAATCACGTCTGTTTAGAACACTGCTAGACATTTAAAAGTACGCGCATAGCTGTTCTCGTTAAAGCTTAAATCTCGTCAATCTAATCGTTCAGTTACTGTGTGATTTGTTTTCTCTAGATCTGAATAGCACATCTTATAGTAGCACATGTTTTCATAAGCGATTCGCGCTCTGACACGACTTGTCACGATCAACATCAAACTTCAGAATCTAGCGATACTTAATGCGTTGTTTCTTCAATACTTCTTATTCTTTCTATTCACTTCAACAAGCATATTCTCTCTATCATTCATGATCTCATCTCTTTCAATCTTGATATCTTCTTCTCTCTTGATATGTCTGAATATCTGCGTCTAGTCGAGATCAAAAGAAACGTCTTTTCAATCGTTTTGATCTTTTCGAAGCTGAATCTTGATTTCGATCTGAACGTAGATTATCAAGAAGCTTCATGCAGACGACATCTTTGAGTATCTGATCAATCTGAAGTTCAACAGAAATCAGCTGTAGAACGTTTCAATCATCTTTAAGAAGTCTCGACTGATGCTTGACAGCATGTCACATTTTCAAGAAATTCTTCAAGACAATGATCAATTGTTTGATCTGATCATGAAATAGCACATGAGTCGATATTCATCTTTTGATTGCTAACTTCTTCAGTAAGTATATTCATTTCGTTCATTCGCGATTCGCTGAAATTTTGACTGATCTTTTATTCGACTGTAACAAAATAGAAAATTGATACTTAGCGACAAAATCGAAGATGCACTTAGAAAGATGATCGTTGACTTGAGACAGTATCTCATCTTGTTCATTCACATATAAATTCATTGAAAGATGAGATAGATTTTGCTGCTGCGCAATAATGACTTTCACGAATGATATATCAAGAAATTGATGAGAACGATTGAATTCATCACGCTTTGATGATTGCTGCTGAGAGCGTATCTCAGTCGAAAGATTTGAGAGCTTAACTACATCTCAATTTCAAATGTCTGTCTCGATCGCTTTATAAGAAGATGTCATGAAGTTATTCAATTAATAGTAGTCTGATTGATCTGTAATAGAATAAGCGATGAAGATTCTCTGAAAGAAGTGAATCTTCTCAATATCAAAAAAAGAATTATCAAATGATCTTAGAGTTTCATTGAAGTACAGCTGCGAAAGTACTGTACTGACAATAGTTAGAAGACGAATATCGTCAAGATAGAAGAGCTGTCGACAGACTTACTTGAATACTGTTGCACTAGAACTCTCAGTCATGAATTTGATAAACGACATGACAGTCTCTTTTTTAAAACATTTATTAGATCAATTGTAGTCATCTTGTTGAGACATGAGCTAGACATGAAGATGAATGTCAGAATTGAATGAAATATCAAAGCATTTTTTTGACTCGATAATCGATAGATTTACTTAGTAAGTAATTAGTTCTTTGCATTGAAGCTGCTTAAAGACGTTTCTCAGAGATATATCAACGTTGAAGAAGAATCAAGAGCTTTTCTTCAAGATGAATGTGATACGTTAGAAGATGAAAAATGTTTCAAGCATAAGACTACGTCATCGTAATGCGAATGCACACTAAGTTTCAGAACAATTATGAAGATCATCTGAGAATAATGAATTGCGTAGAATAAAAGACTCGTCGAACGATCATTATAACTTTATCTACTTTACGATCAAGCTTGTGCGATGACTTCAGTCGCACTTGTGTTCACAGTTGTGTCAAGTACATCTTGCTTAGATCATGATATTCTGATCGATTATGCATGACACTGCGCATGACGATCGAAGCTTGAATTATTCTTCTTTAGTCTCATTGCGTCATGAGACATTTTCGAAATTTAGACATCATCAGCTTGTTCGACACTTTGTTCAAGCTGCTACAAATTTCTTATTTGAAAAACCTCGTATCTGAATATTGAGTTTCTACACTGAGTGCAGAGTTCGAAAATATTTACACATTTACATATCAGATAATCGAATAATGATAAGCTCAAACGACGTCAGCGATTTCACATGTATCACGCTTCACATCTCATCTCGTCTCATCTTAGATTATCGATGCAGAACTTGCATTTCAACATGCTATAATCGCTTTCATGTTTCGCATCGCAGATTCAAGACTTATCGACAACGATGTGACAAGTCAATCGACTTGTTACGCTTCAAAAGACTCTTTCAAGCAGAAAAACTCATCGCTGAGTTCGTCAAAAACTGCATCACTGACTTGTTCTGCATCTTCATGACTCTTTGCAAGCACTCTAGTCTCAAAATAGTCATCTAAACTCTCATTCATGCTCGATGAAGAACTCTCGTCAATCTCTGCAACGCTTCGCAAAAACTGTATTATTGAAACAGATCTTTCTTTGTCTATGCTCGTCACTGCGTGTCAAAATGATCAAAGTAGTTGAAGAAGAAAAGAATAACTTTCTTTGATGTTGTTGAGCTTGCGAAGAAAATAAGCGAGACGTATCAAATTTGTCTATCGCGACTGCAACATGCTAGCGTTCGCAGATGAATTGAGACATCAGAGCGTTAGCATAACAGCTATGCTTAAAGTCAATTCTTCAGACATCAGCGCGATTTGAAAGAATTGCAACAGCTGAGATCTCAAACGTTTTTCTTCTTTTGACTTTGTTCAGTTTTGTAGCATTGTAGTGATTGAGTCGTCGACGAAGCGAAAGTAACATTGAAGAAGAAGCAAATGCTCGCAGTGTTCTGATTTTCGAAAGCGTGAAAATCTTTTGCAACTGAGTTCATTGATGCTGTTAACTAAATGCTTGAATTATAGAGAGTATGAATCACTAACACATCTATGCAAACTGCTTCTCGATCTGCAACGTTCATATCGTTAAATATTGTGGTAAAAGCTGATGACAATTTCTGTTCTCAATCAGTTTTTATTCATCTAATAATCTCACTTTACTTATCATATCATTTCGAACACAATTGATTGACAGTTTCGTTCGCAGATTATTATCTCATGATTCTATCATCTGCGACTGTATGACGATTTTATTGTCAAATAGTTGAGACTTTAAAAGAGTCTGAGCAAGTCTGATTTCATCAAATGACTGCAACGCTTCTAAAGAATCATCTGAAACTTCAAATGCTTCAAGATAGAGACATATGTTCTGTAGTGACGAAAATCTTCGACACGACTTCATAGATTGAGACATGCTCATCTCAGCGAAGACTCAGAGAAGCTTCGAGAGCAACGCTCTCATCTGATATATGAGTTTGTCTGATGTTTTATCGTCGAAGATAGACAGAGTCAAGAGCGCAGATCAATACTTTCTGTTGATAAGAATGACTGAAAACAGAAGCTGTACTCGTTGTTGAAGAAAGATTTGATGATGCTTTTCATTCATTCAGCTTAAAATGAGAAAGACAACGATTTGTATGAATCTGATTTGTCTCGTACTTAATGTCTGAAATGTGTCAGTTTCTTGATTGAGATCAGATGTGATGTCAAATCTCTAAATTCAATCGAAACTGCTTCATAGACGACAAGAACTGCATGTTTTTCTGAGCGACTAATTCGTTGCGTAGTATCGTATCTTGAAAATCAAGAAGACGCGTGAGTGACTTCAACAGCTCGTTCACAATATCTCATTGTATGTAGTAGAAGATGAAATGATGAAGAATGTCATTGACTTTAACACTCATTCTCTTCTTTATTAGTTCACTTGAGTCAGTGAAGCACAAGATCTCGAACACGTCATCGAAATTCACAAAAGTTCAGATAATTTCATCATCATGCTCTTGATCATCAGAAGCGTCGTGCTCATAAACAAATATGAAGTCGCTTGCAACGAATGACTCGTCACGTCTGAATTCTCGCGAGCAAAAAGATAGTCTTTCAGATAGACAAGCTTCAACAAGCACGAGTGCGTTGAGCTTTGTTGATGTGAAAGATCTAGTGAAGATTGACGATATGACTGTTTTCGCGATCTCGTTCAAGCTATCATCTAGAAGAGAAAGAGCAGACTCTGCTTGAGAAATTCTAATGTTCTGTGAAAAATTAAGTGATGTTAAAGTATCAAGAGACGAAGAGTTTCGAGAATGCATGATATTCTCGATCTCTGCGAATGATAGCTTGATTTTCTCTGCTGCATGAGACAGTGAGATACATGATATGATGATAGACGATGAACACATTGTTGAAAGACAACTGATTCTTTGATCGAAACAAAATGATGCAACGATGTGTATGTAGAGAACTGTCAACAGAACGTTTGCGACTCAAATAATTCGAAAATGAAATAAGAAAGTCTTGTCTTGAAAAGTTAGATGTGATGAAGAGAGACTGCATCATACACACGAGAAAATTTGAACGCTTTAAAAAGACGAACAGAAAGAGCAAATCAGTACGATCGTTAATTGCAAGAGCATGAGTCAATATATCTAAGATAGAATCTGAGATCATCATTTTTAGATTGACTTTTAGAGAGTATGTATAAGATGAGTCAACATCAAAAAAATGTGAGCAAGTAGAAGATAGTTCAGATTGAAAATCTACTTGATCATTGAATCAGTAAATTTTGAGCGAGACTGAAACTGAGAACAACAAATTCGCGTCTATTACAGCGTGCTTTCAGCAAAGAACGACAAGATGTATTGATCATGATTCATTGACTAAAATTTGCAAGCGAGCTTAAATGATTGACAGACTACTTTGATTCTTCGAAGAATCAAAACGCGATGATGTGAACTTAAGCAAGAATCTGTACTTTTTCTGCTTGCAGCGTCTACACGCAATTGTCAACGAAATGAATATGTATGACATATGATGAGAAACAACGTTAGTAGCGAATTCATGTGTATTCGAGAGTATCACTGATGTAATTTCTAGAAATCATGAAAAGCGAAAAAGCAGCTTCGTTGCTCGATCGAAATCATTTCTGTCTAGAACTGAAAGAAACGACAAATTTAGCCTTCATGATTTCGAAGAATTTGTCACGATGAATAGCAACGCAAGAGAAAGTAAGCATCACGAGATGTCGATGACAATTTTACTTGCGAGTGCACAGACTTCAAATTTCACAGACGACGAATCTGATGAGCAGATTGCACGTATCTCAGTCGTTCAAAAGCAACTTTTATGTTCAGCGTGTTCTAAAACTTTCGTAAGAATGAATCATCTTCGAAGACATGCTCAACTTATCAAAGATGAACTTCATCAAGCTTTCTGACTAGTTCTGAACAGAAAAATGTGTTCGAAATGTCGACATTCGTTCACGACTTCAGTCGATCTCAAAAATCATAAGAATGAGTCTCTTTGTAAATCGCGAACGTTTAAAAATGCCTTCATATTGCAAGAAGAATTCATCGAGTCTAAGCTGAAGAAAGTTATTTGAGAGAACGATCATCTGAACGTTCAAGATCGAGAATTTGAGAAAGCTCAGCAGTCTTTTGCATCAAACAGTAATGATATTCAAGAGAAGACGAAAGACAAAACTTTGTGTGCAACTGCACATTCTTGAAAGAAACAAGATCAATCTCTGCTTGCGAATACAATTTCTTGAGCAACGAGAAATTAAAGTGATACAACATATCTACATCTCTTAAAGAAACAAGATGACTTCACGACTACGAGCATCAATTCTTTGATAATAGATCACTGAAATAATGTGACATATTAATTCACAATTGCGAACATGATTTCTTGAACAACAAGAAACTGAGTTAGTGAAACATATTCGCGTTCTTCAAAGAAGCGACATGAATTCACGACTGCGAATACTGTTTCTTGATCAACGAAAGACTGAAATAATGCGATGTATTAATTCATAACTGCGACTACGATTTCTTGATCAAGAAAAGACTGAAACTTTGAAGCAGATGTGTATCTCTTAGAGAAACAAGACTTGAATAATGCAAACATCACTTTCTCACTTTGAATATGATTTCTTGAGCAACACAAGACAGTTACAGACATTTGCAGAGTGATTGATCAGAAATAAATGATCTCAGCGCTTTTTCTTCGTGATATATGCAGCTACTTCTTCTTTGTGAGTGTTGAATCTCAATGAAGTCAAGTAATTGAAGAAATTGTGAAATGCTGTTGTTTCTGCGAAGACTTGTTGTAGATATAGACTTTGCTCAAGAAAATCAAATCACTTTTCTTTCTTTGTTATATCATCGCTCACTCTCTTTGAACATCATATGTTAGATTTATGAATTTCTCATCTCTTTCACTCGACTCGAGCACTGTCAGATCTTCACATCAGATAATCATGTCATCAAATGCAAGCTTTTTGTTCACTTTTCTTCAGTCTGATTTCAACACAAATGACAACTGTAGAAAAGATGCTTTCAGTAATGTGTATCAGTCATTGCTGACGTTGAGTTGCGTGAGAGCAATAGTGACAAAGATCATGTTCTTCAAGACAATCTTAAATATGAGATGTGACTTCTTGAAACGAAAGATGTTGAGATCAACAGCTCATGACTTTTGTGATACAGATGTCGATGCGATAAATTTCTGAAGCTTAGATATGTGATTCTTTTCAAGTCAGGCTCAAATGTGCATTATACAGATAGAGATCATATCTTGATAAAGTTGAATATCATTTCATGCGCTAGTGAAGTGACTTGATATACAAATCAATTATCAAATAATTTGATAGATTGAAGCTCTTCATGTATGTCTTTTGCTATTCTCTGAGCTTGATCTTGAAAAATGACTTCTGACACAATCATATAATCAGAATTCTTATTTATTGCGATGTGATATTGTAAGCTCAAAGCATCGTCAAACAGAGAAGTAGTGTTGACGAAGTCTAAATGAGTGTCGTTCAATCACGCGTTATCAGATTCAATATCTTCAATCATGTGATCAATGAGATCGTCAGAGAAATTCGTCATTTGCAAAAATTTCTTTGTCAGTTTCATTTGTTCAGTCAACTTCGCTGCTTTACAGACTGTACTGATCTCGCTGAAATCAAGTATGCACTATGAGTAGAGTACAGAACTAAAAGACAGGTAATGAGATAAGACAATAAGACAGCAAGACAACATGACAGCACAGAAGCAGCTTGAAATCGTAATATCAGTCTGATGACTATCGAGCATGATTGACATTGATGTTCGATTCATTTGAAAGATTTCTCTGATTGCAGCTTCTAATCAGTTGAAATTTTCTTAGTTAACTTCAAGACATACTTCAACTTAACGAACAAGTTTGTTGATCGACAAGTCAAAGAGTCAGTGTAAGAAAGAGTCAAACACTTTTTAAAATCTCTTGATTTCTTTCTGAATCATTGATCAAGTAGATTTCAGATTCAATTTGCTAAATCAATGATCAAGTAAATTTCAGATTTGATCTGCTGAATCAATGATCAAGTTCATATCTGAAACGACGATAGATCGAATTAAGTCGAGTTAGACGCTTAGCGTACGCTTAGTCAGCTGAGTAAGTTCTACAACATCATCTACTACATCTAAGACTTTCAAAAATGAATTCGCTTCGATCTTCTACGTATACTCAGAGCAATGCTACAAGATGAAACTCTTGATACAAGATGTTAAAGTGAGCTTTAAATGCTCGCGATCAAGAAAGCAATTGAGAGTTTCATTGTCTTTAAAATCGAGTCGCTTCAAGTTGACTGTAGAGACTCTGCTTAAAGACTTGAAGTGAAAACAACAGAGTCGTAAAGTCATAGATCTCTACGTATCATCAAGCTTCTGCTAACTGCAGAGCAATTTGCAGATAGAAACGCAACATAGACAAACTAGAGCTTACATTCTTGAACTCTCTCACGTCTTCTTGATGCTCTGTGTAAGTTCACATTCTCAATGCTGTCTTAGTGATTTCTGCAAGTCATATCACAAAATGTTGAAGACTGCGCGACTTGCATGAACGTGCATGCATGTTTGTCTATAAAGTATTTCAGAAGAGCTCGTTGTCTTCTTTTTCTAATGAATTTGCCTTGTTTCATCGTTCAGCGCTCGAGATGCGTGTAGTCAATTCAGCGTCGTCTTCAATGTCTGAGTTCAAAGTCACGTGATCAGAGTTCAAGTATAGTCAAGTCATCAATGAGATCAAGTATTCATGAGCTTCGTCAGAAGTCGATATGAAGATAGAATGCTCTGATCTTTCTCAAGAACTTACAATTTACACAACTTCATAGATCTCAGAATCGATTCAATCTGACATCAAGAAGCTTAGTATGAATCTAAAAAATGAATCATGAAAGCTTGACTGCGCATCAGCGAATCAAATTGAGTCAAGCAATTTCAACTGATATCAAGTAAGATCAAAGTTGAAAATCAACGTTATTGAGAAAAGTAATGATGATGAATATTACGATGTTGCTGTTCATAATCTATATCTTTCATGACTATTCTTTCATGAGCTCAAGTTAAATCTCAACTATAATTCAACGACGTCAACAGAGAAAGACATATTGATTCATGATATCTGAGACGCAACAAGAAGAGCTCATGCTTATTTTCTTCTCAACGCTGTAAATGCGATTCGTTCTGAGCGCAGTCGAGAACTCAAGAAATGTTATCATGATATTGCTTGATCAAATGATCTAGCAATATCACTTGAAAGAATCATTCTAAATCACGACATCTTGATAGACTCTTCGCTCATTGAGCTAGAAATTTCATTAACATTCTTTAAAGATCTGATTCTCAAGTTTGCAAACAATTTACGCGATATCTTGTGTTTCTTGATTTGAACTTGCTGAGAAGTTATGACTCTCGTCTTGCTCTCGAGCTTCTGACAAAAGACGAAAACAATTTGCTTCATTCTTTCTAAAAGAGTCGTAGAGTTCTATTCGAGACTGCATCAGAGATCAAGACATCAATGAAGATGTTAGAAGACTTGAAGCTTCATAACATCTCACTACTTCGATGTCTGCTGAAATTTTCTGACGATAGAGTGAAACGTCAACAACATGCGCTCGACTCAGAACATTTAATCAGCGACAACGTCAATCTGTTTGATCTTCTTATCGACATCGTTGATACAAACTCATTTGAAAGTTTTGATTTGAAGCAAATGCACGATGCGCTTTCGAAATTCGAAATTTTCGTTGAAGACTCAGATATCAGCACGCTGAATACAGTGAAATGAAGTATGCAATTAATGAACTTTCTTTTCATTGACTTTTCAAAGAAATATTTGATATGATATCTGAAAGAGCGAATCTAATTAATGCTAATGTTGCTAGAATCTTTCGTCGCAGATTCTATGCAGATTAGACTCAGAGCAGATGAATCTAGTTTGCATACATCTGTAAATCGTCTTTCTGCGAATACAGAAGAATAATACTGATGAGAGACAGCGAGCAAATTTATCATCAACGTTCATTCGTTCAAAAGTCAGAGAACAATGTACTATTGCTTCTCACTTGAAGCTCAATAGTTCACGATCAGTCTCTTCAAGTACTTAGTGAATGAGCAAGCTCAGTCAACGATTTGAAGCTATATCAACAATTGATTGAAAATCTTCGAAATTCTCAAAGAATTGAGCAGCTCGCATTGATTCTAGCTGTCTTAATGTGTCATCAACAACTTCTCTCTTACAATTCAAATGATACTGCGTAACTTGTCAAAAATGATTATCTGATCGATCTAGATTTTCTCTTGAATGATCAACTTCTTAGTAACAGACAAATAATCTTCAAAAGAATGAGTTTTTCGTTTCTACGAGTACTTGATATCTTTGAAAATGAGTATGAGAATATGATTTAACTTCTTGTCATTTCAGTTGACAAGAAAGCATTCTTACTGAAATGATTTGATGAATTTTCGAATCAATATTGAGCAAGAAGAGTTAGAAATCAACTTGCTCATAGCAGAGTCTACGAAGAAGAGAAAGCGTTAATTTTGATAGAGACATCAACGATGAGTGACATAAATGATGATCAAGAATGATTCTTGATAGCGTTTGATCACAATCTTGAAGAAAATGAGAGATGTGACACGATTGAGAAAGTCAAAGAAGATGATGATACTGAACTAACTATGATGTAAGACGACGAGACTGAGAGTTTAATGTTGTGATGAAAATTATCAAGAGTGATCTTTTGATGAGAGAAATCTCTTTGCTCTGAGTTTTCTGCCTTGTATAATAGAAGAAGAAATCTCGAGAATTTGCAAATTAAGACTAGAACGACTCACTGCATTCAAGTTCTTCTTTTCGTAACTGATATAGTCGAAATCACATTTATTGATGCAAATGCTGCAGATGCTCATGAGAATTGAAAGATGACAGAGTGATGATTCTCGTACTTCAAGAGTGATAATCTCACAGCTTTGAAGATCTTCACTTTTCATGATCGAATGATCTGCTCAAAGATTCTGAGCTGAGTACGTGCACATTGTGCTGCTCTTTAACATGACAGATCTAGTCTTCAAGTCACTCTTCGATGATCTTTCACTCAGATTGATGTTGAGCAAGAAAGCTGCAATGAGAATTAATCTCAACGTCGTAACTCAAACATCTACAAGCAGTAAATTGAACGTTTCAAGCGCAACATTCAGCTCTTCTCTCTTGATCATTTCTTTTAATCAGTAAGTGTTCAAGATCGATGTCAACGACATGATCAGTCGAAGAATGAAAGCTTACTTCTTTTAATACGAAACAAAGTCAGAATTGCGAGCTGTCTGCGCATCAGATCTTATCACTTGCACGAAGACGTCTCCTTTACGCTCAGACAATTGCAAAGAGATATCAAGTGAGTGTCGACTTTTATGAGACAGTCGAAGAATTTTGACTTCTTAAGTCAAACAGTAAGTCTAGCAAGTTGTCAACACGTTTGTGAAAACTAACGTCGATCATAGTTGATAAACTTGCAAGTCTAGCGAGACATTACTTCATCAAGAGTTGAAAAAATTGACAGTGTCTGAATTGAAAGAACTCTAAGACAACTCAATACAATCGTCTTGAAGACGCGATTGCAGCGCATTCTCAGTGATGTCTTTAAATTCTAGCGACGAAATGAAATCTTGAATATGAACAACTGAAATAAATAAATGATGAGTCGAAGAAGATACGCTCTGTAGCACAGAAGCGAAAAGTGAATGATGAGACAAAGACAAGAAGAGTTAAACTCAGAAGAGAAAGTGAATTCAAGACGAAAATATCAATCATCTCTAGTAAGAGCGAAGAGATGATAATTAAGAGTAAAACAACAAAGACGAAATCAGAAGTGAGAGTTCATCGTTAAACAACGCTGAAGAAGATTCTGCAACAGTATCACTCGTCGAGACAATCTAGAATGGTCATGAAGTCAACGAAGCTTGAATATGAAACTTCGTCATCGACGCGAGCGACGAGACTTCATGTTCACGCAGCAATGAGAATGAATTCTTCAGTATCGAGTGAAGAGCGTAGAATATCTCGTATCTTTAAGATGATGAATGTGAAGTCTAAAGACTCAAAGAGTTAGACTTGATCGAGTTGATCATACATAAGACTTGCAGCACGATATTTGAGCAATGAACTTGACATATCAGATCTGATCAGATTCGTTGACAAAATGCTTGTTTTCTCAGACGTCTTGTTAGTGACTGACATGTTTCTCTTTTCGCAGATTCAACGACATTATCACAAGATAAACGTCACGTCGCAAGATTGAGACAGTCTGAAATACGATGCTCTTATTTCATCTTGTCTATGCAATGAGAATAAGATTCATCTGATCGATTGCAAGACTCTGTATTGTCTTGATCTGATCATCATGTGAAGAAAACTTGAGCAGATTTGTCAACGTCAAAGACAAGAAGTCGAAATCAGAATTATGCAATGTGATAATAATATTTACTGTTGACATTCTCTTCATCTGCTTCAGTTCTTCTTCACTCTTAGACATCTTTCTCGCTATAGCACTCTGTTCTAATTCTGACACGTCGCTTCAATTTGATACAATACATCATGATTGTGCTTGAAACTCAAGCAGTGAGATGAGTGTCTCTAGTGTCTCGTCATCTATAATTCAAGCTCTTCTGAGCAACGTCTCTCAGAAGAAATCTTTTGAGACAGCTTGAGACAATGCTCGTGATGTCTTGTCACCTGATATTTGAGCTATTCAAGATAATGTCTCTCAGAAAAACTTTTCTGTGACAGTGCAAGATGATATTTCATGCAGCTTAAATGAGTCGATATCGAATCATAGAAGACAAACAACGTCAGATCTTCTGAAATAATGAGCTTGAAAATTCTCTTCTGAAGATATGATTGACAGCGATTTTGAAAGTCTCTCTTAGACGTTTATTACAAGAAGTGATTATAATCAACTTTCTTCTCGTTCTTTATTGCATTATTTTAATTTAATATGCAGCAAACTCAAGCTCTAAAATAGTTAATAAATCTCGAAATACGCTTTTGTCTTCGCTTGCTTTTCTGTTCTTCGTTGACGATCAATCAATTTTGCAAATCAATCTCTTCATCTTCTTTCGCGCTGCAGCTGAGTCTTTGATCACGAATAGACTGCGTGCTTGCTTGACGCAGAGATATGATCGTACATGCACTCATGATGTGCTTACGAACAAATGCATGATCATCAGTCTTTGTTCATTCGAGTCAATCTATCTCGTTTACGTTCATGCTGTGCTCGATCTTTTGTCTCAAACTTCTTCAACAATCTCTGTGCGCTTCTCAATTCACTGCTGAGCAATTATGTATCTTCTCAGCGTACTCTATATTTCCTTTCTGACTCGATCGCTTTCTTTTCAAGAATCTTCATAATTTTTCACTTCTGCTTCTTTATCTCTGCTGAGTCATTAGAATTCTGATGTTGCTCAGTTTCAAATGATCTGATGACGATAGCGCTGACGAAATCATTGATGACTGATCTTCTCTCATTGCAAGAATTTGCGTGAATAGATCATCTTTCACGATTCGCGAATAAAGTGATGCTAGAGAAGCATAGACGATTAAGAGACTCGATGATTGTATTAGAATTTGAGAAATGATGTGTCTTTAGCTCTTTTGTTGAACAAGATGTGTTGAGTTGAGTGTCTGCAGTATCAATCTCAGACATAATGCTTTCTATCTCAGCAGAAGTGCTCTTGTTGTCAGTCTTGATGTTCTCGTTCTGCATCACGAACGAGTTATCTGTGAAATGTCAGACATTGTTTCACTTTTGAATTAAAGATTCACGTTCATCTATTCTGACTATCATCAATCTCACTTGATCGATTTGAGCTTGCAGTATTCTCATGATCTTGAAGCGCTTGATTGTAGTAAAGTTTGAGTTCAGAAGAAATTTTGAATACAGCTTGTAGAATCATCTTTTTCGCTCTCTTATGCTTCTTCAATGAAGAAAGATCATGATCATCGATGTTGATTCTGTTCTCATTGATATGATTGTGAGAACTTTCGATAGACTCGATGAATGAAAAGCAGAAGTCTTTCTCGTTATTGATGTTGCTGTCATCGTCGTCTTGATTATTCTCAGCTCTTATCGAGTTTTCTGCAGTAATTAGATAAATTTCTTATGATGCTGAGTTTCAACAATATCTTCATTCTTGACTCTGATATCTTCAGTCATCTGAGTTTGAAACAAAGATTCAATTTTTCAATTTGTCGTGAATGACTTGTTTCATCAGTCGCGCTCTAAGATCATCGTGCATTTTTCGTCAGTATTATTCAAAGTTGATGACTTTAGACTGAAGCATGAGCTGCTTGCTGATGATGATTGATAAAAGTTGATGCAAGACATGTCAACGACAGTCATTGCAGAAGATAATTGCGAGAGAATCTTGTAAACAAGAAGACAGTGAAAACGACTGTCTGTTCTACAGAAGAGCGCAAGATGAACTATATGTCATGACTCATCAGTCGCTCTCGACACAGAGATATACTCAATCTCATTGCGAGTCACATCATCTCTGCGCTGTCTCTCTAAAGCTTCGTAAGCTTTCTTTTGACTACATGCAATTCTCAAGAATTGCTCAGTTCTCACTGATTTCTTTTTCCCCTTCTCTGTTCTCTTGTCGTTCAATTCACGCGCTGTATTTCTCGAAATGACGTGCATTCAAAGATCTCTACTGTAGCAATCAGCTGAATCATCGTCAATCTTCATGAATCAAACTTCACAGAACGTCTCGTAGAATGTCTTGCAAGACACTTGATAGAGCACAGGTCGCGCGAATTCTCTTCTCTAAAGCTAATCGTCGATAATTCATCAATAGTTCATGACTCAGCATTGACACGACTGAGACAATCTCTTCATGAGCTGAAAGATTTTCGATGCAGATGACAAGAATGAAGAATGTTCAACAAAATGACACAGAACGACATAGAAAAATGTCATCTCTTCAACAGTCAAGTTTCGATTCAGACAGTGCTGCGCAGAGCACATGCATATTCTCTCAATCAAGTCGTTGTCACGTCAGCATCAACTGATGTCTGAAATTCAGTCAAGCTGAACTAAACGAGACTGCTCAATTGTCGCAAGTCAGACTTTGACAGAAGATGTCATCAGATCGCTGACAACAGCATCACGTCATTCATTCATTGATAACACAGTAGAAAACATGCTCAAAATGATGTGAGACATTTGTTCAATTGATCTCGATGCACAGACAATAGCTCTGAGCAAACTTCATCTTACTTGCGCTCTTGTCATGACGATGACAATCACTCAACATCTCATGATTAATAGTTGTCACGCTAATGAAGTGAGAAACAGAAGATCAGCTATGAGCAGAAAACAGAAAAACGCTGAAAGAGAAAGACAGAAAGATTGAGAATCACTCTAGAAGACGCAGATGAGAAACGCGAAGAACAATGATTCAAGAAGTCAAGAAAAAAAGTGCGTGTCTTCAAACGAGAAAGATCATGAGCAGAAACGCAAGAAACAAGTCTCAGATCAGATGAGCAATGTGAAAACTGAATCAATAGAATCGATCATCGCAAAGATGAGACTTCTTTCAGATGTGAGTTGATATTTGAGCAAAGAGTCATGAGATGAAAACGAGAAGTTGACAAAAAGCTCAGGCGAAAGAGACAAAGAAGATGAAGAGAAATGTTGAAAGTTGAGAGAAAACGAGCGATTATTTATGAACTGAGAAAGCGACGATGAGCTGTGTCGACACGCTTTTCTCAATTTGAGAAAGCATCAAACTCGAATGTGCAAACATCAGCAGATAAATTACAATTATAATTACAATTACAATTTTCATTTATTGTCTTGATATTTCTTTGAAGAATTTTATTTATTAATAGTTGAATAATACTTGATTAATTAATATTTAACTAATCATCTTTCTGTATATTTCTTTGTATTCAAATCATTTTCAACTTCATTTTCTTATTCTCAAGTTTTATTCTTTGAACTTCAACTTTCATTTATTGAATTTGAACTTTTTATTAATGAATGATCAAAGAATTTTGATTAAAAATCAGTTAATTATTCTGAAATGTTTATTGATGTAAAGAAACTTGAAAGTTAAATTTTAATCAGTTATCATTAAAGTATTAATAGTTTATTAATAGCATATTAATATCTTCTTGATGAATGTAAGAAGTTTCTTTGACTAGATTCTTTGCTTTGAAGTCTTTCATCTTGTAAACTTTTGAAAGATGAATATTGAGATAATATGTCAAAATCATTATTATTATTATCATCATCATCATCATCGTTTTCATTAGTTCTCTCTTGATCTCGCTTTCGTTTTTACTTATGTTCTCATTTTGTTTCTATATCAATCAATTATCATTCAATCATCAATAAACTATTAATTACATACTATCTTGTTTCTCTGAGTTGAAAAATCTTTCAGATGCTAATGTTTGTTTATACGAATGATAAATTCTCTTTTTTCGAAAAGCTTTATACTGTGTAATATTTCAATCATCAAGATTTTGTTCTCTGCAATTATTTAATTATCAATATTCTATTAATAATAATAATAATTCATACATTCTTATGATATCAATTAGATCGATTCATGAGAGAAATCTATGCTATGTGTGTCGAGTGAACAAAATTCTCTGAGATATAAAATCGCTCGCTGTTTATACGACTGCTACATGCAGTCAAGACGATAAAACTGAGACTTTGTATCAAATTTGTTCGCGATGATTGCATGTTAGAGAATGAGTATTCTTGTCATTCTAAACTGCTTCAGCAGCTTCATTTTCATCATCATTCTCGCTGTTGCCTTGAGACTCTTCGTGATTGAGACGATGATTCGATAGTTCGTGAAGTCAATGTCTCGTAGCATATTCAATTGAAGATGCGTTCAATTCAAACAATGTATCAGAATATGCTTGACTGTCTGATGACTTTATTCACAGTCACATCGAAAGCTATTTGCGTTCGATACGTTTCTTAAGTGCAGATAGACATTCAGCTTTATGCGCTTGATTCTGATGTAAGTTGCAAGAATGCTTTCAATCTTCTGAAGATCATCACGCATTCTTATTGACTTCTTGAATAGATGAAATCTTTGAGCGAAAGATGTATTATTGTCTGCGATGCGTTTCTTGTAGTTTTCTCATCGAAGATCTTATTGACTTTTATGAAACTGTGCAATTGCACATTCACTTGTTTGAGTTAATGTTAAGAGATCAAGTCATCTGTGTCTAGACTGTATCTTTGCTCTTTCGCGAATTGAAACATTCAGAAACGTCATTTTTTTGAAGATTGAAAAGCAAGAGATGAGTCTATTAGTTTCTATCAGATGAGCACATATGATCTCACATGCTCATCAAGTTATCTGTGTTCTGTCATTGATTCAACTGTGTAGTGTGACTTGATTCTGTAGCTTGTTCAGATGAACATGTAATGAGAATGTATATGTTTCAACTTTCAGCGTTTCGATGTTGTCACGGACTGAGGGCTGGATGGAACCAGGATGGAATTCTAATAACTAGATTTTAGATACAAGACGTTGCACGAAGAAGAAAGGAAAGAAAGAG
>JAABVA010000189.1_pt1 | contig 82465 bp, 68 predicted proteins | sample 5560331 | NCBI WGS metagenome assembly JAABVA01 (sample SAMN12812661, study PRJNA571458) | rock metagenome | isolation source: Antarctica rocks | place: Antarctica: Victoria Land, Mt New Zealand sud | collected 2016-01-07
ACAGACTTACGCAGATATTGAACAAAGTGCAAAAAACACTGAATTCAATAAAAGAAATCGAAATTTCTCACTTCAAGAAATCGTGAGATCAAGAAATCGAGCATTTAGCAAAAATTCAAACCGAATTTGCAAAAAGCGAAACTCGCGAAACGATCAATACGCACTACAGAGAATTAGAAAGAATTATCAAAAAGGCGAAAAACATAGTGATGTACACAGATGCATCGCAAATTCGGAAAAAAATAGCAGAAGTCAAAACAGAAATCGAAACAACAGTGATATTTATGCATGAACTCGTTAAATGCAGCAAAGCGACAAATGTTTCAGGCAAAATCATCATAACGAAAGCGAAACTGCAAGTTATTAGCGATGCAATCGCAATATGCAGCGAAAAAACACTCAAAAACAGCGAAATTTGAGTGTACATGAACAGTCAAATGACTTTGCAAAGACTAAACGCAAAGAGCAACGTCAATGCGAAGTTATTTGATGACATACGACAAAACTTGATCAATTTACGTCAGAATCAGTGTCAAATTTGCATACAGTGAATATCGAGTCGCAAGAGCATTATTGAGAATGAAAAAGCAGATCAATTGGTCAAAAGCGCTGCTCAAGAATTATCAGTTATCAACAACATGAAAGCAATCATCATAAGCTTTATCAAAAATCAAATTTGCAAAGAGACGAAATTACAATAATTAAATGTCTGAAAAAGCAGCATCAAGAAGGGAAATCAGTATTGAAAGCACATATTGAAAGTGAATCTAAGTCAGAAATCACTAAAAGAGCTTAGAAAAATCGATAGACTAACGTTTTCAATCTTTATTCAGTTGAAAATGAGACACAACTATTTCAAGAGCTATTTGCATCAATTATCAGAGAATAATTCAAACAAATGCTATGAAATATGCAATGCGAGTCAAACGTCAGAGCACTTACTACTAAATTGCAAGCACTATAAATCAGAGCAGATAAAGCTTAAGAAAAAGACTCAGCTCAAAAACACAAACATCATATTGACGCTGTTCATCATCAAAATCGAAAGAATTGCAACACTAAAGTATTTGAAAAATACTCGAATTACGACGAGAAAATGACTATTAGAAACGAAAGAGTAGAACGCGAAGAATGCGAAGAGACGAAGGAAAACGAAAGTATGATCGCGAGAATTTGAGCGAGAGCGCTTGTATGTGCAAACTATCGATGTGATTGATCAACGAGAAGATATAAAGCAGCGACTTTGATCAGATTACATGTAACTTAGCATACATACAGCGTCTAAACAGTGTCATAGTCATAGACTGCATGCACTTAATGAAGAAATAAAAAAAAATTCATCAGACATCTGTGTGACTGTCAGCTCGACAGATGATCTTCATTGTTCTGACTATTTTGAGTTTGAAGCTAGTTTCAAAGTCATCTTCTTTGATTAGATTCTTTCTTTTCTGAAAAAACTTTCATTCATTTAAACGAAGCTTCAAATGTAGAAGTCAGCAATTCTGTTCACTGTGACTTTCTTGCTTGCAATGAGCGCATTTCTTCGATTTCTTTCGAAAAAACTTCAACTTCTTATCATCAAACTAAGCTATCATGCTTTGAAAGCTGAAGTTTTTCTCTTGATTTGATCGCTTGTCATGATCGACTAGAGCGATAGTCATATCATTAATTAATAGTTTGAATTTATTGATCTTGATGCTCTGTATCAGATCAAAGATGTATGATTCTAAACTTTTGTTGAGATTTAGAAGAAAAAATTTGCTCAGCATTCATGATTCTACTGTTTTTTCGATGTCTGCATACTTGATAACGACTTACTTGAGCGAGTCAGCATAGTTCTGAATGAATTTGAAATTCAATTGCTTTGATTGAGTCAGTTCTTTGATTGTCAGAAATAAAGTGATCAAATTTGACTGTTCATATTAAGTCTTCAGAATAAATCACATTTTGATGATGTTATCTGCTTTGAATATATGTATTCTGAGTCTTTTTTTGCAGCTGAAGTCAATTATATCGCTGACTCTGTCATTTCTATCTTTTTAATGTTGAACATCAGTGATATACTTCTTTTTATCTGCTGTTGAAATGTCAAATGTCAGTGATGTTGATTTCTTCAGCTTTTTCAAGATAATCATTCAAAGATCTTTGACTTTCAAGATATTGATTATATTCTTCTTTCACGACTCATAGTTCTCGCTTCTCTTTAGCTTAAAGACATGATAAATCTTTGAATCTTTCATTGTTGTATGATGGTTGAAGTATGAAAGTAGTTCTAGAAATTTTGATTGAAAGAAAAAAATTTCGTCTTTTGATAACAGCGAGTTTAATGCTTCTGCTCTTTGTTATTTTTTTGATAGCGAAATAGCTAACCTGAACTCATAATCTCTTGAAATACAAGAACACAAAAGTAGAAAGACATATAGATATATTTGACTGAACTATGTAGTAGATAAAGCATATGAAATGAAAAAGAAAGAAAAGAAGTGAGCGAAGAGTAAATACTCATTCACTAGCGTCGAATCAATGTGAAGATTACTAATCACAGAAATAACAGTATTGTTTTCTGTTTTCAACATTTTCAACAGAGCATAAGCGAGCTCATTTATTCATCAAGTTAAGATCTGAGCTGCATGTGATCATTACTAATGTGCAGTCAATTTCTATCATATGAGATGCATTAATCAATCTTGTTGCTTGATTGAAAACAAATCTGCGAAAAGAACACATCTTGTTGTCAAAATGATTCTGAGACGAGAACTTGCATGATTGAGATAAAGTCAACAAGAAGACTCATTCAAAGCAAAAGAAATCTCATTGATCAATTAAACTTGACTTTTCAAAAAAGACAAGCTCACATGCTTTGTCACGTTATAGCAAGAATTTGTTCAACATAACGTATTACATGTGTAATTGAAAGAATCATTACTTTACTGATTGTAAAGATGAAAAGATCAAGAATAAATCAAAAGAATCTGATGTAAATTGAATGTTCATCAATTCAATGTTGCATATAAGTCATTTCAAGATTTTGAAAAAAGACAAGCTTTCAACAAATGCTTCAAATCATCAAGAGAAAAACAAGAAGTTCTCTTTGTAAAGATTCTTATATATAAAGAGCATGTAATTCAAAGAGATCAGAAGATAAAAATGAAGATTTACATGAATATTGACATCAAGATGAATGTGATTAATCAACGTTTCATTATTAAACAAAGTATGCTTTTGTTGAACATCAATCTCTCAAGATCTATCTGAATGAATGATCAGAGTGTCTATTGCTATGATGTTTATGAGATGTGTTATTGACTTATAGACAGCTGAAACATAGAAAAGAAAGATATAAGTATCTTCTATGCTATTGACAAGAAAGAATCTTTCTTGATCTTGAGCATGTTGAATATGCAATTCAAGCGTATTCAAATAAACATAATCATGAAAACATAATGTTTCAATGTGAATGAGTACGCATTTGAGTTGTTCTTCACACAAGCATTTGCGAAAGCTTTATAAAATGAGTTTACTATGTATGCTTTTGTCATGATCAACATCATCAAAGAGTCAATCATTAAATATCAAGTGAAAGCAATGAATAATGCAATAAATTATATCACAAACGCGTTTGAAACGCAAACTTTACTCATTGAATTGAAAGAATATAAAGATGTATTCTTGATAAAAATTAGACTGATCGCGTCAAGTTGAGTACTTGAGTTCAAGTTGAGTACTCGACTTGAAAAGTGTTGAGTCGAGTTGAAATTTTTTGGAAAAAGTGTCGAATTGAGTTGAGAAGCTTGACTCGACAACTCGACTCGAAAACTCGACTTGACTCGACAAGATATTAGATAGATGTAAATAGCTTGGTTGAACTGTCTACATGATTCTTCTTCATGACTTTCTATCATGTTTTTCTGTCATGACTCTCTATCAAAGTCAAACAATCTTCATGTTTTCTCGTCATGATCTTCTATCAAACGATCTTCATGTTTCTCTTCATGTTTCTCGTCATGTTTCTCTTCATGTTTCTCTTCATGTTTCTCTCTATGTTTTTCTTCATGTTTCTCTTCATGTTTCTCTTTATGACTTTCTATCAAATGATCTTCATGTTTTCTCTTCATAACTTTCTATCAAAAAGATAATGCAAAAGTTGAAAAAATTTCTATATTTAACTCTCTTGATGTCAAGCTTGAGTTCTTGACGAGTTGAGTCGAGTTGATTCAATTCTCAGTCGAGTCGAGTTGCATCAAGTTGAAAATATGCGTAATTTGACTTGAGTCGAGTTGAAAATGTGAGCAACTCGACTTCGAATCAAGTTGAATTCAAAATGTTAACTCAAAACTCAACTCAATAATCAGTCTAGATAAAAAGTATCAACAAATTGTTCTTGCATAAAAATCACGATCATGCAATCAAAATTACTACAAAGTCATCATATGAATTGTTGTATAATTTGTCAAACACAGAGTTAATGGTTCTGAGACAGTATTTAAATGATGTCTTAGTAAAGAGATAAATTAAGCACTTCGTCAGTTCAATTGATGCGTCTATTCTATTCATTTTTAAAAAGAATGATAGTTTTCATCTATGTATGAACTATCAAGATCTGAATAAGATCACTGTTAAAAATTATCATTCACTGTCTCTAATTAATAAAACTTTAAACAGACTCAATAATATTAAGCAGTTCACTAAGTTAAATTTGAAGAATGTTTATCATCATCTCAAAATTCAACATGAAGATGAGTGAAAGATGACATTTTGTATTCATTATGATCACTTTGAATATATGATCATGTCATTTAATTTGATCAACACATTTGTTATCTTTCAGACTTATATTAATAAGATCTTAACAAAGCTTTTAAACAACTTTTATATTATTTATCTGAATGACATTCTAATCTTCTTCATAAAGAAGACTGATCACGTAAATCACATGAAGCAAATTCTGAAGAAATTAAGAAAGTTCAAGCTATATGCTAGCTTGAAGAAGTGTGCATTCTTCATCACTAAAGTGAACTTTCTAGAATTTGTCATATTCACAGAGAGTGTTTTGATGAATCTAAGTAGAATAAACATCATCAAAACATGACTCAGATTGAAGATGTATCAAGAAATACAAGTTTTTCTGAGATTCATTAATTTCTATCAACATTTTATACATCACTACTCTCAGATAGCAGAATCTTTAACAGAACTGTTGAAAGATAGTGTAAAAGATGTAAAAATGAACTCATTCAGATGATTAAACAAAGCAAAACAAGCTTTTAATCAGCTTCGCGACGTTTTTATGAAAGCATTTATACTAAGACACTTTGATTCAGAGCGACATATATGCATCAAGATCAACATGTTCAATTATACAGTCGCAAGTATTTTGTCTCAGTCAGATGATGAAGATAAGTAACATTCAATTGCATTCTGATTCAGAATGATGATAAACATTGAAAGAAATTATGAGATATATGATCAGAAACTTCTAGTTATAGTAGCGATGTTTAAACATTGATGACACTATGTAAAAGACAGTTATCATACTATCAAATTTCTGACTGATCATAATAATCTGAAGAGTTTTATGAATGTTTAAAAGTTAAACGAAAGATAAGTCAGATGAGTCATGAGATTGTTGATCTGCAACTTTGAAATAATGCATAGATCAGAAAAGACAAACTTGATTAATGCATCATCAAGACAATTTAACTATAAGAATGAAAACATCTTTGTAAATTGTTTGCTGCTCACTCTGCAGCGAAAGTTGACTAGAATAGAAAGCTTAAATAACTTTATATTCATAGTGATCAGAGAATTATACTGTATACAAATGATTAATGATGTTGAGAAAATGTTTATTCACAGTATAAGTATGAACAGATATTCAGCAGAACATATTGAAAGCAGACTGCAAGACGAAACTCATTGATGTACATGAATAATTAATGATGTTGAGAAGATGTTCATTCACAGTGTCAGTGAATGAAAATATTCAGCGAAACATGTCAAAAGCAGATTGCAAGATGAAATTTACTGTACACAAGTGATTAATGAAGTCGAGAAGATGTTTGTTCACAATGTCAGTGAAAACATAAGTACATGTTCAGCAATGCATGTTAAAAGTATGCTGCTGAGAATTATGATTTTAGCAGTGCAAGAAACACATTTAAACAAAGTACATTTCTTGAAAGATAGAATTTCTTAACTTGAATTAACAACTTCAAGAAGCACAGACGTTGAAACGTTGATTTATAAAGATCGCAACGTAGTTGAGAAACAGCTTAATTTTGTTGCTGAAACTGTTGATTGCAAACAACTCATTTCACATGCAATTGTCAGAGTATTAACAATTCAAAAAATGATATACAACTTTAATAGTAAATTTGTAGTTGAGCTCATCAAGATCTTACAGCAAGAAAATGAATTTGCTGTAAAGTTAAAAGCAGACGAGATGATGAGTATATGAAAGAATGATGTTGAAGCTTGAACATTGAATAGTCAAGAAATGATAAAGTATAATGAATCATTGTATGTTTCAGAAAATCTTTCTGTCAGAGAAAAGTTATTGAAATGTCATTATGATGATTCATTAGCAAGACATTTTGATGCTGACAAGATCAACGAGCTATTAGATTGCAAATATTACTGAAAAAGTATGATCAAGAATGTCAAAGAGTATATAAATACTTGTGACATTTGTCAGAGAGTAAAAATGAAATGTCATCTATCATATGATAAGTTGAAATCATTGTTTCAATTTACAAATCTCTGAAAAGAAATTACTATGAATTTCATAACAGATCTGTCATCTAGTAAATTAAAAAAAGTCATATATGACTTGATTCTTGTGATAGTTAATCACTACATGAAGATGATGCATTATTTGTTTACAAAGAAAACTTTGACTATCATAAAGTTAGCAGAGTTGTTCTTTGAGAAAATTGCTTTAAGATATGAGATTTCAAGTGATATAATCATTGATAAAGATAGTTTATTTATTAATGCATTCTGATCAGAGATCTGTTTTTACATGAAGATGAAATGATGATTAAGCATCATCTTTCATTTGCAAACAGATGATCAGATAGAATGACAAAATCAAACGCTGAAACATTATCTATGAGTATATTGTTCAGAAAAGCAAGATGACTGAACTACGCTTTTACTCATAGTTGAGTTCATGTATCATCAGATGAAGCACTCTTCGTTAAGCTGTAGTTTCTTTAAAATCATGTATGATTACAAGTCAATCTTTAACATACATATTAAGAATGATGTTATGAAAGAAGAAGTATCAGCAGCCAAAAAATGCATTGAAATGCTGCAAAATGTGCAAAACACGTTGATGCAATGATGATAAAATGCAATTGATGCTCAGACAAAGTACTATAATCAAAAACATAAGTTTAAGTTCTTTAATGTTGATGATTTAATCATGCTATCAGCAAAAAATCTGAAGCAGAAGAAATTGAGCAAGAAGTTATCAAATAAGATGTTAAAGTTCTTTTATATACAAGAATTTATAAACAAGCAAATGTATCATTTGAGTCTTTCAATCATTTATAAAATTCATTTTATCTTTCATGTATTCATCTTAAAGTCATATAATTGTAGACTAAATGATGACTTTATATTTAAGTATTTTGCTTTCAAGCTTATTAGTGATGAGTAAGAATAAAAAGTAGAAAAGATTTTACAAAAGTGAAAAAGAAAGAGAATCTTATATTATAAAATACAATGAAAGAAATATTTTATGAAATATAATCAATGAATATCAAGCAAAGATATGAAAGAAGTCTTGAAACTTAAAGAAGTTTTTAAAACAAGATTGAAATGTAAGTGAAAAGTATAGTCACTCATTTTCAAGCATATATTCATGATTAGAAAGAAAGAAAACCATTGTATTATGATGATTCTTGCTCTTTAATGAAATGATCACATAAAAATATTAACATCAAAACAAAAGAAAAAACATAGACAGAAGAAAAAGTGCAAAGACGCAAAATGCGCTCGACATGAAAGCATAATCTCAGCATAATCACATCAACTTCATCAGTTATCTTTTGCAAAAAATGTAATCACAATCTTCTTTTTCTCACTCATCTTGAGATTTACATTGAGATGTGAAGCGAGTGAATCAAGAGTAAGCAGATTCATTTATAAATATATTATGTCAGTTATAAAACTGTGATCAAATGATATTGAAATGTAATAAAATACACAGAATAGTGAAATGCATCAAGCGCATTGCAAGCAATGTCATTAACTGTCATTGCTTCTTTCAGTTGCAGCTTCTGTACATCAAACAACTCAGATTTGTATATGTTATTTAGATGATTTTTCATACACGTTATGATCATGAACTTCTTTCTCAGTTTCATCTGATTGATCATAAAGATTGCAATAAAGATCACATCATCATCTTCTGATGCAGTCTTGAATATTGTTTTAAGTCAAAAAGACTCATTTAATGTTTGAATGCATACGTTCAAAATTTAAGAATTCAAACATAAGTATTTAGTGAATGCATTGAGTAAGTTTATTTATTGCAATGCATGAAACATTTTTCTTTGCACATCAGATGCAGCGTCGATACATCACTTTTTCATGAAACTAAATTGATCATCAAGTTGAGTTTTAAGTTGACATTTTGAACTTGAATCAAGATCAAGTCGAGTTACTCACATTTTCAACTCAACTTGAGTCAAGTTGCTCATATTTTCAATTCAACGCAACTCGACTCAACTGAGAATTGAATCAATTCAACTCGACTCGTCAAGAACTTAAGCTTGACGTCAAAAAGCTAAAATTTTCCGATTTTTGACTTTTGCATTATCTTTTTGCATTATCTTTTAATAGAAAGTTATAAAGAGAAACATGAAGATCGTTTGATAGAGAGTCATAAAGAGAAACATGAAGATCATTTGATAGAAAGTCATGATGAGAAACATAAAGAGAAACATGAAGAGAAACATGAAGAGAAACATGAAGAGAAACATGAAGAAAAAACATGAAGATCGTTTGACTTTGATAGAAAGTCATGACGAAAAAACATGGTAGAAAGTCATGAAGAGAATCATGAAGACTGTTCAATCAAGCTATTTACATCTATTTAATATCTTGTCGAGTCGAGTTGAATTTTCGAATCGAGTTATCAAATCAAGCTTCTCAACTCGACTCGACACTTTTTCAAAAAATTTCAACTCGACTCGACACTTTTCAAGTTGAGTACTCAACTTAAACTCAAGTACTTGACTTGACGCGATCAATCTACATGAAACTCAACATTGCAGCTTTGCGCTGTCTTTTCATCATGAAATCTACATGCACATTTAATGCACATTACTCTGTTCAATATCTCAGAAGCATCAGCACTTCTTTCGCTAATTTTCACGACTGAGAGCTGAAAAGAATCAATAATAACATCTAAATGCTGAGTATTCATTTTATCATTCTTCTATTACTAGAAGTTCAAGACGAATTGAGTAAGAGTTCTGATGCTGAGAAAGTGTTAAAACTCATTTCGTCACTCATTTCTTCATCAAAAATGTTCAAATCATCTTCAAAATCAACAAATGTAATAAGTTTTAAAACAGAAAATGATGTCACATGATTGTGAAAACATCAAGAAGTAAACTTCTTTATGATGATTTATGATTGTTAAATTGCAGTTTTGATCAAAGAAATTTAGAATAAGCATTGCATATTTTGCTTATGTCATCAGCTTTGCTATCAGCTTTGTTATCAGCTTTGTTATCAACTTTGTCATCAGTTTTATTAATCTTTCACGTCTTTGAAGTCATCATAAATCGAGCGCGCATCATTTCAATACTTGAAACAAAGTTTTTTCAAGTAAATACTAATATAATTATCTGTACAAGTAATTTTCTATCAAAGTTGTAAAAAAGAACTTTGATACAGAATGAAGATGAGATGAAAAGAAGATGAAGATTAAGAGGAACTAAAAGAATGATAAACAAAACAACAATTATTATTCACTCTTGTTTATGCTTTATCGCTTTAACAACATAATTTAATTGAAAGATAAACAATGTTTATGCATTATTCACAGAATTGATGCTGTCATTTACGTCAACTACACATCATATATACTATTTATAATGTCATTTATATGCATTATAATTGAAGATGAATCATCGTTCAATCGAAAGTTTCTTTTTTTCTTATTTTCTCACGAAGATTTGAAGATTTTTATTGAGAGCTTCTAAAGCGAAATCATGAGTACATGTCATCATTTATCAAGATAAATCAAGACATTGATTATTAAGATCAAGAATGAACTCACTTAAAAAAGAAAACAATTATCATAATGAATTGACTGACACATAGAAATTAGATCAGAAGCTAAAATCAGAGACTGAGTTGAAAATCAGATCTGAATTAGCTCTGAGACTTTGTGACTTTGTCAAGACATTGTTTAAATCACGTCATATCTTGAACTTAATATATCATGAGTTATGTCATGTTCAATTTAACAATGCTTGACAAACTCTTTATAGTTGATTGATTTTCTTGAGTTATCAAGAGCTTCTTAATAATTAGCTTTATCATAATATATACTCATTCTATGTCTGCTTAGAATATCACATTATCATATCACTCTTATAAATCTCATCTATTCTTTTAGTAAACTTGATCATCACATAGAAAGACAAAATCAGATGCTTAAGCATTATCTGTAAGTGTATTTCAATTATAAGATAAATAACTGATCAGATCTTTTGTTAATGACAGCGTTTGCATATAACAATAGCATACACGTTAATATTAAAAAACTTCACATAAGCTTTTAAAAAGATACACTGCAAGTTTTGAAAAGACATTTGAGAATAAATTTTTAAAGAGAGAAACATTCATAACTATGAAGTGAGCAGAATGACTATGAAGTATCAGAAAACATTTAATGAAACTATGAAAGCAAGTATTTAAGCAGCAAGCAAAGCATTATAATGCTCATTATAAGTTCATAACATTGCAAGCTTTTAAATGAAAGACAAAGTGCTTCTGCAAAGTATAAACATTTATATGCTTCGTTCAAAGAAGAATATTAATCATAGACAATTAAAATCATTCAAAATATTGAAAAAGATCAATATGCAAGCATATAAGCTTGAACTATCTGAAAAATATAATGCAATTCACTTAATCTTTCATGTTTCTTTATTGAAACTTTGACACTCATGTGATGAGAATTCAAAGTTGCAGATCATTCTCATAAAAGAGAAAGAGAAATGAAAGATAAAGAAGATAATCAATCAGTAAATCAAGAAAGAAAAGATTGAATATTTAGTTCAATGAGCTGATTCATCTTTCTATGAAAACTTCTGAGAATTAATGAAAAATCTTAGCAATGCAAAGAAGATCATTGAGAATTATGAGATAGAAAGACAAGTACATCAGTCAACTGCAAAGAAGTCAAAGAAGAAAAAGAGAGACAAATCATGTAAAAATCACGTTTGAGAATGTATTAAAAGCATAAAGACGCAAGTTTAAAAGTTTAATTTTGATTTGATTTGAATTCATACACTCTTGTGACATCGATTTAAGTTCGACTCATGAGAAAAACTATGCTATGTGTATCGAATAAACAAAACTTTCTGAGAAAGAAAATCGCTCATCGACTACATGATGACTTCACGTCATTGAAACAATAAGATTGACACTATATTATCAGTAATGAATCTATAGCTTCTATTCAGCGCGTGATGCTTAAGTAAACTCTTGATGAGAATGTCTGTGCTATTTAATTATGATGCATCGTCTTTGCTCTGCTCTTTATTGATGATATTCTATACAATGATGTTTCGATTCGATTTTCGATTCAAAGATGAAAGATGTTTCTTTGCACTCATAATGCTCATGATTGTAACGCAGAAACTATGTTCTCTTGCTCAATGATTGTCATTCATTGAGCAGAGAAATGTGTGATGAAAGAGAGATGCACATTATGAGAAGATAGAGTGTGATTGTATTGAATAATTCTTTTCTTCTCTTGATTTGACTTATGTCACGTAGATGTTGAATAGATTGTTAGTATAGATGTGCAATCGCAATCGTTCAATACTTAGCTGATTGATAGTAAAGAATGCATTCTGATCGTTCTCATGAACTCTTGATTCTTCACGTAGATAGATGTATGATCTGACATCAAGTAAAGAAGATGAGTTCAAGTCTCTTCAGTATATCAGCGTGATCAATGAGTCATTACTTCTTTGAACACTGTAATCACGACTCTCAATACTTGAAATGACTATTCTATCTGATATCTTTTCATCAATTACTTGATGATACTGTCAATGTGATGAAGATGTTTTAATATCAACGCAGTCAATGAGTCGCAAATTCTTCAATCACTTGTAGTCACAACTTGCAGACTCTTTATTTAAGTTGTCTTTTTCATTAGTAATATCTTTTCATTTCTTACTGACATTGACATGTCATTAATCTTCTTTGTAGATCAATTGTGACTGTTAGAGAGAATGTTGTTGCATGAGTGAAAACTTTGCACGATGACTTTTCTGATCACGCAATGTTTTAACATCATTCGAACTGCATTGAATTGAAATCTCTTGACTTTTCTGACTTCTATTTGAACACAGAATAGAATCAAAAGATTCATAATCAGCATCATATATAAATAAACCTCATTATCAGTTTTAAAGTGAATTAACTATCTTTTTTTTAAATTTTATTTTAAATATTTTCAACAATAAAAATTTAAAATCATTATTGTAAACTGATTATTAAACTGTGATGATCAGATCTAATAGAGAAATAGACGAAATCTATAAAAGTGATATGACAATGTGATATTCTAGACAGACACAGAATGAGTATATATTATGATAGAGCTAATTATTAAGAAGTTCTTGATAACTCAAGAAAATCGATCGACTATAAAGAGTTTATTAAGCATTGTCAAGTTGAACACAACATAATTTATGATATATTAAGTCAAAAATATGACGTGATCTAAATAATATCTTGACAAAGTCACAAAGTTTCAGAGTTAACTCAGATCTGATCTTCAACTCAGTCTCTGATTCTAGTCTCTGATCTAATTTTTATATGTCAATTCATCATGACAATTGTTTTCTTTTTTAAGTGAGTTCATTCTTGATCTCAATAATTAATATCTTGATTTATCTTGATAAATGATGACGTGTATTCATGATTTTGCTCTAGAAGCTCTCGATAAAAATCTTCAAATCTTTGTAAGAAAACAAGAAAAAGAAAAACTTTCAATCAAACGACGATTCATCTTCGATTATAATACGTGTAAATGACATTATATGTGATATGTAGTTGACGTAAATGACAGCATCAATCATGTGTGAATGATGCATAAACATTGTTTATCTTTCAATTAAATTGTGTTGTTGAGATGATAGAATATAAACAAGAGTGAATAATGATCATTGTTTTATTTATCATTCTTTCAGTTTTTCTTAATTTTCATCTTCTTTTCATCTCATCTTCGTTCTGTATCAGAGTTTTTTTTCACAACTTGATAAAGAATTGTTTATACAGATAATTACATTAGTATTTACTTGAAAAAACTTTGTTTCAAGTATTGAAATGATGCACGCTCAATTTACAATGATTTCAAAGTTGTGAAAGATCAACAAAGCTGATGACAAAGTTGATGACAAAGCTGATGACAAAGCTGATGATGTAAGCAAGATATGTGATGCTTATTCTGAATTTCTTTGATCGAGACTGCAATCTAACAATCATAGATTGTTGCAAAGAAGTTTACTTTTCAATGTTCTTGCAATCATGTAATATCATCTTCTGTTTCAAAATTTACTACATCTGTTGATTCTGATGATGATCTGAATGTCTTTGATGAAGAAATGAGCAACAAAATGAGTTCTAATGCTCTCTCAGCATCAGAGCTTTTGCTTGACTCATCTTGAACTTCTAGTAATAGAAGAATGATAAATCACATACTCAACGTTTAAAGATCATTACTGATTCTTTTCAGCTTTCAGTCGTGAGAATTAGCGAAAGAAGTGCTGATGCTTCTGAGTGTTACGAATGCATCAGAATTGATTAGAGCTAGTCAAAATCTAGTCGAGATTTGATTTAGATCTGACTCAGGTTTGACTCAGATATGACTCAGCATCTTTTCTCTTCTCTAGCATCTTCTAATCAGCTTTTATTGTCTTCTAGACAAACACACTTCTTTGTGTTACGAGTAGTTAACAGATGTCTATGACAAACACATTTCTTTATGTTACAAACATCTTTTGAATCAACATCTTTCTTGTGTTTCAACACGTTCTCTTTGAGACTAGCGTCAATCTGAATAACTACTATATAAAGTGTGTTTTTCTTGCTTTTTGTATCTTCTTTCTTTTGTATTCTTAAAGTCTTAGTTATAACTATCTCTATAAATTAAACATTCTAGTCACGCATGCACTCTGATTAGTTTCTAGACATGATCTCAACACCGAGATATTAAACAGAATAATGTGCATAAAATGTGCATGTAAATTTCATGATGAAAAGACAACGCAAAGCTGTGATATTGAGTTTCATGAAAAAGTGATGTATTGACGCTGTGTCTGATGTGCAAAGAAAGATGTTGACTGCATTGTGATGAGTAAACTTATTTAATGCATTCACTAAACACTTATGTTTGAATTTTTAGATTTCAAATGTATGTATTTGAACATTAAATGAGTCTTTTTGACTTGAAATAGTATTCAAGACTGCATCAGAAAATGATGATGTAATCACTATTGCAATTTTTACGATCAATCAGATAAAACTGAGAAAGAAGTTCATGATCACAACGTGTGTGAAAGATCATTTAAACAACATATGTAAATTTGAGTCATTTAATGTACAGAAGCTGCAACTGAAAGAAGTAATGACAGCTAATGACATTGCTTACGATGCGCTTAATGCATTTCATTATTCTGTATATTCTATTGCATTTCAATATTGTTTGATCACAGTTTTATAACTGACATGATATATTTATAAATGAATCTGCTCACTCTTGATTCACTCATCTCACATCTCAATGTAAATCTTGAAATGAGTGAGAAGAAGAAAACTATGATTGCATCTTTTGCAAAAGATAATTGATGAAGTTGATGTGATTATGCTGAGATTGCACTTTCATGTCGAGCGCATTTTGCATCTTTGCACTTTTTCTTCTGTCTATGTTTTTTCTTTTGCTTGAGTGTTAATATTTCTACATGATCATCTTATTAAAAAGCGAAAATTATCATAATACAATAATTTTCTTTCTTTCTAATCATGAGTTTATGCTTGAAAGTGAGTGACTATACTTTTCGCTCATGTTTCAGTCTCATTTTGAAAGCTTCTTTAAGCTTCAAGACTTCTTTCATATTTTCGCTCAATATTCATTGATTATATTTCATGAAATATTCTTTTCATTATATTTTATAATATAAGATTCTCTTTCTTTTTCACTTTTGTAAAATCTTTTCTACTTTTCATTCTTGCTCATCATCAATAGACTTAAGAGCGAGATACTTGAATATAAAGTCATCATTTAGTTCATGATTATACAACTTTAAGAGAAATACATGAAAGACAAAATAAATTTTATAAATGATTAAAAGATCAAGATAATACATTTGCTTATTTATAGATTCTTGTATACAAAAGAACTTTAACATTTTACTTGATAACTTCTTGCTCAACTTCTTCTGCTTCGGATTTTTTGCTGATAGCATGATCAAATCATTAACATTAAAGAACTTAAACTTATGTTTTCAATTATAGTACTTTGTCTGAACATTAATCGCGTTTTATCATTATTGCATCAACATGTTTTGCACGTCTTGCAGCATTTCAACATGTTCTTTTGCTGCTGATACTTTTTCTTTCATAGCATCATTCTTAATGCATATGTCAAAGATTGACTTGTAATCATACATGACTTTAAAGAGACTACAGCTCAATGAAGAGTGCTTTGTCTGATGATACATGAACTCGACTACGAGTAAAAGTGTAGCTCAGTCGTCTTGCTTTTTTGAACAATATACTCGTAAATAATGTTTCAGCGTTTGATTCTGTCGTTTTGTCTGATCATCTGTTTGCGAATGAAAGATGATACTTAGTTATCGTTTCATCTTCGTGTGAAAACAGATCTTTGGTCAGAACGCACTAATAAATAGATTATCTTTATTAATGATTATATCATTTGAAACTTTATATCTTAAAGCAATCTTCTTGAAGAACAACTCTGTTAACTCTACAATAGTCAAAGTTTTCTTCATAAACAGATAATGCATCATCTTCATGTAATGATCAACTATCACAAGAATCAAGTCATACATGACTTTCTTTCATTTACTAGATGACAGATTTGTTATGAAATTCATAGTGATTTCTTTTCAGAAATTTGTGAATCGAAATAATAATTTCAACTCATTATATGATAAATGACATTTCATCTTTACTCTTTGACAAATGTTACAAGTATTTATATACTCTTTGACATTCTTGATCATACTTTTTCAGTAATATTTGCAATTTAATAGCTCGCTGATCTTGTCAGCATCAAAATTTCTCACTAATGAATCATCATGATGACATTTTAATAACTCTTCTTTGACAGAAAGATCTTTTGAAACATATAATGATTTATTATATTCTATCATTTCTTGACTATTCAATGTTCAAGCTTCGATGTCATTCTTTTGTATACTCATCATCTCGTTTGCTTTTAACTTTACAGCAAATTCATCTTCTTGCTGTAAGATCTTGATGAGCTCAACTATAAATTTACTACTAAAGTTGTATATTATTTCATGAATTGTCAATACTCTGACAATTGCATGTGAAATAAGTTGTTTGCAATCAACAGTTTTAGCAACAGAATTAAGTTGTTTCTCAACTACATTGCGATCTTTATAAATCAACATTTCGACGTTTATGCTTCTTGAAGTTGTTGATTCAAGTTGAAAGATTCTATTTCTTGAGAAATGTACTTCATCTAAATGCATTTCTCACACTGTTAGAATCATGACTCTCAACAGCATACTTTTGACATGCATTGCTGAACACATACTCATGTTTTCACTGACATTGTGAACAGATATCTTCTCGACTTCGTTAATCACTTATATATAGTAGATTTCATCTTGCGATTTGCTTTTGACATGTTTCGCTGAACATTTTTGTTCACTGACACTGTGAATGAACATCTTCTTGACATCGTTAATCATTCATGTTTATCAGTGAATTTCATCTTGCAGTCTTCTCTCGACATGTTCTGCTGAATATCTGTTCATACTTATACTGTGAATGAACATCTTCTTGACTTTGTTAATCACTCGTATACAGTATAGTTCTCTGATTGCTATGAATATAGAGCTATTTAAACTTTCTATTCTAGTCAGCTTTCACTGCAGAGTGAGCAACAAATGATTTGCAAAAATGTTCTCATTTTTATAATCAGATTGTCTTGACAACGCATTGATCAAGTTTGTCTTTTCTGATCTATGTGCTATTTCAAAGTTGCAGATCAACAATCTCATGATTCATCTGACTTGTCTTTCATTTAGCTCTTGAACATTCATAAAACTCTTCAAATTATTATGATCAGTCAGAACTTCAACAGTATGATAATTGTCTTCTACATAGTATCATCAGTGTTTAAACATTGCTACTATGACTAGAAGCTTCTGATTATGCATCTCATAGTTTCTTTTAACATTTATCATCATTTTGAATCAGAATGCAATTAAATGTCATTGATCTTTGTCATCTGACTGAGATAAAATACTTACGATTGCATAATTGAATGTGTTGATCTCGATGTGTATATGTCGCTCTGAGTCAAAGTGTCTCAATATAGATGCTCTTATAAAGACGTTGTGAAGCTGATTAAATGTTTATTTCGCTTCGTTTAATCATATGAATGAGTTCATTTTTACATCTTTTACACTATCTCTCAGCAGTTCTGTTAAAGACTCTGCTATCTGAAAGTAGTGATGTATAAAACGTCGATAGAAATTGATGAATTTCAGAAAAACTTGTATTTTTCAATACATCTTTGATCTGAATCACGTTTTGATGATGTTTATTCTACTTAGATTCATCGAAACACTCTCTGTGAATATGACAAATTTTAGAAAGTTCACTTTAGTGATGAAGAATGCACACTTCTTCAAGTTAACATATAGCTTAAACTTTCTTAGTCTCTTTAGAATCTGCTTCACATGATTTATGTGATCAGTCTTCTTTACGAAGAAGATTAGAATGTCATTCAGATAAATAACACAAAAGTCATTTATAAGCTCTGTTAAGATCTTATTAATATAAGTCTGAAAGATGACAGATGCATTGATCAAATCAAACAACATGATCATATATTCAAAGTGATTATAATGAGTATAAAACGTCGTTTTTCACTCGTCTTCACGTTGAATTCTGAGATGATGATATGCATTCTTCAAATTTAATTTAATGAACTGCTTGACTTAATTAAATCTGTTTAGAGTTTCACTAATTAAAGACAGTGAGTGATGATTCTTGATAGTGATCTTGTTCAAATCTTGATAGTTCATGCATAAATGAAAACTATCATTCTTTTCAAGAATGAATAAAATAAACGCGTCAGTTAAGCTGATGAAGTGCTTAATTCATTCTTTCGCTAAGACATCATCTAAATATTGTCTCAAAGTTGCTAACTCTGTGTTTGACAAATTATACAACGATTCATACAACGACTCTGCAGTGATTTTGATTGCATGATCATGATCTTTATGCAAAAGCAATTTGTTGATACTTTCTGTCAAAAATACATTTTTGTATTCTTTTAATTCAATGAGTAAAGTTTGCATTTCAAGCGCATTTGTGATACAACTCATCACATTATTTATTGCTTTCACTTGATGTTCAATGATCAACTCTTCAACAACGTTGATCATGACAAGAGCATACATGATAGACTCATCTTGTAGAGCTTTTACAAATGCTTGTGCGAAGAATAACTCAAATGCGTGCTCATTCATGTTAAAACATCATGTTCTTGCAATTATGTCTATTCAAATACGCTTGAATTGCATACTTGACACGCTCAAGATCAAGAAAGATTCTTTCTTGTCAATAACATAAAAGATACTTATATCTTTCTTTCTATGCTTCAGCTGTCTATAAGTCAATAACACATCTCATAAACATCATAGCAATAAACATTCTGATCATTCATTCAGATAAATCTTGAAAGATCAACGTTCAGCAATGACATACTCTGCTCAATGATAAAACGTTGACTAATTATGTTCATCTTGACATTAATATTTATGTAAATCTTCATTTCTGTCTTCTGATCTTTCTGAATTACATGCTCTTTATATATAAAAGTCTTTATGAATAGAACTTCTTATTTTCCTCTCAATGATTTGAAGCATTCATTGAAAACTTGTCTTTTCTTGAAATCTTGAGATGACTCATATATGACATCAAATCAATGAGTACTCGATTTGCATCAAATTTCTTTGATCTATTCTTAATCTTTTCATCTTTACAATTGATTACATAGTGATCTTTTCAATTGCACATTCAGCACATTATATTGAACAAATCTTTGTTATCATGTGATGAAGCATGTGAACTTGACTTTGATGATGAGTTGAGTTTAATTGATTTATGAGACTTCTTTTGCTTTAAATGAGTCTTCTTATTGATTTTAGTTTGATCATACAAGTCTCTGTTTTAAGATCATTTCAATGACAAGATGTGTTCTTTTCGCAGATTAATTTTCAATTGAGCAACAAGATTGATTAACGCATCTCATGTGATAGAAATTAACTGTACATTGATAATAATCACATGCAGTTCAGATTTTAGCTTGATGAATAAATGAGCTCGCTTATGCTTATCACTATACGATGAAAGTTGATGTTTCAAAGTGCTCAGATAGATTGCAAATGTTCATATCATCTGATTCAAGCATTGTAATGCGTTTGCATATTGCTGAGTCACGTCTATGTCTCAATTCATCGAATTTTCAATTATGTTCGAAAGAAAGTTGATAAAATTGAATCACATCTGCTGAGCTGCAGACATAGTCTCTTCGTGATCAAATCAAAGCTTCTTTGATTCATCTTTGAAATAAATCATGCAGTACAAAATCTTTTTCTCATCTCTTTTAAAATGTCAAGAGATATTTTGAAATAAGATTTCAATGTCGCGAATTCACTCTCTATGTTCTCTGATGATTTTGTCATGATACTTCTTTAAAAACATTGAGAATCTTCGCTTTTGCAAAATGATCTCATGAAAACTTCGTTTCATCTTCGTCGACATTATGAAGACAATGTGTAAATTATTTGAGTCCTTGATGAAGATTTAAATGAAAGTTGAATGACTTCTCTTCATTGTTTCAACGACTTGCAGAATCTTAATCTCTGATTGAATAACTGCTAACTTTTGTTTCTTTTGCAGTTCATTGTGTTGAAGCATTGCTTGAGTCAGTTGTTCATCAATATCAAGAGAGAATTCATCTTCTGCTTCTTCACTTTCTTATTTTGTTATACGACGTTTGTTTTCTGATATGATGTCTCGTAAGATTGAGACGTTGTCGTTGCAATTCTATTATGATTACGTTGCTGTTATCATGCTTGAATATTGAATCATCACTTTTAAAAAGAGTTTGAAATAATTAGAACTGTAATGATCAAATCTACTAGAGAGATAGATGAGATCTATAAGAATGATATGACAATGTGATATTTTAAACAGGCACAGAATAAATATATATTATGATAGAGCTAATAATTAAGAAGCTCTCGATAACTCGAGAAAATCGATCAACTATAGAAAGTTTGTCAAGCATTGTCAAGTTGAACATGACATAACTCATGACATATTAAGTCGAAGATATGACGTGATCTAAACAATGTCTTGACAGAGTCACAAAGTCTCAGAGCTAACTCAGATCTGATCTTCGACTCAGTCTCTGACTCTAGTCTCTGATCTAATTTCTATATGTCAATTCATCATGACATTATTAAGTTGAGTTTTCATATCTATTTTCTGACTTACTTAAGTACTTAATATCAATGTTATGACTTGACTTGAATACTCAATATTAATCTCATGACTCAACTTGATATTGATCTTGAGTTGAATCAGAATTCAAGTTCTTGACTTAACTCATTAAGCAATTGAAAATTCAGAATTCAATGAAAAGAAATATTGATTACTACTGATAGAAGTTTCTCGAGCAGAGTCAGCATCTTCAAAATTCATGAAAATACTGACTACTACTAATAAAGATTTTCTGAGCATGATTCATAAATAGTGATCAACATTTTCAAAGCTTATGATTTATGAGAATATTGACTACTACTGATAGAGATTTCTCAAGCAGAATTCACGATACTATTGATAATGCAACAGAGTAATGCAACAGAGTAATGCAATTGATTAAAGCTTATGCTTGACTACGTAGTAATTACTAAGCTGGGGAAACACGTATCAATAGTAGTCAGTATTCTCGTGAGTTCTGACCAATACTCATGGGGAAACTTCTATCAATAGTAGTCAGTATTCTCGTGAGTTCTGATCAATACTCATGAGGAAACCTCTATTAATAGTAGTCAGTATTCTCGTGAGTTCTGATCAATACTCATGAGGAAACCTCTATCAATAGTAGTCAGTATTCTCGTGAGTTCTGATCAATACTCGTGGGGAAATCCCTATCAGTAGTAGTCAGTATTCTCATGAGTCATAAAGGTGCGGCCGGATTAATTGCATTACTCTATTGCATTATCAGATAGATATTAGTAGTAGTAAATCATATCTTGGCGGGCGGGATTGGGAATCCGGATCAATACTCGATATTAACATCGTGACTCGGCTCGAATACTCGATACCAAAATCCTGACTCGGCTCGAATACTCGATTTCAAAATCCTGACTCGAATCGAGTCTTGACGAGTCGAGAACCCGGCCCGACCTCGATGATCCGGCTCAACGCGACCAGTTTAACATTTTGTAAAATAGTTTATAATCACAACAATAGTTGTTAATAACTTAAAGATAGTATATAAATAATGTAATAAATAATGCGAAAAGTTAATGCAATTATATAAATGATGCAATGAGTAATGCAAAAAGATAATGCAAAGAACAAGTGAATATATTGTTTTATGTTTCTATTCTTAACATTCTTGACATCAAGTTCAAGTTCTTAACGAGTCAAGTCAGATTAACTCAATTTCTACTTAAGTCATGTTGAATTGAATTGAAAATATGCTTAATTTGACTTGAATCAAATTGAAAATGTGGGCAACCCAACTTTGAATTCAAAATGTCAACTCGAAACTCGACTCGATGATCAGTCTACATCTAGCGCATGCTCGCTTACTAGTCTGCTTGTATATTAGACCGGCTCATCTGCTTAACAGAGGGCATGCTTTTTACATACTCAATAGACACAGTCAAATTGCTTCCTTTACCACTAAACCGTGGCAGTAATTTGAGGTTCTGCACTCTGACGTGTAAATAGAATCTACGTATGTAAGCAAGACAGCTAATTCAAAGGGGCTTAGTTGCATTTACACGTCTGAGATCCTGAGGCAAGTTCGGTAAGTGTCATCATGAGCAGGTTATAACTCATTGAAATCTGCTGTGCACTCTGTGAGCCACGAATCTTGCAGTAACGCCTTGGCGGACGGTCTGTCTCTTGGGTCTAGCTGCATTAGCCTGCTGATGAACTTCCGATCCTCCTTCGCGATTTCCTGAGAAGAAGCCATCTTGAAAGGCGTTCGCTTTTCTACCGATTCAGTGATAATGGTGAGCGTATCAAGCCTATCATCGTCCACAAGGCTTATATAGCTTAGCGGAAAAGGTCCAAAACATTCATCTTGCCGTCGTAATACCTCTATAGAATATGCCGAGTCTGTTGAATCGATGTTGCAGGGCTTAAAAATGTGCCAATTGTCTCCCCATATCAGACTTATAAGCTTTACAGAGTTAGTAGATAGAACCCATCAATCAATGTCGCGAGGGGGAACCTTGCCGTAGCTCCCAAAGACCAAATATCTGTGGGCGGACCCCAGACAAGGTTAAGCATCGCTTCAGGGCTTCGAAAGATAGTGGCCCCAATAATATGTTCTTCGACTACGGAATCAACGTGTGTGCTATCTCCGCAATCCGCCAGTTTGATATCGCTGAATCGACTTTCACAGTCACTATAGTTGATCAGTATATTATCCGGTTTCACATCTGCCATCAGAAGTCAGGGGTTATGTGACGATGTGCTGTAACCATGGCTTTCCACGTACCCGTATGAACGATCCCCTCCTCGTGCAAAGCTGCTAGAGCTTGTAAGACAGCCTTCGTAACGTGCTTTACTTCCGAAGATTGAAGTTTATTTGTTGCCGATTCGATCAACAGATCGCTATCAAGATGTTCCAAGACGAGCAAAGAAGGATCTTGAATCTCGTCAATCAGGCGGCGAAGAGATGATATGGTCTGGAAACGCTTGAGGATGTCACGCTCGTTACGTAAGAGAAAGTCTGGCGCGGTTTTCAAAATGACATTCTGTTTCGTCTGTGTATCACTGTGACAAGTTAGAAGAAGGGAAGCAAAATGGTGTGATAGATGGAAGTCCTTACACAGCCCGCCATATGTTTCGGTGCAGCCGCTTCGAGATCAGATAATTGCCATGAGTGCCATTTGTTTGACTACCAATTTGCATGGGTAGAGTGGAAGCCATCCTTCGAAACACTTTCATCTTATAGTCCTTATAGAGCGTCGGTGACCCGACAATTGGTTGAACCAGCTGTGGTTACCAGTCTAAAAGTTGAACGACCGGTTTCAGAATTGCCTCAGAACCTCAGACGTGTGGGGCTAAGCCCCTTCTGGTTAGCGCTCTGCGTACTACGAAAGCTGCGATTACACTAAATACGGGCAGATCTGACTTACAACCGGAAAAATACCAAACTTCGCCGTCGCCTTACTCAATGTGATAAAGTATAAGCGTATCACCAAATTAATTACATTTTGTTCATGTCATTTACTTTATTTATTTATGTATTAAAAATTTATCTATTCTGCATTAACAAAATAATGAAACAAGAAAAGTTAATATTAGCTGATTCTTGCTGATCATATGCCAGAAGATGATACAAGCAATCATTAGGTAAGGTGGCCGTATACCTGGTATGGCAGCCATAACGACGGTTTATTATGTATGAAGTGCAGTGTAATTGATTCTACTAAATTCTACGAATTCTGCACTATCTGAAGAACTACACTCCATTTTGATGAGACTCTCGGCAAATTCCAAACAAATGGCACACGTTTCGCAATCAACGGTACACACAGCGCCTAGATAGTGCCATAGCCATAGGCTGCATGCACTGAATGAAGGGGGGAAACAAAATCTTTTTCGAAGACAAAGTATCTACTTTTGTTCTTTTCGTTGAGCTTGAAATTATGTAATCGAGAGCCAAGCTTATTCTGAATGTAGATTGAGATATTATTTGTGACTACTATTCCTTATGAGACTTCAGAAGCCGTCACCCTTCTTCCATCGCCGACCACACTCCTCTGCACGGTATTTTGGATTATCTCCTCGTTCCATAGCATTTTGTTTCCTTACTGCCATTTCCTTGTTCAGAGCTTCGATCTGTTCGTTTAGGAAAGTATGCCTCCCCCGATCTGGAGCAGGAAGGCCAGTGACATTATCGCTTCGGGCCGCTTCTTCGAAGATCCTCTTCTTGTCTCGCCAATCTTCTAATTCGGACTCGAATCCCTGTTTGGTATAACGAAGCTCTAGGAAATCTTTGTATCGAGCTTTTCCACCGAAACATATGCCAAACCCGTCACAGTAGCATGTATGTTCCGCCGGACAGTAGACGTTTTGACCAGTGAATACGAATTGCCAAGAGTACTCCCAGATCCTACCAGATATGTAATCACTCAGAGGCGTTCTTAGTATCCAGTCACGGTAAAAGACATATCGACCCAGTGGTATTGCTAAGAGCCGTTCTTTTGATAGTGCGAACTGCGCACAACAAGGTTGGGCTAAGAAAGTTGGCATGGGCTCGAGGGGAAACAACTCGCTCCAACACTTCGACAAAACCTTTTCCTCCTGCTTTCCTAAGAGTTCCTGCTTACTGACGGGATGGAGCCATTCCGGGCATCCTGGGCCCCAATGACATCTCATGTTCATGTATCCATTTCTAATCACATGTGCATTATTCAATCTGCGAATCATCTCCACAGCATCGTGTCCAAGGAATTCGTTGTTATGATGAGTCCAACGGTGCGCGTGCATGAAAAGGACAATGTCTGGCAGGCTGTCATAGTGGTCAATGATGTATGTTAGGTATACCATTACTTCATGTCCCTTGTTCCTTGGTGGATGTAGATACGCTGATGGATCGTCGGCAAAATAGACGGAGATATTCATATCCGGAAGTTCATCCGCCATCCATTTGATGTCTTCTTCCTTGATGTGAGGAACAACCATAACCCGAGAATAATTCGAAATGGGGGGCTTCGGCGAACCTGGGCGAAAGTTGGATGATAGGCCTCTAGCTACATCTCCCAGGCCTAGAGGTCCTTGGTTGAACCCTTCACCACGTGGTCCTTGGTACTTGGACAAGTCTGAAAAGAACCCATGTGATAGGTCCTGAGTGATAAGGTAGCGAAGGAGAGTAACGAAGATGAGTGATGTTGCGGCTGCACACAACGGCAAGATTTTTTTTCGAAGGTACATGGTGAGAATATCAGATCAAAATGTGAGACTTCAACGAGAATCCCAGCAACTCAATAGGGCATTCGTTAATCTATATCGCGGAATAAAATTAGCAAATCTGAGTTTATAGACCTGGGTAGATTCTGGAACTACTGAAGTGTTTACTCTGATGGATGTGATTTTCATTGAGCTAGGCTCCTAGGTGTCATCGGCGTAGTTTGCCTATAGCATACTGGAAATTGCTCTTTGAGTTTTTGGTGATGCTGAAGACAGGACGGGAACCAACTGGATTGACTAATTTAAGATCGAGAATTGAGTGAATGTACAGAGATGCCCCGGATAATTCAATTCACTCTAATTTCACCTGGCATATTTGAATGCTCCAAACAGGTTGCGCTAAGAAAGAAATACCTTAGGTATACAATCATAGGTTTTCAGATATTGAGGAACTGCTAGGGCAAGACAGATGGCGAAGTCGGGTTCTTTGGTGTTACGTTGTTACGAATTAGCAGCCAAGACCCGCTATTTAAGACATGTCAAGCTCACAACCCATAGCTTGCTGGATGGATGATAACAGCCGTTCCTCTTATTAAGAGTAGAGCCTATTTGTAGGCAGTACTTCTAAAGACGTTGTCAATGACCGTCTTCTTGTGATGGCTGGCTGCCAATTGTTGCACACATGCCATGTATGGAGAGCTTGACAGCCAACAGATCCTCAAGGATAAATACATCATTACTGGCCTTGGCCGATGGTTAGTAGAACGATGATCTAGGTTCTGGACCGACCCTGGCATGTGGTTGGAGCACTCTCTGTCTGGAGCCTGTGACCATGGTGTCATACCAAGGAAGCAATGAACGAATTCTAGCTTCCTGTCGCCGTTCAGGAGGGGTAGATATGTCTCAGCAAAGAAAGAAAAGAGGCCAAAGTGGGCTTCTGTTAAGCCGAATGGGTGGAGCCGGGCGAATGATTGCCTCCCACACAACAGCCTGTTGCAAGTGAACGTGCATGTCGTTGAGGTGCGTGATGACTAGGCTAACTCAAGTAGGATTGCGGGCTACATTTATGATTCTCTATAAAAATGGCCTTTGGGGAGAGCGGAGGAATGGATCCCGCGTCTGGATTTGCTAAAGTCGAACGGAATTCGGAGAAGAAGACCTGACCGAGCCAGATACTCCGTTCCTCGAACCACTGTGCATCCTTGGCGTATAACCGTTTCGAATCGACCCTGCACTCCCCGAAGCATATCCGTCACTGGTTCCAAGCCAGTCTCGGTCATCGCGCCCGTACACCTTTCCACGGTGAGGACCGACGGGTGGAGCTTGTTTCCATCTTCTGCTCAGATCTTGATCATCGTCAATTATGATAATCATCCAAACGCCGATCTGGCCATTGCTACCAAGTAAAGGGGTGCAGTGGATCCAACGGTTTCGCCCGTCTTCGTCAATTTTAGAGAGCCAGTGCACCTTTGCAGTGACACCACGGCCTTCTGCAAGGGCTGCGGTCAGTTCGTCTCTAACTCCAGACGAGCCCCCTATTTTATTCATGAATGGCGACTGGAGGATGCCAGGGATGCGTAGACTAGGCGAAGCGAAAATAATCCGCAATGAAGGATAAGCGCGAACAAGTAGATACTATGCACAGTCAGTGGGTTGTCTGCTTAGGGAGGGCGAAGAACTGTACGTTTTGGTAGATACCACCAAGTCTTCCACTCCCTCGCGTCATCGAATTGTATATTGAGCTGGCATCTGCCGTTGGCTCTTTCAGCAAAAGCCTAGGTCTATGCGGTGCACCGTTGCGTGGATTATCAGCGTCCTCTTCTTGATGTTCCCGGTGCATCCGCCCACCCCACCGTCTCACAGTCTCTAATTCTCCCATGTTCAACATCTCGCTCAATTCTTGAAATTCGTCCACATGTTCTTGCTGGCTGTCAACATCTCCCCTTTTCTGTCGGTTCTGCTCTCGATCTACCAGTCGCTGGAGAGACTCTAAGTCTGTGCAATCTTTTACTACTCCACTAACATCAACCTGGGCTCCAATATGATATCGGATCTTGCCCCGACTGTCACATAGAGGGGCAACCATGAGGAGATTCACAAACGGTGAACCATCGCGGCGACTATATGCGTAAGTACTCGACGGCACTCGCTGGGAAGAGCGCTACCCACTAATTGAGGAACACCTCACAGTGCTCTTTACCATCTTGAACCGCTTCCCGAAGTCTTCGTACACTGAGTTGGTTTGTTTTAGGTCCCTGTAGAAACCGACAATTCCGCCCAATGGCATAGTTCAGGCCATACTGCGTGGTCCGGTTGAATTCTGATTCCCAACATTAGAGCTTCGGAATCAACGAAAAAGGCGGTCGGGTTTACCTTCAGAAACGAAGACTATTGGATTATCAGGTCTCGATGGATCGGTAACGCAAAAGACCTCGGCAAGACCTTCGGACGCCTCACGAAGATGTGGAGCTAGGGTTCCAGTTATTCGTTGGGAAATGCTTAGACTAACTATTTGTATGTACATCAACGTAATGTAGGCAGGGAGGTCTTCTCTAACCAAGACATCGAAGGATTGGGCAGCTTTCTCTTCAAGAACAGAATTGATGGTAGGGTTGGCTGGAGTTGTGGTGAAGCTATAGCTGGGTATCGGACTCAAGGCTTCAGCGATCGCGTTCGCGTAGTTGATCGCCTTCAAGGCCTTCAGAGCGTCGAGGTAGTAGATAAGGATTGGGACAGACTGTGGGCGGTGGGTGCTCAAGAAGGCTGTGAAGCGCAACAGTAATGATGGATCGGAGAATATAGTCTCAAGGTGCTCGCGCGAGAAAAGCTGTTCCGACCGCATTTCGAGGGAGAAGATTCGATGACCCTCTTCTGGCGGAGCAACGAGGTCAAAGGAACCAGCAAGATCCCCAGGTAACGGCTGCATCTGATCCGAATCGTCCAAAACAGACTGTGTCTGCAGTGGCGGTAGCTCTGATGAAGTTCCCTGGGTTTCGTAGGTTTCGTGAGACATCGCCAGGGAAACGGGGGATGCGCTGCGGGATGCATAGTATGGCGGCGATTGAGGCATTGGCTCAGGGCCCCTCTGGCTACTAAGATGGTCAGCTGCTTGATGTTCATTATTGAACGCTTAACACCATTGAATTGCTGACCCTGGAGGTATTGGGACTTGTTTTAAATGCTGGTATAGGTCCGGCATTGATGGAGTTGTGTTTGCCTTCAGCCGAGAGGAGATGCTCGCGTTGCCTACGCTTGGGCGCCGTGATGAAGGCCAGTCGTGATTCTGAAAGTCTTGGACCTGTATTAGAGGCTGCTTTCCTCCGTTCGAACCATTGTCCCGGCTGAGAGGATGCTGAGCTGCTGCAACGTTCGGTTCGGTTCGACCTTGCGAACTATCGACATGGCGCATTGTTTGTGAGGATGGATGATGCCGTAGAGGCATGTGAATGGACGGCATGCTTCCACAAGCCGAGGAATTGGGAAGACGGGTCGGTGTTCACAGGAAGGTTAATTCCATGGACCCAAATCCCACCGTAACGATAATAAGACAATTGGAGGGTCAGGGCTGACGAAAAAGCACTGAGGCACGAGTGGTAGGTATAGGTAGGAGGGTACTAGGTACCATGGTAACAGTACGTAGTTAAGGTAGGCAGGCGTGAGCCGTAATAGGGAGAAACACCAACGATAGTAACGAGGAGGAAGGACATTGGTGGCATCGTCGATAGAAACAGAAAGAAGGACTCCAACGGTAAAGTAAGATTACTGTTACGGTAACGTACGTACAATTCGAGTACTTTCAAGATTGATGGGTGGACGATTATGGACTAGGCAAGCAATTAACAATAACAATGATTCACCAGTTGGTAAATGATAATTTATGGACTGTAATAATAATGATGATGATAAAATGTACTGTAGTCTGTACCTAGTACGTAGAGGAGAGACTAAGGTATCGTACTACGAAGAAAAGGGAAAGGGGGAGGGGGCCCAGCAGTTAAGCATAAAATGGATTGAGGTACGGATACCCCGGCATGCATCGGTCTTACTCGGCACGCTCGGCAAGGGTAGATGATCCATGCATCATTCGGAAAGTATAACTGTGATGGAGATTGATGATTTCTGAATATGGACACGAGGAAGGCACGACCTGACCTTGAGGTATTCTACGGGAACCTGAAGTGGCCCTCCGTATCATATAAGAGGTAAGTGTATCCACAGTGGTTTTCGAATTAATCAGTACTGTACCCAAAGTGCTTTGAGGTATGTTTCGTTGTTACCCATACTTTTTCACAGGCATCAGTTATCGTTGCGTCTCTCTCGCATCATGCACGTAGGGAACGTCGAGGCTTCCAACTTTGCAACATTACTAGAAACGGCCATAGAGCAATATTGTTATCACTATTGAATGCCCTGGTCCCATCCATCTTCCTGGAGTGTTTCCTTACCCAGCGCTAAGACTGTAAACCAACCAATTGTGCTGGAGATACCTATACACCACCAGGTAAGACTCCATGCAACTCCTGCGCTATGCGGTCAACATGTGTTTGAGAGCCTCTCTCGACTAAGCGTTTATTTCGCGTCATCAACTTCATCTTCAACTGTAGCCGCCTTCCCTTTACCCTTGGCATGTGGGCTTTTAGCTGCTGCTGTAGAGTATTGTGCTGCCCCATGTGACGGCGGCTCGCCACTAGCCCACCCAGCGGTTCTCCCGTGGCCGTTCTGTTCTCTCTCTTGGCCGTCACTGACTATCTTCGAGCCCGAACCCCACACGGGAAGGGTGTGTGGTTGGCGATCTTCAGAAAGGCGTTCCGGGTTCGAAGATGTCAGTTGGGGTATTATCTGTGACCCCTCGTGGCTACTGCTTTGCCCAGCCTGAGCGCCAATCGAACGCCCAGTCCCATTGGAGGTCGTTGGTGCTGATGGCGCTCGCTCGTTTGATAGTTGAGATGCGTTACCATGGGAAGAAGCCGTAATTACGTTTGGCAAGCCTTCTTCACCCAACGCCGTTGATGTTTGGAGACTCTGAGGCTCTGATTCGCGCTGCGACGAACGAGGGTCTGTAAGACGCGCGGCTGTTGGCTGCGGTGTATTACCGCCAATGTTTGCCTGAGGACTTGAACGAAAGGTAGGAGCCAGGTGTGCTGTAGAACCAGCTAAGTTGGCGCTACTTGGAAGCCTTTGAAGGGGCAGGACGGTCCAACCATCGGGAACCGTCACGCCAGGGGGCAGGTCCCGGTGTCCAGGTCCTAGAACTTGCTGTTGTTGATTGGAAGCAAAGATTTGAGGGGCGGAAATTGGTTGTGCACCTTGCACCATTGAGTTCTGTGGTCGATGTTGGTTTGCTGTAACTGTACCTGTGCTGATGGAAGCTCCTGAGTTCGCCTGTGCTATGCGAAGCCTTGCTAATTCACCTTGAAGGGCTCGTACCAAGAAAAGCTGATCGGCCTGTACTCTAAGTCCGTTGATCTCTTGCATCAATTGTTGTTCGACGTGATGGAGCTGTAATGGTACGTTTATCACACTAAAATTTGCGCTGGTTCGGCGATTTGCAGGAGCTTGTCGAAGAAACCCAAATACATTGCCTAGTCTTTGAAGGTCCCCGATTGCGGGAACAGGCGCTTGCTGATTATGCTGGGCCCGTTGGATGTCGCCCTGCTGCGCAAAGTCTTGACCAGCGTGTCTGGCTCCAAATGCCAAACGAAAGGGGCCAAATTGAAAGACATTCTGCGCCATAACTGGCTGTTGGGCTTCACCATGGCCTGCGCCGGGACCCTGTGGCTGCTCTGGATTAATTTGTGCCCTAGCATCCCGGGTTAGGGGGTTTGCGCCTTGAGGCCGACCTAGCGCATTTGGTATAAGAACAGGCCTTCGACATGTGGGACAGTTCTGCTGGCGCTCTAGCCAGCTACGTAGGCAAGCAAAGTGGAGGATATGACCACAAGGTAGCCTTTTAGGCCTTAAGCGCTCATCAACAGGAGGGGGAGTGGCAGCATTAAGCCCAGCAGCACCAGGTGGCTGGCCTGCTTGCTCTGGTGGCTGTCGCCAAGGCCTCATGTCCTCTCGACAGATGATACAGACATCCTCCCTTGCGACCTCAGCCGCCGTTGCGTCCGGGTATCGTGCGTTCATATCTTTAGTTGCTTGTCGATAGCGTACGAAGTCATTTATGCGCTTGTAGAATGATCGAATCGTCAAAGCTACGTCGCGGATAATATGAATGGGCATGCCGTAGAACATGCAGAGAACACAAAAGAATGTAAGGTATAGGACAAGCTTAAAAAAGTCTGAAAATAAGAGTTAGCGTGGAAGGTCTGGGGAAATGATCTTTGAACATGGCACCTGTAGTGAGATCTAAGTAGAAGACCCATCGTCCCTTCTCCTCCCAGCCAGGAACATCAATATCCAAGGCTTCAATATCATCCTGTGCGAGACTATCGCCAGTCAATGGTGTCGTGGACGAAGACCTTACCGAACCTAGCTGTTGCTGAGTCTGCTCCCGCTCTTCTCTTATCTGAGCGCGCCGTAAGCTCGTTTGGTTCTTGATTACGGCAGCTTCATGAAGAGATATGGTGTAGCGGGCTGCAGTCGATAGAGAGGTAATGGTAAGAACGGCAAACTCAAAGGCGAACATGACCATCATGTTGGGCCGCGCCTGAAGTAGGACAGTCTGAATGGAGTAGCGGAGCATATACACATCAAAGAGTGTCGAGACAACAAGGGAGAACGAGAGACGGGCATGGAATAGACGCGGGTTTGCGGGCGGCTGCTGCTCCAAAATGTCGACCCGACCTTCTCCAATCCAGCCCCAGACTTTACCAATCAACAGGCACACAAACATCACGAGAAACCACCCCCCAACTTCCTCCCTAAAAATCGTCATAGCGAGGCAGGTTTCCGTGATGGCAAACCATGCCTTTTCGTAGAGTTGCTCGACTTCTATGGGACGTAGGGGACCGTAGAATAATCTTTGCAGAGCAAGCATGGTAGTACAGACCCCAAGGAGTGCTAGGTTTGTCAAGATCTATGACACTGTAAGTAGGGCGATTATGCAGAGAAGTATAAGTAGATTTTACCATTAAGCACGCATTACTCTGCGCTAGGTAGACGCAGGCTGAGTAGAAATTTGCTCTTTGATGTAAGGCACGAACAATCACTCCGGTTGCCAGGGCCATAGAGGTCTGCCAGAGCGCCGGTGAGATATTAGTAACAGCTCACTTACGACGCAACGGACTGGGAAGATATTACCCCAGCGTAAGCGTAGTACCTCATCCTCCACAGGAGCGAGAAAGTCTTCGCTCTATCAGATCGCTAATCATCGCATGGTTCCATTGCGATCATGATAGAAACTGTGCATGGAAAGAGAGAGTGCCAATAACGAAATAGCCAGATATGGCGAAACAGATAGTACCCCGTAATGCCCAGGCGTTTAGTACACAAGCGCGTATGAGTAGGTAGATCATCCGCCGGCAAAGGAACTTCTACTTTAGTGACTTTACCCATGAATCTATCTATGTCTACTTTGGTACATATTGTCCGTTTGTAATTGATAATTTCCAGTCCTCCTAAACCTATGGTTAAGTAGCATGTTTACTGCCAGCCGATCGCAGACAGTCACCTATCTGTTAGGTGTTTGTCTGTTCTCCATTTCATTCTTGGTGTTCCTGAACTCCTCGGTTTCCTTCGTAATCACTGATTTGATAGGGGAAAGGCAAGGAGTGGGAAATGCTGTTGGTACACTGGGCTTTGCAGATGAGCTCGTGGTTTTAGTAGCGTGCCCGGGTTGGGGCATAATATCTGATCGCTGGCTTGGGGTCAGGCTTGTGAGTCTCCAGTAGTGCGTTGCACTAGAACGGTTCTGACGAAGTATGCAGGTTTGCGTGTTGGGCTATGCCATCGTTGGAGTGGCGTTGATGCTCTCTGTTCAGGCAAAGAATGTGTATCCACAACTACTGCTAGCGCGGCTGTTCTTCAGTATTGGAGGTTCGGCTACCGCGACCATGGTCACCGCAATTCTTCCCTCGATGTCGGCGCCTCGCAACAGGACGACTATAAATACACCTCCTGGGAGTTCCCCGCAAGTTAACGGCCGTACTGTTACACCTTCCATATCCTCTGAGCTCACCATTACTCCCCAGAGACTGAACCACCAGGACTCCCAATTTCCGTCCAAGCAGGAACAGGCTTCTGCTTCATCGAATCCATCCCCCACACGTCTTGCAGGTTTTGTGGGCTTATTTACTGGCTGTGGTGCTCTCATAGCGTTGGGTCTTTTTCTTCCCTTGCCGGCCTGGTTCCAGAAAGCAGGTGTGGGACCCGGCCAAGCAGTGACCGATGCGTACTACATAGCGGGGGCTACAGCACTGGTGATATCAGCAGTATGTTCTCATGGTTTGCGAAATCTTCTTGGTGAGGAGGACAAAGGATGGCGTGCCCTTGGAAAGGGTCGAGCATCCGGAGATACACCTTCCGGCACTGGCGGTGGCTCGTCTTCCTTGACTCCGCTGCTCGAAGCGGTCAGGCTCGGTTACCAAAGCCCTCTGCTAGGTCTCGGCTATCTCGGTGGATTTGTTGCACGTGCATCATCAGTTGGGATATCACTGTTCATTCCACTGTTCGTCAATGCACACTTCATCTCATCAGGTCTTTGCGATGAATTCCGAGGGGGGCCGGACGACATGAAAAGGCAATGTCGAAGAGCATATGTTCTTGCTGCTGAGCTTACTGGTGTCTCTCAGCTTGTAGCACTCCTTTTTGCCCCCGTATTTGGTTATCTAGGGGATCGATACCGCCGCCATAATATCCCACTCTTGATCGCAGCGCTGGCAGGTGTCTTCGGCTATTCTGCATTAGCCTCGCTCCAAAGCCCGGAGCCAACTGGCGTCCACGGCAGTCCGTGGATATTTGTTATCGTAGCGTTGCTCGGAATTAGTCAGATTGGCGCCATAGTGTGCAGCCTCGGTCTTGTGGGGCGGGCTGTATTGGAGCCAGCACGGCTGTCTGGAATATCCGTGGCTGGAAACACACACCAAAGCATCAACAACACGTACGGCTCCATTGGAACTCCTCCCACCGCAGCTCGAGCCGTGCGCACGTCTAGCACATGTGCTGAGGATAACAGCAATACCGAAGAAACGAGAGGACTACTCCACGACAAGGCCATGGACTCCCGATCTCGCCATCATTTGAAGGGCTCTATAGCTGGCATATACTCTCTTGCTGGTGGTTTCGGAATCATGCTCCTGACTAAACTAGGCGGATATCTTTTCGACAGGACGTCGCCGGTGGCTCCCTTCTACCTACTCTCTATTTTCAACGCTTCACTTTTTGTAGGGGTTGTTGCCTACGGTATCTCAGCCGCTGTGAAGGAACATTAATCCTCCCAAGCAAGCCGACTATATTATACCCTGCAATTGTGCCCATCTCCCAATCGTACAAGGACCATTTAGTTAGCCATACACGTACGGGGATATTAAAATCGTTGCCGGCACGATCAGAAATCCTAGTGTACAAAAGGCCACGGCTGTAGAATTGGATCCAACGAGTTCTTCGTGGAGCATTGGATCTGCAGAGTACTCTGCCCCAATGCTAGAAAGCGTTGTGACCCGCCGCCTCATTATAACCTTGCAGCGAGGACTGACCTTAAGACAATCTGTCATATGCAACTGCTCCTCTAAAAGGTTAGCTTTGCCGTGTCTTGCGGCATGCTGTGGCTAGGAGCAATGCTGCGGATCGCAGAAATCATTCTGTTTCGGAAACCGTCAGAATCTACGATCCCTTGGGATTACGAAGTCCATACGCATTACGTTTCCTACACATGATGCTGTTGACTATAAGGAAGCTTGCGCTTATGCTGGCACTGCCAAAGACATCTGAACATGGGCATATTGCTATCGGAAGATGTGGGAATAGTCTGATCAAACGAGCACTGAAGACATGGCTTCTTTTTATCTGCTTAATATCTGGCACCTACCTAACCCAAGGAAATTGGCTTACTTCACGTAAGCATAACTGGCAATCCAATTCTGCCTCAGATCACCAAGAGTTGGCGCTCCTATCTCTGCATGCCACAGTTAAGCTGTTATGATGCGAAATATCAAAAGCTTCCATTGGAGAGGGGTATGCTCCTACAGGGATTGAAGTTTGCTCTTTCTGAAATCACGAACAAACTTTCCTTGTAGATCTACCAATTGTTCACCGTATGAAAGCTAGTCGGAGACCTAGGCATGGGATGGTTTCGCATGAAGCCGCTCCCTTTCAGATATACCGCCCAAAGGAAGACTGGGGTGAATTTTCATTAAGTGAAGGTATGGCCGAAGAGGAGCAAAGCGACCGAACCATTGTATACTATTATCTGCACAGCGCCCGAGGTCTGGAGTCATGGCCCCAACCAATGAAAGAACGCTGCGGTCACCATCAATCATGAGTATGTCCATTTGTCTTCTCGGCTAGTTGGTATTTAGACGTATCCTGCCATCTCTTTATGTCGGTTTCCAATGTTGAAATGCTTCCCCTTGTCTTCGGGTCCAGAGAAAGGCTTGTTTGTGAAAATATCAAGATTGGTTCGACCCTCAGCATATCAGGAAACGACTGGCAATCCTCTTGGTTTATCCGGTCAGACTTTCACGCCGTCTAGCAATCATGTAGTAGCCGTGTCTATACAGACACCTCTTCCGTGCCAGGCTCATTGACGTCTGATGAAGCCTAAACGTCCACGAACCTTGATATTCTACCGTGCTATGTTGGAGGGTTTGTACCGCACCGATTCCACCTGATGCTGGTATTGAGCAGAATATCGAATCGATATCACTAAGCTAAGAGAAAAGCTCCGGCCTTACTACCAGCTGCAAGATCCCATAGCTCCTAAGCCTTGGTTTCACGTCGCGCAGCTGCAGTGCAGATGCCATCGCTTACACACTTTTCCCGGTATACCATGCTTGCCACATCTCCTTGACCTTGTGCAGTGCCTGCTTCACCGCCTCGAGTTCGTCTACTAACGCTGCCTTTCCAAGGTGTCAATAGAACCTGTGCGTCCTACTGCACCCGCTACTCCCACTCCGTACTCTTTGAGCGGAGTTCTGCATGCCTGCTTAGGGAATGCTCACTAGACTCTTCTGGCTGGGCGGTCACGGCTCTTTCTTGATTGGAGCTCTGCCTTGACACCTGAGCGGATCATCGAGTTAGTATTACTTAGGCGTGTTGATTACAGAGAACCCTGCCAGTAACTCCAGCATTGAATTGGAGCCAGAACTTTGGATTTTGCATGTGCCAATGTCCTCTATTCGGTATGGCCCATTTTGTTCCGAAGTGGAGATGAGATCCCGACTCTTTTCTGAACTTAACTTCGAGCTCCAGCGTGTACTACATCATAATGCAATGGATGTAGGCCATGTTGGAGGCGAGGATCGATGCTCTTCGCTTGTGACGATCCCAGGACTTGGCGTTGTTAGTGATACGTACTACAGTCCACAGGCGACGATGGACCCATGGCAAGCTCACAAGCATATGAAAGCTCTTCCTGGCGGCCAATCTAGACCGATAAGTTGGTCGGCGGTCTGCGAAGATTTATGGGAATCTCAAGCTATCCACGTAAGCCACATCAGTTCCAACTACGACTCTGCCGTCGATATTGGCTGCACCAACGAGTCCGACACTCAGGAACATGACTTTCCATCTGTAGGATTTGATGGCAGCCCGATTCGAAACCAGAGATTTCAGTATGATCTACCAGACTCCTCAACGTTTCGACCACCCTTTGTTCAAAGTCTAGACCAGGCCGCATGTGACACCGCTGGAGACAGCTCTTGGCCAATTGGCGGATGGTATTCAGATGTGAAAGCAGTGTCCTCGGCGGGGCATAGCTCGCCATGCTTTTCACGCTTTTCGCATTCTACTTCGGACGATATCTCCACGAACTCTGGATTTGTTAATTATTGTACACAACAGACTCCAGTGAATCAGTCGACAGCGTCCATAGAGCTTCACCTAACAGGTCTCGCGGGCCATGCTACCTATCCATCCAACCCACCATCCGCAAGCTGGTCCCTTGGTACCATGGATCAAGGTTACCAATCTTGTGGCAACAGCGTCTCCGATACGTCGGAGTCGCCGCGCCACGCAAAGGATGAATTTTTGGTACAATCGAAGCAAGCTGGAATGTCTTACCGGGAAATTCGAGTCAAGGGCCAGTTCAAGGAAGCCGAGTCTACATTGCGTGGGAGGTACCGGACCTTGACAAAATGTAGAGAGCATCGGGTAAGGAAGCCACAATGGCACGCAAAAGATGTAAGTCCCCTCGGCCTTGACCCTCCTTGACCCATCGCCGTTGGGCTTAATGGATCCTGACCATAGTCCAGATCCAACTCCTCCGCCAAGCTGTGGTTCAGGTCAGTGCGAGGTCCAAAAACCTCGGAGTACGGCAGCCATCGCTAGGCATTGATGCCAGTTTGGGATTAATACCGTCCTCAAAGATCTCATGGAAGCAAGTTGCCGAGTATATTTCGCTTCACGACGGCACGTATCACTTCGGAAACGCAACTTGCCGGAAGAAATGGGATGAGATCAAAGATTCCTTGTGAGAAAACTCGTTCAGAAAATTAGCACGCGACGAGAAACCACACTAGCCTTCGTTATTAACTGACTTCCTGGCCTACGAACCTTATATCATATGCTAGAAACCTAGGTGTTGTATGTAAGCGAACTGTTTTCTTGTCTTACGTCAAAGCAGAGTACAGACATCGTCAGATGGTCAACCTCGAACGACGCGTTGGGAGAGAGGAGGGAACATTGCTAGGACCTTTATTTCAGCCTCCGCTAGGATATCTCATCCGGTGAAGGGATGAGGTAGTTGCTGAGACTATGCAAGGCGTCACAGATCTTGAGCAGAGAGGTTGAGTAATTCAGTTCATCGTCTTGCAAAGCTCATACGGATTGTTAGGATGCATAATTACCAAATACGCTTGAGTAACGGCTCCGAGTGCAAGCAGCAGCAATCTTGCAATCAACCATGGAAGGGCCCTCGTGGAGCACTACAACCTCGAGAACGAGTGGGCCGGGCGTAACACATCATCCGAGTAAAATCTATCATGAAACCGCGATCTGTGCCCTGCCAATCCCAAAGAATTTTACAATTGACACCATGACGGTGGCTTACCACCAACATTTGCCCTCGGTCGTAACTTCCAGCCTCCTACTGAGATGAACATCATGCATATGTAGCAGGTCATCTGTAACGCTTCTTTGTAGCTCAAATTGAAAAGCAATGTGCTGAACAATATATGGGTAGATTAAAGGCCAAGTGTACTCGGCAAAGTAGGTAGGTATCGTACGTCAGCGACAAATACCATAAGGTGGAGGTGGGAACTTCCCCCACTGCATTTCCCCAAACCCAATGTCGCCTGTCACATTACCAGCCATCATCTCGCCAGCACTTCTTTCCTCTATTCGCTCCTGCCCATATCTTCCTTACCACTCTTGGTATTTTATAACCGGAGTCACTTTGTCTGTACTGAATCGGCCCGACGAGATCCCAATTGTATTTGACTATGCCATTGAAAGAGGAGGGGGAAGCTCAGACGTTAAGCCAGAGCATGCCGAGCGATTGGAAATCGCTCGGAAAATGAGGGAGGCGTTGGTGAAAGCTGCGCCGATTGGAGGACTACCCAAGGTATCTACAACGAGGACTCGTACGAATGCAACGACTGATGGCTTGCATGTACATCCAGGCAATCAACGCCTTGTTCGCGCTGAAAGGCGCAACGCCGCCAGTACTTCTCGATGAACCGCTAGGCTATTCCCCCACCGCCCGAGCAGTGGAGGTTTACGATATTCCATCATCAACGATCCTGCACCGTGGGCAAACCTTCTTTGACAAGATCTATGGCAAAGTCTCGAAGCGGGTAATGGGCCAGATGGATCGATCCGGCACGGAAGATTTGGGCATAACGGCCCGGTTGATGTATGGCTATATTCTTTCCAATACAAGTGTTTTGACTGCCGCCGAGAGCAGTTATGTCCTATTGGCAGGGTTGATTCCACAAGATGTGGGTAAATCGGTCATGCCTGCATATACCGCACCGGATCCCAGCAACTGAGCTGACGGGTTGCCACAGGTCAACCCGCAATTAAAAGGGCATCTCAAGGGCGCCCTCAACAATGGTGCTACGGTTGAGGAAGTCAAGGCAGTGCGGGAGGTCGTAATACGGATATGCGAGGCTTCCGGGATGGCGCGATTAGGGGAGACTGTCCCAGGCGGATGGGGTTGGAGAGGTGAAGTTGCTAATCTATGAGCTGGCTTTACAAATTAAAGAGACCTCCTGTTGACCAACGACAAGCGTCCGATCTCCCACTTGAACTTTTTGGTGCTATATGACAAACGCCGAAAGACTGCCAGTAGCCCGGAGGCCAGGCTTGGAGACACTTGGGTTGGCCTTCGATCTGAACGTTGATACTCCTACATCTGTCGAAGCTATGTACATAGTATCGAAAGAGGTCCCAAATCCAAGCGGCCAGGTAATCCTGGTTATGGAAAAGTTTAAGTAGAAGCGGTCGCTGGAATCGAAGTTCTAGCTCAAATCGGTGGACCAGCAATGGGGGACAAAAGATAAAATAACATTTGTTTCTAGAGGCGAAAAGTTAATAGAAGAGCTTTTCTAGCCGTCATCGCGTGTTGCATCTTGCAAGTAGTGGTGGTGGGCAGCGAAGCCCTACGGCTGCAGGTCATTCTTCCTATGTGGACTGGTTTGCGCTTTCAAGCCCCCAACCGGGGCATGCTTGCCACCAACGGTTCGTACACGGTACAAGGCTGGGTCTTGCCAGGCTGATGTTCTACTCGCTACCTACCTTACGGACCATGCATGGGTTATTGCACAGGAGTTTCTTTCTGATCCAGTCATCTAGATCAACGTATCGTAGTAGATGCGCAAAGCTAATCGATGGCGTATTACTGGTTAATATCCGTACACAGAGCACGGATTATGGCAGAAGCATCGAGTCAGATTCACAAGTACGAGAAGCACAATTTTCATCGGTCGACGTACACAACGGTTGAGACAGTTGAACTCCATGATGCAGCGTGGTAGATTGCAGATTGGCACTCGGAAGGTAAGATTACATTGATTGGCTTTCCTGCTTCATCCCTATGATAAGGCTGGAAGCTAGCCAGATGTTTCACTTAGGGGGTCAGGGTCATCATGACAGCGTATCACTGTGTAAGGTATGTACCTTAAAAAGGGCTTGACTCCCAACTCCCCCCAAGTCATAAGCCCCCAAGTCGCAAGCCCCAAGTTCAAGGGCCAAGAATATCGGTTCGGCACGCCGAAATCCGAAATGCCCTATCAAGCGGAGCGCAGCGGCAGGTCCCACCAAGTGGGAGTAAGTAAAGGTACTTTACTGATGTAAGGTATCTTATCTACCTACTGTACAGTCAGTCTCTGAGGCATATTATTAATTGTTTACTCGCAAGCACCGGCGGTGAATCTGTGGTCCCATTGACCGATCCACTACCACATGGTAATAATAAGGTATGTTCGGGGCGAAGAAGCAGAATTGGTGCAACTCGACCACGGGCCCACGGAGAGAAAGAGAGAGAGAGAGAGGCTGCGTTAACTTAATAATCCGTCCGGAGTACAGAGCACACAGTGTGGAATTGGATTTCCGAAAATGCGCATCAGAATTCGTGTTGCTACAGTTCCTAATAGAAGGAGCCAGATGGGCGATGGCATTGTAGCAAATCACGGTCAGAGGACGCAGCCCACCAGGGAATGATTGAAACACATGAAAAGTTACTTCGAAGTATGTGCCACGCCCTTACAGGATTATTCCCTTTGAGTTCGATCAGCCCTACACGTTGGATGTGTCAGGGCGACGGGTACGAAGTCGGTTCTGACCCGCCAGAAGGGTTAAGGTACCTTACTACTCCGTACTGGAACGCGATCGACACGGAAGAGAAAAGGATGGCACGTGGGAGAGTATCAGGCTAGATTACTTAATTAGGTACTTAGGGCTATTGGAACTGGATTAGGATTTAGGGCCCCATGATTGGGCAGAGCCTTCACGCCGGCCAGCACATCATCATCTCCCAGCAATCCGTATGCGGTAACCCAAGTCCGACAGCACTTGGTCTCCCTGTCGTCTGTAAGGCGAGCGCGAGAATCTTGCTACACAAGACCCGAATCCCATACCGCCAAACGACTGGTGGCCTGATCGATCAGCTAGCGATTCACTGAAAGGGCCATACAGATGAAACGTCGATGACGTGAAGAGGAGAAACCGAACAATCGACATCGACTACAGTAGCAGTAGTAGTTAGTGCTGTCTTTATTCCACGATTTTGCTAATGAGCTGTCAGATTCCTAGCTTCGAACGTGTTTGGCGCGGTAAATGCCACACCAATCATTTGACGAAAACCAGTGCAGACCCATTGACTGCATCCTCACAGCATTCAGTGTCACCGTGAACTATCACTTGCATTGCAAGCGGTGTGAACAGTCGAAGTCAACAAAATACTCTTGAGAATCACTCGGTTGTCGCACACTGACTGACACACACACTTTGCTCTCGTTCGATAATCTGCAATCCTTGTCGCGACTACTAGGTAGTAAAAGGTACCTGGGCTTGATGCAGGTAGGGTTAGTAACACATCCAGAGTGCAGCAGGCACACTGCGGCACTGCCCCCAAAACACTTCTGGTCGTTCCTGGAGACGAACCCAAGGATATGGTTCGATCCATGGGAGCCAGGATGTGCCATCATCACACGTGGCAGCTCGACAGCAGGAATGAAACATGCATGGGTTACATTCGCGGTTCCTTCAAGATCATCATTGTGTTTCACAGTCTTATATACGGACTCCGTTGTCATCATTATGGTGCAACAGTTATTCCTGAACCCCAGGTACTTTGGTCTTCGAATCTTCGTTTTCGCACAACGAGGCTCTCTTCTCCATGCCTCCATGGTACTTTATTTGGCGCGCCACGCTCAGACTCGAGGTGCACTGCAGGTTTTGGCGGTAGGGACATACTACTAGCTAGCATTGATTCCCGAAATAGTGGCATCCATGGATCTCTGCAGATTCTCCCCTGTCTCCATGCAGAGTAACTCAGCCTTGCAATGCCCCCATGTCCGCTCGCCGTAGCCACGGCTTCTTGATCGCTGATTGGATGAGCTACCAAAGGACCACTAACTGTATCCGGAACCAAGAAGCGGATTCCGCCGAAAGAGGAATGGCGCCATGGCTGCCTCACTGCAAGGCTTTCTCGGCTTTTTCTGCTTCACCGCTCACCCTTCCACTGCGAAACGCCGAGGTAAAGAACGTACTTTACTGAACCAGCCAAGGTACTGCACCGGACTCGCCGACTGCGGTCGCAAAGCAAGTCATGGGAATCATGGGGATCATAGGAGAGGGGGAACGAGTGGGAACAACAATGTTCATAATGCTTGGGTATAATAATAATCATCGTTGTTTTGCGACTAAGGTAAGTTAGGGCGACGACTCGATCGGATACAAATCTCCCCCCGTCGTTCGTCCGACAGTTGCTGAACCGTCCACTAAGATAGGACCAACAGAATCATTGAGACAAATATCAACCATCAGCGAAGTCAGAAAACAGTGCGTACAGTACCTGCTGGCAGCGATTGCGGTTACTGTGACTACGTACTACTGTCATTGTTCTTATTCTATTGTTATTCTTGTAATTAATTGTCGGTGATTAATGGGCGGTCGGTCGACGGAAATGTTTCCATTTGCGGGACCCTGTCAGTGCATTGCAGCGTGCATAGGGCGAGCCATCCACGTCCCCCCCAAGCGAAGAAATCAACGCTACTTTACCCATTCTGACCGGAAAGATGCCTCAAGGATGCTTGTCCCAAGGGGGTGGGCTGCGCAATAATGCAGGTGCTCGTCAGTCGAGTCAATTATCTCCTACTAAGATCGAGAGCCATGCTGGATCATGCTCGTGGATGGCCTGTTCCGAAGCAACTAAGAGATCATTATTACTCCTCCTCCTCCTCCTCCTCATCCTGGCTCCAATCTCACATCGCACATATACTCGAACACAGCCCCCAACTTGTTCCCAAACTCTCTTCCAACATTAATACTCAACTGCTCCTGGCCTTACTCGTCCTTCTTCCTTGCCTTGGAAGGCTGATGATCCACTGCCCTAATCCTCCATCAATATCTTCCTTCCACTTGCGACTCCAAGCAAGCGCTTTACCCCTCTCCCTCCATTGCCGAGAGACGCTCCTCGCAGACTAAGGCTGTCGTCGACGACCAAAGATCTTCGGATTTTGTCGCCCGAGGCATTGCTCCGTGACGCCTGCTCACCTCGATCATTTGCAGGTACCCGCGCCGTGCCTCCGCTATCACCTTATCGCTGTGCTAACTCTTCTACAGATAGCAAAAAGGACTGCTCTGAAGTACCATCACCGCCTCAGGCCCAAAATTACCGTCCGAGGGCATGGCTTTGGTCCGCGACAGCTTCAGTGACTTCGTGCTCTTCCCAAGAGATCCTTCCTCGTACTTGGACATGCTGGACCCGAGAGGCGACAGCGACTTCGACGGGCTCCACTACAACACCCAAACAACCTCCAACATGCAGCAACCATTCTCGGACCTAGCAAACACATCCTATGACCATTACCCACCGGCCCTGGCATACTCGTCTGGATCTTCATCCTACCATGGCGCTCCTCAATTTGTCCTCGATGCACCAAAGGGGGACGCAAAGCAGGAACCAAAGCGATGGACTCCATCAGGATCACCCTCGCCGTCCACATCACAGCCCTATGACCACCCTCCTTCAGCGGTATCATCCGTCTCGGGTGCGTCTGGTCAGAGCACAGCGTCTTCGGCAGTAGGGTCACCTTACTCTCATGCCACCCAAGTTATCCCCGGTCAAGAACATTGGACCGATTCACACCTCGGATTAGGTATCGCGGCTGGGATGTTTCATAATGATCGTTTTGGGAACGATATCTTTCCAACGACGAGTATAGACCACGATTTAACGTTTGAAGACTGCAAATACCCCAGCGGTTTTGTTGGTAAGTCTGGGGACACTTCTCCGTCATCAATTTCTACCAGTCACTCGAACGCTTCTGCGATCTCTTCTTCTCCGTCTTCGCATCATCCCATCTCTACTTTTCATTTTCCACAGTTGGCACTAGATACTTCTGTGGCCACACGGAATGTTACGATAGATACAATCTTAGAAGAGGTCAACAGTGGCATCAGTGCCTCTCCGCATTTAGTCTCTCCAGCCTCAGCAGTATCGACAAATGCTTCTCCTATAGTTCCTCGTGGGACGCATCCGGTCTCTCGTGCCCGACACACGGCAGGCTCTTTCAAGGCTCCTACCACGCCGGCTTCTGCCATGTCTTCATTCGCTCCGCGTGGCTTTTCTCCTCCAGCTTCGCGCCAGTGCCATCCTCGCAGGCACTCCACCGCTGTTTGTGGTGAGGCGAACGTACAAAGAAGCCCACCAGCATCCTTTCGGCGATTCCATCCATATAGCCGGCCAACACCATCTCCGGTTTCATCTAATCAGTCTCATAATAACCAATCACAACCTCCTTTCTTTAGTCAAAGTAGCGGCAGATATGTTGCTCCACTCGAGTCATCTTGTTGGTTTTCCTTGGTTGTCATCCTCATTCCTCCCTTATGTCTAGCATCTTCTTCATGCCGATGCTTTTGTTTTCTTCTGATCAACAATATTCTCATGTTCGTATGACTGAGGCTGACAGCTTATTGCTATAGATCCTTCTCTTATCCAACCCTTTGATGCACCCATTGTGCAAAACGGTACCATGGCACCCTACACAGGAGCAATCCATGCATTCCACCTTCCATCGCAGACTTTTCAGCCTCCTTCACCAGCACCGTCAGATGTGTCCAGCCAAGAATCGCACCGGCCAGGATCTACGAGGATCAGGAGCGGTACTGCATCTCCGTTTCTACGTACTGCATCCTATCAGCCATACCCACAAGGATCAGAGGCACGCAGACTCTCAATAGCTTCCAATTTCTCACGCAATTCGCAGGACAGCCCACGATCGACCAGCATTGGATTCGACGAAGATGGTAGGGAAAGGGGCCGTTGTCCAAACATTGACTGTGGCAGGCTGTTCAAGGACCTGAAGGCGCACATGCTTACCCATCAGTCGGAAAGGCCTGAAAAATGTCCGATTGTGACATGCGACTACCACCAAAAGGGCTTTGCCCGCAAGTACGATAAGAATCGACATACCCTGACCCATTACAAGGGCAACATGGTGTGCGGATTCTGCCCGGGATCGGGCTCGGCTGCCGAGAAGAGTTTCAATCGCGCTGACGTCTTCAAGCGTCATTTAACCTCTGTGCATGGAGTGGAGCAAACCCCTCCGAATAGTCGTAAGAAGAGTCCTACTGCTGCGTCTGTTAGAAAGATCTCCAATCACCCTCCCGACGTCACTGGCAGATGCTCGACCTGCTCGGCCATGTTCAATAACGCACAAGAGTTCTACGAGCATCTGGACGATTGTGTCCTTCGCGTCGTCCAGCAAGAAGAACCCAGCGAAGCCATCAATGAGCAACATTTGACTGGAATAGCCAACGATCCAGCAGTTCGAGAGACTTTGGAACGCCACATGCTCCCCGTAGATTCAGATCATGCTCCCTTAGACGCTGCGACCTTCGGTGAGGAAGATGTTAGTGGTGACGTCAAAGACGATGGCTCCGAGAGCTGGACTAGTTCGTCCAAGGCCAGCACCCGTTCGGGCAAGGGCACCATCAAGTCCCACACTCGGAATCCATGTTGACAATCAGCACATGCCCAAGGTGGCGCTTCGCACGTCGGGGGTGGAAGCTCCATCATGAAAGCCAACCGTACGGGAGTGGCTGCTAAAGGTCGTGGTATGACTCTTTCCAAGGGGGCCGCCCCCTTGGTCGGCAAGGGCCGAAAGAAAAGAAAGCATTATCCAGTATCATGGGGTTGCTCTACAGAAAAGATGAAGATGAAGAAAAGGGTATTGTGCGTATATGATGGGTCACGACGTCTTTGGAAGGACGACATGATGCTGAACAGTGAATTTGAAGTCCGCATGCGCCTGGGCGACGGCGAATCCTACGTAACGGACTTGGATGTTGAGACGGTCAAGCGAGCGGAAGCCTTACACAACGCAACGGAGGAAGAGAAAGGACCTTGGGTTCGAGGGAACGATGTGGACATCCAACAATTAATGTCTTGAAGATTTAATGATGTGCTTGTACCTGTATCAATATTGTAATATCGGCTTGGATGGGTGGGGCGCTGGCTTCCTCGAGTGTATTGATTTGAAATGGATTGGATCTTGATGAGCTTACGGCTGTCACGATGGATATGGAATTTTGGGCACAAACATCGAAAAAGGGTTGTGGAACAGCGACTGGATTAACTTCTTTCCGCTCAGCGTCTACTTGGAGCGATGATGGGATGCTTGCTAAAGGTGCTGGACACTTACTGTCGATTTGTCGATTCAAGGTAGTTGAACCACTTGGTATTGACAACCGAACACTAAGCTAAGATCTTGTTTGATACGCCTTCTATTACTGGGGGCAACTTGATCCCATCGACTGCTTTTAACTAATGTCAAATCTACCTTCAATCACGTGACTCTAATCCTCCAACACGTCGCGCCGAAGTCGCGCTACGCGTTAATCATTTAATGAACCCGCTCACAATATAATATTTTATTATTCTTTCATCGCCATCACAGTGTAGTAGGATGACCCGACAAGAATTTAACCGTATCGATCCCAAGCGGAGAAGTACCATTGATCACAAGAAAAAGCAGTTCGCAACACCACTTTACAAGCAGCAGGAATATCCTCACCGCTTGAACCTCTACGAAACCCCACCAACAGCGGAGATTACGCTCGAGCAATTTGAACAATGGGCGATTGATAGATTGAGAAGTACTAGTGACCGCAAAACTGCTTCCAGAGCGCTTCCAAGTTGATACTCAACAGTTCTCGCGGAGATCGAAGCATGCTCTTTCCGAAATAAATCTCCCACCGAGACCACGGCGCACATGCTACCTCTTCTACAAAAGTGGCTTCCTCTTTCCTCAAACACGTCGTCTTCTGTTGGCTGTCGGGATGAACGACTCAAGCTGGAACGACAGAAAGACCACTACTCACATTTTATACTCCGGCTTGCTTTCTCCTCCACCGAAGATCTACGACGGCGATTCGCGCGTGTTGAAGGCGCCTTGTTCAAGCTCCGCTTTCAGAACGATGACGCCAAAGAACGACAGGCTTTCGTCGAGTCGTTGAGCCTGGACTGGGAAGTCGTCTCGGAGCAGGAAAAACAAAGCTTAGCGGCGGATCTTCTCAACGCAACACCAGGCTTGAAGCGGCAAGAGATGGAGGAAGGAGTTTGGTTCAAAGTGGACCTCGAAACCGTGCCAGAACTTGTCGAAGGCCGCCGAGTCTTTTTGAAGGCTGGCAAGGCTTACGTGCCGGTGAGAGAGCAGATGAGCATGGTACTTGCTGGTTTCAGCGCGAAAATCGACCAAGGAATGGAGGTTCGTGATCGCTTCATGCTCAGCATAGTGATGAGCTAAGATCTCTGATAGCTCACTGCCCGGGCTTTACCTCGTCTTGACGAGGATGATCGCCTCACACCGATCCTCAATCATCTCTCAAAGAACTTCTCTACCCCAGATTCCACAATCTCAGACTCGGACACCGCATTGCCTGGCGCGCCCATTAATGCCTCTTCCATCGACACCTTGTCCCAACAGTTTCCCCTTTGCATGCGCAATCTGCATATGACGCTGCGGAAGAATAGCCATCTGAAGCACTTCGGTCGTCTCCAGTACACGCTTTTCCTCAAAGGCATTGGGCTTTCCATGGAGGACTGTCTCATATTTTGGCGCCAGTCTTTCAAGTTCAAGACAGATGACGAGTTCAACAAAGACTATAAATACAACATTCGCCACACGTACGGCGATGTCGGTGGTGACGCTACTCGCCGGGGTCGAGGCTATTCCCCGTTCTCGTGCCAGAAGATCCTGACAGAACACCCCCCGGGTAGCGGAGAGAGTCATGGATGCCCATATCGCCATTTCAATGTCGACAACCTGACCTCGCTACTGCAACAGACGGGCGTTGACGATCGCGATGTGTTGCGAGGGGTGAAGGACGACGTAGAAAAGAAGAGGTATCACATTGCGTGTAATCGAGTTTTCGAGTGGGCACACAAGCGCGATATTCGACGGGTGAAGGAAGATGGGTCATGGGGGGCTGCCGACCTGGATACCATTGTCCATCCTAATACATACTTCAAGAGGAGCTATCTTATGAAGCAGAAAGCTAGGGTAGCAGGAAGCCAGGATGACGGAATGGAATGATAGGAACGGGTATTGTATGCTTTGAATATCACGGTGTCGAAGGCGTCTTGTAACGAGGGCTAAGCTGGGTGTACGCCCTACGTTTAGCAGGGGGTGACCTAAGGGACTAAGGTTTGGGTTTGGATAGTGCGCAGTTCCGATCATACTTTTATCTCTCTTGCTGCCGAAACAATGTAGCGTGGGTGGCCCAGGTGGGTAGCATCAATTTCTAGGATGACCGTCGGAAACCACTAGCCTGGCGAGGAAGGCATCGTTGGCGTGCCAGCAAGGGTCCAAATGTGAAGAATCGTAGAAACAAGGAAACGCATGACTTCCGCTCTTGTGTATATGTTGTATGACTTATCCCGTTGTCGCATCTGCAATAGAAAATCCATTAGAACAAAGACGACAGCACCTTGATAGAACCATGATGAATGATTGAATTCTTGAGACTTTCCTCGAGCGATATGCCGAAACTGGATGCAGCGAAAGACATCTTCCCAAGCGCTGCTTTCGACCCGTCCAATATCCCCGACTTCGATACTGAATTCATACATCAAGATGACGTTGACGCGTTCGCGAAAGCTCTAAATGCGCCAGAAAGCTCTCCGGTCACAGCTCTCAATGACTGGCGCCCCATACACCAACGTGTACGGCGGAGAGGTGCCCGAGCCCGCAAGAAGATATCAAAGAGAAGCAAAGACGAGACGAGGGAAGGCTTTGTGTACAGTGTCCTGAAGTGGCCCTTGCTATTGCTGGTTCTGGGGTGGATCATCGTCCTGGCCATATCTTACCTAGCCACCAGACTCTACGTTTACGGCTACGAGCATTTCTTCACGTGGAGAGGGCGGAGACAAGATCTGCGGCGGAGCCTGCGATTGAAAACCAGTTTCGAGGATTGGAGACGTGCGGCCAAAGAACTTGACAAGCATCTTGGCAACGAGCAGTGGAAAGAGACGGACGATTACGCATTCTATGATTATACTACCGTGAGGAAAGTCAAGGACCAATTGCAGGCCGGTCGAGCACTAGCAAGTCTACAAGAGCAAACCTGCGGCGATTCGACGAGGGAATCCATCGATCAATTAAGAAGGCTCGTTGAAAATTGCGTCAAGAACAATTTCGTAGGGGTAGAGAACCCACGGCTGTACAGCGAGACGTACTATGGAACCAAGAACCTCGCTCAATGTTTCATTGACGAGCTCCATGCCTCCCTGGCTTTTGTACTACGCTCGCCCCAACTCAGCCAGGTAGATAAATATGCCTTCGCCAAACACCTCCATACCAATTTCGGACGCACAGCATTATGCCTCTCTGGCGGTGCCAGTTTTGCATGGTATCATTTCGGTGTGGTGAAGGCTCTTCTCGATGCTTCTTTACTCCCAGACGTCATCACGGGCACGTCCGGAGGAGCTCTTGTAGCCGCTCTAACAAGCACGAGAACGAACGAGGAGCTCCACCAAATCCTAGTGCCAGCCCTGGCATACCACATGCAAGCCTGTGATGAGCCTTTCCGTACTTGGGTATCCCGTTGGTGGAGGACGGGGGCGCGCTTTGATTCCTTGGCATGGGCAAAGCATGCGGCTTGGTTCTGTCGAGGGAGTACGACGTTCCGAGAGGCATACGAGCGTACCGGCCGGACACTTAATGTCTCGTGTGTTCCCTCGGACCCGCATTCCCCTACCATACTGGTCAACTATCTTACCGCCCCGGACTGCGTAATCTGGAGCGCCGTCTTAGCTTCGGCGGCCGTCCCTGCCATACTTAATGCCGTTGTACTGATGATTAAGACTCGTGATGGCAGTTTAGCGCCCTGGTCGTTCGGTAACAAGTGGAAGGATGGCAGTTTACGAACAGACATCCCCTTGAAAGCACTGAACCTCCATTTTAACGTGAACTTCAGTCTAGTCAGCCAAGTTAATCCGCACATCAACCTCTTCTTCTTCTCTTCCCGTGGGAGTGTAGGTCGTCCGGTCATGCATCGGAAAGGTCGTGGCTGGCGTGGTGGTTACATCGGCAGCGCCCTAGAAACGTATCTGAAGCTAGATTTGCAGAAATCAGTCAAGGTCCTCCGGCACCTGGAGCTCCTACCTCGTCCGTTGGGCCAGGATTGGTCGGTAATATGGCTCCAGCAGTTTAGCGGGACGATCACGGTATGGCCAAAGAGTCGCATCAGTGACTTCTACTATATTCTCTCCGATCCCACGCCTCAGAGACTGGCCAGGATGATCCAAGCCGGTCAGTTGTCGACTTTTCCGAAATTGCTCTTCTTGTCGAACCGGATGAAGATTGAACGTCTGATTGAAGAGGGCCTATTGCTGGGAAGGCAAGGCGAGGAGAACCCTGACAGCACGACCGGTAGAGATGATGAAAGCTTCCATCTGCACGCCCAAGAAATGAGAAATGGCGCTGGCGGCTCTTCGGGAGATGAACGGCCTTTGTTGGAGCATGAAGACCGGCGGTCGAGTATAATACAGGAGATAAAGCGGCAAAGCGGGGTGTTTTTTGATAACTACGATGATGCTGAGGGCGATACCAGTGCTACGGAAGACGAGATTACCGACGAGCCGGCAAAGGTATACTAATTTTTCAAGATGGTGAGATGCACTCTGCTTATGGTAGACACGACGTTACGGGGGCCATGACTAGATCAAACAATGGTGCGGGCATCAATAGCAGCCTCAAATATAAGGCACACAAGCCGGGAAACCTAGGAACAGGGAAAGCTCCAAGCTGAAAACCACCCCAAGCTGCAAAATTCAAGGCGAGAGATCGCCTGGTGGCCGTGGGAGGTACAGAATCTGTAGACCCAATAAAATGCTGAAATTCTTAGAGAGCACTTGTCGCTTCCAGGCAACTTGTCGTCCAATGTCTTTTTCAATTGATCGTGGCTATGCTTATCAGCATGTGGTGTTACTTCAGGTTGATTCAGCAAGCTACATATGTGCTTGTTTACCTTATGTTTTAGAAGAAGAAGAATATACTTCGTTGTCACTAGTACTTTACAAGCGGACCTATTGATCCGAGGTGGCTCCCTTATATTCTATATGTACGTTTTCCAATGGGTTTCACGTATTCGTCGGCCCAATCCTTCTTATCACAAAAGCTTTGCAATTGAGCTTGAACCAATGAATACCAGTTCAAGATATATTTCTAAGAAAACTAGTTATAATTTCCTGAGTTTCTGCCTCCCCCTAGTGATGATATTCCTTGCCACGGCGAGACTATCCTGAAGCATGGCTCAATGAAAGGCTCTCAATGACTAGCTGATATCTTTGCGCCTCCTGGTATCGAGAACGCACTTCATTTGCGAGTCACTACCTGGCAGTACCTTAGTGATGATCATCCAGCAGTCGTTTTAAGGTTCAAACTACGATTGGTTGTTTCACCCAAGGAGGGAACTAGAAGAAAGACTACGGACACGGTGTGACTGGGACGGATCGATGTAAAACATCACCAATGCACACAAAAGGCAATCAGAGCTGAAAGGGTCTGGAGGGCGAGAGCCATGTTGCTGAAAGATCTGATAAAGGGATTGACGCTTGATCCCTTAAACCCTTCCATCTACTGTAGCATGACATGCATGCATAGGTGCATATTACCGCTGCTGTGTCACTCCACTACCGTTTCCTCGCTGTGAAACTCCAGTCTGCCACCATGATAAGCGAGCAATTGGCTCATGCATGGAAGCGTGATCAAAGGTAGAAGAGACGATGTAGAGTTGGTTTTTTGAGCCGGTTCGATCGAATGTATCTAGCAGTCTCGTCCCGAGACTCGTGAGGTATCGTGACGATGAACAAAAATGCATCAATCATCACGAATGCGTTTAGCGTCATAGGATCGAAGGTTAAAGTATGTACCTGAAGCATATGCAACCACTTTAACGGGCCTACTCAAAACCCATGTCTTTACATTTTACATGCGGCGCTGTTGAAACTGTGTGTGTTCGGCATGAGTGGATTGCTGTTTGTCTCATAGAGATATAACATGGGTGCTTAAGGCATAGTCGAGGTAGAGTAAGACCAGGTGGCTGACGGCTTTCGTGGGTACGGCATATATGATATATCAGCAGATGATGCGAGTCCCATGCACGCCTTCTAGACACCATGAAGTGGGCGGCCGGAGAGCTCGTGACCGCGCTTTGGCGACCTTGTGGGTAGAACAGCGGTGAAAAGCATGTGTAAGCGTTGGTGGCGTTGAACTGATCAAGATGGTGCACCGTGCACAGCTCATGGTCCACGGTCTTCCTTAAGCTCGTCGTCTCCCTCCGTCTTCGGCCTGCTGAGAAGTCGGAGATTGTATCACTCCTTTTCCGTACAGATTATGACAGAATAGAGTAAGGTACTCGTACAGCAGTACCAAAACGTCCGTCAAACGTTTCGTTGGCGCGCATCTGGAAGCGAACGAGCTTGAGCGGAAGCAGTTAGGCACGCGTGGCTCGCCCTTGAACAAGAGAGTGGGGGTTGCCTACTGTAAAAACACTCTAATCGTCTGGTTGAACGCAGTACATACCAACTAAGGTCCCTCGGGTCCTCCTGTCACTGTCAGGAGTCTACAGCGACGGAGCTGTTCCTCATAGCTCCGCTAAACCTTCACACCCCACCGAACAGTCATCACGAAATCAAATATAAGAACAACAAACAACAAGAAGAACAAGAACAAGAACAAGAACAAGAACAAGAACAACAACAACAACAATAACAGCATTGGTTTATCCCCGAGTCTTGACCATCCCCCCACTTGGTCCTTGGCACAAGCACGGCCTTCCTTTACTACTATTGGCGGCTACAGTAGGCTGCATATGACGGTTCTTGCTGCAACCACTGCTTATCTCCCAAGTGCTTGCCGATCTGCTTCAAAAAGCGCCCAGTCAAATCTCGACCCTTCCTGCACGCTGCATCTTCTTCGCATATTCCACCGTAGCTGGCTCCGCCTCCCCAAACCTTCGTTGTTGGTCGCGCGCACTTGCTCCGACCCTTTCTCGTCGCTCGCTTCTCGTTATCTAATTTGTGTCCAAGGGTGGAGGCCAGGAACCAATTAACACCCCACCATCATCGAGACCTCTGTGGCAGAAGTATCCTCCAGCAGCTTCCCCAATTTGCGGGCTACGAAGTAAGGCCTGCTATCACGCCATTTCTCGTCATTCTCAAGACGAGCCGAGGACATAACCCTAGTCCTACGTTCGCCCGTTCTCAGGGCGCCGATATTTGGATTGGCTGAAAGAAGGATCTTAGCAACATTAATCTGGTGGTTTGTGTCGACACACCTGAGCGTGGTTCACGGTACCTTCTACCTCCAACTCGCAGTCAAATACACGGGGAAACCTGATGCATTGCCCAACATGGATTCCGAGGATGGATACACATTCATTAAGGTGAGAAACCCGGGTTACTAGAAGACCCCCGTGGATGTATATTGTTCTGTGCGATACACTAACTCTTCGCAGAATCTAGCACAATTTGTCCGCACGCACGAGAAAGCCCTCGCCAATGCTCTGCAACTACGTAGGCAAGGTCCGAGGAATGGACAAACACATAACCACACCAGAGATACTGCAACTGCCCACCCCAGCGCCTACCAGAGCTCTGCCCTCCCGTTATCAAGTTCTGGCGCCTTCGCAGCTGCGCTCTCATTGGGAAGTCTCAGTTTTGCCTCGCAAAACATCAAACCCGCCAAGCTCACTCTCACGCCGCACCATCTGTTTTTCCTCCTGTCCCGCTTCGAAGAAGTCGGCATACCAATCGGTCCAATGAACATACGTTTAGAAAATATCCATGCCGAGCGATCACCTGCAAATTATGTCTCATTCCTCAGTCAATCGCAAAGATCGGAGGTTAGAAGTGACCGAGACTCGATACGTTCTGTCTCCAGCGTTCAAAGTGTGATGTCAGGCATGTCAGCTTTGTGGTCCAATCTAGGAATTGGTTCTTCGAACAATGCTGCAAAGAGTGAGAAGGCCAAAGCTCAAGTGATAACCGATCTCAAGTATTTGTATTCTGCGTTTACCAAGATTCCTTGCTTGCGGCTGTCGCCGGACCGCAGAGCCCGTCTGATCCAGGGTTATGAGGAATTTCCTTTTGATACTGCAGTCCCATTACTCGCGTTCAAGAACCTGAGTGCGCTTGAGATTTGTGATGTAGACTTCAGGCAATTCTTTGGCTGGGATAGGCTGGCGGACCAGCTTCGCTCACTCGTGCTGAAACGCGCACATTTAGAGAATCCGACTGATGTACTCGTTGGGATTGTGCTGGATGATATGGATAAGCGACGTCGGCGCTCGTCGAAGAGCCAGAGCTCACCAGTAGTTGCCTGGCCCACAACCCCGTCATTGCGGTACAGCGACTTAGCAGGAGCGCATTCGGCCCCTGGATCGCCGCTAGTGGATGGAAAGCTCGCCCGCAGTGCTGGTTCTCACAACAGTCTTGTACTTCAAGGAGAATCGGATGGTTCAGGGTCGCATCATCGACCACGGCCCAAAAGCACGTCCCCAAGCCGTCCAACAAGTTCGAGACAGGAGTCGTCCTACAAGCATATGAGAGGTAGTACCAACAAGATCAAGCGCTCTGGATCCGGCAGTTCCAGCTCTAGCGATCAGTCAAGCGGACCATATCGAGCTGGAAGCTCATCAAATCTCTTGAGCATGGGGATCGTCCCAGCATCGAAATGGAGGTTCCTGAGGCATCTCAGCCTGTCCGATAATTCGCTCACTTCCATGGCTGCGGCGAGTCTTGCACCGCTTGCAAACGTCTTACATTCACTAGATCTTTCTTCGAACCTGTTTACAGAGGTACCTGACTCACTAGCAACGCTGACAGCATTGCGAGCTCTTAACCTTTCAAATTGCATGATTGAATCCCTCCACTCACTAACGCGGAACCCACTCCCTGCAATTACCGCACTGAACCTTCGGGCAAATCGCCTAGCATCTATCGCTGGCATAGAACGACTTCTCTCGTTGGAGCGGTTGGACCTTCGGGATAATAGAATACAGGATCCAACGGAGGTAGCACGACTGACTGGGACTCCAAATATTCGTGAGATTTGGGTGGTGAGTAATCCTTTTGTGAAATCCCACAGCAACTACCGAATCACCATATTCAACCTCTTCCGAACGACTCCAGGCTTCGTCGAAGATATAATAATTGACGGAACGGGTCCTGGGTATAGCGAACGAAGGCAGCTCCGGGACCGCGTCATGGAAGTAGAAAGTGTGCCTGTAATCAAGACTGTACCCGTAGAGCATGAGATGAGCCTTCCGTCTACGGCGGACAGCTCAACCGTGGCAGCTACTGGCGAATATAGAGGTCACACAGTCGAGGCAACGCAACGACCGATGCCACGAACAACACAGAGCGATATCGCCGTCACTTCCAGTCGCAGGAGAAAGGGTGCAAGGCGAAGGATTGTGGACTTGTCTAGGGATGACGGTACTCATCACCAGGTGTTAAGCGAGGCATCGTCTCATACGCGAACGTCCAATATGGGTAAATCTCTGGCTACTAAACTGAACAACCAAATGCCAAGCAAGATTGCAGGTGACATTCAGCCACTACAAGGTCCGGCGATTCCATCATCTACGCCCATCTCTAGTCCAGCGTCTCCTGTTCGTTCGCCACCCAATTCAGGATCTACAGAAAAGGGCCCATTTCTTGCAAATGACATTCATAACTTCAACTTGAATGGAGAAGCCTACCGTCAGAAGGTCGAGGCTCTGAAGCATGAAGTCGGTAGCAATTGGCTGAATGTTCTCAGCGAAGAAGGCTGGAGTCCGCATAAGGGATCTGAATCCTCCGGTCCGGGATTCAACCATATCAGTGCCATTAGGCCAGAATTCTCGAGTCTCTGTACCACCAGCCGAGGGATCACCAGTGGCAGTCGGACGTTGGGATGAACCAACGACCCTGCGTGGACCGCTACAAACGTCAATTCACGTCTCAAACTCTTGAGATCTTGTACTACATTCAGCTCATATCTGTCAGCGCTTTCCTTAGATGTGGTGTGGAGACCTGCGATCTGCTCAGAACTGCCCGTCTTGCTTCCGTTTCATTGCTAGCATACCTCTGTCAGCGATGAGCGTTTGTGTCTTAGATCTTCCTCCAAGTGTTCTAGGCGTTATTCTGCGGTGGCTTTCTGTTGAATTATCATAACTTGTCTAGCAATTTGAGCGGGTACTAGGTCCAATGGCGTTGCATTGCACGGAGCTCTTCGAAATTGGGAAGAGGTTTGGCGGCGTCATGGAGTCTCAGAAGAATTTCAGCGATGGTCGTGCGCGTCGAGAAACTAAGTCAAAGAATTGAAATGGTTCGAACGCTCCTATGAACTTTCGTTAACAAGTGATGGGTCCCCAGGGAGTCCATGACAATGCTCAATCATTCTGACTTCAAATACAAAAGAATGTCGGCATAGTGAGTAATATTTCGAGTAGACATCTGCTGGTAAGCTTGCCACATGAATCATGGATAGTGCTAAGCAAACTGTGGAATCACATTTCAACGATGGAAATTATAGGCTTACATTGAGCGACTCGAGGCAGAGAGAATACCATGATTTGTTGCAATCGTGAGGGAACCGCCAGGCATCTTACTCGTATGAAGTATTCCGTACGGAGTACAAAATACGTAGACTGTCCTAGTGGTCTCCCGTAGATTCAGTCGTACGTAGCGCGCTTCGCATTCCTTTCTCCCTCCTTTTAGGTAAGGCACCCTAAACGAGAACCTAGGCAAAGAGAAAGCATTATTTCCTTTGCTTTTACCAAGCGCCAACGTCACTCTACCAAATCTGACACCAGCTCTTCAAATCCTCCCAACCGACGACATACTGCTTCCGTAGGCCGGAAGGTGATCTCCAATTCCTGCTGCTGTGGGATCAACACAGGAAGCCCAACGACGAGCCGTTACGGAGTGCCACAAAATCTTCACCATCAGAGCTTAATTGATTCGACCCGTTTCAGCATCACGGAACCTAGAATCAGGTCAACTGCTCTTCCATCACCACATCTGGTATAGGAGGCCAGAAGTACTCTAACTTAGACACCCGGCCACCCCGCCGTCCGAAAGCACAAGGATTTCGTTCTTCTGTGCTAATTTAGACGCGCAGCGGCGAAGGACAGTTGTCAAGCAGGTACGTGGGCTCTGCTCAGGTTAGTGCACCTTATATCCTGATGAATGAGGCTGGCTGTGTCCATCCTGTTCCCTTCCAGCTTGCCCCACGGCCGGGCGCGTGATGTTGTTTGTGTATGGATGGAGTAGTCCCACGTCTTACAGACTAACAGTATTAGAGATCTCGAACTGGCCACCTGAGAAGAGGAGCAATTACCAGGATACCTCCGGATCTTGCCTTGCGCACCCTCTAGCCCATATCGAATCTCGCCAGGAAAGGGGACAAGTTATGGCGGATCAGAATGACGTGGACCTCGACTCCATTATCGACAGGCTTTTGGAAGTGAGAGGAAGTAGACCCGGAAAGCAGGTACAATTGCTGGAAACAGAAATCCGTTATCTGTGCACAAAAGCTCGAGAAATTTTCATCTCTCAGCCCATATTGCTGGAACTCGAGGCGCCCATCAAGGCAAGTGCTTATCTTTTCCAGAGTTTCTGCTTCGCTCCGAGCTACTATGCAGTTGAAGCTTACGAATGGTGTGTTGGGAGACAGATTTGCGGCGATATACATGGGCAATATTACGATCTCCTCCGTCTCTTCGAGTATGGCGGATTTCCTCCAGAAGCCAACTATCTGTTCCTTGGCGACTACGTCGATAGAGGTAAACAGTCCCTCGAGACGATTTGCTTACTGCTCGCATACAAGATCAAATATCCCGAGAACTTTTTTATCCTCCGGGGGAACCATGAATGTGCGTCGATCAATCGCATATACGGGTTTTATGATGAGTGCAAGCGGAGATACAACATTAAGCTGTGGAAGACATTCACCGACTGCTTCAACTGCCTGCCCATTGCAGCAATCATTGACGAGAAGATCTTTACAATGCATGGAGGTTTGAGCCCAGACTTGAATTCAATGGAGCAAATTCGTCGCGTTATGCGACCTACAGACGTATGTCGAACTTCTCACTCTCGCACGCTTCAACAGACTTCCAAGCCTAACTCGGAAAAAATGACCTGCTGACTCCTTTAGATACCCGATTGTGGCCTCTTGTGCGACTTACTCTGGTCAGATCCTGACAAAGACATTACTGGCTGGAGCGAAAATGACCGTGGTGTCTCGTTCACATTTGGTCCCGATGTTGTGTCTCGATTCTTGCAGAAACATGACATGGATCTTATTTGCCGCGCGCATCAAGTCGTCGAAGATGGATACGAATTTTTCTCCAAGAGGCAGCTTGTCACTTTGTTCAGCGCACCTAATTATTGCGGGGAATTCGACAATGCGGGCGCTATGATGAGCGTTGACGAGAGCTTGTTGTGTTCGTTTCAGGTGCGTTTCATGCCCCTAGACATTCGCCATCCAGGGTTCCCATACCCACAAACACTAAGCAATGGTCCCGCTAAGGTGCTTTGTTCTATCCAGATTTTGAAGCCAGCGGAGAAGAAACAAAAGTACGTCTACGGTGGCATGAGCACTGGCAGGCCCGTAACTCCTCCAAGGAAGCAGAAGAAGAAGTAAATGTACCAACACGAACTTCCCGTGTGCAGCAGGTTCGGGCGGAAATAAACATTCACCAATCCCACAATACCGCGTCCATCGAAGGCTCGGAACGCTAGCTATCACCCTACGAGTCCTCCCTCTATCCCATAACGTTGCGTTCTCCAAATACCTTCGGCTTCCGTTGCCGCACCTTGCTCTCACCACGCTCACGACGCCGATGACGACGATGGTGGAATGTTGATAGACGGCGGGAAGCAGGGGTTTGTTCTCTATATTGGTTTCGCTTTGCTGGGGTCAGGGTCGACGGGGGCGGGATCTTGTCCATGGGGTCTTTTCGATACGTAGTGTTTGCCTCGTGCTTAGGGGCCCAGCATGCAAGGGGGGATTTCATGCGCAGTCATTGCTTCTCTTCTGCACGTACTATGCTCGTATCTCATGTGATTGGTCTCATGGATTAAACCTGGTGAGAAGGACCCGTGTCTGGTAAAGGGTGTCTTCGTACGCGTGCGGCGTCTATCCGGATTGTGCTTCAATCCGACCTCATTTCCTACATCCAAGGCGTCTGCTCACGGGGTCCACCAGCACAGGGAACCCGATGCGCAACCAACCTGGATCTAGACAAGCCGTATCCGTCATGCTGCCTGTTCCATTCTCGACGCGGGACGGCGACAGCCCTCACGACAAAAGGAGCGGCCGTTGTTCTTGGTTGTCAAAGCCGGGAAAGGCCGAAGCGGCTCCGCTTCGCCGTTCATTTCCCCGTGTTGAGTTTATCAGCACCAAAGGCATGACTATGGCTGATGGATATAATGAATGGAAAGAGCACGTATGAGGGTTCCAGCCACCGTAATATGACATGAGCAGCAGATGAGGCACTATGAGATGCCACAGACTGTACACGCCACCATGCCCGAAATGAAAATTGACAAATCCTACCAGGACGCACCGACAGGCTGCATGGAAATTGTTAGCCAAAGGACAAAGAATAAAGATATCCTTGTTCATCCCCAAAGTAACCGCTCTTGCCCATCTAATCCGTAGACTATCATCTCCTAAGCCATCGCCACTAAACCCGCGGTCTCCTTAATCGCTCCATTTTCGTACAAAGAACTTGATGTTTCATCCCCTAGACGTACTGCGATAACCACCTGATCCCCTCACCATAACCTGCATGTGAATCAACCAGATTAGCCCACATGCCATGAAAAACCCTTCTCAATCCGAGGGACTCACCTTGTCTCATAACCACACTGCACATAAACACCTCAATTGGTCTGATCCCATCCAATTGCACCTTCCCCTTGCCCGTCGTCTGCCACAACCCCAACTGATGTCTCAGCTCCTCCTCGCTGACGGCATCCGGGTGATCGATCTTGTTCCCTAGGACTAAAAAGGGCACTTTGGAAAGGTCTTCCATCGAGAGCAGAGCGTCGAGCTCGGCTTTAGCTTCGGGGAGGCGCTCAAGATCTTTGGCGTCGACAAGGAAGACGATACCAGAGACTTCGGGAAAGTAATCGCGCCAGAGGCGGCGGGCTGAAATATTTAGCTGGGAGCTTCTATATGAAAAATGCCATGTTCCGATGCCAGTGTGACTGTAATAATTGGAAGCTTACCTTGCTGATGGCCGCCAAGATCGAAAGTCGTAAACCTGTTGTTGCCAATGGCCAGTTCTTCGGAGGCTGGACAGATGTCTTTAGCTCTACTCTTGGGCCGTGAATTGCACCGTTATGGGAGACAAGGAAGCGTACTGGGATGAAGCGTAGGTTGTAGGATAGCAACTCGGTCATTCTGCAGCAGCACGAACAAGTTAGCATAGACTTGCCCTGAAGTAGACGCACATGGATGTTTTATCTCAGGCGGCCGTAGCATTTTGCACGCAAGAGTTGACCCTGCAATGGAAGAAGAAGAAGCCCACCTTTAGCATGTGCAGCAATGTTGTCTTGCCGGCATTATCGAGCCCCAGGAACAGGAGCTTCGCGTGCTTGTTGAGCAGGCCGAGAGAGGCGAGAACATCCCAAACTACGCAAGAAGTTCGGAGTAGTCAGCCAGCGATTCTGTTAACATGTTCAAGGACGGTTATGGAAGGGCTTCGTAGCAGCCTACACCAATTGATCATCCACATATTTGCTATTTTGTAGACACCAAAAACTAGGAACCAATACTAGCTCAGAAGGAAATGCAGGAAAAAAGTACCGTGGTGGAAAGTTTGGTAGAAGTAATGGGTTGTGGTATGGGGTGGATCCGCTTTGTTGAAGTTCGGCTTGCTGGTGGAATTTCGAGAGTGCCAAGCTTGGCTTTGGCGATGACATTGACAGCTTGCCTCAGTATCTCAGACGTGCTAGAGCTAAGCCCCTTCGGGTTAGCTCTGCTTACTACGCAGGCTTCGTGCAGCACATGGGACAAAGATATGTAAGCAAGACGGCTAACTCAAAGGGGCTTAGTTCCATTTCCACGTCTGAGATAGTGAGGCAAATGACAGCATCTTAAAGGATCCAAGAAATTTATGAGCCGAGGGCTAACAACAACATCAACAACAAGAACAAGAACAACAACAACAGCGAGGTGTTCTCCAAAGAATGTTCATGTCGCTTGAACCCCTCGTTGATATCACTGCTGTACCGCTGCATCTTTCATTACTCGAGTCATGTACATAGAAACCGTTGCAGCACCGCCATGAGCCCGGCTGGACATATGTTTATCACAATGACAGTATGAAAGCTTTCAGCATTCCCTTGTCCATCTATATCTTCTCTCAAGCTGTATAAACCGCTCAAGTCAACGCGCCCTTTCCCATCCATTCCTCGCACAATGTTAGCCCCGTATGGACCCATGATTTGAATCTCATGCTTTCAACGATAGAGAGAAATAGATCGAGAACGAAAGCGTAATATTACAGGTGTTCTTAGCGTTTATGCATAGGTACAGGAGCAATATTTCCGGGTTTCTTTAGGGTGTCGTATCAAGCAACATTTGGTTGTAATCGCGAAGCACCTATACAGCGACTATCTTAATCGTCTAACCCTCAGGAAACCACTTGCAAGGTAGCCACCCAGGCGTCCCGCCTGGTGTCTCCGTTGCAGTCACACAGAAGCCACCCTCAGCGTTCATGAATAAAAAGTCCGACTGGAGCTCATCTCCCACAACGCTGCTGCGAGTAGTGTATCCGTCCCAGGGCTTGGCAGTCCCAATAAGAAAGGTCCCCGTGATGGCCCGAGGAACCAATGGATACTTTTGAAGAGTGCTAGTGTCAGTACACCCTTGAGCCCACGGCCCCCCGCTGGCGGGGAACGGGACTCCATTTGTGTACTTGAGATTGGCTAGTGGGTATTTCATATGAAAGCCTTGGATGGCCCCGACGGGCAGGAAGATGTCTTGATTCGCAGCGGCCTCAATCTCGCACTTGGAGTAAGCTATGTTGAAGCATTTGGCGTCGTTCGGGAGGCTTCCAGTGACAGTGAGATGACGGTTTATAGGAACAGTCAGGGATGGATACCTCAAGGAATCTTAGGAAGGACGTCACCTACCGGTGTGGCAATGCCCATTGTTGCAGGAGCAAAGACGGAGCCGAGCAGAAGGATAGACTACAGAAGGGGCAAGATAAGCTTGATTACACCCCCTAGTCGTTGAGAGGCTGAGAGAGCTAGTCCTCGTACCTTCAAGGAGTGCATTGTGATCTACCGAGAACTGTGTTTATTTTGGAGCTGGTATCAGTGTTGAGCAAAGCATTGTAGGAGAGACTATAGGTAGCCTCGGATGCTTGTCGGCAGTACGTAAGGTCAAACCTAATACCCGAAACAGTTTGTATGCAGCATTTCCGCCTTGCAAACGTCCTTGCAATAACAAATGAATGCCTGTAGGTACCTAGTCCCCTCCTGGCTCAGACGAATCATACTTTACCCAGTAACAGACTCACATACCGCAAATTACCAACACGTTGTAGAGCAGCCTGCGAAACAAGTGACTGAAGAATAGCAAACTGATCCAGCTGTGGAATATCCAGCAAGAGACACAGGAATGTAGGACCTAGTCATGCCATACTCTCCGCTCTTTGATCTTCTGGGATGCTGGAGAAGAAGTACGTTGATGATATTCTTACTACGCGGACTATGCTATTCGTAGGGGAGAAAAGGAACGCTCGCATATCAGATCACAGGAGAGAGGATGGGCAGACATGCCGGAGGACGTTGAAACATGTCAAGGTCAAGGTGACAAATTTGAAATAACCAACAAAAACATAATCAGACAACCTCGGAGAGACAACATAGCCAATGCTTACAGATGTCTGAAGTGCGAATTTCTGTCCATAACGAAGCACAAGGTTTAGAAGCAGTCTTCCCAAGCCGCCGTAAACGGCCTTTAGGTATGGAACGGCAACTTCGCTGAGCAGCCCCGTAAAAGAGTATGCTCACCGCCGTTGGCGAAAGCTGTCGTAGAAAACCCAAATAGACTAGAAAGACAATCAATGGGCGTATCGTAGTGCCGCCCCAGAATCGATCAAGTTTGCATCGTTCTGCGGCCAACCTCTCACTGTTCCTCGAACTCGTCATCGTGTCCGATGTTCATCAAAACAACATCCATCACTGGATACAAATCTCCTGAAATCTCTAGATAGAACCCTGTAATATAGCGTGCAGAAGCGACACAGGATGCACCCCGGAATCTACTCTCTGGTGGATGTATTTTCCCTCGAAGACGCGATCCATATCGTGCAAGCTCAAGTCTCGCTGGGAGATTTCTCTAGTTAATGCCACCCAAGGCTTCAGACTGTAGGGTAAGCAAAGGGGCCGTTCAGAATGATTGAATACAGCAAGACTGATCATCTGCTAGGGAAGTGAAGTGGACATCCTAACGCAATTAAACCGGAAACTTCAAGTGCTGTATCAGACTCTTACCAGTAGTGTTGCGGCAGGGAGCGGAACCGTCGTACGCAAATGGCGTTCGATGGGGACTACCTGGCCAGTTCGGAACCAGCAGCTGAAACAACTTACAAAGGAGCGCAGATTCACCATTGCACAAGATCTATACGTCATGTTGTAATCCGAATTAGATGTATGTGTGGATGACCAGAAATATATACAAATCTAAGCCGACGCAGATTCATCAGAGGCTGCTCTGATGTCTGTATCTATCTGCAATGACCCCGATGTGCTATGTAGGAAAACCTTGAATTGACCGCAAGCAGAACAAGCTCTTCATGCAGAGAGTATCAGTTCTGCCTTTAGACCATAGCCTTTGCACCTTACGGCCATCTCTAAACCAAGCTCTCTCATCCTTTCGGCGCCTTTTCCGGGTTGGCACCTGCGCTCCCTCTCTTTGCCGGTAGTGCGACAGTGTTGGCGCCAGAACTTCTCTCTTCTCCTCTGCCTCCTGTGTTCAATACCCTTTACAATGTCAATTGGCCCGCGACTATGGGAATCCCGTGCGCCATTCTTCGACGGATTGCGAGCCGAGTGTTCGTTCCACTCAGTATTACGAGATTCAAGATGTCGACCCCAAAAGGGGTTGGGAGTTCTCGGCAGTGATGTCGTATGTGTTAGATGAGGACGTTGGGCAAGATGAGGCAGGTTAAACCCTTTCCCTTTCTGCCCAGGTGATATGCATATAGACGTCCTCCGTGTTGAAGGTGGTGACTTTACTTTCCCTTGCAATAGGGCAGGACCCCAAGTATGATGGGGCGATTGACCAAAGAGACGGCGCGGTGGTGGAGAACGGTGAACTGCTGCACGTCTGGATGGTGCTGGCGAGCGGAGGCGCTTCGGTGATGGCATGGGGGACTTAGTTGACCTTCTTGATAACCTCTTTCTTTGGCTCGATGAGTGTTCTCCGTCAGAGTTATCAGGTCGTCCCATAATCCACGTAGGCTCCTCGCTTGCTGGCATGGAGTTATCGTCATCGTCATCATCGTCATCTTCCTCAGGATCTGATGTCGGAAAGCTTGGGTCAATGTCCTGGGGAATGACTTTATGCCTCGAACGTTTGCGCTCTTCTAAACATGACATATACGCCGCTTCAAGAGGGCGATCTTCATCAAGGGTTCCGCAGACGAAGTCGGTGCTGTCTGGCAGGTCCGGAGTACCAGGTCGCATTCTTGGGGCTTTTCTTAACCGTAGGCCCTTGTCAGCTCGCTTGGCGGAGCCTCTTTTGATCTGCTCCTTATCTTCCTTAATAGCCATGGAGTCTATAGAGGAGTCCGAATGTAACCTATGCGTCATTGGACGGATGCGCTCTACATGATCTGTAGACGTAGCAGCTGTCGTGAGACCGGACGTTGTCCAGAACTGATATTGCGAGTCCACATCGCTCTCGTCATCCGAATCAGCAAACCCCTCCTCATCATCCGACTCATTGCCCCCGTCAGAAGCTTCGTTGTCACTGTTGAGATCCTCTTCATCCTCGAGATCGTCTAGATTCTCATCTGACCCGGCTCCTTCGTCGACATCGTCCTCAAGGGCTTCCTCTTCAGCTTCTTGCCCTAGTTTCCTAATAGCATTTTCTTTTCTTAAGGTGTCATTGACGGTGATCTTCTGCCGATAGGCCGTCTGTTCCTTTGTCCACTCGTCCTCTGCAATGAAAGAGCCTGCGAACTCGTGGAACCTAGTTGCCTCCGATCCGTCCAGCTTCTTGCTTTTGGAGGATGACTTCCGAGAACGAGAAGCTTTTGGGCTCCTCGCTACACTTGCCGTTGAGCTGTTCTTGATAGTTGACTCTGAATCTCGATGCGATCTACGAGCCGATCCAGGTATCGACATGCTGCCGGTTGACTGAGGCGACGGAGGGTTATTTGCTATAGGCTCGGGCGCTTTCTCGGCCTTTGCAACATTTCGGACTGCTTCCGTAGAGGGCTTCATTGGACATGCAAATCGTAACATGCAAGGACGTTTTGGTGGATCGGCAAGTTTGGTTGCTGAAGTATTGGGATTATCCTCGGTCTTTGTGACCTGATCAGGCCTGCCCTGTTGAACTTCTTGACGTCCACAGGCAAAGGTAATGCACCTTCTTCGCCCGAGCGGGGCTTCCGGCATTACATTTTGTGGTTTTGTAGGGGTTTCTTCCTCGTGAGCGAGACTCGTCGCAACAGGACCGTCTACGCGATACCCAGTTGCCCCATCCTTGGCATAAATATTGGCCAAACCCGTGTGCGTGGGAGCTGGTAGGGGTGGACTCGGCGTACTTGTGCGGGTCGGGCTCGTCATCCCTCCATCACTGGTGAGGACCGGGGCTTCGGAATCAGAGAGTAGCGTCAGGCTCAGACTCACAAGAAGCCCCTGGGTAAGAAGTGAAGCTCTTCTGTCGCCCATAATAGGCATGTGAGAGGTTGAGGTTTGATTCTGTGTAGTGTTTCGTCGCTTGAAGCTGATGCGATCGTCTGGGGGCTCATCAACATCTGAGGCAGTTTCCTCCTCTCCAATTTTGGGTTTCTCCTGAGATACGCCTGGACTGTTGGAGCCAGACATATTGTGGATGCTATGTACGTGGTCGTACCCCATTTTCTGATCATAGGCCATGGAGCTGGACGGAATGACGATGGTTGTGTAAACGTGATGCTATTATTCTGGACTTCAAAAAGAAAGATTCCGACTTTCTCCTGGTGCGACAAATGAATATGAAAATCCCCAAGATGTACGTGTTACGGCAGAAGTGGAAGAATTGTTGGTGGGGTGTTGAATGGATGGATTGGTTTGTAGGAACGATGTCCTGTGGTCAACGGCGAGGGAGGATTGTAGACACTCGAGTTAATGATGTGTCAATGGTGTCCCTCAGGACCGTACTGCTATAATAAGTCTACCATAGTGACTGTATCGATCGGGTTATTCCCAAGGAGGGCGACCTCCAGGCGTTCAAAATTGGAGAAACGAGGGGTGCGACAGGAGCGAACTTCGCCCTGCGCCTTGAAACTTATCGACCAGACCCTGGTGCCGGGAAGGATTAGGTGTTGTTGGTATGCGAGATGCGGCAGACAATGACAGTGGCTGTGTTGATTTGGGAGCGAAACACGGATGCGTGTGTGAGTGAGGGTTGCGACAGATCGGTGTTTCTCAAATACAGTAGAGGCAAACGAAGATCGGCAGGGCAATTCAAGCGATATGGAAGCCGACCGAGGGGTGATTGACGAAGGAGTATGTTGGGTGGGGGTGGGGGCAAGAGGAACAACACATCCAAAGGATGAAGGGCAGAAGAAGTAATCAACGTAGTGGTGAAGTAAGACGGCAGTACGATAGTAGTGCTTATGAAGAGAGAGAAGGAAAGTGGGAGAACAGTGATGGATGATAACAAAGTGTTAATACGGTAATAAATGATAAATAATAAATTGGAATGTGTGTGCTGGTGAGGCTAAAGTAGGTATCTGAGGTAAGTACGGAGTAGACGGAGTAGATAGTAGTACTACAAGTAAGTTACGAGGGAGATCTCGGGCGCCACGGAAATGCTAAGGTACCTATTCATGGTAAATCATGGGTCGGATGACACTTCCACACCTAGAAATCATTCAAAGAGCGGAAAGCCCGCCGCTTTGGTCTACGGTGGGCAAACAAGGAAGGTTGGAAGCATTTGCTCCGGACTTCTATTACGAAGTACATAGTATTCTACTGCTATTTGAATCAAATGTCATGCTTGAAGCCTTGTTGTTGTTGTTGTTGTTGTTGTTATTATTATTAAAGTACGGCTACTGGTGTGGTATCTCAATGAGAATAGCGCTGTGCATCTTTGGTCTGTCCTTGATCTTCATCTTCAATCCTACCTTACGGTAAAGAGGACATGCAAGTAACAACGAGTGCATCGTAAGACCCCTCACTTCGCACCGGTAGAACGGAGAACACCTGATACCTTAGATCGCTGTGCTTTGAGCTTCATGCGGCTTGCTCAGAAAGGCAGTAGGTAGGTACATTATAAGAGAGGCAGATTGTCGCAGCAACTCACAACCGCAGTAGTTCGATGTACCCGGATAAAGGGAACAATCCTGTCGAGGGCAATGGCGACAGACCTACACCCGATCCGAGCGTTCTCGAAGGTGGAAAAGGTTCAATTGATCTTCGGAGCAGAGAAGTCGTCAACCACAGTCCACTGAGCCGCCTCTCCAACTTGCGGTGAGTGGAAGGAGTGGAAGGAGTCGACGCCTTACTGGCGAATCAAAGCGCCCGTGGGAGAGCTTAAAACCTCCAAACACCCCTAGGATAGCAGCCTAAGGTAAGGTCATACGGAGTATACCTCAAGAGTCAAGAGTCTGAATTACTGAAACCCGCCGCATGCATGCATGAGTAGCTCACGCACCGCGTCAATCGCAGCGCAGCCGAAGTCGGCCTCACCACAGCACCACATGCTAGCTGTGCAAAGTATTTGCACGAGGCCCTCGAGAAAGAAGGTAAGGTTGGTACAGTGTTTGACAATGGCTTCGTATCGGTATGTATATCCCCATGGTTGGCACGGATATGAATGAGGATCTAGCCGTATGAATAAAACATAACGGTAATAGAGAGGCACATTAGCAACCCTAGTCTACGGTTGTGGAGGTACTCTGGATGATACTTATGTACATACGTGTTCCCTCTGCAGCGGGGACCGTCTGGCAACTTGAACCTATCGAATTGATTGAGGGATTTCTCGTATCCAATCATTCAAAAGCCTCCGTGGCGGTACAGTACATACTCGCGTCTCAATGGGCGAATCCCTTCTGGAGAACTTAGCTACCGTACTGTATGTAATCGGTTTTTCTCTCCAATGACAACGAGAGTAAGTCACTGCCAGGCATGCCACGCTACCTTAAGAGGTTGCCGGTCCAAATGGGCACTAGCACTTGGCGAGCCTCACGTGACAGACCCAGAAAGCTAGGTAGCCGAATGATGTTCAAACTCGACCTCAAAGTAATTACTGTGCAAGCGATATATCGTCGTCCACATGATCTCTGTTCGTATAGCACGGGCTGTGGCTCGCACCCGACCTGCTGCAGTTCGCCTGCCGTTGCAGCGAAGAGGTTACGCAGATGCAGTGTCGGACAAGATCAAGCTGACACTTGCCCTGCCCCATCAGGTACTGAAGATATTCCATTGCGTTGCCGGCTCCTCTGAAGTGTATGTTCCATCGCTTAAGCTAACTCAAAGGCCTGTTATAGTCAATCTACAAATCTACGGATGTGTACGTCCTTAGAATCAATGGGCCCTCAAAGCCCCAATCTCGTTGCAAGGAATCCCCGCGCTGACCTTTGTGGCCAATATAGAGTCCAAGTCAACATACCTGCCGAATCTGGAGAGATGGGTGTCCTCGCCAACCATGTGCCCTCAATTGAACAGTTGAAGCCCGGTCTTGTGGAAGTGATTGAGGAAAGCGGTGGTAGCAAACAGTTCTTTCGTATGTGCACACACCGAGGGAGAGGTTTATAGGAAACAGCAATTCCCATTGGGGGACTGTTATACTGGACTTTTAGAGGGACTGCTTTGGCGGATGCCTACCAGAACACTGCTAACGAGAGGCACGTTTCCACAGTATCTGGAGGTTTTGCTATTGTGCAACCAGATTCTCAGCTCAGCATCAACGCTGTGGAGGGCTTCCCTCTTGAAGACTTTAGCGCAGATGTATGTGCTGTCCTTGAATATCTCTCTAGTCAGAACCAAACTCAAATTGTCGATATCACAGGCTGTCCGATCTCAGATAACCGAAGCTCAAAAAATTGCTGGCGGCAGTGGAAGTGAGCAGGATATCGCTGAAGCGAAGATTGAACTTGAGGCAAGCTTTCCTATACTTGATTAACATATTATAAGATCATGTCCTAATCATTGCCCATCGAATTAGGTTCTGGAGAGCCTGCAAGCGTCATTGAAGTAGAACTGCGTTTATGTATATTGTGCCCAGTGTATTCGTACGAAAACTCTAGATGCTGGCAATTGCCGAATGTGCTCCTGCTTTGCTGTGTTTCGTCGTTGCTCCTGCCATGTTTGTTGGTCGAATCCAGCCTACAGCAAATGCACTATGATCTAAACATATGCCGAGCTAACTTCATGACTACCTTTCTCACCGTGAATCATCTGCTTCTTCGTTAGTATCTTTCATAGACTCAGCGGGCTTTCGTTATTGCTTATTGCTCATGGATTAGGCATGTCGAAGTTTTCTACATAACTCATCCAGGCACACGCAGCACGCCTTGAGATTTCATCACCCGGTCATGAAAGTACGGCGACGCAGATTTAACAACATTGACAATTCCCGGCAGCCATCGGGGATCAGAAATCATTCTAATCCGTATTCTGAAGCAATGGGGCCTCTCGTTAAAGAGGGATTTGTTGCAGATCGCATTCAGAGATTGCAAGGGGCACAAAGCAAGCTAGTGGTGCCTCCATCTCTTCCTCCTCCTGTTCCTGGTCCGATACCTGAAATAACACAGAAATATGACTCTTGCTCTTCACCAGAACCAGATCCCTTGCCCAGGGGTCGTGTGTCTCGTAACAGGTCGTTTGGTCTCGTCACTCCCGATAAGCCTCCTAGACTTTTCGCCGGTCACAGCTTTAGCGAGAAACGATGGATCAAGTCGAGCCCTTCGACTCCTGTAGTTCGCACTCCAACTGGTGCAGCGCTTTATTGGGATAGGAAAATCCAGAGCTTGCGGCATCCGCCCACACGAGAGGCTTTGGAAATTCGAAGACTCAAGAGAGGGCATAGAAGCAACGAGAACGTGAAACAATCGATGAGTTCTCTGCTGGAAACACCAACTAGGTGTCAAATCAGTCAGCCACGCTTGGAAGAGCATGACATTAACAGCGCACGGTCCGAGGTACACGACGGTCAGAATCCATCAGACTCAGCACCACTGCAGGAGAATGAGGGTTGCCAAACACATATTCAGATCCATAAGCCAAGTATTGCGGATCACATGGGCGACATAATCAATCATATCGATCAGGCTTTGGAGAGGCGGTATGATCCTAGCCTAGATCTGACCGCTGAAGCCGAGGTGCCTACTTCCGATGACCCTATGGACGACTTGTATGGGAACAGAAATGCCTCAGCGCAACGGCAATTATTTAGGGAGTCGCAATCTACTGAAGCACTGGCCTTGTCGGAAATCTCAGGGGCTAGTCGTGTGAAAGCCCCTAGCTCAAATGTTTATACTTCCGAGAGCGATTTAACGTCGTCTGAGGATGAGCTGAGATCAGGCATGCGCGATGGCGGCTTGAATGCTCAACCGCAAGGGGGGGATAGAGCCACCAAGAAGAATTTTCTTCCAAGGAGCAGCTCTGGTACTGATCGGTACTCCCCTGAACCCCTCTCGTCGCCTGATGCTAGACCTCAAGCGTGGTCTTCGCACCATTCCGATCCTCTTGAGAACGTTCATCCATACCCGGCGAAACTTCGTTCGATCGTGACCAATCACGTCCTCGCCAGTGTTGCAACTAAAGAAACTGCGAAATCACCTGAAGAGCTAGAGCCTCTTGAGCCAGAAGCCAGCAAACGTCCTCAACCCATCCTCAAAGAGCCAGAATCTATCCACCCCAATATCAATGACCGCCACCAACCCACCTACGAAGTCCCCGCTTCCCTAAGCGGGCAACCACCTCGCACCAACCGAAATGCCTCTTTATCCTCCATAAGGTCCACCTCCAGCCAAGGCTCGAAGAAATGGCGCTGGTGGAAACTAGCCCTTGTGGACAAACAGCCCAAGGGCCAAGCGCCTCGAAAACGACAGTCGTCCCCAAATCTCAGTGGGCTCAACGTTCGAGTAAGCAAGCAAGAGGAGGCTGAGGATGAAGGCAAAACCCCGCATTTGCCGGTCGAGACCATCCTCGAGACTGAAGCTGAAGGAGAGCACGCGTCAATAGACGAGATGCTCGATGGAACCCCTAACCGTGAGGCGCCAGCCCTGCATTCCCCAACCCTCGCGGAAGTGCAGACGCGGAGGTCTAGCCAATGGGTGGCATCTCTGCCAAGCCCTAGCCCAACTGTGTCTGCAGCGCAGGCCCCGGGCACGGCGCAGACCCCGTCGCGTCCGGGCGGTCCGCGAGCCTCCGTGATCCGGGAGGCAAAGAAGAGAGATCAAAGGATTAGGAAGGTGCAAGTAATTGTCAGCTTGGATGGCGCATCGGATCTAGTGGTCGAGGCGAGCTTGGAGACGAAGAGGAGGAAAAGCTTCAGCTAAAGGAGCTCTGGCAATCTGGGCGGTTGGGCGATTCCGGGGTTGAGTTCCGCTTGGGTAGAGCGTTACAGGTCGGGAAGGAGTTTGGGTAATCGTTGTAGCGTGTTGCTTCAAGATACAACTTCACAAGTCGTGGGTTTCTTGCAACTATTACTTACTATTACTTATTTCTAGTACTGCAGCACGTTTCGTATTAATGGCTTTGAAAAAAAAAGATCATCCATAGTCTCCACTCTTTCCTCCACCCAAGTATATAATCCATCTAGGCGTTGCTTTTTAGCAGAGCTTCATGACCTTGGGTACCAATGTTCATCTCGTCCGTGACGTATAGTTGCAGAGTGCACTCTCTACGCCTCAGAGGCAGGATCGGAAGAGTGTCTGACAAAAATGGGGAAAGACGAACAAAGAATAACCGTATGCACATGCAAAATCTATCCACTGCAGCTCCCCTTCTCACTCAACGTTGCCTAATCATCCGTTTTTCCATAGAAAACCGGTTTCAGGGCTGGTGCTGAGCAGTCTCGGGGATCCACGCTTCTGGAAACTGAATGAAACGACCGTGATCTCGCCATCGTACCCTGATACCTATACCAAGTCTCACCCGTGGTACAAGTCTTCCGGGTCAATTCTGAAGTTCTCGCCATTCTCCCTGACATGCTGCAGCTTCTTGTCTCGACTTAGAGGCTTGCGCATGTCAAACGCGTCTTCTCCGGCTTTTCTGCCCGTCGGATCGTCGCTGTAATAGTCTACTACTCGTCTGAAAACACTGTATCTGCTTTCTCGTTAGTAAGCTTCTCTTACCTTTCTCGAGGGACTTTATGAGACTAGCAGAGCGCTACACGTACCCCATGCCTCTATATAGACCTGTAGCTGTGGCATTGCCCTCTCTAACAAATAGGTCGACGAACCAGGCGTTCTGCTCCTCGCATCCTCGCTCCAAAGCTTGCGTCAACTCTTTAGCAAGTCCTAACCGTCGATACTGCGGTGCAACGCTTAACGCGGTGACATGACCATGCCAGGGCAGATAGTTGTCCATGAATTGAACGTAGGGTGGGTCTTCTTCGACTTTACCCATCACTAGCCGGACCTTTCAATGAGCTGTACGCTTGCTGGCCGAAATCTTCGGCGGTACTCACTGTAGCCAATGATGTTGCCTTCTTGATCTTCTGCTACGGTGAAGAGCGATGGCCATTTTATGAGGTAGTGAAGGTAGAAATCGAGGTTGTAATTCTCGGTCAGAGGGTCGAGGTTCGTGAGGTTCATACGGAGAAGGTCTTGCGGACGAAATGCGCGGAGGGAAGTCATCCCATCTAGAATGACGCGAGAGACTCAGACGGCTTTGACCTACTGTGGTACATGACCAGGCAGTGATGGGGTTTGAAAACAATCTACCTCAAGCTTCCCGAGATCACATTGCATCAAATGGATGGCTTAGGGTTCGAATAGGGCAAGACCCTGACACCCTGACATCATGCATGCAGAGCGGGAACAGCCGGGGACCGTTATGCCTACCTACTGTCAAAGACTCAGGGCCCACGACTTGCTCTACAGGTCTGCGATACCACTTTGTTAAGGGTACTTGGAACCACCTGCATTGACTTATGCCAAGGATTCCGACAGGACGCCTGTGTACTACTATTATCGAATCGATTGTCACCGCTCTCCATTGTCTGTAAGGGGTTCACCTGCTAGAGCCCTTTATACCCTGCCGACTTCAAAAAATCCCAGTAACCCGAACAAAGGAATGTTAGAGCTAGGACTACCGCCGCATTAAGCAGCAGCAGCAATATCCCGTTGCAAAAAACCGCGACCGCTATCCGTACCTCCACCTCGAGCCGTGACTGATTGAACCCTGAAGCTTCCCAAATGCCCTCTTCACCGCGCACACCAACAAGGCGGCGTAAGTCTTCGACTCGATCATCTCAGGGCATTGATCTATCTTTCACATCTCAAAGTCCGCAATATAATCAGTTTGCCCCAGGCAGATCATCTCATAGCCGGAAATCCTCCCAATACTCAGCGCCTTCTCCTTTGACCCCTCGACCAGGAACTTCGCATTCTCGTAATGAGGATTTTGGTTCCTTTGGTGGTTTCGGCGGCGTATTAGACTCAAGGGGCGGCCTTGGAAGCCTGGCGGATGAGTTAGCAGAAGCCTACAGCGATGAAGAGGAAGGCGAGCTTGAGGAATGCTTGTCCGGAGACCATGTTGGCGAAATAGGGAATTCAAGCATTGGGCATAAAGAGGAGAGGGACACACGCTTAGATCATGGAGGAGCCCTGCATAACGGACTCTCAACCTCATCAATCCCCGGATTTACGCCCGACACCATTAGAACACCAACATTATGGACAAGCCCAAAACAACGCCGAAGACAGTCACATTACAATCGCTTAATCGACTGCGAAAACCCCGATCTCGAGGAAGCAGAGGGTATTCGAGCCTCACTCGAAGCGCGAATGGCTGCAATCGAAGGTTTTGCGAGACAAGGCACAGCAACGGACGACAGCGAAACCGACGCTGTAATCAAGCGAGTCGTCGAGTCTCTCAAAGACCTAGGGTCCCAGTCTGGCGTCGAGGGCGGCACAGCAAGGTACGTCGCCATCTAAAAAATACCTCTACAACCAATCGAACCCCAGCACTAATTCCCGGTCTACAGGCTTATAACGGCGCACAACGCCCTAACAACCCATCTAACCTCCCAAACCCGGCTCCTCCAAACCCTGTCCCAATCGCTCTTCTCCCCCCTTTCCCTTCCCCCAGACATATCGCTCATCGAGCCTCTATTACTAGATATCGCCACCCTCCTTCTCCAACTGCCCGTTCCCGTCCCTAAACCCCTCACCTCCCTCCACACTCTCCAGTCCACAACCACGGACCTCTTGATAACCCTCTCCCTCCTCTCCGACACGCTGCACATGACACGCCAGACCACCTCCCTGGCGTCTCGGCGGTTACGCGCCAGTAGGGAAATGGTGGAGGAGTTGCGGAGAGAGGAAAGTCTAAAGGAGGAGGGGGTGAGGTGGGTGGAGAGGGGGTCGTGGGAGGAGAGGCTGCGGGGACGGGAGTGTGCGAGGATGTGCGGAGAGGTGGTGGGGGGTTTTGAGGAGGTTTGCCGGGGATGGAGGGAGAGGCTAGTGGGTGAAGGGGGGATGACGGGTGTAGAGGTTGGCGCCGGATGAGAGGATGTCTAATCTGTATATTCCGCGTTCTGGGGTGGAAGAGTTTGGGAGAGTTTGGGCATGGGCTTGGCGTTGATGGTCAATCTGTGTTTGCAATTTGCATTGGGTGGTGCGTGATACCATGAATGCTCGGAGTAGGAAATCTGTAAGAAGCTCTCGTGTCCGAAAATTCCATCTCACCCCCATCTCCAGTATGCTCAGTTACAGCGTGGGCTCAGCGGTGATGGTATTGCATTGCGAGCTAGATACCAAGATGGAATAAAATGGCAAGGAAACTTTTGACACATTCAGGTGGGTGCCTTGCACACCAGCCAATTGCCCTAGTACTGAAAAAACACTTGCTTCGAATCAGATCAATCCCATGGGTACCGCTGCGAATGATAGCTAAACCCATGTATTATTGAAGAAATACAGTTGCTGAAGAAAACCGGGAGCGATCCTTGCCAATTTACCAATCTATTCACCCGTCTCGACCAACGAGCTTCTCCACTCGCTCCAACCCACCTACAATGACCCCTACTTGTTCCTCAAATGCATAGGAACGTACTTCCCGGGGGCAGGTCGGCCTTCGGCCGGGCTGTCCGTTCTAGCTGGTACCGACCCATCCCTCTGACTCGGCGCAGCTCCATCGGGTCCGTCAGGTTTACGGCGCAGGTCAGCAAATCGAGATGCTGGTCTATCAGCTGGAGAGCCATCACGGCCGACATCGTTATTGCGTGCGCTGGGACGCCATTTGGCCGGGGCGTCTCCGCCGGAACTCTCGTCACGAGTTGAAGATGGATCTCCATCAGTTCGACCGCGAGGGACAGGATCTCCGCGTTTCGCAGGCGGGACGTAGCCAGTCTTCTTTGGCAGCTGGGCTTCTGAAGTGGCGATGTCTGAGGGTGGAGCCGCTGGTGGTGCACCGCCGGCCGTGGCTTCGGCTTCCTTTTGAGCCTGTCGCTCTCTCCAGGTTGGCTTGTTGCCCGCAAGAGCAAGACGAGGCGGGCCAGTTGGTCGTTCAGAAGAGTCGGTGCGGACTGCATCCGTATGAATAGGCGGTCCACGTTCTGGGATCCGTGCACCAGCTTTCTTCGCTTCCAGTTTAGCGGCGACCTCTTCTTCTCGTTTACGCTGTTTTGCAGCGCCTTCATCGAGTGCCCTATGGTTGCTATTAGTAATGGTCTTCTCGTGGAAAGGAGTCCCTGATACATACTTTCGCTCTGCATCTCTCTTCGCCTTCTTCTCAGCCGCCTCACGTTTCTTCTCTTCCTCCTCGGCTGCTTTCTGCTCTTCTTCTCTAATCTTTCTCTCTTCCTCCTCTTGACGATGCCTCTCTGCTTCCTCCTGCTCCCGTTTCTCGCGGGCCTTTCGCTCCCGCTCGCTTCTCTTTCGTTTCTGAACCGCTTGCTGGTACTCTCTATCTGCGTTCTTCCTCCGTCTCTCGAATTCCTCGTGCCGTCGTTCTTGCAAATCGTCACGAAATTGCTCGTACGCGGGTAATAAGCGGGTCAGACGATGCTTGAGAGCAACGTCATCCTTGTGCTTTCGCTCTGATTCCCTTAATGTCTCCTCTTTCGACTTTTCATAAGCAGCAAGGTCTGTCTCCCGTTGCTGCTTGTAGTCTTGAGGCAGGAGCTTGATCTCCTCTTTTCTAAAGGCACGTTCGAGATGGTCGATCCGCTTTCCGGTAACTCTGAGATTCTTGTAAAGATCGTTCTTCTCTTTCTCAAGCTGTGAGATTCTGAGTAGTCGGAGGCGGTTGCTATCCAGATCATCGAGGTCCACATCACCAATATTGATGCCTTTCTGCTTCAGTTCGTTCAGCTCCTTCTCATTGTTCTCTCGTCGAATCCGATCCTGCTCATCCTTGAGACGCTTGCGCTCGCGCTCCTTGTGCTCCTCAGCCAGCCTTAAGCTCTCAGCCTCTTGGCGCTGCTGATTTAGGATGCGCTTGCGGGTTTCCTCCTCCTTTTGCTTCTTTTGCAGTGCGTCAGAGGCAAGCTCCTTCTTCTTCTCTATAATGGCACGTCTCGCCAATGTCTCCTGGTGCTCCTGCTCTGCACCTGCTTGGGCTTTTGTAAGGGCTGCAGCTTTATTTTGTTGTCTAGCTTCGTTGAAGCTGGGGTCCACATACTGGCATGTAACGAAGAGCGTCTTCGCAAGACGAGTAAGTTGTGAGCGCACAATCTCTGCAGGAGTACGCTGCAATCGTTGTACCGAGCTTGTCTCAGTCTCCGCGGAGCCTACGCCGCTTCCTGGATGCAAAGCTTTTGCGGAAGAGAAAACGTCTGTGTCAAACGTGATGACACCTGTGGCGTGGTCAACGCGAATTGACAAATCACCCTTCTTACATCCATTCATGATGAACTTCTCGATGGTGCTGGCTGACACCTGGAACGGATCCGGAAATTGAGCGAGGTCTTGCACGAACGTGAGTTCGACTGATTCGTAGACCTGTGATAGTTGCTGAAACAATCTGGTTAGAATAACTTGCTGCAATGGCAGCACATATTGTGCCATTTCAGAATCGGCCCCGATTTGGGTCAGAATGGGTGAGATTTTTTTGCAGATCGATAGTGGATGAAAGTCGACCTCCAAAATCCGATAGAGCTCACGAATCTCCGGCTTGCAGCGTTTGAGTAACCCCTTGCTCATGGCATCCTTGAAAAGAACAGCTCTTGTTGGAGCTTGGGACATTCCGAGAAGGTTGGTGAGACGGTTGTTCTTGTTCTTGCGAACCTCGTCAACGTCGATCAATGCTCCTCGAGAACGGGATGTACTGATGACTGGAATGGACAGAGCTGAGAGCAAGACGAAAGACGCGGCTCTACTCAGTTCAGCTTCGGTGGCGGGCGGGTTATCTTTCTTCAAACTCTGGCCAGTAGCAACGATGCTGGCGGTCTGTCTTAGAAGATTGTAGTATCTACTCCAGGCAGCTGCGTGGAACAAGTAATTCTCGCTGACGAGGAAGATCTTGGTCAAATGGTCGTAGTAGTTGGCCATCATCACGTTCTTCGCAGGGCGCTTGCTCAGGCTAAGAAGGGTGTGGATGTCCTCTACACTTCGGAAGGCTTCCTGCCATAGCTCAAGCTCAACAGCCACATTGAGCTGCTGGAATCGTGTGTCGAGGTGGCGCTGTAGTGTATCTGGGTCGCTTAAGTTGATGGCATGCATCTGTGACTGGTATTTGGCTGCGTTCTGGACATGGTTCCTAAGAAGCTCGCAGAGCCTTCGAAACTCCGTTTTGCGTGCATAGCGTTGACAGAACTCGAAGGCCTGTAGGGCCGTTTGCTGATACATGATCTCCAAGCGGGCATTGTTCTTGAGAATCTCCAACACAGTACGATATGTTTCCCACAGAAATTTCAGCCATGGTGTGACTATTGCCCTGTCGGTACGATCTCGGGATTGTTCGCCAGACACAGTGGAAAGTAAGATCGACTCTGGGGTCTCGATAGCTTCTAGATCCTCGACAGTCGTACCGGAAGCGGCAGGCTCGAGAGTCGATTGGACTTCGTCGGCCTTTGTTTGAGCTTCCGTGACCTTCGCCTCAGCAAGCTCGATGAATTTCTTGAGGACCAGCTAGAAGCAAAAGGATTAGCCGTCTGGTTGTTCGAGAGGGCCGGCGCATCTACATACCTCGATCGTTCCAACGTTTGTGTTTTGTGCAGTATTCTTATACTGATATAATCCGTCTTTTGCAAGTTTTCCCTTTTTGAGCTGTACACAGAGTTCGACGAAAAGGATCATGACAGGTTCGAGAGAGGTGATGGGACTATTCCGCGATCTCTTGGAAGTGACATGTTCATGTAGGATTGTCAAAGCAGCAGAGGACTGCTCGACTGCGATGAGCTCTTGTGCTCGCTGTGGTCCCAGAGTATATTAGCTGCCTGTCTGTGGAGAGGAGGCGTGTCGGAAGGGATGGTCAGATTTTACCTTGAGCACATTCTCAGGCTTGGTGTGGGGCGGAGGAGGCATGCTGGGCAACCTCCTCTGTGTTAAAGCTGACGTTGAGATGTGGAACGCGTTTTAGCAGCGCTTGGTCTATGTGGCTCGATGAGTGATGTTCAAGGAGAAGTAGCAATTTGTGCGTGAGGCCGCCTCAAGACGCTAAGGTAATGGATCAGCCCTAAACCCGGCAAATTCCCCCTCGGAAGCAACAAATAGCATGTATCAAGTACCTTCCATCACAAGGCACGTCAACACAACATTGATTCCAGAACATCTGCAGCTATCAGTCCACTTCTCATCATCGTTCGCGCAGACTGTTCGCCCAAGTCAAACATACTCTAGCGATTCCTAATCTTAAAGCGGCACACTGCACTCTGGTTAGCGCTAAGGAATAGGGTTAGTCCGGTTTGTACGACAGAGTACCTTGCACCACCAGAGGCCAGAGAGGGAACAAACTGGTCAACCTCACCTTGACCCCCCCCCCCTCCCTCCCAACCCACCTCATCTCTCATCTGCTCAATCGTCGTCAGCCACTGCTTCCTCTACCCACCTTCTGGCGACTACTGGGCAGCTTCTGGGCAGGAGCAATCGCAATGATGCCGGCGGCCCCCTACGAGATCCGCGCCGGCGGCGACGTCAAGAACAAGAAACAGTCAATGGCCGACCTAAAGCTACGACGGCTTAATGAACTCAACTCACGGCTAAAGGAGGACCTAGAGCGACCGAGAATCAAGGTCTCAGAGGCATCAATGTCGTAAGTTGTGGTCCCCGCGACGGCACACCGCCAATCTACAGCAACGTCAGTCCTGGTTCTAACCCACTCGGCGCAGATTGATACAATACTGTACGAACACCAAAGACTTCATGGTACCATCTATGTGGGGCTCGGTACGTTTGATAACCCTCATCAGTGTCTCGAAATGGGCGCGTTCAGTGTAGCGAGGCTGTGATGCAGCTTGCTAATCCCGTTTCGCGCTTTCCAGGTTGATCGTAAAGAGGACCCATATGCAATACAACAATCAGGAGGCTGTTGTAGTGTCATGTAAAGCATTTGTGTTCAGCCTGGCGTTTTACGGTCGTTTGCATGCATCGCTTCAACTTGTTTCCTCGATACCTCAAACCCCCCACCTTGACCGGAATCGATCTACCTCTACACCACTATAACTGTTCTTCTAGCAACTATGGCAGCAAGTGGACGAGCAATGGAAATAGCTGGTGGGCATCGGTCGTCTCTCAGCTTCATCTGGAAGGACTACGCCCATTTGGAATAGGGTATGTCATCAAAGACCTTTCAATTTCGGCAGACATGGCAACAGATTCGTAGTTCTGGCTTGGGGGAAATATGCTTTTCCTTGGTCTTGGCTGTAATAGCGAGTTTCCTTTGATGTGTCTATGGTGGATGTCTATACGTTCATAATCGTGCGTGGATGGGTGGGCGGGAAAGGGCAGTGGCTGGTGGATTCAATGTGCAAAAAGCAACGGGTCTATTACCTCTTGAGGGCTACTGATTTGGAGCTTGAGTCTTTTCTGTAGATACCTTTTTAGGGAGTTTGAAATCCATCAAGACCTTTTCCATCACCCCGAGTTGGTCAAATATGACGTGAATATTCTACGAATCCCCCTTCAGGGTTAAACTACATCCAAGTTGGCTGTGAAACCTGTAAAAGCCAAGTCTCCACCTCTTCATCGAGCCTCGATTACCACTGTCCCTCACATTTCGCACTTTGAATAACACAGGATCCGTAGAGATTCAGTCGTCTCCAAAACATCCATGCCCATTCCTATACCCATTCGACAGACCTCGGGCAATCCTGATCAACAAGGCGAATCCGTTTCACCAGATGGACACCTCCGCCCAATCAGAAGAAGCTCTCGCTCCCGTCGTCCAGCTCCCTCGCGTCACGATCAAGTTCTGCACCCAATGCAAGTGGATGCTTCGTGCGGCGTACGTACGTTGCAATCTATTCGGCTCGTCTATCCTGTGCGCCCCTTGGATATGCAGCTCCTCTATCGCTCAGCTCTTTGCAATGATGCACCTATCAAAATCTACAATACCTTTCCCCCTTAATTCTCTATACACCCTCCAACCTTTGCGTTCAGCTCTTATTGCTCGTTCAGGCTATCCCTTCAAAAGTCGATCCGATTGCTTGGTCTTTATCGTGTTCTACTATTGGCTATGACTTTGCCTGGAAAGACCCTTTTCTTTCGCAAACCCCAGTCAAAACTGCTATTTCTTTTACATTGTCAATAGCGTTCGATTGGAGCAAGAACAAAACCCCCCTTCCAATACCCTTCATCCCCGAATTCTCTTATGCGCGAACCCATCTCCCTCTTCAATTACCATTCATCTCCAAACTCTACTCCTTCGCGAACACATCTCCCTCGCCCCATCCACCACTCATCCACCACCGCTCGAACCCCCCCACTAACCCCCTCTCCCCCGCACCACTTAGTTCGCCCAAGAGCTCCTCTCAACCTTCTCCACCACCCTTGGCGAAGTCGCTCTCATCCCCTCCACCGGCGGCGTCTTTATCGTCGATATATTCTACGCCCCTGCCAGCAGCCAGAACACAGG
>JAABVA010000190.1_pt1 | contig 81934 bp, 72 predicted proteins | sample 5560331 | NCBI WGS metagenome assembly JAABVA01 (sample SAMN12812661, study PRJNA571458) | rock metagenome | isolation source: Antarctica rocks | place: Antarctica: Victoria Land, Mt New Zealand sud | collected 2016-01-07
CGCCGGCTGGCTCAACGAAGAGGCCGCCGAGGCCGACACCTTCACCGCTCCCAACCCCCGCCTCCGCTCCGGACAGCGCATCTCCCTCGTCCTCTTCCTCCTCGGCTCCGTCGCCTCGCTCGCCGCCGCCTTCCTCGTCCTCACCAGCCGCACCCTCAACCCCAACGTCGACCTCGCCGTCCTCCTCAAACAAAATCCCGCCGACTACGCCCTCTCCTTCGGCCACCTACTCGACCTCAACACCCGCGCCCTCGGCGCCTTCCGCGGCCCCCTCCTCCTCACCGTCCTCGCCCTCTTCCCCTCTACCCTCCTCTCCTGGCGCCTCCGCCGCGACTTCCGCCCCCACGCCGCCACCCTCTCGCTCGCCGCCGGTGCGTTCCTTTTTCTCCTGGCCGCCCACTGGGGCCTCCGCATCTTCTCCCCCGTCCTCACCTCCCGCCAGCTCGCCGCCGCCATCGATCCGCAACTGGAGCCGCCCGGATCCCGCTTCCCCGACCTCATCATCATCAACGGCGAGTACGAGGCCGCCAGCACCCTCGGCTTCTACCTCCATCGCCCCGAGTACACCGAAACAACCCCCGGTCGCGCCTCCGCCCAGCAGACCGCCCTCCGCCTCCTCAACGGCCGCTCCTCCAACCTCTGGTACGGCTCCTTCTTCCCCGACGCCCCCCGCATCTTCGAGGACGACCTCTCCCTCCAGCTCCTCTGGACCGGCGACCGCCGCATCTTCCTCTGCACCGATCCCGCCCACACCCCCAAACTCCCCGGCCACATCTACCTCATCGCCGAATCCGGCGGCAAAGAGATCCTCTCCAACCAACCCAACCCCTTCTAACCCAAACCCGTTTATCCGCTACCACCCTCGCCACATCCCTGCCCCCACAGCGACATCCCCAAGGTCCTGTCATTCTGGGCACAGCGAAGAACCCCCGTATCTGCCGTTGCTCTTGCTTAGGCGTTGCTGTTGCCCTTGCCCTTGCCTGCCCACCCTCTTGCTTGTCAGTCAGGAGCGCAGCGAAGGCACCTGTTCTTGCCCTGCTCCTGCCCTTGCCCTTGCCTTTCTGGTTGTCATCCTCGAGCGCAGCGAAGGATCCTCGTACCGTTGCCGTTGATCTTGTCTTGCTCTTGTCTTGTTCTTTCTCTTGCCTCTGCTCTTGTCTTGTTCTTGCTCCTGCCTTTGCTCTTTGCTCTTTGCTCTTGCAGTTTGCATTGGCAGTTGCAGCTTCCCCTGCAGCCGCTCTTCTTTCTTCCATTCCGAGCAAAGCGAGGAACCTGCTTTTGCCTTTGCCCTACCACAGGGGCCTCCCTGCCTCCCTTGTTTGTCATCCTGAGCCCCGCGAAGGACCCGCTTCTCTACCAAAAGCTTCACCCGTCCACTGAGTTCGCTTTCCTGAGCGTAGCGCCGTACCATCGCGCTCTCCGAAAATCCCAATCATGAGAGGATTTCCCTATGAGCGATTTAATCCCGAAAGCAGGCGCAGTCAAAATCGGCGGCCTCGGCCGCAAGGCGCAAAAGCTCCAGGCAGCCCGCGAAAAAGCCGCCGAAGGAAAGAACGGCGCAAAGCCCCTGGCCGCAGCCTCCCCAGCATCCTTCAAAGCAAAGGACTCCTTCGCCAACACCAAGAAAACCACCTTCCAACGCAAAGCCGTCTAGCAGACCGCACACCGCGCCGACACACCCGGACCTCTCCAAAGCGCCCGCCGCAAACACGTCGACGCTGGGCCGAGAAATGGTGGTTGCGAAGATGGTTCGGGCACGGTGCGAGGCGCGGAACCATTGAGGTTATCCCTGACTGCCGTGCCGCGTAGGGCGATGCGAGGTGATGCAACTCGGCCACCCCCACAACCACAGGCGCACCACAAGCACCACCGGCTCACCACATCGTCACCGCGTCCGCATCACGAGACAAAGCTGCGACCACCTAACGTAGAATGATCAGGCAGGCAGCCGGACGATCGCTGCCGCCCTTCGCGCAAGCGATTCGGCGGGGGAGGAAAGTCCGAACTCCAAAGGGCAGTGTGCCGGATAACGTCCGGGACTGCCGCCCAAAGGCGGCAGGACGGCCAGTGCAACAGAAAGCAAACCGCCAAGCCCGGCGCGCAAGCGACGGGAAGGTAAGGGTGAAAGGGTGCGGTAAGAGCGCACCGCGACCGGCGTAAGTCGGTCGGCATGGTAAACCCCACACGGAGCAAGACCAAATAGGCAGGAATTGATCCGCTCCTCTTCAGGCGGATCGAAGCGCGCTGGCCCGGCACGCCCAGGCGAAGAGATCACCGAGCGCAAGCGAGGGGAAGCCGAAACCTGCGGGTAGGTTGCTCGAGCGGCCCAGCAATGCGCCGCCTAGAGGAATGATCGTCTAAAACAGAATTCGGCTTACGGGCCGTCTGCACATCAGAGTGGCCCCGAACGATCGCACAACGATCCCGGGGCCATCCTCAACACCGCCATCCTCAACACCGCAGTCCTCAAGACCACTGTCCTCAACACCACTGTCCTCAACACCACTGTCCTCAAGACTGCTGTCCGCTGTCCTCTGCCTCTCTCGCCGTCCTTTGCCTCTCTCGCCGTCCTTGCCTCTCTCGCCGTCCTTTGCCTTTCTTTCTTCCATTCCGAGCACCGCGAGGAACCTGCTTCTCGACCCGCCACCAACCATCGGGCAGGCTCACACCTGCAACGCCCACACTTCCGCCCCCACGTCGCTCCTCATATCGGTGTCAAGCGGCAACACCGCCCGTCGCCCCTGAACACGGGCGGAATCGCGTGACGCAGCCAGTCTCGGGCCTCGTTAGAATAGAAACACAGCACCAGTTCCCACGAGCCCGCTACCCCGCGTCCCCCTTCTCCTTTGGAATGACGAATTTACTCACAAGCCCAAGAGAATGACTATTTTGCATCCAACAGTCCGCTATCGGTAATAATATCGTTGACTAACCCACGCCAAATTGGGTATAGTTTGTTCATGGACAGCCCACGGACACTACTCGAAGCGATTCAACAGTTTAGCGACGAACAGGTATGCATCAACACGGTCGCTGAGATGCGTTGGCCCGATGGCGTGAAGTGCCCGGAGTGCTGGGCGAAAGAGCCGTACTACATCAAGACCCAGAAGCGTTGGAAGTGCCGTAACTCTAGCTGCCGGATTCAGTTCTCCGTCAAGCGTGGGTCGATCTTTGAGGATAGCCCGATCTCGCTCAGCAAATGGCTACCGGCACTGTGGCTGCTGGTTAGCTGCAAGAACGGCATTAGCTCGCACGAGCTGGCCAAATCGCTGGGCGTGACACAGAAGACCGCATGGTTCATGAACCAACGTCTCCGCCTTGCTCTAAAGGCGAAGGACCTTGGCATCAAGTTCGGGAGCAACGATGGTGGCGCGGTAGAAGTGGACGAGAGTTTCGTGGGCGGCAAGCTCAAGAACATGCACCGCAGCCGCGCGAACAACCTGAACAAGGTGAAGCAAGGAACGGGTGCAGAGACCAGCGTTCATCACGAGAATAAGACCGCAGTCGTCGGAATCTTAGATCGAGAATCCCGTCAGGTACGCGCCAAGGTTGTGCCGAACGTCAAGCGTGAAACACTCCAGAACGAAATCCTAAAGAACGTGAAGTACGGTTCGCGGGTCTACACCGATCAGGCCGTTGCCTATGACACGCTCCGTCGCCGCTACATCCACGAGACTGTGAACCATGCCGAAGCCTACGTCGAAGGGCAGGTCCACACCAACGGACTGGAGAACTTCTGGTCACTAATGAAGCGCAATCTGTCCGGCACGTATGTTGCAGTCGAGCCGTACCACCTGGACCGCTATTTGGATGAACAGATGTTCCGATTCAACAACCGCGCCACGAAGGATAACCCGCTGAATGATTCAGATCGCTTCCTGCTTGCCCTGTCGCAGGTAGCCGATAAGCGACTAACTTACGCAGAACTCACCGGTAAGGCAGGAGAAAGAGCGCAAGCCTAGTCCGTACCGTCGTAAGCGAGGACCAACGCCGACGAGCAAGTGATTACTTCTTGGGCTTCGGAGGAGGAGGAGGCGGCGGAGGCTTAGGCGGTGGCGGAAGGGGCTTTGGAATCCGGGGATAACTAGCGTCAATGTCCCCTTCTTTTCTCATGCTATTGCGGTTTCTTGGTGATGCATAACAACGTCGTCTTGAACTTCACTCAGTAGTCCGTCGTCTACAGGGAAACTTGACCTGCTCTTGGAGAGTTCCGCCTCTCGTTTGCGTAAGACCTTCAGTTGGTCGTCGGAATCTTCCCGGTGAACATTAGACCATAGGTCTTCATACTCCATCGCGAGAGAATTCCAGCGGAAGTGCAGATCCGAACAGTCCATTGCTTGCCGCTCGTTCTTGGCAAGAAGAGACCAGAAACTGAAGATTGCGGCACAGGCAGAGAGCAATGGTTTGACCCAACCATAGCCAACTGGAAGCACAGTCGTAACCAAGGTGAACGTGGCCCCCGGAAGAAAGCAAGAGGCTGGCGAGGACTAAATACCGCTGTTTCCGTTGAAAGCTCCCCACAAGCAAAGCGAAATAACCGGCCCGTATTTCTGCTGAAAGCCAAGCATCCCACAAAATCTTCTGCTGAAATTCAGAGAGCATTAGACTTTACCCTTACCGGTGGAGAGCTTCGGCCCTCGCTTCTCCCTAACCCACTCCATAGCCTCAGGGGTCGCCTGTAGACGCTGCATATCCTTTTTTGAGACCTGCATCACCCGGCGCAGAGCATCCTCAAATGTGAGCGGCTTCGCCTTTTCTTTGTTCACAGCCCGCACCTCTCTGATAAGCTATTCAGCATGTACTTAAAAAGGAGACACTGAAGCGCAAGCCGGGGGGAGCCAGCTTGCGCGTGAGAGTACGATTCAGCTTCCAGCGCGGGAATGAGTATGAGTAACAGCTCAACTCAGATCCACAACGTTACTCAAAACCAGCCCGGTCACGAAAAGTGGCCGGGTTTCTCTTTTGCACATCGGCCTTCAGCCGCTACGGTCTTATGTACACTCAGCGGTTGACATGTCCACTACGCAATACTAGCACTGTACTAATACAAATAGCGCGTATATCAGCGAATAAAGCGCAATCAAATTGCAATCTACCTACGTTCCAAGTATAGACCCGCAAAAGAGCCGGTTTCGGTTAGCCAAGTATATTATTGCCCCGCTATCTGCGGCAAAACACGTGACTTAGGGTAGGGGTACCCCCGGGGGGTACCCCTACCGAACCGCCGCCATAGCCGCCCGGAACAGCCCCTCAAACTCCTCGGCCACCGCAGGATCCTTTTCGATTACCGCCTCGATCGCCCGCTGCGCCACCGCCCGCGCGTACCCTAGGTTCACCAGCGCCGACAAGGCATCATCCCCCATCGGCCCAAACCGCCGCCCACCACCCGCCGACTCCGGAATCGCCGCCGCCAGATCGTCCAGCTTGTCCTTCAACTCCAGCACCACCCGCTCCGCGGTCTTCTTCCCAATCCCCGGAATCCTCGTCAGCGTGGCATGATCCTGCGCCCGGATCGCCCCCACCAGCCGCTCCGCCGAGATCCCGCTCAGCACCGTGATCGCCAGCTTCGGCCCAATCCCCGAGATCGTCAGCAACCGCTCGAACAGCCGCTTCTCCTGCCGGTCCCCGAACCCGAACAGCGCGATCTGGTCCTCTCGCACATGCGTGTACACGTGCAGCGCCGCCTCCGCACCCTCCTTCGGCAGCGCGGAGAACGTCGAGACCGAGATCGTCACCTCGTACCCCACCCCCCCACATTCCACCACCGCCTCGTTCGGGTGCTTCTCAACAAGTCGGCCACGCAGGTGAGCAATCATGGTGAAGGAAGTGTACCCGCCTTACCTCGTGATCCCGATTAGGGAACCCTCCCAAAGTGGTTTTGCCAAGCTATTAGCCGGAACCCCAGCTTCGTAAGCACATCAGTCCTCCTCAAACTCCCGCATCCCCACGGCCCATTCTCTGGACCATTTGGTCCTCGAAATGCTCCAACCCAGTTCGGCGAGCAAGGCGGGAGCAGCGGTCCTTTCAAGAGCTACCGCCCTATGTCTCAATACGACACAACGTTCACGGCAGCCCTGGTCTTGCCGATACCTGGATCACTGCATCACTGAATCACTCGGAGCGTTCCAAATGAGCACACACCCCCTGAACCACTCTTCCCCTTCTTGGAAGCGTCTCGCCTATACCGTCACCTCGGTATCCGTTGGGACGCTTCTTCTTCTCCTCCCCCAAATCCAGCACGCTCTTCCGGCGGGCTCTCACCCCGTGCAGGCTGCGGCTGCTAAGCTCCTGGGCCCGGTCGCCATGCTACTCCCGGGCGCGAACGACTTCTGGCACACCGACGGGAATCGCATCCTCGATAAGCAGGGGCGCACCGTTCGCATCTTCGGTGTGAACTGGAGCGGCCTCGAAACCAAAGAAGCCGTCCCAGGCGGCCTCGAAATACGTGACTACCGTGAAATCCTCGACACCATCAAGCAGAACGGCTACAATAACGTCCGCATTCCTTTCTCGAACGAGATGGTTGAGCACCCCACCCCCCCAGGCCACGTTCGCTTCTCGAACCTCAACGGTTCCATAAACACCGATCTCCGCGATCTCACCTCGCTCCAGATCCTCGATAGACTCGTCGCGTACTCCGGCGAAATTGGGCTCAAGGTCATTCTCGACAATCATCGCTCCGAAGCTGGTTCGAGCGCTCAGGAGAGTGGCCTTTGGTACACCACGCAATTCCCTGAATCCGCTTGGATCGAAGACTGGACCGTCCTGGCCAATCGCTACCGGAATACCTCAACCGTCATCGGCATGGACCTCCGCAACGAACCCCACAATGCCGACAAGGGCGGAGCCTGCTGGGATTGTGGCGGCCCTCATGATTGGCATCTCGCTGCACAACGCGCAGGGAATGCCATCCTTGCCGTCAACCCGCGCCTGCTCATCTTCGTAGAGGGCGTGGATAGCTATGCCGGCGATACCTACTGGTGGGGTGGCAACCTTGAAGGCGTTCGACGCTCACCCGTCCACCTCTGCATTCCCAACCGCCTCGTCTACTCCGCCCACGAGTATGGCCCTGCCGAATACGCACAGCCTTGGTTCAACGCCGCTACCAGCCCCGCGAACCTCTCTTCGATTTGGCGCCGCCATTGGGCTTACATCAGCGAGTCTGGCCTCGCCCCCGTTTGGATAGGCGAGTTCGGGACATCTAATCACGACACCGACGTCGTGAGTACGGTTCCGGGATCTGCAGGCCAGTGGTTTACAGCCCTGGTGGAGTTCTTAGGCGGCCACCCAACCTTGGGTTGGGCCTACTGGGGCGTCAACGGAGAGGACCGCTACGGTCTGCTCGATGCACTCTACTCCAGCCAGCCTGCTAGTCAGCTGAAAGCCGAGGCTCTCGCGAGCATTAGAAACGGCACTCACCTACATACCTTTGCAGTCACATTGCAACCAGAGCCTTACACGCCGGCTCCCTCCACCTCTGGCAAAGCTGCCACCAACTCAGAAATCTCAACTCAGATACTGGGTCGGTCAGCCATTACCCGGCCTGCACAGACCTCCACCTCAGCGCTCATCCATCAAAAGCAAGTACTCGCGGTCAAGGTCCAGAAATCCGCCCTCCACTCCCAAACGGCCATCATCCCTGGTTCTGACCAGGTGAACGTTCAACCCGCCATTGCTGCAAGCGTTCACCAGGCCATCAGCACCGCCAACCGGAGTCTCGCAAACGAGTCGGAGCGAGTGAAACCTTAGAAGTGACCTTGCACCACTCTCACCTGCTCGAGATGTTTTCGGGATTCCACCAGCTTGCCGGACAGAACCCTAAGTACCCTGTGCAGGAACTAATTTTGTCCTTTCATTTCTGTTCTTACGGATAGTTGCAGAGATCGCACTGGGGAAACCCGCTATCTCCATTGTCCGCAACGCCTACGACTGGGCGCGCACAACCCAGACCTACGCCTCCGGCGGCTACGGCCCCGGCGAATGGAGTGTTCCCGCTGCCGGATCGCTCGGCCAAGCGCTCGACATCCGGCTCGATACCGCCGAGATCCCGTCCGGATCCTGGGCCTCGCTATCTGATGGGCTTCACCGGCGAGGCCCGCTTCGCCGACTGGATACAGGCCCTCCTTTACAACGGCATCAGCGCCGCTCTCCTCGTGCAGCCCGACGGTCGTAACGTTTACTACGCCGACTACCGCGTGGGCATGGAGGCCAGGACATTCTTCTGGGATGAGTGGCCTTGCTGCTCCGGCACTTACATCCAGACCGTTGCCGACTACCCACAACGTTATCTACCTGCATGACGACGCTGGTTCATACCCGAAGCGCGTAGCGTTCATGTACGGTCCATTGCTGATGGCCCAGGACGCCCGCTTCTCCTTTCCCTCATGGTGAGGCATCGGACCTCGTGGCCTGCCTCCAGCGAGTGCCCGGCAAGCTGCAGCTTCGACTCGATTCCGATGCCTCAGCCCACCTCAACTTGAACGGGCTAAAGGCCTCCGCGGCAGGCATCGACAAGGGTGGGCAGAAGATCGGCAATCTCCTTCCCATATATACCTTCAAAGAACGCGAACCCTACCGGGCTTACTTCGACTTAGACAAACCGCGTTTTCTCTAGAGCAATGCCGTAAGGTTTGCTCTCTCCAGCTTCGCGCGGCCGAATCTGCTCTGGGCTGTGTCCCCGGCGCATGGTCTTTTCACGTCTGTCCCTGGTGTGACACTCGCAGCGCTGTTATTTACCAATGCAAAAGTTCGAAAAGATTTGCCGCAGAATGTCCTCCGATGTCGTCGTCCCGGTTAAGTCATCGAGGCCTCTTAGACCCCGGTGCAGATCCATCAAGAGCACCTCGTGCGGTAACCCTACTTCGGCAGCCACTCGCGCGTCCCTAAGCGCGCCTAACGAATCCTTGATTGCTTGGTGTTGTCGCAGGTTCGTCAGCAGCCCGCCCTCGCGTGTCCCTCCTTCACCACGCATGGCATCGAGAATGGCGATGCGCATCTCCGCTATGCCCGTGCCATCTCTTGTCGAAGTCTCCATTACCCGCACTTGTTCGGATATGGCAGTGACCGGAGCGTTAGCTGCCCTGTCCCTGAATAGATCGCTCTTACTCAAAGCAACCAGCAGCCGGCAGCCGCCCCCATCCATGTTTTTATCTCCACGCGCTTCCAAGATAGCCAGATCCTCCGCATGCGGCGCATCGGTCCCGTCAATCACCAGCAAAACCACATCCGCATCCGCCATCGCCTCCCGGGATCTCGCGATGCCAAGTCTCTCTGCCTCATCGAGTGATCCACCCTCCGCCTCCCTCAATCCCGCCGTATCCATCAACTCCACGGGCACTCCTTCTATCGAGATCGTCTCCGTCACCCAATCCCGCGTCGTTCCTGCAACCGCCGTGACAATCGATCGCTCCCTCTCCACCAAGGCATTGAAAAGGGAAGATTTTCCTGCGTTCGGTCTTCCGGCAATCGCGAGCCGAAATCCATCTCGCACCACACGCCCATACGCGTAACTGCGCTCCAACTTCGCCAGTGGCGCCGTCACATCAGATAAGCGCTCCAGGATCTCTACCCGGGGCAACACATCAATATCGTCCTCCGCGAAATCGATCCCAGCTTCCAAAGTCGCAATCAGCCTGACCAGCCGCTGCTTGGTCGGCAGCACCTCATGCGATACCGCGCCGCCCATATGGCCAGCGGCGACTCTCGCCTGGTGTAACGTCGTCGATCGAATGAGATCATTCACCGCCTCAGCCTGCGTTAAATCGAGTCGCCCCGACAGAAATGCCCTTTCGGTGAATTCACCCGGCTCCGCTAGTCTCGCGCCACCGGTGAGAGCTCCTCGCAAGATGGCATCCAGCACCACCGGCGACCCATGCGCCGCGACCTCCACCACGTCCTCGCCCGTGTAGGATCGCGGACCCGCGAAGTAAGTCACTACTACCTCATCTAGCACCACGCTACGTTCGTCGCCCAACTCCTTTGAGACATCTAGTAGATATCCGAACTGTGCCCTGCCCGCCTGCAGTTGTTGCGGCATGCGGAGCATCGGCATGGCTACTTCTCGAGCCCGACATCCAGACACCCGGACAACACCGATCCCACCCCGGCCCGGGGCCGTCGCAATCGCAACGATCGTCTCATCTGGTAAAGGCATCTGGACCCGCGCGGAAGCCGGAACAAACCCGGTCAACGCCGGGCTTAGTATACGGTTGACCTTGATTTTTATGAGGTTCGCGGCGGTTGGGCGACTTGGCCGAAAAGAACTTCCCCCGGCATACATGCCGCGCACAAGCGGAGCTTGATCACGCCCGATCGCTTCCGGAACTCGCACAGCTCCGCCTGGTTCTTAAGCTAACGTGCTCCCAACCGATCCGGTGAGCCCTACGACGGATGCTCAAGGTCGAGCAAAGGTTACAGTGATGAAAGGCGTGACTCGAGGGCCTTCGCTTACTGAATCTGGTAAGCCGCGTAACGTCATTGGCCCGATCACTCAGGAGAAACCGTTCACGATGCGATCTTTCCCCAGTACGGCTATGCCCGTCACAAGACATCTGGTTTCTATGCACCTTTTCCGAGACGGACGGTAAAGCCTTTCAAGTAGATCGTGGAGCCTGCCGCGAAGGCGACTCCGCCATCAATCCGCTTGCCGATCCACCTCGCAACCCTGCGAGTATTTGTGTTTGAAAGTCATTCGCTGCTCCAGGGTTATTTGGCAGGAAGATTGTATTGGTTCCGCCGCGCGTCCCTATATCCCGCAGCGTGTCGAAGTACTGAGTCAGCAGCACGAGGGCCATGACATCGTCCGCGGTCGATCCGGGCACTGTCTCCCGAAAGTGCTCGATCGACGCCCGTAATCCGTCGATGATCGCCTGCCGCTCCGCCGCGATTCCCTTTCCCTGCAGCGCCTTCGATTCCGCCTCTGCCTCCGCCTGCTTCACTTTTAGAATCTTCTCCGCCTCACCCCTCGCCTGCGCCGCGACCTGTGCCCGCTGCGCTGCGTTGATATCGTTCATCGCTGCCTTGACTTTGACATCCGGCACAATATCCGTCACGAGCGCGGTTAGGATGTTGAACCCAAACCCTGACATGATCTGATCCAATTCGATCTTCACGGCCACCGAGATTCCTGACTGCTGCTCGAAGGTCTCGTCCAGCGTCAGCTTCGGAACGTGCCCAAGGATGGAGTTGAAGACGAAGCTCTCGATCTGCTTTTGCGGCGAGCTCAGCCTATAAAATGCGTCGAAGATCTTGTCGTCCAGAACTTGATACTGCACACTTACGGGAATCTGCACAAAAACGTTGTCACGCGTCTTCGTCTCGACCGAAAACTGTGCCTGCTTCACTTGGAGGTCCACAAAGAAAACCCTTTCGGCAAAGGGCACCAGCACATGCAGCCCCGGTCGGGTGATCCGATCGAATTTTCCGAATCGCTCCACCACACCTGCTGTAGCGGTCCGCACCGTGTATAAGGTTTTCAGCAACATGACCAGCGCCACAACGGCGACAATCACCAACATAACCACAAACGCAGACGAAACAGGTTCCATGCTCGTGCGGCCTCTCCACTGTGCCAGCATACGCCAGGCTCTGCCGCCGACAGCCCAGATGAAGAAGGCGAGCTCACCGATCGCGGAGAACTCGCCTCTTTTCGCTTCGACCACGTTGACCTGAGTCCGGTCTGCTTAGGATTTCACCGCCGCGCCTATCGTTCCATTTAGGCCGTTGGGGAAGAATCCGCCCATGTTCGTCTTTCCGTTGCCCGCCGTTACTATAGCCAGAACCTGCGTCGCCGACCGGCCCGGAGCAATCGAACTCGCCGTGATGTCTGCGTCAACGATCGTCGTCGCAGGGTAGGGTGTCGCTGTTGTCGGAGGAGTTCCCGTCGCAGCCGTGTTCAGGCTGACGTTCACCGTCATGATCCCGAAATCATCCACTACCTGTACCGGCTTTGGAACTGCGGTCGTCGCCGCAGGAAGAGGATTCGCTGTCATGGACCGCAGGTTCGAGATCTTGACCGTGTACCCGGTCAGAACCCCTGAACCCGCATCGATCGCGTTGATCGACGTCCGCACCAGGCCAGCGTGGTACGCCTCAACCGCATGAATTCCGATCGCCGCCGGAAGAATGCCCTTCTTATCCTGGATCAGCGGTGCTGCTCCGTGATACGCCGTCACCCCCACGTCCTCGAAGATGTAAGCCCCAATCAGGAAGTTCGCGTCGCTTGCGAACGGATCGAATACGAGTCCGATGCCCGCCAGGTTCGCGAGCGTGTTGAACGAGTTGTACAGATCGATGTCTGGCATCGACACCGCCTTCGTTCCTAGAGCCTTCTGCAGAAAGCTCACGTGCTTGCCCTCTTCGATCGCCGTCTCCGTCGCATACGCCTGGATCGTCGGAATAAGGAACGGAACCTTCGTAAACGCCGGCTTCAGCGCTACCGATCCACCTGTGCCTCCGTTCACCCCAGTCGGAATTGGCGTTGGCAGCTTGTCGATCGTCACACCATAAACGGCCAGCGTGTAGAACTGCGCCTCGAGGTACTCAAGATTCAGGGCGAAGTTCAGGATGTCGTTGTCGTTGATGGCTGTCTGCGCATTCGCCTTCGGAGCAAACGCTAGTCCAGCCAGGGCCGCTCCACCTACCGCCAGCAGCGCACGTCGGCTACTGATAATCGAATCGATCTGTTTTGTCTCTGTGTTTGCCATGGATATCTGTCCTTAGGAGGTGGTGGTGAAGATGGTGCCGTTCAGGCCATTGGGGAAGAACGCGCCGCTCTTGAGTCCGGCTCCCGTCTTTCCGTACACGATGTGAAGAACCTCGTCCGTCGTCCGCGAGAACCCGATAGCGGTCAGGGGATCCGCCGCCACAATGCTGCTCTGGCTCAACTGCGTCTCTTTGCCGCCGCCAAGGGTGGCCCGCAGCGTGGAGATCAGGTTCGCATATCCCACATACGTCTGGTCGTTTGCCTGCGCCGCCGAGCCCACCAGCAGCGTCCGGATCTCCGCCGCGTGGTATGCCTCAACCGCTGCAATACCCGCAGCCGCGTCCAGGATCTTGTTGCTGGTGATCGCCGGCGCCGCACTATTGTACGCCGTCACGCCCACATCCTCGAACACGAACGCGCCCACAAGAAATGCCTGCATGCTCGAGAACGGGTCGAAGCTGGCTCCAATCTTGGCCGCGGCCGCCAGCGTGTTGAAGGCCGCGGTGAAGTCGATCGTCGGCCGAACCACCCGAGTTCCGCTGTTGGCTGTGATCGTCGCCTGAATCGCTCGCACGTGGTTCAGTTCGTCTTGCGCAACGGCGTTCAGATAGTTCTGCACTGGCGTTGTCAGTCCTTGGACCATCTTGCCGCCAGTTACCGTTCCAGCGCCGGTCCCTGCGTCCGCTGCCGAGAGTCCAGTGCCCGTTGCTGCCCGGAGATAAAACTCGGCTTCGAGGTATTCAAGATTCAGGGCGAAATTCAGAATGTCGTTATCCATGAAAACGAGTGGCGGGAAGGTCGGTCCGCTTGTTCCAGTGGGAATGGGATTGGAGCTGTTGCCATTGCAGCCTGCGACCAGCGCAACTGCTCCGACTGCGCCCGCGCCCGCCAGGAAATTGCGGCGGGAAGGGCCGGAGTTTGTTACTTCTTAAGCTTTTCCACGTTGGAGACCTCTCCAGAAAACGGTTGGGGTTGGGTTACGTTTGCGCACCAATAGTAATACCCTAAGCGACACTTGCCGATTATAGTTTCGTGAATGTCCACGCAGCGGTAACCTAATCGCTAAGTTCTGGCGTCGCTCAAAAACGAGCAGGAAACCATACCCCGAAGGTTGGATTGCGTTAGTGACGGCCGGACACGTTGAAGCTGCGACCCGCACATCCCCTTCAGGACCAACGCATCATGGTGCCGGTGAGGACGAGGGCAAAGCTGTGCACCGCGCTTCGTGGAAGCTATCTAGCAACGCGCTTCAGAGGTCGCCGAGATGCCGTTGGTTCCCGGAGAGCGAAGATCGACTCTCGGATGCCCGTTTTGAAGCGCATGAGTGAGAACCAAAAGTTGAGTTTCTGATGGTGCCCTTCCTGAGGAACAAAGGCCTGAACAGTTGAAGGTCAACGCAACCGAACTGACGAGAAGAGTGCTGAGTGGATCGGCACAGAGAACGGACTACGCTCTGACGCTGAGTTCGGCTGAGACTGCACTCGTCAATTGCGCAGGGCGACTTTCTGGTGCTGGATGTTGGCAGTAAGCTCAGCGTGAACTCATTCGGAATCGTCCAGGAACTTGGATCCATCAAAACTGCTGCGGCCGGGACGTGTCGCCTCGCATGTCCTGTTGGATTTGGGACAAGAAGGAGCGACTAGGCCGATACTAGAAGAGGCTGCCTGGATCTCAGGCTCGATAAAGCCGTCCGTGTGCTAAGGAAAGTTCGCGCAAACGCGAAGTCTGCCAGGAGGAGACACATGAATTCGGTCGACAGCACGATACAGCTCATTCGAATCCGCGAGACGAAGGACGCTTCAGACGCGAACTCTTCAGGGCTGAGCGTTTGCAACTCCAAGCTGGCCGAAGGTCCATGGCTCTTTGATGAACAGGCGCCGAGCTATGGACCGGGAGCGTCAATGGGCGACTTTCTACCGCACGGGTCTCCGCGCCAAGGCGAATTGCCTGAAGAGTATCGCAAGGCTTCGCATGAGGAGTTGGATTTGCGAATCCGGCATGCGAAGGAGGTACTTGGGGAAGGGGCGATCATTCTTGGACATTTTTACCAGCGCGATGAAGTCATTCAATATGCCGATTTTGTGGGAGATTCATTTCAGCTCGCTCAGGCAGTGCGATCAAAGTCGGCGGCGAAGGCGATCATCTTTTGTGGAGTTCACTTCATGGCCGAGACAGCAGATATGCTCTCAGGCCCTGAGCAAGCGGTGATACTCCCGAACCTTGCGGCCGGTTGCTCGATGGCGGACATGGCTGATATCGATTCTGTGACTGACTGCTGGGAGCAGATGGAGGAGATTTACGGTACGGCTCCAGATGCGCAGGGACGAGTGCCAGTAATTCCGGTGACATACATGAACTCATCGGCGGCGTTGAAGGGATTCTGTGGCGAGCGTGGTGGGATTGTATGCACCTCTTCGAACGCGGCCGTTGTGCTGAAGTGGGCGTTCGAGCGCGGGCAGCGGGTCCTGTTCTTCCCCGATCAACACTTGGGACGTAACACGGCGAAGGCGATGGGAATCGGGCGCGAAGAGATGCCAATGTGGGATCCGCGCAAGACACTAGGCGGGAACGATCTCGAGACTCTCAGAGAGGCGCGTGTCATCCTGTGGCACGGATTTTGCTCGGTCCATAAGCGATTCACGAAGGGACAGATTGATGCAACACGGCTGAGGTATCCGGGAGTGCGCGTGATTGTGCATCCTGAGTGTCCGATGGAGGTGGTCGACGCTGCCGATGAGGCTGGATCGACCGACTACATCGTGAAGGCAATCGCCGCGGCGGCTGCCGGGCAGGTGTTTGCGATTGGCACCGAGGTCAATCTGGTTCAACGGCTGGCCGGGCAATACCCGGAGCATACGATCTTCTGCCTTGATCCGGTGATCTGTCCGTGCTCGACCATGTACCGAATTCATCCGGGGTATTTGGCCTGGGTCTTGGAGGCGCTGGTACGGGGCGAGGTGTTGAATCGCATCGTCGTTCCGGATTCGGTAGCCGGGCCTGCCCGAATCGCGTTGGAGCGGATGCTGGAGTCAAAGCCGCTGGCCGCAGGACATGAGTCGTGAGCCATGTGATCGTGGTTGGAAGCGGCATTGCGGGCCTGATCGCGGCGCTGGAGACGAGCAGCAGGCATGCGGTCACTCTTGTGACCAAATCGAAGCTTTCAGAGGGAAACACGCGCTATGCCCAGGGTGGGATCGCAGCGGCGATGTTCGAGGATGACAGCGTTGCCGAACACATTGCAGACACGCTGCGCGCGGGGGCTGGGTTGTGCCAGTTGTCCGCGGTCGAGGTGCTGTGCTCGGAGGGGCCGGAGCGAATTCGCGACTTGATCAAGCTAGGCGTTGGTTTCGATCGCTTAAACGGAGAGCTGGCGCGTGGTCTAGAGGCGGCACACTCGCAAGCGCGGGTTTTGCATGCGGGCGGTGATGCGACCGGGCTTGCCATCGAGACGGCACTGGTGCGGGCGGTCCATGCTGCGAAGGTCAAAGTGCTGGAGCATACGTTTGCTCTTGATCTGGTAACCGGCCGTGGGCGGGTTTGTGGGCTGGAGGTTATGGAGGCTGATCGGCGCGCAGGACGCCTCGACGCTGATGCGGTGGTGCTGGCTAGTGGTGGAGCAGGTCAGCTCTATAAGCACACGACTAATCCGACGGTAGCGACTGGAGATGGCGTCGCGGCTGCGCTTCGGGCAGGAGCGCAGATCGCTGATGTGGAGTTCTACCAATTTCACCCGACTGCGCTGGCAGTACCAGGGAATTTTCTGATTTCAGAGGCAGTTCGGGGTGATGGCGCGGTGCTGCTGGATGTGGATGGCCGTCGGTTTATGACGGAGATCGATGCCAGGGCGGAGCTAGCTCCCAGGGATGTCGTTGCGCGTGGGATCGCGGCGCAGATGGAAAGGCAGGGCGGCAGGCCGGTGATGCTGGATGCGACGGCGCTCGGCGCAAATTTTCTCGCGGAGCGATTTCCCACGATCGATGCTGCATGCAGAAGCCGTGGGCTGAACTGGGGTACGGAACCGATTCCAGTGACGCCGGCAGCGCATTATTGGATGGGCGGAGTCCGAACGGATGTGTGGGGACGGACTTCGGTCCCAGGTTTGTTCGCAATAGGCGAGGTGGCCTGCACGGGCGTGCATGGGGCGAATCGGTTAGCCTCGAACTCGCTTCTGGAAAGCTTAGTGTTTGCCTGGCGCTGCGCGCATCTGTTGTTAGCGGACAAGTTCTCTTGGACTGCCGCCGGGATCGATGCGGACTGGGGCTCGCCTATGCCGGGAGAAGGTCGCGTGCAGCCAGTTGAGATCGAGGATGCGAGCGCCTCATTACCAGTCCAGCGGGCTGAACTGCAGCAGTTGATGTGGGACGCGGCAGGAATTCATCGAGACGGAAGAGGTCTGCGGAGCGCGGTGGCGCAGCTAAGAAGCTGGAAAGTCACGGGAAGCACCGTCCGAGACTACGAGACGGCGAACCTGCTAACTCTGGCGCGAGCTGTTGTCGAGGCTGCGCTTGGGCGACGCGAATCGAGAGGAGCGCACTTTCGTCGGGATTTTCCGAATCAGGTGGAAGGCTTTCGACACCAACTGGTCTTCGCGAGAAAGGTTCCAGCCGCGTGCTGAGGCCCCTACCCAGGAACGGCATTGAGGCGGTGGTGCGGATGGCGTTGCTCGAAGATGCGCCTTGGGGAGATCTCACCTCCGAGACTCTTATTCCGTCCGGTGCGAGAATATCGGCTGACTTGGTAGCGCGCGAGCCTGGCGTGCTAAGTGGGGCGGATGTATTTACCGCCGCAATGCGACAGACCGACGAAGCGATCCTAACTAGATTCGCGGTTGCAGACGGGGAGCATTTCAAAAGCGGTGATGCGCTGGCCAGTGTCCAGGGACCAGCGAGGGCGGTGCTGCAGGCGGAGCGCGTTGCGCTGAACTTTATGCAAAGGATGTCTGGTATTGCGACTATGACCGCGCGCTTTGTCGCTGAAGTTGTTGGATCTAAGGCGCGGATCGTCGACACGCGAAAGACGACACCAGGGTTGCGCCTCCTTGAGCGGTACGCAGTGCGATGCGGAGGTGGGCACAATCATCGTTTTTCTCTCTCCGATGCAGTAATGGCGAAGGACAACCATCTCGCAATCCTTTTGGCTGACGGCACCCGAACTCTAACTATGGCTTTGCATGACGTTCGGGCGTCTATGCCGCACACGACGCACCTGGAAGTCGAGGTGGATCGCCCCGACCAAATAGAGGCAGTTCTAGCTGCAGGCGTGGACACAATCATGCTCGACAACTTCTCGCTGGAGGCGCTGCGTGCCGGTGTCTCGACGATCGCGGGAAGAGCGCTCGTTGAGGCAAGCGGATCGGTGACGCTTGAGACTGTGGGCGCCATCGCCAAAACGGGAGTGGACATCATCTCCGTAGGTGCGCTGACGCACAGCGTGCGCTCACTCGATCTAGGACTTGATGTCAGGGCTGGGGACGGAGCGTGATCTATCTTGACTCAGCGGCGACCACGCCGGTTCGGCGCGAAGTTCTAGAGGCAATGTGGCCCTATCTCACGGGCGAGTTCGGAAACGCTTCGAGTCACAACGCTTTCGGAGAGGCGGCCGCGCGAGCGCTTGCGAGTGCACGGGCTTCGGTGGCTGAGATACTTGGGTGTCGGACGAGTGAAGTGGTCTTCACCTCCGGGGGAACCGAGGCGGACAATCTCGCGATCAAAGGGATCGCGTTGGGATCTCCACGCGGGAGACATGTGGTTACGTCGCCGATTGAGCATGAGGCTGTTCTGGAGTCTTGCGACTATCTGCGACGGCAGCATGGGTTCGAGATCACCTATCTGCCAGTGGATGGATTTGGAATGGTGAGTGCCGAGGAAGTGAAGCGCGCGATCCGGCCTGACACGGCGCTCTGCTCGCTCATGCTGGCCAACAATGAGGTGGGCACCCTCAATCCGATCGCGAAAATCTCGGCGGTGACGCGGTCGATGAATGTGCCGATGCATACGGATGCGGTACAAGGAGCGGGTGTACTCTCCCTCGACGTTCGATCTCTTGGCGTCGACGCGTTGAGCATCTCGGGGCACAAAGTTGGAGCGCCCAAAGGTATCGGCGCGCTATATCTGCGCGGACGATTGCAAACGGAGCCGGTGCTGCACGGCGGTGGACAGGAGCGTGGACGGCGCTCGGGCACGGAGAATGTCGCGAGCGCGGTAGGTCTGGCGACTGCGCTGCGGCTTGCGGAGACCTCACGCTCAGACAGAGTGCAGCGGATTAGTGCACTCCGGGACGAACTCATACAAGGAGTGCTCACGACAGTGCCGGATGCGATGCTCACAGGACATCCCACTGATCGGTTACCGGGGAATGCGTCGTTCTGTTTTCCTGGAACAAGCGGACAGGCTGTGCTGCTGCAACTGGAGCAGCGTGGGATTGTATGCTCCAGCGGGTCAGCGTGTGCTGCCGGCAGCGATCAGCCGTCGCATGTGCTCGTGGGAATGGGCATCGTTCCCGACGTGGCGCAGACTGCGGTGCGATTCACGCTCGGGGACACGGTTTCACGGGAGCAGATTTCAACGGTTGTACGAGCCGTGCGTGAGGCCTTCGAGGCAGTCAGGGCAATCGCTAGTTAGCTTCCCATCAAGTCAGAAGGATAGTCGGGCCCCAAACTGGAATTGGCGCGGATCGTAGGAGGCAGTCTCCTGGCCGGCGTTGGTGTAGAGCAGGTTGACGTCGAGGGTGTTGTTCTTATTGATGAGGTTGAAGACATCCGCGGTGATCTGGAGGGCGAGGCGGGCTCCGAGTGGGATGGCGCGGGCAACACGGAGATCGGTGAAAACGGTATAAGGGCGGATTCCGGTGTTGCGGGCAAGTGAGCCGTTGTAGGCGCTGCTGGTCACCCCGACATTGGCGGGGGCATCTATATAGCACGGCACGTTGAGGTAGCCGGTTGGTGAGAACTTCGACGGGACGGGTGAGGTGCCGCAGCTTGTGGGGCCGCTGCTTGCGGCGACTGCGTTGGGACGATCCGTAAGTGGGTCAAAGTCAAAGTTGGTGTCGGCACCGGTGACGATATTGAAGGGACGGCCGGAGGACACCTCGATGATGGGGGCTACAGTAAATCCGGAGAAGACGCCGGGAAAGAAACCTGCGCCGGGCAAGTGGCCAGAGTTGTACACCCCTGAGAGGACTAATCGATGGCGCTGGTCGAAGGTGGAGGTAGCACGCTCTGTATTCGGAGCGAAGTTATTCTGCGGCGCATCAGCGGTAGAAACAACGTCGGTTGAATCGTCGATGGCATGCGACCAGGTGTACGACACGAGGAATTCGTAATTCGAGGAGAGGCGCTTCTTTAGATTGACGGAGAGGCCGTTGTAGCTGGAAGTGCCGGTCGTGAGATTGGGGCTCATATCGCCAAAAGGGACGGGGACGCCAACGCCAAGACCTTCACTGGCGGCCACCTGGCTTGCGAGCGCGACACATCGTCCAGCACCTTGGGAGGCGAGGAACTGTGCGAGTGAGGTATTAAGGCCGGAGCGGCGGAAGAAATTGAGCAGCGGTGGGGCCACGTACGGGCCGGCAGGTCCGACTCCGCAGGGAACGGTGCCTGAAGCGGTGGCGACGGTGAGCGGGTTCGACGTGGGGCTGGCGACAGAGTTGATATCACCGCCGGGAAGAGTACCGGCAGTTCCAGCTTTGACTGCAGCATTTGCCGCCCGCCAGTTGTCGACGAGGAACGACGGGTTTACTGGATTGACATTGATCGGACGGTTCAGGTGCCGGCCACCCGTGTTGTTGTAGGCGACATTGATCGAGAGATTGTGACCGAGGTCACGCTCGATCCCGAAGGAAATCTGCTGAACATAAGGCGTGCGGTAGTGAAGGTCGGCGGGAAGGCCGGAGGGAAGGATAGGTAGCGGAAAGCCTCCGATGAGGAAGCTCTGATTGATGAAAAGAGAGGCAGGGTTGTTGGGATCGAAGCGTTGCTGAGAAGGCTGGTAGTTGAGACCGGGTACGGGAAGGCAGTTCGCATTTGCAAGCGAGCCCTGGAAGGTGTTCGTGGCGTTGAGATTCAGCGGGCTCAATGTGCTTGCGGCCGTACAGGGGGATCCGCCGGCGAGAATGACAAGGGGAACAGAGTTGGCATTGAAAGTGGTTGACTGGGCTTCGAGGTTGCCGGGAGCGCGGTCGTAGAAGAGGCCGTAATTCGCGCGAAGGACCGTACGACCGGAGCCGGTGGGGTCGTAGGTAAGTCCGATACGGGGAGCGACGTTCTGATCCTGGAGCTTGATGCCCTCGCGGATGCCATAGGCGCGCTCAGCGGCATAGCTATTGGCATTGAGTGCGCCCTGAGTCGGAAGAGCTTCGACATCGTAGCGAAGACCATAGTTGAAAGTGAGGTGCGTGCCAATGCGCCAGGAGTCCTCGAGGAAGGCGCCAAGGGTCTTAAGCGAGTATTTATATCCCGTAATGCCAATTCCCTGGACGAAGGACTGCGGTATACCAAGGCCATAAGCCTGAACTGGTGAGAAGCCGGGAAGGCCGGCAAGCCGCGGGCTGATATCGGTAGCGTTGAGGGCGGCGAAGGTATAGTCCCCACCTCCATAAAGCTGGCCTTGCTTCAGGTTGATCGGGATATAGCGAAGATCGATGCCGGCTTTTGCCGTATGGCCGCCACGGTTGTAGGTGAAATTATCTTGAAGTTGGGTCTGATCTTCTACCCGATCCACGGTTGAGAAAGGCGTCTTTCCGAAGTAGGCGAAGCCGGGAATGTTAACGGCAGTGGAGGTGCTCTGCGGAGCGAAACGGATCGGGTGCTTGGAAAACTGGACGCGCAGCTCGTTGACTTTATTAGAACCGATCAGAAGCGTGTGTTGACCGAGAACGCCGAAGTCATGGAAGGTCTGGATGGCGGTGCGAGAGAGAGAGTTCTCGCCGATGTTCTGATTTGCGGCGGACTCCTGGATGCCGGTAATGTTGCTGGGGCTAACGTTGACGCGGAGCAGCAGCTGTTGATTGTTGGTGAGTTTGTGGTCGAGCCGGAGGGAGTAGACCTCGGTCTTCTCGGAGACGGGGAAGTTGCCGGACAAGGCGTTAAGCGGCTGGAAGGAGCCCGGGGTCGCGGCGCCGGATGTGATGAAGTTGTTCGGGCCGATTGTGGTAGCGAGAAAGATTGGGTTCTTGCCTGTTGTTGCAATTGCGGAGCTCGATCCGACGAGGGACACGTACTGCCGTATGCCCGGTGTAGAGGCTGGTACTGCGGCCAGGAAGGCGGCCTGCTGTGGAGTGCCCTGGATCGTAAGAGCACCTGCGGGTGCGCCGAAGAATTTGCTTACGTCGATATTGGCGAGACCGAAGTTGTTGCGGCCGATAACGGAGAAGCCGGTCTCCTGCCGCCGGGTGATCTCTGCGGCGAGGAAGTAGAAGGTCCTGTCGGGAACGATGGCGCCACCGAGGGTGAAGCCGGCCTGAACACGGGTGTAAGCCGGCTGGTAGACGGTTGAGAACGGATTGGTGGCTTGAATGTACCTGTTTCGGAGGAAGCCAAAAGCGCTGGCGTGAGTTTTGTTTGAACCGGATTTGGTCACGATGTTCACGACGCCACCTGAGGCCCGGCCGTACTCGGCGTCGAATCCGTTGGTGATGATCTGGAACTCCTGGACGGCGTCCTGTGAGACCGTAGATCGGGTGCCGCCGGAGATGTAGTCCCCAGCATCGGCACCATCTATGTTTATGGAATTGGAGCGAGCGCGGGCACCACCAAAGTTCAGACCGCTGGTTGGAATGGCGCCAACTGACGGAGCGGCGTCGCGCGCTATCTGCGAGTTGGTAAGGGTAAAGTTGATGTAATTGCGACCGTTGGTTGGAAGGTTCGTGATGCGGAGCTGGTCGACGGTGGTGGACTGGGAGCTCCGCTGGGTTTCGATGATGTCGGCGCCGGAGGTAACCGTTACAGATTCGTTTCCGCCAATTACGAGCGCTAGAGGAAGCTCGGCCTCCTGGCCCGTGGTCAGGACGACGTTCTGCTCTATGAGCTTGCTGAATCCGGGGGAGCTGGCCGTGACGGTATACGAGCCCGGGGGAAGGAGGAGCAACTGGTAGTTGCCCTGACCGTCACTGACGGTGGTGCGCGAAAAACCCCTAGTGGCGTCCGTGATCGTGATAGCGGCGTTTGGGACGACTGCGCCCTGAGGATCGCGGACGATGCCGCTTAGCTGAGCCGTGGAGATATTCTGGGCCGCTGCGAAGCTGGTGAGCAGTGAAAATACGGCGAAGAGCGTGGTGGAGAGAAGCCAAGGTCTGCGGATGAACATCGGGATGGTGCTCCAGTACGATGGGCAGCCGTGCACCGTTGGCAACGGATTTGCCGAATTTCTTCAACGCGCCGTTCTACATGAATAGGCATTCAGTGTGCAAGAAGATTCACTCATCCATGTGCCTGCGGCGGCAAGGTGATGCGGGATGCATCTGATTGCGTACACCGGGTTAGCTACGCCCGGCGAGGTGACGTGTGATTGAGGCGGTGCTGTGTGACATTGACGGAACCCTGGTGCAGAGCAATTGGCTGCATGCAGCTGCGTGGAAGGATGCATTTGCTGCAATGGGAATTCAGGTGGAGCTTGAAGAAGTGAGACGTCAGATAGGCAAAGGCGGCGACGAACTGGTCCCGGTCTTTGTTCCATGGTGGCGCAGGTCGGCTGTCGAGGAGCCACTAAAGGCTTATCGCAAATTTGTCTTTCAGCAGGACTATCTGCAGCAGGTTAAGCCTCTGCCGAAGGTGCGGGAGTTTCTGTTGCGGTTAGAGGGGGCTGGAATCCGACTCTCTTTGGCCAGCTCAGCGGATAAGGACCAGCTCGAGAATTATAAAAAGATTGCTCTCATGGAAGACCTGATCGAGGAAAGCTCATCGGCAGATGATGCGGAACGGTCCAAGCCGCACCCCGATATCTTCGAGGCGACACTTGAGAAATTAGGGCTGCCTGCCAGCAAGGTGCTGGCTTTGGGCGACACACCGTACGATGCGGAGGCGGCGGGAAAGGCGGGTATTTCGACGATTGGGGTCATGACCGGCGGTTGGTCGAAGGAAGAGTTGCTCGAAGCTGGGTGCATCGAGGTGTACACGGACGTAGCGGAGTTGTTGGAGCGATTTGAGGAGAGCGCCTTCATGCGCTAGATGTTTGGAAACTGCGGTCGTTCTGGTGGTTCGCTTAGGACGCGCTGACCGTGCCGGCATAGACGAAGGAGCGGGCACTCGGGACAGTGTGGGTCAGCAAAGGTGCAGAGAGCCTGGCCATGCAGTTCGAAAAGAGAGTGGTGCTCATCGAGCATCTCCGGGCCCCAACCCTCTGGAACCATGCGCATGAGGAGCTGTTCCGTGCGACGCGCGTCGGCGCGTGGCGTAAGGCCAAGGCGGTGAACGATCCGTAGATGGTGACTGTCGAGAACCAGGGCCCGGCGGCGAAGGGTGGAGAGGTTTACAACGGCAGCAGATATCTCTGGACCGACGCCCTCGAACGTTTCGAGCCACGCGCGAATCTTCGCGGTGCGGTAGTTTGCGAGGAAATCAAGTGTCAGTGAGCCATAGCGGGCGGTGATCTGCTGAAGAGCGAGCTTTAGGTGCGGCGCTTTCTTTTCGGGAAAGGTGACGATCTGGATAATCTGCTCGATTTCAGCAAGTGGGGCATCGCGGACGGCCTCCCAGTCTGCTCCGGAAGGGCCTACGCCGAAACCGCCTTCGAGGTCGCGCATGACCTGGTGTGAGACCGGAGTTTTGGTGCGGGCGCTAAGGAGCGAGTAGACGAATTGCCGGAGGGGGGTCCACGGAGCTCGGGGATTTGGATGGCCATAATGGTCCAGAAGCAGCCGATGGATATTGGGAAGGCGTTTCGGATCGACGGGAGTGGCCGGTGGCGGAATGTGAGCGCCTGGAATGAGCGAGTCGGTCATTGCTGGAAATCTTGGTCAGCAGCTATTCGTTGCGGGTAGTGCCGATCCGTAGGCCAGCGGCGTCGTGAACGCCCCAGGCCATCCGTGGCGTGTTGTGAGCGATACCGATCTGGCCGTCAGGTCCAATAAGGATGATGCCGCCGTGGCCACCCAAGCGAGCGTGGAGGTAGGCGATAGCATCCGTGGCCGACTGCTGCGGTGTGTGGCCGCCGGCCACGCGATCGACTGCCCACTTTCCAAGGACGAGCTTCATGATGGGCTCGCCCCAGCCGGTGAGGGAGACCGCGGCGGAACGGTTATCTGCATAGCAGCCGCATCCAATAAGGGAAGAGTCGCCGACGCGGCCGGGAGCTTTGCTCAGAGTGCCCCCGGTAGATGTAGCTGCCGCGAGGTTTCCGTGCATGTCGATCGCAACGGCTCCGACCGTGTCATGTGATTCGAGAGTGGGATCTTCAACCGGCAAAAACGGGGCGGCTTCGGTGATGCTGTGGCGCACGACTGTGTTCGCGTTCGGGACTAGCGGGGCGCTGGTGAACTCAGAGTTCCCCGAGAAAGTGGAATTTGCGCCGCCTTCGATCTCTGCCTTTTGGAAAGCCATAAGACGATCCTCTTCGCGCGGGATGATGAGTTCGGTGTTATCGATCAGTTGCATGCCGTGCTGGCGAACAAAGCGCTCTGCGCCTGTCGCGACAAAGTAGACGTGAGGCGAGTGATCAAGAACAAGGCGAGCGGCAGCGATCGGATTGCGGATGCGCTCGACGCAGGCAACGCCTCCAGTGCGAAGGTTTTCACCATTCATAAGGAGAGCATCGAGCTGAACGCGGCCGTCACGAGTTAGAAAAGAGCCGCGGCCTGCGTCGAAGGTGTCGTCATCCTCCATGACGGTGACGGCGGCCTGAACGGCGTCCACGGAAGAGGCGCCTCGATTGAGTTCGGCGTATCCGGCCCTGAGCGCAGCGGCGATGCCTCGCTCATGATCCGTAACGGCATGATCGGGCATGGCCCAAGCTCCGCCATGAATAACGAGAACAGGATTGGTACTCATCGCATCTCAAGTCTACGAGAGAAACGTCAAGGGAGGGCAACCACAGTGCCTTCAAGCGTGATCGCGGCCATGCATTACGACCCGGAGCGGCGGGTGCTGATGATCGTGTATCGCGGTAACAGGGGTCGCTATTGCTACTTTGACGTGCCTCCGGAGGAATGGCAGGAGTTTGGCGCGGCGAAGTCGAAAGGGACGTATCTCAATGAGAGATTCAAGCGTGGGGGATATCGTTATGAGAAGGTATCCGAGACGCAGGACGAATAGTTTATGCGAAGGGCAGTTGCCCTACTCTCGTAGACCCTCACCAAACTCTCCAGTTCAGATCTATGCGAGAAACACCACTGAGGAAATGCCCCCGCTCAAGCGCCAGCGCCGGGCGAGTTGCCGCTGGGGCGAGGACGTTCCAATCGCCCGCGTAGTCCTCAGTTACGAATATGTTCAGAAGAATGAGGGCTGATTGGTACTTGTGGACTAAGGACGCCCGAGAACCTCGGACGCTTCAAGGTTCGATGCGGACTCACTTGGCGAGGGCATGAGGAGAACTGTTCATTGATCGTGTGCCCTTTCTGAGCGTTGATGCACGAGCACTTCCTTGAGGAACGGAGTCGGCCACTTTCCAAATGCAAGCTAGACGTGCTTGGAACGTGGTGCAATCAGCTTGCGCCGTTCGGTCTCAGTGTAGGTATATCGAATGCGGTGGATAACCGTTGAGGTAGAGAAGACTGCCAAGACCCAGAGCGCAGGCGCCATGACTCCCCAGCGGTTGAACAGAGCTCCAAGGATGATCAAAACGATACGCTCAGGTCGTTCCATGAAGCCTACCTTGCAGGAGCCTATGAGGGCTTCAGCCCGGGCACGAGTGTAGCTGACCATGAGGCTTGCAGTCATCACAAAGGCGACGAGGACCACGTAAAAAAAGCGGTTTCCGCGAGCGTAAAAAACAAGCAGGCCAAAAAAAAGAGCGACATCGGAGTACCTATCGATCACCGAGTCAAAGAAGGCACCGAAGACCGAGACCTGATTGGTCTGGCGCGCGACTCTGCCGTCTACCATGTCGAAGATGCCAGCGCCAATGATTACAAGGCCGGCGTAGGCGAACATGCGGTTAGCGTTGGAAGTTCTTGCGTAACCAAAAAAGATGGCCGCAACGATGTTGATGAGCAGACCGATAAACGTGAGGGTGTTGGGCGATATACGCGACAGGGCCAGACCGTTAACGATCTTTTGCAGCAGCCATCCGCTGCCTCTGCCGAATGCGCTTGTCCAGGTCATTTCGTTGCGAAAGCTCAAGTTTAGCGCAGGCCAGTGGAACCTAGGCAGTAGCCAGTATTTTAGGGGAAAGCGGCCGCGCGCACGAAGGTTTCAAAGTGGCGGATCGAATAACCCGCCGCCTCACTGCTCTAAGCTCGATTACAGAACTGCCGCAGGGCTGTCGTCGGAGATGCAGCGGGTGCGCACAGTCCTCGCCCGACAATGCTGAGCCACTCGGGGAGCAAAAGACGCAGTGACGAAGGAACAATGCCGAGAATGGCTAGAGGAGAGTACGGTTACGCGCATCCCTGCTTCCAGGTGCATCGGGCATGCCGGTCCTGTAAGCTACTCCGCTGCGTCATGAATGGTGGTGAGCTTGAGAACCTCGAGCTCGCGTTTGCCATTCGGCGTGACCACGGTCGCGACGTCGCCGATATCTTTTCCGACGAGGGAGCGACCAATCGGAGATGTGGTCGAGATGAGGCCCTTGGCGACGTCAGACTCTTCGCTCGTCACGAGCTTGTAGGTGAGTTCCTCATTCTTTGTCGAATCGAAGACAACCACGGTGGAGCCAAAGCCAACCTTGTTGTGTGGAATGTTGGCGAGATTTACCATCGCGAGCTCGCCCATGCGCTTTTTGAGTTGCCCTAGCCGGGCATTCACGAATTCTTGCCGCTGCTTCGCCGAGTGGTACTCGGCGTTCTCGGAGAGGTCGCCTAGGGCAACTGCTTTCTTGATTTCAGCGGGGAGCTCGGTCGTCAGCTCGTACTCAAGCTGCGTGATTTGTTCCTGAAGCTTCTTCTTTATGTGCTCGGGCATGGGACTCTTTACTCTGCCGGCCAGTACGCTCGGACGTGCGACCACGGCGAATGGGACTGAAAAGAAGATTATACGGGGAACCTTTCTCGAGAAAGGTCCGGATGCACCTGACCACAATTCAGATTAGGATGAGATTTCTCCGAGATCAGCCGGTCGGGGCAGGAGGCTGGGAGCCAAGGTACTGAGGAAGGTCTCGAGCAGAAGAACTGCGGCTACCTGGTCGATGATGGAACTTCGTTCCTGACGGCTACTCCTGGAGCGGCGGGCTGGACGCGAGCGGTCCAGTATCGCGTGAGCATCGGCGGTGGTGAGGCGTTCATCAATGAGGTGAAAGTTAAGGGTTGGGTTCTGCTGGCGCAGCGCATCGGCAAAGGTCTGTATCTTGATTGCTTGCGGGCTGAGTTCACCTGAGGCGTGGAGCGGGAGACCGATGACGATGACGGAAACGGAGTGCTTGCGGACAAGGCGGGCAATCGATTTCAAGTCAACGCGCAGATTGGAGCGGTGCAGGGTGAAAAGCGGCTGCGCTGTGTAGCCGAGAGGATCCGACAAGGCAAGGCCGATCCGACGATCGCCCACATCTAACGCGAGGATGCGCGAGGTAGGCGATTGACTAGAGAGTGCGGGGACGTCGCCCAAGGGCCGCGGCCCCGAGTTGGCTGGATCGGGCACTTCCAGATTTTACCGGTCCCTTTCGGAAGCGAGACTCGGCCGCGTGCCGCCACTTAGAATTAGAGCTACCCGAAACCGGGATAAGGGACGACTTTGAAGATCTTCCGATTCTTTCTGGCTCTCCTTCTTCTCATCGCTGCCGGGGCGGGGTACCTGTTTTTTCTGCCCTACGGACCAAAGGGGGAGACCTATGTCGATATCCCTAGTGGAACAGGAACACCGCGCATTGGAGCTTTGCTAGAAGAGCATGGCATTATCCGGAGCCGGTACGGGTTTGATCTCCTGCGGCTAGTGAAGGGTGGCCGGCTACGCGCAGGCGAGTACAAGTTCGACCGCAAGGGGCCGATGACTGACGTGTACGCGCGGGTTGAGCGGGGCGACGTATATACGCGGATCCTGGTGATCCCGCCGGGGTACAACATTTTCGATATCGCTCAGGCTGTTGAACAGGCCGGGCTGGGATCGCGCGACGTGTTTCTTGGAGCTGAGCGGGCGCACACAGAGTTGATCCGGACGAGAAGTCCACGAGCCGCGTCACTGGAAGGATTTCTCTTTCCGGATACCTACCGCTTCAGTCGGCACAGCACCCCGGAGCTGATCTTGGCAACAATGGTGAAGCGGTGGGAGCGAGCTGTTGAGCAGCTGGGGCCGGAGACCTCTAGTCGGCTGCCGTACGTTCCAGCAGAGGAACAAAGAAGCGCCGAGGTCAACTGGAGGGAGGTCGTCACGGTGGCTTCACTCATTGAGAAGGAGGTCTCCGAAACAGGGGAGCGAGCACTCGTTGCAGGTGTATTTGTAAACCGCCTTCGTCGAGGAATGCCGCTTCAAACAGATCCTGCAGTGATCTACGCAGCGATGCTCTCTGGACGGTATCGCGGAACGATCTACGCGTCGGATCTGCAGTTTGACTCACCTTACAACACTTATCGGCATGCGGGGCTGCCACCGGGACCGATCTGCAGCCCAGGCGTCGCATCTTTGCGGGCGGCGCTAGCTCCTGCGAAAACTGATTACCTCTATTTTGTAAGCGACGCAGCGGGGCACAGCCGATTTGCAGCGACCAATGCGGAGCAGGCGAGGAACGTGGAGAGCTATCGGAAGACCCAGGGGCGCTGAGGATTTACCCGCACCGGTATCGCTAGGTACCTTTGTGGTCGACATCGCCGACCAGAATGCGGAGCCTTTTCTGCTCAGCGGACATCTGAATGGTTTTGAGTCCTTCTGTTGCGTCCTCTTGAACAGCATGTTCTGAGGTGCGGAAAGATATACTGGCTGCTCGTGTTGATGCGGAAACCTCTACCCTGCCTGCTGCTTCTGCTGGCTCCGGCTCTGACCGGCTGTCTGACGCGAACGCACATGGTTCGGAGGACGCGAATCGCGGACGTAGTGCAAAACGCTACGCTCGATCAACTTCTGAGCCGCATGAACTCGCGGTATGAGGCAATTCAGACGATCAAAGCCTCGGTCGACATCGCGGCAAGTACAGGCGGCGCCCATAGTGGCGAAGTGAAAGAGCACACCAGTTTGCACGGTTACATATTCGTCCGCCAGCCCGACGAGCTACGCGTTCTACTGCAAGTCCCGGTGATCGGAAGCAAAGCACTGGATATGGTAAGCGACGGAAAGACCTTCAAGCTTCTGATTCCGCCGAAAAGTCGCGCGATTGTGGGAACAAACGAGCTGACGGAGCCCTCAAAGAATGGCCTTGAGAACTTGCGGCCCTATGTATTTCTCGATTCATTGCTGGTGAAGAAGCCGAGTTCGGACCAGATTGTCTTGTTGACGCAAGACGTGCGGGTCATAGAGCCCGCTGACAAAAAGAAGGATCTCATTGAAGAGCCGGATTACGACATAGAAATCGTTGCACCGCCACACGGGCAAACAAGCCATACAGAGCGTGTGGTGCACGTAAGCAGGACCAATCTGCTGCCGTATCAGCAAGATATTTATGACGCTTCAGGCCGGGTTGCGACACGGGCGACCTACTCGGGGTACCAGAAATACGGGAGCATCGATTTCCCCTCTATGATTGTGATCACTCGTCCCTTGGATGAGTACAGCCTGACACTGACGGTGACGAAAATCGAGTTCAACGAGAAGCTCGAAGACGATCAATTTGAGCTGAAAATTCCCGAGAACGTACCAGTGCAGCACGTCAGGTAAGTGGGGGTCTGAATCAAAGCCCCGCGCGCTTAGCATGCGCACGAATGGATTCGTTGATCGAGAGAGCAACAGCGAGAGCACGCCGGCCTTCTTCACCGGAGACGATGGGAGCGCTTCCAGCACGGATCGCATTTAGAAAAGACTCTATCTCCAACCGTAGCGGCTCACCCGCTTTGACTGGGATGTTGCTTGAGGAGAGCCCCGGACTCTGGTGCTCACTGTGCTGCAAGACTTGAGTGAGAGCGGCCAATTGAGCCTGATCGACCCCCTCGGCCGCTGTCACATCAATCAACAGAAGATCCTGCCGAGCGAAGTCGAGCGAGAGGTACTGGTAGGGCTGGAAGAAACGCAGTTTTCGGACACGCTCGGTGCTGACGCGGCTGGCGGTGAAGTTGGCAATGCAGCCGTTCTCAAATTCGAGCCGGACGTTGGCGATGTCGACCTTGCGAGAGAGCACGGGGAGGCCTACGGCGCGGATCTCGCGGACTGGCGAGTCGACGAAGCTGAGGACGATGTCAAGATCGTGGATCATAAGATCGAGCACGACGTCCACGTCGAGAGATCGGGGCGTGAAGATGCTGAGCCGGTGAGCCTCAAAGAACATTGGCCGATTGAGACGTGCCCGTGCCGCCGTTACAGCAGGATTGAAACGTTCCAGATGTCCGGTCTGAAGGATGGCGTTACGCGCCCGGGCTAGTAAAATCATGCAGTCAGCGTCCTCAAGGGACGCGGCGAGCGGCTTCTCGATGAGACAGGACACGCCCGCTGAGAGCAGAGGCTCGGCTGCGCTGGCGTGGAATTGCGTGGGAACACAGATCGATGCAGCGTCCGGCGGTCCCAAGGTTTCGAGCGCCTCTGTTACCGATGAGAAAGCGGGCACACCAAAGTCGGCTGAAACTTTAGCGAGGGCTGCAGGGTCCCGATCTACAACCGATATAGATCCGACATAGGTGCCAGCAGCGGCGAGCTCACAATAGACACGGAGGTGATTTCGACCGAAAACTCCGGCTCCTACGACAAGAACACGAAGGGGCTGGCTGGTGGTCGACACTACTTCGTAGAGGACTGCGTTTGGGTAGGGGAAGCGACTTCCACGGCTTGACGACAACGAGCATAGAGATCCAAGAGCTGCGTGATCTGGTCCTCAGGCTTGCCCGAGGAGGTAGCCCCAAAGCCGGTCACCCCCGGAGATTTGCTGCCTACGTGCGCGGCAGATGCAACAAATTTCAGGAGATCAAGCGCGATATCTTCAGTGCGGCGCATGGCGGCGGTGGAGGTGGGTTCCATTCAGGTTCCTCGATTCTTAGGTGATGGTATCGGTCCGCCGCCAACTGGGGCAACTATGAGCTGGGGTTCGGCGCGCAAGCCACAAAGAATCTCGTAGGGGATGGTATGGGCGATGCTGGCGTGATCCTCGGCAGTGATGCCATCGCCCAGCAAGGTGACCTCGTCCCCTAGAGTTGCTCGCGGGATGGAAGTCACATCGATTGTTGTTAGATTCATTGAGACGCGACCGATAATCGGCGCGCGCTGGCCATGCAGGATGCACCATCCTCCCGGCTGCGCGTTGCTCGCCGAGAGCTCCCGGCGGAGGCCATCGGCGTAGCCAACCGGGAGGAGCGCGAGACGCATCGCTCCCGGTGCAATGAAACTGCTGTTGTAGCCGACCGCCGCACCGGGAGATATGTCATGAAGATCTACAATGCGGGACTTCCAGCTAAGGACGGGGTGAAGGAGACCTCGCAGCGCGCTGCTCGCATTCTCGAGCGGCAAGCAATACCCGTAGAGTGCTAGACCCGAGCGAACAAGCGATCGAGCGCCGTAGAGGGAGGCAATCTGCTGCAACCACGGAAGGGAGTTTGCCTCGTCGATTGTGGATGAGTTGCCGACGTGGATCCACTCAGGACGTAGACCTCTGTTACCAGCCTGGGTCAGGGCCGTTTCAAAGCGCTGGCGCTGTAGAGCTGTTGAAGGAGAACCTGAGATCTCCGCCGAAGCGAAGTGGGTCAGGATCCCTTCGAGACGAAGTTGAGGTTTTTTCGACAGGCAGTCCAGAAGGAGATTCAAGGGGGTGCCGGGTTGAACGCCTTGGCGGGACATGCCGGTATCGATCTCAAGATGGATGGGCAGCGGAGCGACAACCGTGGAGCCACGGGAGAACCAATCGAGATGGTCCGCGGACCAGACCACAGGTGTGAGCTGATTGGCCACCATTGTCGGCGCGTCTTCGGGAAGCGGACCGCACATGACGAGGATGCGTAACCCGCGAGAGTCGTGGGCAACATCGAGAGATCGACGGACCAACGCGCCTTCCTTGGCATCGGTTACGCCCAGCCAGGAGGCGCCGGCAGAAGCAAGGACCTGAGCGCAAAGATCCGCGCCATGCCCGTAGGCTCTCGCCTTGACGACGGCGAGCACCGACGCACTTCTGCCTTCGGCGGCACAGAGCCGCATGAGCATGTCGTAGTTCTGGCGCAGGCGCTCCTCTGAGATCTCCAACCAGCTTTTTGTGCTCTGCATGCTAGGTCCTATCGTACTGTTGCCTTGGCGGGCCCCGGCGGCGCGCAAGGATTCCCTTTCAGGTGTGGTCTGATTAAAGTGCCGCTTCTCTTGGCGTGGACGGTGAAGACTCCTAAAATCGTTCGATGAGGTATCGGACTGTGAGCAGAGTGAATGGCAATTCATCGAAACTGCTTGGGCGTTTGGCTATGGGTGCCGGGCTGAGTCTGACTGGAGCGCTGGGGTTGCTGGGATGTTCGAGTGCAAGCTCCAATCCGCTGGCTGCGCTTCAAGCGGCACAGGCAAAGAATGCGGGCAACTTCACCACTACCGTGTTTCTCGGCGATTCGCTCACGGCGGGCTACCAGAGTGGATCCCTACTCGATACACAACAGGTGCATGGATGGCCGCCCCTGGTGGCGGGACAGGCAGGTTTCAGCATCGTGCTGCCGTTGATTGCAGCCCCCGGTGCACCGAATGTTCTGCAGCTGGTAAGCGTGGGCCCGCCGCCCGTCATCGTGCCCGCGAAGGGCATAACCTCCGGGCGAGACAACTTCGCCACGCAACCGACCAATCTGGCGGTGCCAGGCGCTCTTCTGAATGACGTCCTGAACACGGTGCCCCTGGTGATTCCCACGACCGGGCAGCAGCAGCTGAATCAGCTGGTGCTTGGATTTCCGGGACTGGGGTACGGACAGGCTTATAGCCAAGCGACACGTGCGGTGAAAGCTCAGCCAACGACGATCTTTCTCTGGATCGGCAACAACGACGTACTCGTTGCGGACTTGACCGGCACGCCGAGCAGGATGACAAGCGTGGCGGACTTCACCTCGCAATATCAAGCGCTGATGCAGGTGCTCACGACTCAGACAAGCGCGCACCTGGTGATCGGGAACATCCCCGACGTCACGGCGGTGCCGTATCTCCAGCCTGCCGCAAGCATTCTGGCGCAGTACTCGGCAGGTTCCGGATTGCCAGTGGCGACGCTCGGTGCGCTGCTGGGCATTACGGCGGGTGACTTTGTGACGCCGGAGGGCTTGTCGGAGATCCCGCTCATTCTAGCCGGAAAGCAGAAGGGGCCGATCTCCGACGCGGGCGTTCTAACCGCGGCTGAAGTGGTGACTGTGCAGGCTCAGGTCAAGGCGTTCAATCAAGTCATCGCGCAGCAGGCGCAAGCGGCAGGAGCAACGTTAGTCGATATCAACGCTTTGTTCGCGCAAGTCGCAGCTTCAGGGCTAACGATCGATGGCTACACCGGGACGACGCGTTTTCTGGGCGGAGTCTTTGCCCTAGACGGTATTCACCCCACCAACACGGGATATGCCGTTGTCGCGAACAAGTTCATCGACAGCATGAACGTGAGCTTTGGAACGAAGATCGCGGACGTGGACCTCTCGGCAGTGGCAGCAGCCGACCCGCTGTGGCCGCCCAACCTGCTGAAGACCACGGGTGGTAAAGCAGTAACAATGCCCGCAAGCGCCGGCCAGGCTTCGGACTGGATGGCTTCGGGCCGGTAGTGGTCCTAGACGGGACCAATATCAGCGCGAGGCGATCCAGACCCCACCCCCCCGGGGGGTACCCCCCACGCTAACCCTTTACCTTTGAACGACTAAGCAGGAAGTGCCTCGCCAAATTCGTCTATCCAAAGCACTTGGAGGCAAAATCGTCATTCGGAACAACTTATCGTCCATGCCGAACGATTTTTGTGCCTGCCCAACTACCTACCTGCTTCCATTGTAAAGAGTGCAGACAGGCGCTGCGCCGGAGGCAAGTTCCATGTTTGGAGGCGGTTAGGACTATGGGGGCTTTGACAGCGCGATCTGGGCACAGTCGCGCAAGGGGATGCTAATAACCGTCGGGATCAGTGTTGCCGGTGGCCAGATTTTCAAAGCGGGTGTAGTCGGACAGGAAGGCGAGGTGCACGCTGCCGGTGGGGCCGTTGCGTTGTTTCGCGATGATGATCTCGGCCTTGCCTTTGAGGTCTTCGTTCTCCCGATCGTAGTACTCCTCGCGGTGAATGAAGCAGACGACATCGGCGTCCTGCTCGATCGAACCGGACTCGCGAAGGTCGGAGAGTAGAGGCTTCTTATCGCCGGTGCGCTGTTCCGATCCACGGGAGAGCTGGGAGAGGGCAACGACGGGCACGCGGAGCTCCTTGGCCAAGGATTTCAGGCCGCGGGAGACGGCGGAGACCTCTTGGTTGCGGTTCTCGAACCCGCGCTTGCCGGGACCTGCGGTGCCGCTCATGAGTTGGAGATAGTCGATGACGATGAGGTCGAGGCGGCCTTCCTGCTGGCGAAGGCGGCGGGCTTTGGCACGCATCTCGGGAAGCGTGATGCCGGGGGTGTCGTCGAGGAACATCTTTGATTCGAGGAGGCGTTCGAGGGCGGCGTTCAACTTTCCCCGGTCATCTTTGCCGAGGAATCCTTGCTGCATCTTTCTCGATCCGACCAGCGCCTCGGAGGCAAGCATGCGGCGTAGCAGCGACTCCTTCGACATCTCGAGCGAGAACACGGCAACGACCTTGCCGTCGCGAACTGCGGCGTTCTGCGCGATGTTGATGGCCCAGGCGGTTTTGCCCATGGAGGGGCGGGCGGCGATGATGATGAGCTCTGAATCCTGCAAGCCACTGGTCATGCGATCGAACTCGATGTAGTGCGTCGCCAGGCCGGTGACTTCGCGACCCTGCTCATACAAGCCGTCGATCGAGCCGAAGGAGTTGGCGACGATCTCACCGATGCCGGAGAAGCCGCGCTGGATGGCGGAGTCGGCGACCTCGGCAAGGCGGGCCTCGACGTCGCCGAGGACGTTGGTGGCCTCTTCAGACTGGTCGGACGAGCGAGACACACCTTCGCTGAAGATTCCCATCAACTGGCGTAGAAGGCTCTTGTCCTTGACGATCCGGACGTAGGATTCTACGTTCAGATTTCTTGGAATGCCCTCGGTGAGATAGGCCAGGTACGAGGGACCGCCGATCGCATCCAACTCTTTCTTTTTGGACAATGCGTCGCGAAGGGTGATGATGTCGACAGCGTGGCCCACGCCCATGAGATCGAGGATGGCCTGGTAGACACGGCGATGCGAGTCCAGCGAGAAGTCCTCAACCCGCAGACGTGCGGTGGCATCACTGATGGCGACGGCGTCGAGCATCATCGCGCCGAGGATGGCGACTTCGCTATGAAGGGAGGCGGGCATTCCCTCGACATCGTGCATCTGGGCGAACGTTGCCATGGTGATAGCTTATTCTCTGCAAGGCGGTTTGCGACTCACTAGATCGGCACAGGAAGATCGTTAGGAAGCGTGTCGAGGAGGCTTTATTCACACATGGGCGACAATTTGCAGAGATACATGCCCGAGTACGACGACAGCGAGACTCGATTGCGATTGGAGGGCTTCTCGCGCGAGGATCTGATCGAGTTGCTCTTACGCGCGTAAAGGGAGAAGCGACTCTTCGCGAAGATGCTGGACGAGCGAATGAGGAAACTTGCTCGCATAGAAGAGGTTCTGCATGAGCCGTCCGATCTCCTGAAGATGCCTGGGGTTCCGACAGCGGAAGAACTCAAGCGCCTGATGGAAAATCAGTAGGTACCCAGAGGAAGCTCCGGTGCATCGTCGATCAGCGCTCCTCTACGTGGACTCGGTTGAAGTGCATTCGAAGGAGGATCGTATGGCGATTGAGAAGGCTCTGAATGTACCGCCGATAGCGCAGCGCGACAAGGCTTCCTTCGAACTGATCCGCGTGTGGATTGCCGAACAGGGTCAACATGTGAGCCTGCGGAGCGGAGTTTGGGAAGACCCTGCTTATTGGGGCGTCATGTTGGCAGATCTGGCAAAGCACATCGTAGAGGCGCACAGGCTGATGGATGAGACTCTCGATGGAGAAGATTTCCTGGAGCGCCTGCGGCAGGGATTCGAGACGGAGATGGACTCAGCGACCGACGAAGCTGCAGGTGAGATTGTGAATTGACGAGCTTCAGGCCGAGAGCTTGCGGGCCTGGATTTCTATGTAGACATGGATGAGGCCCACAGCTGCCGGTGTCACGCCGGAGATGCCGCTAGCCTGTCCGAGGGTGGCCGGCCGAATGGTGGAGAGCTTCTCCACCATCTCGCGTGAGAGGCCGCTGATGTTTCTGTAGTCGAACCAGGCGGGGATGACTGTGCTTTCGGCAGCTTTCAGTTTGTCGATAGAGCGGCGCTGTTGCTGGAGGTAGCCGGCGTACTTAATCTCTGTTTCTACTGTCTTCCACTCGCTGCGAATCCATGCGGGGAACCGGGTACCGTTCGCGGCCTCAGGTGCGGGGGAGATGTTCTTGCTCAACGCGTCGAGCCATGGCGCGACCACGGCATCCGCGCTGGCGAGGTGGTGGAACAGGATGGGAGCGAGATCTTCGATGGAGAGCTCGGGGCGGCGGAGCACCTGCTCCAGGGGCATACCCACCAGCTTCCCCGTGTCACCAGGCAGCTTGTTGGAGATGGTCAGGGTGAGTTCGGCGGGGTGCAAGTGCTTACTTTGTAACAAGTTGGCGAGAACGGCGGAGCGAGCCTGGCGTGCCTTGAAGTGGGTCCAGGCTTGGTCGTCGATGAGGCCTAAACGGCGTCCGTGGGGGGTGAGGCGCGTATCTGCATTGTCTATACGGAGATGCAGGCGGTATTCAGCGCGGGAGGTGAACATGCGGTAGGGCTCATTGGTTCCCTTGCTGATGAGGTCGTCGATGAGGATTCCGATGTAGGCTTCGCTTCGGTCGAGGGTGAACGGGGGTTCGGATCTGACTGAAAGGGCTGCGTTTATGCCTGCCATGATGCCCTGTGCCGCGGCCTCCTCGTAGCCGCTGGTGCCGTTGATTTGACCGGCCAGGAAGAGGTTTTTGATGGATTTCACCGCGAGGCTGCGGTCGAGTTCGCGGGCGTCGATGGCGTCGTATTCTATTGCATAACCGGGCTTTAGCAGGGTGGCGTGGTGGAGGCCGGGGATGCTGTGAACCATCGCGGCCTGGACTTCGAGGGGAAGCGAGGTGGACATGCCGTTGATGTAGACCTCGTCGGTGCTAAGTCCTTCAGGTTCAAGGAAGAACTGGTGCGAGGTCTTATCGGGAAAGCGTACGATCTTGTCTTCGATGGAGGGGCAATAGCGTGGTCCCACCGCAGAAATCTGGCCGGAATACATGGGCGAGCGGTGGACGTTATCGCGAATCAGCTGGAGCGTCTCTGGCGTGGTGGTGGCGATGTGGCAGGAGATCTGGCGGAGGGGGATTTTTTTGGTCCGGAGGCTGAAGGGGGTGGGGTCGAGGTCGCCGGGCTGCTCGGGAAAGTCGGACCAGTCGATGGTGCGGCCGTCGAGACGCGGGGGGGTTCCGGTTTTGAGGCGGCAGCCGCGGAGGCCGAGCGCCTTGAGGCTCTCGCCGAGGAGGATGGAGGCGGGCTCGCCGGAGCGGCCGGCGGTGTATTGCTGCTCGCCGCAGTGGATGAGGCCGTTGAGGAAGGTGCCGGTGGTGATGACGGTGGCGGTGGCGAGGACGGTGCGGCCGTCGCGAAGTTTAAGGCCGAGGCAAGCGCGAAGTTGTGGTGAGTCGGGCTTCAAAGGTAGAGAAGCGGGACCTTCGCTGCGCTCAGGATGACAAATTTCAGGGTGGGCGGGCTTGAGGAGGAGGTCGACGACCTCGGCTTGCCGGATGTGGAGGTTGGGGATGCTCTCGAGGAGATCGCGCATGCGGACGCGGTAGAGGGCTTTATCGCACTGGGCGCGGGGGCTCCAGACGGCGGGGCCGCGGGAGGTGTTGAGCAGGCGGAACTGGATGCCGGTCTGGTCAGCGACCTCCCCCATGATGCCGCCGAGGGCGTCGATCTCGCGGACGAGGTGGCCCTTCGCGATGCCGCCGATGGCGGGATTGCAGGACATCTGCGCGATGAGATCGGGGTTGAGGGTAAAGAGGGCGGTGCGCAGGCCCATGCGAGCGGCGGCGACGGCGGCCTCGCAGCCGGCATGGCCAGCGCCGACGATGGCTACGTCGAAATGTTCGGTCGAGGGCACAGGTTTATCTTAACAGCCCGACGTTTTGGGCGCTGCCTGAGCCGACTGAAGGGGTTGAGAGCAGCGACTGGAAGCACCCTTAATTGAGCAATCGTTGTTGCTCCTCTCACGCCCTGTTCAGATATCTCGCAGAGACTGTCCTCGTACCTCGAAGAGATCGCTTGGGGAGGACAGACCGATATGCAGACGCAATCGCGAGTTTCCTACATCTGGGAAGAGGGGATGGCGACGCTGCCGTACAGCACGGGAGTTTCGCTTCACAGCCATACAAGCGCGTCCAAGGAGAGTCTTTTTCTTCTGCATAAGATGGGAACGGAGGCGCCATTTGCCGGCGCTCTGCTGCGGTGCTACGAGCGGGCGAGCCAGAAGCGGTCGGAGCTGACTTTGGACTTCGTCGCCGCGAACTGGCGACCTCCGCTGCTGCCGCGGATGGCCTTTGACACGGAACGGCGGCAGATTCAGAGGCTCGGTCTCGAGGCGCTGGTCTCACTGACGGACCACGACACGATGGAGGCCCCGCTGCTGCTGCGGACGATTTCGGTGGCGCGGCAGATTCCGGTCTCGGTGGAGTGGACGGCGCCGTTTGGACGGACGACGTTCCATATCGGAGTCCACAACCTGCCGAGCGCCGATGCGATTGATTGGATGCGGCGTTTTGAGCAGTTCACGGAAGATCCCTCGGATGCGGATCTCGGGGCTCTGCTGGAGGAGCTCGATGCCATTCCGCAGGTGCTTACGATCCTGAACCATCCGGTGTGGGATCTCCATAAGATTGGCAACCGACCGCACGGGGACGAGCTCGATCGCTTTTTGAGCGAGAACGGAGCGTACGTTCATGCCCTGGAGCTGAATGGTCTGCGGCATGCGCGGGAGAATCTGGAGGTGGCGCGAGTGGCGGGCCGATCGCGCCATGTGCTGATCTCGGGCGGCGACCGCCACGGGATGGAGGCAAACGCGAACATCAACCTGACGAATGCGACGAGTTTTACGGAGTTTGTTCGCGAGATACGGGTGGAGCGCCGGAGCCATGTCCTGTTTCTGGAACAGTATGCGCGGGCGTGGGAGCAGCGCATTCTGGATTCGACGGTGGACGCCGTCTCTGATTTTCCGCAGTTCAGTCCTGGATGGCAGCGCTGGGATGAGCGTGCGTTCCACCCGGATGCGGATGGGGTGATGCGGCCGCTCTCGGAGCTCTGGGTGGACGGGAGGCCACCGATTGCTCTGCGGCTGGCGATCCAAGCGGTTCGGCTGCTGCGGAGCCGCAGCCTTGCGGGGGCTCTGAGCCTCGCCTTTCCCGGGGTAAACCGCATTCCGGGCATGCGATGCGATGTTCCATCCACTATTTCTGGACGACGTTCCTCGATCGGCCGTTTTCGACTGGGCACGCCGATACTCGCGAGTAGCCAAAGGGTGGGTGGTGGGGTGGGTCCGGGCGAGGACGGTTGGGCCTCGCGGTAGAGAAGCGGGTCCGTTCGCTTCGCTCAGGATGACAAACCGAAAGGCAAGGGCGAGAAGCAGGTTCCTCGCTGTGCTCGGAATGGAAGAAAGAGAGGCAAGGAGCGGTCGCAAGGCGGGTTAGAGTAGGAGCGCAATTCTGTATGGGGGGATCCTGCGATGATCTTGACGGGGCGGGATGCGGAGCGGGCGCGCGTTCTAGGAGCGCTCCCTAGGGATGCGGTTTGTGAGCGATGATCAGTTTGCGCTGGTGATGGAGGGGAATGGAACGACGGTGCGGATTGTGCGGGTGGGGGAGGTTACGCCGGCGCAGTTCACGGTGATGGGGTGGGAGGTGAAGGGGATCGGCGAGGTGGTGGAACGGCTGGTGGCGGCGGGTGTGGAGATGGAGCGTTATGGATTGCCGGGGCAGAGGGAGGATGGCGTGTGGAGGCTCCGGGTGGGGCGAAGGTGGCGTGGTTCAAAGATCCAGATGGGAATGTGCCTTCGGTTTCGGAGCATGGGTGAAGGTGTGGGGTAGTGGTTGTGGCGGGCGAGAAGCGGGTTCCTCGCTTTGCTCGGGATGGAAGAAAGAAGGGCAAGGGCCGGGGCAGGGCGAGAAGCAGGTTCCTCGCTTTGCTCGGAATGGAAGAAAGAAAGGCCGAGGCCTAGTTGAAGCGGGGGAGGTGCTGGACTTCGTGGTCGGGGACGGGTTCGAGGGGGCCGCCGGCTTTGGTCCAGGCGCGGAGGCCGCCGTCGATGACCTTAGTGTGGCAGTTCCCCTGATTCATCATGTAGGCGACGCGGACGCTGGTGGCCTCGCGGACGCAGGAGCAGTAGAGGTAGATCTCGCACTCGGGGGCCATGAACTCGCGGAGGGCGACGAGCTCCTGCTCGAGGCGGTGGGGTTCGACGCGGATGGAGTTCTTGATGCGCTGCATGCCGGGGTCGTAGTAGCCATGGCTGCGGACGTCGGCGATGATGACGAGGCGGTTGGGGTCCTCGGTCTGGAGGCGTTGGTGGAGGTCGGAGGCGAGGACGCGTTCGATGCCGGTGAAGCGGCGCGCGCGGAGGTAGAAGACGAGCCAGCTGACGGCGTAGACGAGGATGAGGGCAAGGACGACGAGGAAGACGACGTGGCCGGCCTCCGCGATCCAGAACTCGATCTCGTGGATGAAGCGGCTGAAGAGATAGCCGGTGAGTATCCAGGTGGAGGTGTAGGCGATGGCGCCGGTGGCATCGAGGCGGAGGAAGCGGGCGAAGCGCATGTTGAGGGATCCGGCGAGGGGTGCGGCCATGGCACCGAGGCCGGGGACGAACTTGGCGAAGAGGAGGGTGCGGGGGCCGCTGCGGTAGAAGTAGTCGGCGGAGCGGAAGATGCACTGCTCGGGGTTGGTGGTGAGGCGGCAGAGGCGGGCGAGGAGCCACCAGCCGGTGAAGCGTCCGCCGAGGAAGAGGAGGGTGTCGCCGGAGATGGCGGCGATCCAGACGAGGGGGAGGAGGTGGAGGAGGCTGAGGTGCCCACCGTGGGCGGCGGCTCCGGCGATGAGGAGGACGACGGAGACGGGCATGGGGATGCCGGTGCACGCGAGAAAGGCGACGGCGGCGGTGGCGAGGTATGCGTGCTGCTCGATGAGGCCGCCGAGGCCCATTGCTACGCTCCAGGGTGCATCAGGTGGGCATCAGATGCGGCACTTCGCATTATGACTCGAACGGGGCGGTGATGCTCTGCTTAGAAGTCTAAACGGAGGCCGAGCTGGAGTTGGCGCTCCTTTGTCTGTTGGGAGGAGGAGGAGGTGAAGGCGCCGAAGGGGCGGGTATTGAGGCCTTCGGAGGCGACGGCGGCGGCGTCCTGGAAGATGAGGGGGGTGATGCCGTTGGTGGGTGTGCCGACGAGGAAGGCGCGCTGGGTGACGGCGGAGTAGTTGACGCGGTTGGTGAGGTTGAAGGCTTCGACGAAGGCGTGGAGGTGGAGGTTCTCGCGGAGGTGGAGGTCGCGGGAGAGGCGGAGGTCGAGGTTGAAGGTGTCGGGGAGGCGGAGGGTGTTGCGGCCCACGGTGGGGAGGTAGAGGTCGCCGCCGCAGCCGTTGATGCTCTGGTGGCCGCCGGAGAGACGGGTGCCGCCGAAGATGTTGTAGGAGTAAGGGCGGCCGCTGGTTTCGGTGAAGAGGGGGGCGAGGAGCCAGCCGGAGGCGAGGTGCTGGAGGAGAGGGGAGATGAAGCTGGGGGTGGGCTGCCAAACGGCGCTGGCGACGATCTTGTGGGGAAAGTTGTGGGCGGAGAGGCTCTTGTCGTAGCGGATGTTGAAGGGGTCAAGCTGGGAGTTGGTTCGGGGGATGGAGCCGGAGTTTTGGCCGAAGTCGATGGACTTGGACCAGGTCCAGCTGGCGCGGAACTCGAGGCCGGCGTGGGTGCGGTGGCGGGCGGCGAGGACGAGGGCGTTGTAGGTGGCGTTGGCGTTTGAGGTAATTGCGGTGACTGGGCCGAAGCTGCTGCTGAGGCGCTGGGTATAGAGGGGGAGGACGAAGGTTTCGCCGTCGCTGACGCCGAGGGCCCCGGTGCCGCCCTGGAGCTGGAAGGTTCGGGTGCCGGTAGAGGGGGCGATGTTGATGTCGACGGAGTTGGGGAGCTGGCGGTCGAGGTTGAGGAGGTAGCTGGCGCTGACCAGGGCGACATGGCCGAGATCGCGCTCGAGCGAGAAGCTGCCCTGCTGGATTTCCGGGAGGCGGAAGCGGCGATCGAAGACGGCGATGGATGTGGTGGAGGCGATGCTAAATGGCGGGGTGGAGGTGAAGGCGCAGGGGTAGCCGAAGCCCTGGTTCGCGACTTGGGGGCAGTCGGTGATGGTGGTGGGGAGGATGCGGATTCGGGTGGCGGAGGTGGCGAGGGCGGTGTCGACGAGGGCGGAGCGGACGGTGGCTCCGGGGAGTCGGCCGAAGTAGAGGCCGTAGGCGACGCGGACCGTGCCGCGGCGGTCGCCAAAGGGCTGCCAGGCGGCGGCGACACGGGGGCCGAAGTTGTTGCGGTCTTCGGGGAAGACGCTGGTGGCGCCGCGGGCGGAGAAGACGGCGTCGACGGCTGAGTTGGGGCGCTGGGGGATGGGGAGGAGCTCGTACTCGTAGCGGAGGCCGGCGGTGAGGGAGAGGGTTTCGGAGGGGCGCCAGCGGTCCTGGAGGAAGCCGGAGAACTCCTCCGTGGAGAAGTCAGAGGTCTGGACGCCGAAGGTTTGGGAGAAGGAGCGGAAGCAGAAGTTATGGATGGGGGAATGAATGGTGGGCAGCCGCCGTTGGGAACGGTGTTGACGTTGAAGGTGGTGTCGGTGATCCAGTCGACGAGGCCGCCGGCGCGGCCACTGGTGATGCCGCTGTCGTAGTGGAAGGTGCCCGAGGTGTTGGCGAGGGAGTCGGTGCGGTCGTGGACGTAGCTCCAATCGAGGCCGGCCTGGAGGAGATGACGGCCGCGGACGAGGGTGGCGGTCTCGCCGAGCTCGATGCGGTGCTCGTCGAGGGCGGCGCGCCTGCCGATGGAGGCGGGGGTGCCGAAGAGGAAGCCCTGGGGGCCGATGGCGATCTCGGGAGAAGGCCTCCGGGAGAGGCGGCGGGCTCCTGCGGGAGCGGGGTCTGGGGCTGCTCGGAGTGGAGGTCGCGGTTGCCGTGAATGCGAAGTTCGTTCGAGAAGGCTGCGCCGCGGGCGTAGATCCAACGGGCGAGGAGGGAATCTATGTCGATGTTCTGACTGCCGAAGCTGCGGGTGCCGCAGTTGACGACGGGGGCGGAGCGAATGCCGGCGGGGGAGCTGAAGCGGGCGCGGTTCGCCTGGAGGCTGAGCTGGTTTCGGGGGGTGAGATGGAGACCGAACTTGAGGAAGTTGACGGTCTGGTCGGCTCGGCGGGGGACGATGCCGGTGAGGCTGTCGATGTAGGTTAGGGCGGCGTCGATCTTTGCTGAGGTGACACCGCGGTTGCCGAGCAGGGCTCGCTGGCTGGCGCTGAGGTTGTAGAAGGCGGGGTTCTCGGGCGAGGAGACGGCGGGGAAGCTGCGGCGCTGGGCGTCGAAGGCGTAGAAGTAGAAGAGGCGGCCGGGAAGACGTTTGGGAAGGACGGGACCGCCAATGGTGCCGCCGAACTGGTAGCGGTGATCGTCGGGTTTGACAAGGGCGCTGGTGACTGCGCCGCTGGTGTAGCGGGTGGCGATGGAGAAGGGGTTGGTGGCGGCCCAGGCGCTCTCGCGGACGAGGAAGAAGGCGGAGCCGTGGAGGGTTCCGGTGCCGGACTTCGAGACGGTGGTGATGACCCCGCCGGCAGCGTGTCCGTAGAGGGCGGAGTAGTTTTGCCCGGCGACATGGAATTCGCGGACGGCGGCCTGCGAGAAGGTGTACGCGGCACCTGGGCGGCGGCCTCCCCCAGAGCCTGAGGAGAAGCTGCGGCCGGAGCTGCCCGACGGGGATTGAGCTTCAGACTCCGATTCGTCTTCGGTCTCGGGACCTGAGTCGGTGCCGCTGCCGTGAGGTGCCGCGTTGAAGCTCTGGTCGTTGTCGGCGCCGTCGATGCGGGAGGAGTTCTGGTGGGAGCGAGGCCGCTGAAGCTGAGGAGGCCGCCAGCTTCCGCATCGGAGTTGGAGCCGGGATTGGCCTGGGGGGTGAGGAGGGCGAAGGTCTGCCAGCGGCGGCCGTCGATGGGAAGGCGGGAGATTTCAGGCGAGGAGATGACGGTAGAGGTGGCGGCGGGCGGGGCATCCAAATCGAGATCGCTGGAGAGATCTGAGGTGACGGTGACGCTGGTCTGGACGGAGGAGGGAACGAGGGCGGCTTGGATGCGGGCGGTGGCACCGAGCTCGACGAGGATGCTGACGAGGTGCAGGGGTCCAAAGCCGGAAGAGCGGATGTCGAGGGTGTATTCCGAGGGAGGAAGGGATGGGGCCAGGAAGTCTCCGACCGGGTCGGATGCGAGGGTGAAGGAGCGGATGTGGGCGAGGTCGGTAACGGTGATGACGGCGGGGGAGATTGGGCGACCGAGTGGGTCGACGATGTGTCCGCTGATGGCCCCGGTGGTTGTGGTCTGCGCGGTGAGAGGTGTTGGCGAGAGGGAGAGGAGGAGCAGAGCGAAGAGCACGTAGAGGCGGCTCGTGCGGGCTCTGCGGAGTGGCATTGGCTCTCCCTGACGGCTCTGGGGGACGGAGGTGCGCGCGAGCCTTATGGCGGGGCGGGGCTTAATCGCCGGACGAGGCGATGCTGGAGCTGCCTCTGGGAAGGGTAGCGAAGCGGAGGGGATATGGAAATGGCGGAGGGGGTTCGTGGGTACAACGAAGGTGGGAGAGGGATGCCGGTGCGCGGGACCGGGCGGAGCAGGTGTTGAGACCGGCGATGCCGCTGACTGGCGGGGGCTGAGAAGCGGCGTTTTGGGCGTTTTCTTCAGCTCGACGGAGGCGCTGAGCAGAGATGGGGACGATGCCTCCACCGGTCCACCTCCTTTACACTAGAGGTCCATGTTTATCGACGAAGCGCGAATCAGGATCAAGGCGGGTGATGGCGGGAATGGATGTATGGCGTTCCGCCGGGAGAAGTTTGTGCCACGGGGCGGACCCTCGGGCGGGGATGGTGGGCACGGGGGCGACATCCTGATGACTTCTTCGCTGAGCCACAACACGCTGGTGCACTTCCGGTTCAATCCGGAGTACAAGGCCCAGCGTGGCGGCCATGGGCTGGGCTCGAACTGCTCAGGATATGCGGGCGAGGTGACGACACTGAAGGTGCCAGTGGGGACGCTGCTGTACGACGACCTGACGGGCGAGCTGATCCATGATTTCGCGCGGCCCGACGAGACGATCGTGATTGCCAAAGGCGGGCGAGGGGGACGGGGGAACCAGCATTTCGCGACGAGTACGCACCAGGCTCCGCGGGAGCACGAATTGGGGCGAGGTGGGGAGGAGCGAGCGTATCGCCTGGAGCTGCGGCTGCTGGCGGATGCGGGGCTGGTGGGGTATCCCAATGTGGGCAAGTCGACGCTGATCTCGCGGCTTTCCGCAGCGCGGCCCAAGATAGCGGACTATGCGTTTACGACTCTGGAGCCGAACCTGGGAGTGGTGTCGGTGGGTGAGTGGCCGCATCAGCAGTCGTTTACGGTTGCGGATCTACCGGGGCTGATCGAAGGGGCGCACCTGGGAGCTGGGCTGGGGATTCAGTTTCTGAAGCATATCGAGCGGACGAGTGTGATCGTTCACCTGGTCGACGTTTCCGATGGAACGGACCGGCCGAACCCGGTTGACGACTTCAAGATCATTACAGAGGAGCTGCGCAGCTTCGATCCGGCGCTGGCGGAGCGGCCGACGGTGCTGGTGGCGGCGAAGGCGGATGTGGCGAATCCGGAGAAGTTGAAGAAGCTGGCGGCAATGGCGAAGCGCCGAAAGCTGCCGTTCCATGCGATCTCGGCGGTGACCGGCGAGGGTGTGGACGCGCTGAAGTACTCGCTGGCCGAGATGGTAGCGACTCACAGGCCGGTCAGGATGGACGCGGAGGTGGTCGAGCTGCCGACGCGGCCGAGGCATCCGCCGCCGCCGAGTTCGGTTCGGGGCCGGGCGACGTAGGTGGGCTCGGCGGTTGAGGTCTCCGCGGGCGGGCGAGAGCGCCGGGTGGCGCTGTTTGGGGGGAGCTTCGATCCGCCGCACCGGGGGCATGTTGCGGTGGCGCGTGGGGCGGCTGAGGCCTTTGGGCTCGAATCGGTGATCTTCATGCCGACCGGCCTTCAGCCATTGAAGCCGGGGGGGGCGACGGCTCCGTATGGGGACCGAATGGCGATGGTCTCTCTCGTGTGTGGGATGGATGCGAGGTTCCGGGTGTCGGACCTGGATCGACCTCGTGACGATGGGCGACCGAACTACACGGTGGATACGCTGGAGGCACTGAAAGAAGGACTGCCGGGGGCGGAAGATGTGCGGATGTTTGCGATTGCAGGGGCGGACAGTTTTCTGGAGCTGCCGCGGTGGCGTGAGTCGCGACGCCTGCTGGAGATGGCGGAGTGGATTGTGGTGAGCCGGCCCGGGTTTTCGCTGCGGGAGCTTGCGGGACTAGATCTTCCGAAGGAGATGATGGATCGAGTTCACCTGCTCGAGACGGTGCAGGAGAGGGTGTCGGCGACGGAGCTTCGGACGCGGCTGAGGCGGGGCGAGGATTGCTCGGACTCTGTCGATGGAGCGGTGTTGAAATACGCGCGAGAGCACCAGCTGTATCGATGATTTCTATGCTGCGAGTCGTGGCTACGGGAGCAGGTTGCTCCCCGCTGCGGTCGACAAGCTAATACCATAGTGGTGAAGGAGCTTCATGCCGACGATTGAGAGTTACCAACTACTGCTTGCGGCTGCCGCCGCTTGCGAGGATAAGAAGGCGGAGGACATTCGCATCCTGGCGCTAGATCCGAATGAGAGTGGATTGACCGACTACTTCCTGATCTGCAATGGGACCAATGATCGGCAGAATGTGGCGATCACGGATGAGATCGAGATTCGGCTGAAGCGGGATCACGGAGCGTACCCGAATTCGGTGGAGGGCCGTCGCCAGGGAGTGTGGATCCTGATGGATTACGTGGACTTCATTGTTCACGTCTTTTCGGCGGAGAAGCGGGCGTTCTATGGGCTTGAGCGGCTGCGGAAGACGGCGGTAACAGTGAGTGTGGATGATCTCAGCGGTGAGTTGAAGCGGGCGACGGCGGCCAAGGTGAAGGACTCGCGAGGCGCTGGGGTTAAGGCGGGAGCGAAGCAGGCAAGCCAGACGAGGGCGGAGCCGGCCGGGTCGTCCGAGGGTGAGGCGGTGAAGGGTGCCGGTAAGAAGGCAGCGCCAAAGAAGCGAGCAAAGTCCGCGGCGGCTGTGAAGAGTTCCCCGGCGAAGAAGGCTACGCGTAAGAAAAAGACGGAGTAAGCGGCTTGGGGCTGGAACGAGAAAGAGGAGGCCCTAGGGACCTCCTCTTTGTGTTTAGACGATACGCGGTTAGAAGTTCAGTTTCAGTTGGAATTCGGTGGTGCGCGGTGCGCCCTGATTGAAGGTGCCGGAGCCACGCTGGACGCGGTTGCTATCGTGAACGGCAAAGCTGTTCGTGCCGTTGAGAGAGCCCGATTGATCGTCACCGCCTACGGCTCCGCCGACGGGACTTCCGGCACTGATCAGGGTGCCTCCATAGCCGCTGAAGTTAGAGAAGTTGAAGACGTTGTAGAAGGCAATGGCCGGTTCGATGCTGAGCCCCTCGTGAAGTCGAGACAGGCGCACGGGGTAGGAGAAGTTGACGTCCAGGTTTCGAGCGGTGGCGTTTTCAAGTGCCTTGCCCGGAGCCCTGAGGATAGCCTGTTGAACGCCACCAAGGGTGTAGAGCTGGGGGTAGGAGAGCAGCCCAGCGTTGATGAGCGCCTGGCCTGCCGGAGTTGGTTGACCCGCTTTGGTCGCGTTGTAGCGATCGATGAGCGAGTTAAGATTTTTGCCGTTGTACTGCCGCATGTAGTAGCCGGGATCGGTTCCGGGGACGGGATCGCCGGTGGTTCCATCGCCAGTGACATCTGTCTGGAAGATCTGAGCGGTAGCGCCGGCGGTGTTATCCAGCTCCAAGGTGGCTGCGGCAGCGGAGTAGAAGTGGCCGATGATGCCCATCTGCGGACCGTACTTCAGCGTGAACGAGCCCGCGAAGGAGACCTGATGCGTGCGGTCGAGACCGTTGCGGCCGATATAGAGGCCCTGGTTGTCGTTATCGAAGGCACCGGAGGGGAAGAACTGATCGCCCGCGCCGCCAGCAGTGTTGAAGTTCGAGACGATACGGGAGAGGTTGTAAGAGGCCTGGAAGTTAGCCGCCTGCACACCGGGCACAGGATGTGCCTTTTGCTGACGGTAGACGATCTGGAGAGCATCGTAGCCGGAGCGGCCGACGGGCAGGATGAAGCTGCCGTTTCCGAGGAGGGGGTTAAGGCCCGGGAAGGCTGCGCCGGTGGCAGCGGTATCGCCGTTGTTCGAGGCTGGCGTGCCGCCGTAGATGGCATTCGCTGAATCGAGATGATTGTTGGCGAAGGTGCTGATGGTTGCGCCGGCGGCAATGGCGCAGTTGATAGCCGCCGACGAGAAGCCGCCCGAGCAGCCCTTTGCGGCAGTGGTGGTTGCAATGGCATTTTGCGCCGCGGCGACGTTCAAGAATCGAGCCGCTCCGACGCGGTTTACATCGACGGACTGACCGATTTTGAGCGTGGTGTTGTGAACGTAGTCCACGGACAGGACGGCTCCCTTGAAGAGCTCCTGTTGAATGCCGCCGTTCCACTGCTGGGAGTAGGGGGTGCGGTAGGGCGCGCCGTAGGCACCGGCGACGTCAAGGTTCTGGCCGACGAAGCCACCGTTCGGCGAGACCGAGTTGGCCTTGGTCTGGGCCTGGTAGCGCTGCTGGAGGCTGACAAAGTGGGGAGCGGCCACGCCGAGCGGCTGGCTGCAGAGGGTGGAGAGGGGAATGCCGTCGGAGGAGGTCTGCGGACCACCGCCGGGCGCGGAGCCAGGCAAGGTGACGGTGTTGACGCCGCCACAGATGGACTTGAAGTCGAAGAAGAGGCCCTGCTTCAGGAGCACGTTGCGGGCGTTCGTGGTGTTGTTGAAGACGTCGCTTTCAAAGAAGATGCCGTAGCCGGCGCGAATGACGCTCTTATGGTTCCCAGGGCTGAAGGTAAAGCCAAGCTGGGGAGCAAAGTTTTTATAAGGCTGGTTGACTCGCTTGCCCAAGCCCGCCTGGAAGACGTCGAAGAGCGGTGTGTTGCCCTTGCAGGGCGCCGTGACCTGAGTCGGGTCGACATCGGAGCAGAGGGGAGTGGCAAGGTCCTGGTTGGCTCGGCCGGTGTCGACGCTCCAGCGAACGCCCCCGGTGAGCGTGAAGCTGGGCGTGACCTTCCAGCTGTCCGCGGCATAGGCTCCGGAGCGCCAGTCGGCGACTCCGCCACCGGGGAGACCGAAGCCTGGGTGATCGGAGAAGAAGCCCTGACCGTTGCCAAGATTGACCCTGCTGACACGGTAGCCCTGGAGGGGATCACTGGGGCACGGGGCAGCGCCGGCGACGCCGCCGCAGTTGGCCAACACCGTGCGTGAGCTGATGGTTGCGCGCGGCGCGATACCGAAGAAGGCCGCGAAGCCGCCACCCTGGATACGGTTAAGGCTGTAGCCGTAGCGGATGTTGTGACGCCCCTTGGTGTAAGTGCCGTCGTAGCGGACCTGCTTATCGGACTGGTAGGTCCCCTGGGGGGCGAGGATGTTGGGTCCGGCGAAGAGGTTCTGCGCCGCATAGCGGAAGTTCAAGCCGCTGCCGCCGACGACGGATGCATTAAGCGGATCGTAGATGGAGTTGTTGCCCTGGGTCTGATCCGAGATGAGGTTGTGAAACTTTTCGTAGCTGCCGCGGAAGGAGTGGGTGAGCTTGCCCGAGGTGAAATCGACGCCGCCGGCGATCCCGGGGGTGTTGTCGCGGTTGGCATAGAGCTGGAAGCCGTTGCCGAAGTTTGAGGTCACGGCATTGACGTTGTAGTTGACGCGGGCGAAGACGTGGGCGCCGTGAGGGGCGTTGTAGTCGAGCCGGCCTGCCGTGTAGGTCTCGCGATAGGGTGTACCAACGGTTGGGTATCGGGCGCCGATCGCGGAAAAGATCGATCCGATGGAGCTGGCGGTGGCGGAGTCCTGCTTGATGCGCTCGGCATTGGCGAAGAAGAAGAGCTTGTCCCGGAGGATTGGGCCGCCTACGCTGCCGCCGAACTGGTTCCGCTGGAAGGGCGGGGTGATGCCGCCGGTGGACGCGGCGAAGAGCTCGCGGGAGTCCTGAAAGTTGTAGAAGAGCTGGCCATGAACGCCGTTGGTGCCGGTGTTGGTGGAGACGAGGACCTGGCCGGTGGAGGTAACATCCCCGGAGACGTCCTGGGTGGAGCGGTTGAGTTGGAATTCGTTGATGGAGCCCTGCGACACGTTGAAGATGGTGGTGCCGACGGTCTCATCAGTGATGTCCTGGCCGTCGAGGAGGATGCGTGTGGTGCGGCCGGAGACGCCGGAGACGGAGATGGCGGAGTAGCCGGCTTTGGTGGGATCGAAGGTCTCGCCGGACTGCAGGATGACGCCGGGCTCGATCTGAGCAAGGTCGAGGAAGTTGCGGCCGTTTACTGGAAGGCTCTGTATCTGCTCTTTTGTGATGACATCGCTGACGCCGGCCTGTTCGGTGTTGACCTGGAGTTCGCCCGCGTTTACCTCAACGATTTCGGAGGATTGTCCGATCGTCAGTTTGTAATTGCCGCTGGTGGCGGTGCCGATCCGGACGACGGTTTTCACGGCCAACTTCTGGAATCCAGGCGCGGAGACGGACACCTGATAGTTTCCGGGGTTCAGGGGACCGATGCTGTAGAAGCCAGCGGAGTCCGTGGTCAGGGCCTTGCTGGAGCCGGTATCGGTTCCGAGGACGGTGATCTGGGCGTTCGGGACGACAGCACCTGAGGAGTCAGTGATCGTCCCCTGGATGGATCCGCCGTTGACCGAGATAGCCTGGCCGATGCTCATGGAGGTGACGGTGACGATCATAAGAACGAGTCCGAGTAGCTTTTTCATTGAGTTCTGCTCCTTGAAACAGATCCTTTGAGAGGGATCCTTGAAACGGAGATCGGAAGGAAAAGGTGCCGTGCGGCACCGAATGCGCCTAGTTAGGGGATCGGTGTTGCAATTCTGGAACCAAAGTTTCCTGTCTGGCGGGCGGGAGGATGGGACCGATCAGATCTCGCCGGAGCCGAGGTCCCCGAGAGAGCTTTCCTTGCAAAAAAGTGGTAGCTTTCCGCAGTTTCAGGCCGTAGCTCCGACGAATCACTTGGTTCCTTGCTGCCTGGGAGACCTTGGTTGATGAGAATGGCGAAGGGGGGACCAGGAATGGGATGAAAACACCAGAAGCCGGGGCCAAGTGTGTGAAAATCAGGATAGTTCGATGGTTTCACATAGCTCTATCCGGAAGCAGCTGACGGAGGGTAGCCTTGCCTAGGTGAAGGTCTCTCTCATTTCGATTGGGGCGAAGCGTGGGAGGGGAAAGCGGGAGGGGGAGGATCTGGGGGCGGACAGGTACTTAGATCGAACGGAGCGGTTTGCAAGCGCGGAGGGCTTGTGGGTTGAAACGGAGGCAGCCTTCTGGACGGCTGTTGAGAGTGCGGCCGGAAGGTCGGTGGCGAGATCGATCTTGATGGATAGCGGGGGGCGTCTGCTCACGTCTGAGGATTTTGCGGGGGCGATCGGCGACTTTCGCGATCGGGGGGTGCAGCAGATTGTGGTTGGGATTGGTGGAGCGGACGGATGGACGGCGGAAGCGAAGAAGAGGGCGGATCTGCTGGTGTCGATGGGCCGCATGACGCTCCCGCACGGTTTAGCTCGGGTGGTAGCGGCGGAGCAGATCTATCGAGCGATGACGATCCTGGCGGGTCATCCTTATCACTGCGGGCACTAGGTGTAGAGCTGCGGACGGGTTCCTGCGAACGGGGGAGCAAGCTCGCAAGCTGGAGGAGGGTTCCGCTCCGGGAGCGCGTAGAGAGCGCCCCCGGAGCTGGGGGTGATGCTTGCTTGTTTAGAAGATGATCTTTCCAGACAGCTGCATGGTGCGGGGGTTGCTGGAGAAGACCTGTTCCTTGTGATTGAACTTCGGCGAGCTCACCTGATCGAAGAGGCGGCTGGTTGCCGAGGCGCTACCGATCGAGTTGACGGTGTTGAGGGAGCCCGGAAGGTACTGGGGATGGTTGAGAAGGTTGAAGGCCTGCGCACCAACCTCGACCTTGTAACGATCCATGAAGCTGATCCTTTTATAGAGGCTCAGGTCCACGTCGTTGGTACGGCCCGTGGGGAGGCTATTTCGGGAGGCATTCGGGATGGTGCCAAGACCACCCTGCACGTAATAAGGATTAGAGGCTGTGAAGGTTGAGCTTGCGATGGTGGCGCCTGCGATGGCTCCTGGAGTGTAGCCGACGATGTTGCCGCTGCAGCTTCCTGCTACCACGCTTTGTCCGTTGACTAGACCCTTGCCGGTAAAGACCTGCTGGCCTGTGGTCGCACTCAGGGGGCAGCTGAAGGCGGGATTCACGATTGCGACGACGGCACCGCCGGTACCTCTGACACCGTTCGGGTTGATGAACACACGATCAGCCGCTGCGTCGCCGTTCTGATTAGAGTCGATCGCACTCTGCACGGTGGTGTACTCCGGGGACTGGAAGGTGTAGACAGGGACGATCTCCCAGTTGCCGAGCAGGTTCTTGAGCAGGAAGTTGGATCTCTGGAAGAACGGGAGATCGTAGACCGATTCGACGGTGAAGCGGTGGGTCCGATCCAGGGCGGAACGCGAGTACTCCGCGCGGAGGTTCTGAAAGTCCTGGACCCGACGGGGATGGAGCGCGGTGGAGTTGACGTCCGCCGTGGTGTCATCCATGGTCTTGCTCCAGGTGTACGCGGCATTGACGAGGAGGCCGTTCTGGAAGCGACGTGTGAGCTGGGTCTGGAGGCCGTTGTAGTTGGAGCCGCCGTTTGGAAGGAAGCCGACGAGATTGCTAGTGAAGCCAGCCGCGGAGTAAGCGGGGATTCTTCTGGGCGTCGCCTTGGTGATTGAGGCAAGAGTATTCCCAGTGCTGGGGACGCTGGTGGAACCGAAGACAGTGGGAAGCTGGTTTGAAGGAAGGACCTGCGACTGAACGTTGATCCTGTTCTGGGTGTCGAGATGGATGCCGCGAGTACCGACGTAGCGAACCTCGGCGGTGTAGTTTCTGGCGAAGACGTGCTCAACGCTCAGCGTCCACTGCTCGGAGTACGGGAGCTTTTGATCGGGGATATAGGCACTGGTGGCAGCGCGCTGATCCGCCAGAGAGGCGAAGGTGAAGTTTGAGGGGAGGCCACCACCGGCCAGGAAGCCCGGCTTCTGTGTTCCGGGACCGGTTGGAACGTCGTTGGTGGTTTGGAACTGGGGCGGAGCGCTAAGGGTTCCGAGATTGTCGTAAAGCACATCGTAGCCGATACCGAAGCCGGCTCGAAGAGAGGTGAGCTCGTTTGGGGAGTACGCAAATCCGACCCTGGGGGCGAAGTTGTGGTACTGCGGCTTCGGCTCCGAGAAGGAGATGAGACCCGGAACGCTGGCTGCGGAGTTGATCTTCTGCTGCTTCGAGGAGAACGGAACGGAGGTGAACTCGTAGCGGAGACCGAGATTCAGAGTCAGGGTTGGTGTGACGCGGAAGTCATCATTTCCGAAGGCGTAGATGCTGGTTTGATCCCCGTAGAAGGTGGGGCTTACGCCGGGAGGGGTCGCGTTGCGCTCGCCAAAGATGTCGGGGCTGAAGTCCTGCAGGTATAGACCGAGGGTGCTGTACTCATAGTCGCCACGGAGGCGCTGGACGAAGAGCTGCGGGGCTATGGCCTTGCGTCCGTCGACTCCGAACTTCATTGTGTGCTTGCCCTTGACCCAGGTAATGGCTTCGCTGGACTGGTAGAGGTTTTCGATGGTTCCCTGGGGAGCGTTCGGATCCGGTCCGAAGTTGACACCGCCGAGATCATCGAAGGTCAGGTTCGGGAATTGCGTAAGTCCGGGAAAAGTTCCAACCGAGCCTGTGACGCTGTAGTAACGATTGAAGCCGACCCGGAACTCGTTGCTGAGGTTAGGCGTGAAGGTATGGATTTCGGTGAGGGCAGCAAGATGGTAGCGGTTCGGGCCGGGCGTGAAGAACGCCGGGAAGGTGGCGCTGGTATCCAGGGCGTCGGCGCGGTTGTAGACATAGCGGACGCGAAGGTTGTCCTTTTGCGAGAGGGTGTAATCCAGACTGTTGGTCGAGTAGTAGGAGTTGGAATTCGAGGCGACGTTGACGCTGACGTCTCCGACTGGAACGACAGCGGAACCGACGGCGATCGTGGGATTGCAGACGGGATCCTTGGCCCCGGCCTGGGTTGCGGCGACCGGACTGTACTGTTTGTAGGCGGAGAGGTTGTTGGCGGAGAGGCCGGGAACCGCAGCGATTGCGCTGAAGCCTGCTGCCGTGGGTGCGCAGAAGGTAGCCGAGCCGCCCGCCTGACCGAGGGTCTGACGCTCGAAGTTTGAGAACAGGAAGAGCTTGTCATGAAGGACGGGTCCGCCGAGCTGGCCGCCGTAGCGATTGAAGTCGTAGCGTGGCTTGAAGCCGCGATCGAGTCCCGAGGCAATGTTGCTGTTGGCCTGAAGAGTGTCTACAGCGTTGAGCTTGCGGTTATCGAAGTACTCATAGAGCCGGCCGTGAACCTGATTGGTTCCGGAGACAATGAGCTCGTTGAACTGGCCTCCGGTGGAATGTCCGTATTCGGGCGAGAACATGTTCTGAAGCACGGTGAACTGGCCGACAGCGTCATTGGGAACGTAGAGTAGGGGGCCGGTGACGCTTTTGGAGTTGTTGTCGATGCCCTCGATAGTGAAGTTGTTGTTGCGGGGGCGCTGACCGCTGACAGAGGGTCCGGTACCGGCTCCGAGACCGCCGCTGGTGGCGACACCGGGGCTGAGAAGGCTCAGATTGAGGACGCCGAGGCCCACGCTGGCGGTGGGCAGATCCTGCACTTCTTTCAGGTCAAAGGTGGACTGAATCTGTGACGTAGTCGTGTCGATCGAGACGTTGGCAACACTGGTGACTTCGACGCTCTCGGCGGTGCCGGGGAGCACGGCGAAGTCCTGCGTCTGAATTTTGTTGGCGGCGACGTCAACAGCCTTGAGCACGTTTGAGGAGAAGCCGGACGAGGTAGTGGTGACATCGTAGGAGCCGGCGGGAAGATTGGATATGCGGTATTCTCCGCTGTTATTCGCGATACCGGTGTACTTAACGCTTGTAGCCTCGTTAACCGCGGTAACGTTTGCGCCACCCACGAAGGCACCTGTGGGATCTTTCACTGTACCGACCAGCGTTCCGCTTGTAGTCTGCGCGACGGAGACGCCGAAGCTGCAAAGAAGAAGCATCAGGACCGATACTATTGACGTTCGTTTCACGGGTGGATCTCCTTGAGTGAACCTGGATGCGCGGCAAGCGACAGCTCGACCTTTGTGAGGGCAATCCGTATACCAAAGAGCGCGGGCTAAAAAAAAGGGTTTTGTGCCGATACCGGCTATGTTGAAGCGCTCACGGTACGGATCTTAGGATGTTCCACGCGTTATCTACCAGAATCTGGAGCCGGCCACCCATCGGGGATGTTTCCCGGCCAGGCAAGCGATAGGGCAAGCACCGTGCCCCGGTACAATTGGGCGGGGCGAACGAGAGGCGCCGCAGGCATGAGTTGGTTCAAACGGGAAGCGCACGAGATCGTCAACACGGACCAGAAGACGGTGCGGACCGAGGGTTTGTGGGTGCGGTGCGACGATTGCCGGCAGGTGATCTGGAAGGCGGAGCTGGCGGATCATCTGCAGGTTTGCCCGAGGTGCGGGTACCACTTCAAGATTGACGCGCGAGGTCGGATCGACAGTTTGCTGGAGCCGGGGTACGAGTTGGTTGACCTCAATCTGAGGTCGACGGATCCGCTGAGCTTCACGGATCTGAAGTCTTACAAAAAGAGGTTGCGCGACGCCCAGGCGAAGACGGGTCTGAACGATGCGATTGTGAACGCCGTCGGGGTGCTGGGGACAGTGCCGGTGGTGTTGAGTGTGATGGAGTACGGATTTATTGGTGGGAGCATGGGTGCGGTAGTGGGGGAGACGATTGCGCGGGCGGTGGACCGGTCGCTGGCATCGCGGGATCCGTTGATTATCGTTTCGGCTTCTGGTGGGGCCCGGATGATGGAGGGTATTGCGAGCCTGATGCAGCTGGCGAAGGTGTCGGCGGGGCTGGCCCGCATGGACGACGAGGGGATCCCCTATATATCCGTGATGACGGACCCGACGACGGGTGGGGTTACGGCAAGCTTTGCCATGCTGGGTGATTTGAACCTTGCGGAGCCGGGGGCGCTGATCGGGTTTGCCGGGCCCCGGGTGATTGAGCAGACGATCCGGCAGAAGCTGCCGGAGGGCTTCCAGAAATCGGAGTTTCTGCTGGAGCATGGATTTCTGGACGCAATCGTCGGGCGCAAGGAGATGAAGTCGTATCTGGGGAGCGCGTTGGGGTGGATGACGGAGCGCAAGGCAGCGAGTTAGGTGGAGGCTGCCGGGCCATCGCGAACGGCGCTGCGGGTTGCGCTGCGGCGGGCGGCGCACCAGGTTTACGACGCGAAGCCGCTGGTGTTTGAGGATGCGCTGGCGGTGCGGATTCTTGGGGCGGAGTTTGCGGACGAGCTGAAGAAGACAGAGACCAGGATCCGGAAGCCAGCATCGGCAGCGCCCCGGGCGTTTCTTGTGGCTCGGAGCCGGTATGTGGAGGATTGCCTCGCGACGGCGTACGGGCGCGGGGTGCGGCAGTATTGCCTGTTGGGGGCGGGGCTGGACACATTTGGTTGCCGGAATTCGTATGCGGGGCTGCGGGTGTTTGAGGTGGACCATCCGGCGACGCAGATATGGAAGCGTGGGCTGCTGGAGCGGAATGGGATAAGGGTGCCGGAGAGCTTGACGTTTGTGCCCGTGGACTTTGAACAGGAATCGGTAGAGGATCGGCTGGTCGCGTCGGGGTTCGAGATGGGAGCGCCTGCGTTCTTTGGGTGGCTGGGCGTGGTGCCTTACTTAACGGAAGGGGCATTTCGGGGAACGCTTGGATTTATTGCGGGGCGGCCTGCCGGGAGCGGGGTGGTGATGGACTATGGGCAGCCGCGGGAGGCGCTGCCACTACTCGATAGGATGGAACGTGATTCGCTGGCTGCGAGGGTGGCGCTGGCGGGGGAGCCGTTTCGGCTGTTCTTCACTCCTGAGGGGATGGCGAAGGAGTTGGCGGGGTTTGGCGCGGTGGCGGATCTGGGTGCTGAGGAGTTGAATAGGCATTACTTTGGGGAGCGCGAGGATGGGTTGCGGGTGCGTGGGGCAGCTGGGCGGGTAGCTTGTGCGTGGGTTGCGTAGCGTGCTCGGGATGACGAGCAAAGAGGGCAGGCGGAGAGCGCTTCTGAAGTGATTCGGGCTGGCCGGTAGAGAAGCGGGCCTTCGCTGCGGTCAGGATGACGACCGAAGGGGGCGGGTTAGTGTGCGGCGGGGGTGTTGGGTTTGCCATCGTCGGGTGGGGGGACCTGGGCGTTGGGGTAGATGTTGGGGATGGGAGCGGTGAGCTTCTGCTCGTTTTCGGGGTGAGGGAAGGGTTTGCGGGGCATCATGGCATCGCGCTCGGAGGTGTTGTAGAGGAAGATGGCTTCGACGACGGCGGCCTGTTCGAGGTCGGCGGCGTGGAGGCGGTCGGCGGTATCCATGTCGGAGTGATGGGTGCGGGTCTCGTAGTCCATGGGGTCCTGGATGTACTGGAAGCCGGGGAGGCCGACGGCGTCGAAGGAGAGGTGGTCGGTGCCGCCGGTGTCGCGGTAGCTGACGGTCGAGACGCCGAGGTCATAGAGGGGAGCGATCCACTGTTTGAAGATGGGGCCGATGGCGTAGTTCTGCTGGGTATAGACGCCGCGGACCTTTCCGGTGCCGTTATCGAGGTTGTAGTAGGCGTCGAGGGTCTCCCACTCACGCGTGGTGGTGAGGGGGCCGTGAGGGCGGAGGAAGGCGGGGATGTTGGGGTCGACGTCTTTCGGTTCGGCGAAGGTTCCGAAGTGCTGCTTGACGTAGCCTAGCGAGCCGAAGAGGCCCTGCTCTTCGCCGGACCAGAGGGCGATGCGAATGGTGCGGCGGGGTCTGACGCCGAGAGCCCTGAGGATGCGAACGGCTTCCATGGCGACGACGGAGCCGGCCCCATTGTCGGTTGCGCCGGTGCCGGAGATCCAGCTATCGAGGTGCCCGCCGATCATGACGACTTCGTTCTTGAGTCTGGGGTCATTGCCGGGAATTTCGGCGACGGTGTCGAAGCCGTGCTCGTGGTCTCCGGTGAATTTAGTTTCGATATTGATCTCGAGGGTAACTGGGACGTGGTTCTCGAGCATGCGGGCGACGCGGTTGTAGTGTTCGATCATCATGACTGCGTTGGGGATGGTGACGGCGGATTCTTTGACCTGCGCGTTGCGGGAGAGGTTGGCGCCGTTGTCGTCCAAGATGATTCCGGTTCCGCCACCGCTGCCGGCATCGCGGGATGGAGTGATGATGGCGACGACGCCTTCGGCGGTCATCATCTTGAGGGCGGCGGTTCGGAGCGCGGTGAGGCGGGCGCGCTCGGCGAGGAGTTGGGCTCGGGTCATGACGGGCGTGCCCGGGCGGCGAGGGGCGTTGTCGTCGGGATAGGATTCCAGCTCGCGGAGATCTTCGGCGGTGTAGCGGTGGAAGAGGGGCTCGGAGAGGTCGGGCGTGGTGCGGGTGGGGCCGAGGAGGACGATTTTGCCGGCGAGCTTGCCCTTGAATCTGGTTTGGAACTGGTCGAGGCTGGCGGTGTCGGTAAGTTCGAGGTGGACGGCTTCGCCGGTGACGGGGCCTTTGGTCGCAGGGGACCAGGGCGCGGCCTGGGCCCAGAGGGGTTCGGGGTCGGGCGAGACCATGCGGATCCAGGTGTTGATCTGCTGCCAGCCCATGCCGAACTCGCCCCAGTCTTCGAGGTGCGCGTTCTCGAGGCCGACGGCGGTGAGGGTGTCGCGGGTAAAGGCGTTGGCCCTCGCCATGTTGGGAGAGCCGGTGAGGCGGGGACCGATGCCGTCCGAGAGAGCGCTGGCGAACTGCATGACGTGCGAGTGGTGGAAGCCCTCGTCTCGGATGCGGGCGTACATGTTGAGGTCTATGTTTTCGACAGGGGGCTGAGGGCCGTAGAAGGAGGGCTCTTTTTTGTCTGCTTCGTCAGCCGCGCCGGATGGGGTAATGAGAGCGGTGGTGGCGAGGGTACAGAGGCTCCAGCGTGCAAGCGCGCGCGCGAATGACATTGAGGGTGTTCCTCCAGGGTTTGGGTACAAGCAGGAAGGATCAACCGTACAGGAGAGGGTGGGATCGACTCAAGAGAACCTGTTCAAATCACTTCTTTAGAGAGCGCTATACCCTCGTGATTCACTCTGTGAAGAGATCTAAATTCCGCAGATTGGAAACTGCTGAGTTGCAGCAGATGTATTTTTAGAACGAGCACGGGAGCCTAGACCCTGGGTCGCGGGGGACGTTGTGTAAAGAAACTTTGCTGATAGACAGCTTGCGTAAAGCGCAATGGGTTTTTCTTTACACAATGATGTTCGGTCTCTACGCTTGCCTTATGCGTCCAGCGATTCCTCAAGACTTCCCTCTTCTCAAAAAAGATGACTGGCTAGCATCGATCCCTGCCCTCGGTCGCGCGAACCGTAGCCTGGCGGAATACAACGGCATGCTGCGGCGCTTACCCAACAGCAACCTTCTGCTTTCTCCACTCCGTTTGCAAGAGGCGGTCCTCTCTTCCCGAATTGAGGGAACTCTCGCAACCATGAGCGAGGTGTTGCAGTTCGAAGCGGGCGAACCTCCGGAACGGGAGTCACGCCGTCAGGATATCGAAGAAATCCTGAACTATAGATCCGCGCTCGATGTTGCGATGGAGGAATTGAAGACACGGCCTTTCAGTCTTAATCTCCTGCTTAAGCTTCATAAGCTCCTTTTGTCGAGCGTTCGAGGACATAATAAAGCTCCGGGTGAGTTTCGACGGCAGCAAAACTACATTGGCTCACGTATCGGTGGTGTAGAGCAGGTCCGGTTTATGCCGCCAGATTGGATGAAGCTTGAACACTCTTTGAGCAACTGGGAGAAGTACTACCACTCGGATGATGATCCGTTGGTTCGGCTTGCGCTCGTTCACGCCCAATTTGAGTTCCTTCATCCTTTCCTAGATGGAAATGGACGAATTGGCAGAATCTTGATTCCCATCTTCCTTTTTGAGAAGGGATTGCTTTCGCAACCGACCTTTTACATGTCGGAATATATCGAGGAGCATCGGGATGAATACGTGGACCGCTTGAATGATCTGGGGCATTCGAAGAACTCCTGGCGAAACTGGACGGAGTTTTTCCTGAACGCCCTTACTGCGCAAGCGCAACAGAACGCAACCACGGCCGATGCAATTCTTTCTCTGTACGAGCGCCTGAAGGAGAGATTCATGACAACGACTCGCTCTCGGTATGCGGTTCCTTTGCTCGATGCCGCCTTTCAGTTGCAATACTTTCAAGCCAGTCAGCTCGAGTGGAAAGGTGACGCGCCGAGTAAGCCGACGCTGATGAGCATGCTACGAGCGTTGGAGCGAAATAAGATCATCATGGTGTACCGCGGCAGTTCGGGAAGGCGATCTTCTATCTGGTGGTTGCCAGAGCTGATTCAAGTTATAGAAAAGAGAACATGAGGTAAATGCTTCGTAGAAGCACTTTTTACTTGTGATGAGATTTGGCGGGCGAACAGGGGACTGGGCCTCCCCTTCCGAGTGGTTTCCTAGTTGCGCAACTCGAAAGAAGCCGTTCTGTAAGTGTGGTAGGCAGAATTGCAGCTCTAAACTCCAAAGACGAACGCTGATGTCGAGATACAAACCAGCTGTTCGAAAGGTCAGGCGCGGCGGAGTTGGCGGCGGATCCAGAGGCTACCGAGGTAGGCCAGGGCGAGGATGGCGACCGTCAGGCCGATCGGGAGGCCGATCCGGCGGTAGCTGATGGCGAAGTCTACCGTGTGGTGGCCGGCGGTGTTGTAGAGGAGGATGCCCATGATGCCGAAGAAGGTTGCGGCGAAGAAGGCGGCGAAGCCGGAGGCGAGGCCCATGAGCAGCGTGGAGAACCAGCCAAGATCGCCGATGGGAACACCGAAGAGGAAGCCGGCACCGAAGGCTCGCGGCTGCAAGGGACTGCCGCCCTGCTGTTGACCGGAGCGGCTTGTGCTCTCGGCCGGTCGGCTTGAGTTTTCGGCTCTTTGACCGGAGGTTCGCATCGGCCGTACCGGATTTTGCGACAGTTTGGACATACACAGATAGAATACTGCGTTATGGGTGAGGGCGTTCCGATGGGCCTGGTGCAGGCCGAAGAGGTAGCTCGCGATACGGCGACGCGGCGGTCGCTGAATGGCGTCGTGTATGCCGCGTTTGGCGATAACCGGCTGGATGCGCGCGAGCTGGAGCGGATGGTGCAGGCGGTCCCGGCGGTGATTGCGGGGGCACTGACGGATACGGCTTACTACTTTGTGCCGCTGGCGATGAGCGATGAGCAGGAGAGTCCGAATGGGCAAAGGCCGGAGCGGAATGCGACGATGGTGGCCGCTGAGTACACGCCGGAGCTGGGCGACCGGGCCATTTGCCATAGGAATGTGTTGCTGGGAAAGACAGATGCTGTGTTTATTTCGACCCGGCTGCTGAGCGACCGGTTTGCGCTATCGTTCGAGTTTTTCATCAACGTGGGGCATGCGTTTTCGGACATTGCGGGTGTGCCGGAGAGCTTCGCGGAGCTGGCGTGGAAGCATGCGCTGGCGGATGTTCGCGGAGAGACGAGCCAGGATGCCTGGGAGAGCCGGGGTCTGGCGCTGGCTGGGATGAAGGAGGGCAGCGACCCGCTGCAGGTGGACGAGAAGGCGAGGCTTCGCTTCGTGGAGGCGGCGTTTTCGGACGCGGTAGCGGTTTATCTCCTGTCGCTGTCGGTGGACTTCGACTACTCGGAGCTGCGGGAGAGGGAGTATCCGCTGCTGGCTCCGCAGGCACTGGCGGAGCGGCTGCGGCTGGTGGCGAAGCTGTTTCCGTCGAACTCCGGGTATGAGTTTGCGATCAAGTACAGGCGCAGAGCTTAGGGGGGCTTGTGTTGAGTTCCTCGGTGCGAGATTTGTAGGGGCGCGGTTCGTGTTGGTGCGGTGCTGGTGATCTCGACGTGCGGCACTATAAGAGCGATTCGGGGATGAGTCCGGGTGCGCGGTAGAGAAGCGGGTTCTTCGCTGCGCTCAGAATGACAACAAAATTCAAGAGTGAATGCTTGCTTGAGATTCGAAACTTTTTGGAGGACGAGAGACGATGAGGGGTTCGCGCAGGAGATTTCTAAAGGGTGCGGGGCTGGGGTTGGTGGGGATGGCGGCGGGGTGTCATAAGGGATCGGGGGTTGCGGGACAGGCTCCGGCTGCAGGAGCGGCTACGCCAGCGGCAGGCGCTGCACCGGCGGGGATGCCGCCTGCGTTTGGGACGGCGCCGGCGGTGGGCCCGGAGGTGACAAAACTCACGTTTGCCGAGGCGGAGAAGCTGGTGCAGGTGGGGATGAGTGAAGCGGACATCGAGCAAGCTGCGGGGAATTGGCGGAGCGCGATGGCTCCGCTGTATGAGCGGAGGGTGGGGCCGCGAAAGGTGGCGATTGAGGCGTCGGTGGCGCCGTACTCGGTGTGTGATCCGGTGAAGGTCAGCGGAGGCGCTGGGAGTCCGGCGACTGATCGTTTTGTGCGGAGCAAGGGTGCGGTTGCGGAGCTGCCGACGGATGAGCGAGATATTGCGTTCGCTTCGCTCGCGCAGATTTCGCGATGGGTCGAGGGGAAGAAGATTACGTCGGAGCGGTTGACGGGGATCTACCTCCAACGGATCGAGCGATTCAATCCGACGTTACGATGTGCGATCACGGTGACGCGCGAGCATGCGATGGAGCAGGCTCGGGCTGCGGACCGGGAGATTGCGGCGGGGCGATATCGCGGGCCGCTGCATGGGATTCCATGGGGTGCGAAAGATCTGCTGGATACGGCGGGGATCGCGACGACGTATGGGGCGGAGCCGTTTCGGGATCGCGTTCCCACGGCCGACGCGGCGGTGGTACGAAAGCTGAACGAAGCGGGAGCGGTGCTGGTGGCGAAGCTAAGCCTGGGTGCGCTGGCGCTGAACGATGTATGGTTTGGCGGGCAGACGATGAATCCGTGGCTGTTGGAGGAGGGGGCTTCGGGATCGAGTGCGGGGCCGGGTTCGGCCACGGCAGCGGGGCTGGTGGGGTTTGCGATCGGGAGCGAGACGGGTGGGAGCATTGTGAGTCCGTCGATGCGGTGTGGCGTGACGGGGCTGCGGCCGACGTATGGACGGGTGCCGCGAACGGGGGCGAGGACGCTGTGCTGGTCGCTGGATAAGCTGGGGCCGATGGCGAGGGGCGTGGAGGATACGCTGCTGGTGTTGAAGGCTATCTCGGGGACGGATGCCGGGGATGTGGCGAATGTGCCGAGCAAGCTGGACTTCGATGCGACGAAGGGCGTGCAGGGGCTCAAGGTGGGGTACTTCCCGGGGTGGATGAGGGAGGCTCCGGCAACGGATGTCGACCGGGCGGCGCTTGAAGCGGTGAAGAGGGTGGGGATGACTCCGGTGGAGGTGAGCTTGCCGGACTGGCCGTACGACTCGATGCAACTGATTTTGTTTGCGGAGGGGGCGGCGGCGTTTGAGGAGTTGACGCTGAGCGGGCGCGACCATGAGTTGAAGATGCAGGTGCCAGACGCGTGGCCGAACAGCTTTCGGCAGGCGCGGTTTCTTTCGGCGGTGGACTTTGTGCAGGCGGACCGGCTGCGGCGGAAGGTCGCTATGGAGATGGCTCGGCTGATGGGACAGGTGGATCTGCTGCTGGTGCCTTCGCTGCGGGACGAGATGCTGGTGATTACGAACTTTACCGGGCACCCGTCGCTGACGCTGCGGGCGGGGTTTGTGGAGGTGTCGGAGGCCCGGAGCGACTGGGCTCCGGATCCGAATCATCCGCTGCCGAAGTTTTCTCCGGCGAAGCGGGTGCCGCATGGGGTAACGCTGATCGGGCGGCTGTTCGATGAGGGGACGATGGGAAGGGCGGGGGTGGCGCTGGAGCGGGCATTTGGGGTTGCGGGTGAGCGGCCGGCTGGGTTCTGAGAAGCGATGGTGGGAGCGCATGGGAGATGGCGACAAGATGCGCTTGTGGTGGGTCTGGCTTTGCGGTGGAGAAGCGGGTCCTTCGCTGCGCTCAGGATGACAAGAGAAAGTGAGGGCGAAGAACCGGTTTGTTTTGCTGCTCTGCGTGCATGGGTTTAGCCGGTGATGATGCCGAGGGCAAAGAAGGATGCGAAGACGGTGAGGCCGTCTTCGATGAGGGCGACGCGCCAGTCGGGCCAGCGAGTGCGATCCACGGTGAACTGGCGGAGATAGTAGCCACCGAAGGAGCCGGTCAGCGCGCCCATGACTCCGAGGAGGATGCCCTCGATGATGGAGCCCATGAGAGCGGTGCCGATGATGGCGCCGACGAGACCGCCGAAGGAGACGCGCGCAATGAGCGCTAACGGGGAGATGCGAGAGGGGGTTCTGGGCAGTTTGTCGCCGATGTACTCGCCGATTGCAAGTAGAGTGAAAACGCCGACCGCGATGGGACTGGCGGTCCAGAAGGCCCACGTTCCGTGGACTGGAAGGTAGCCGAGGTGGGCATACCAGCAGATGAGGGCGATGGGCGTCATGGTACGGAGGCCGGTGCAGATACCGAGCAGGGGAAGAGCGATGATCCACGACATTACGGCCATTGCCATTGTTACGAGCTCCGTGAGGTGTCTTCCGATTTGATGCGATTTGGGGGCGGGATTAGAGAGACAGGGTCGGGGTAGATGGAGAGTGTCGGTAGAGAAGCGGGTCCTTCGCTTTGCTCAGGATAACAACAGATCTTGCGGTCTACGCTGTGCTTCGGATGACAACAAATTCTTGAGGGTCTCCGCCTGTGCTTCGATTGACAACAAATTTTTCAGGGTCTCCACCTGTGCTCAGGAGGACGACAGAAAGGGCGAAGCGATGGTGTGAGGTATCTCGCACGTGCGAGAGCGTTGCGCGTGCTCAGGATGGTGCCGGGGCAATTCCTAGGGGCGCAGCCAAGCGTAGAGCGGGAACTGCTCGGCGAGTTCGAGGACCCGGCCGCGAATGCCCGCGAGGCGGGCGGGGTCGGAGCGATGGTCGAGGGCGTCGGTGATCCAGGTGGCGATGTGGCGCATCTCGGGCTCCCCCATGCCGCGGGTAGTGAGGGCGGGTGTGCCGATGCGTATGCCGGAGGGCTTCATGGGGGGGTTGGTGTCGAAGGGGATGGCGTTCTTGTTGACGGTGATGCTGGCGGCGTGGAGGGCGTTTTCGGCTTCGGAGCCGAGCATGCCTTTGCCGAAGACGTCGATGAGGATGACATGGGTGTCGGTGCCGCCGGAGATGATGCGGTAGCCCCTGGCGGCGATCTCGCTCGCGAGGCATTTGGCGTTGGTGACGATCTGGGCGGCGTAGGTGGCGAAGTCGGGCTGAAGCGCCTCCCGGAAGGCTACGGCCTTGGCGGCGATGACGTGGACGAGAGGGCCGCCCTGCTGGCCGGGGAAGACGCTACGGTCGATGCCGGCGGCAAACTCGGCTTTGGAGAGGATCATGCCGGAGCGGGGGCCTCGGAGCGTCTTGTGGGTCGTGGTGGTGACGACATGCGCGTGCGGGACCGGCGAGGGGTGGGCCTTTCCGGCGACGAGGCCGGCGAAGTGGGCCATGTCGATGAGTAGGTAGGCACCGACTTTATCGGCGATCGCCCGCATACGTTCGAAGTCGAACTGGCGAGGGTAGGCGGAGCCGCCGCCGATGATCATCTTCGGTTTTTCGCGGATGGCGATGTCTTCGAGTTCGTCGTAGTCGATGACCTCGGTGTCCCTGCGAACCTGATAGCCGACGATGCGGTAGAGCTTGCCGGAGAAGTTGAGTTTATGGCCGTGGGTGAGGTGGCCGCCGTGCGCGAGGTCAAGGCCGAGAATGGTGTCGCCCGGCGTGAGGAGGGTCATGAAGGCGGCGGCGTTGGCCTGGGATCCGGAGTGCGGCTGAACGTTGACGTGCTCTGCGCCGAAGAGGGCCCTGGCGCGATCCCGGGCGAGGTTTTCGACGACGTCGGCGAATTCGCAGCCGCCGTAGTAGCGCTTTCCGGGGTAGCCCTCGGCGTATTTATTAGTGAAGACGGTGCCTGCGGCCTCTAGGACGGCGCGGGAGACGAAGTTCTCGGACGCGATCATTTCGAGACCTTCGTGCTGGCGGAGGATCTCGTTTTCAATCTCCGAGGCGATCTCTGGGTCGGACTGCGCGAGGGTGGCTTCGAGGTCGATGGGCATCCTGTGATTTTATGCTGCTGTGACGGATTGCGATGGTGCGCGGTGTGCGTGGTCAATGCTTCTGGTGCTGGTTTAGAGCAGGGGTAGAGAAGCGGGTCCTTCGCGCTGCTCAGGATGACAAACAAAATGGGCGCAAGGGACGCGGGGGAAAGGTCGCGGTAGAGAAGCGGGTCCTTCGCTTTGCGAAACGATGACAAAAGTTGAAAAGGGGGCGGAGATCACTCGATTTCGGTGAGTCTTTTGAAGGCGTTGTGGATGAAGGAGCCGAGGTACCAGCCGTCGAGGTACTTGTAGGGGGTTTCGCCGGTGGTGTAGTGGCCGCAGGGGAGGACTTTCGAGACGTAGTCGACGCCGTAGCGGTCGAAGCTGGCGAGGACGTCGAGCGAGAACTCGCGGAGGAAGGTGAGGTCGTAGGTGGCGTGGACGACGAGGCAGCGCTTGGGGTTGGCGGCGAACTGCTGCATGTAGGACATTGGGCTGATGGCGGTGAAGATCTGGCGGACGAGATCCTGATTGAGGTCTGCCTGCTCGAAGGCGGAGCGAACGTGGCGGGTGGACTGCCCGGTCCAGGCGACATCGCCGAACCAGGTGGAGGCGTGGTTGAAGGCGCAGACGCGGAGGCGCTGGTCCATGGCGGCGGCGATAAAGGCGTAGCAGCTGCCGAGCGAGGTGCCGAGGACGCCGAAGTCGGTGTACCCCTGCCCCTCGAGCCAGTCGAGGCAGCAGCGGATGTCGACCACGGCCTGCTGACAGGCGGCGATGGTTCGGCCGATGTTGGAGCTGACGGCGTAGTCGGAGCGTTCCAGTTCAGCGGGGCGGCGGATGTCGTGGTAGGGCTTCGAAAGGCGGAGGGCGGAGATGCCGAAGCGATTGAAGAGGGTGCAAAGGGCGTTGTGGGAGAAGGCGTCGGCGTTCCACTGTGGCATGACGATGATGGCTTGTCTCCGGGTGCCTTGCCTGCCGAGTTTCGATGAGGGCTTGGGCGAAGCGGGATACCAGCGGGCGTTAACCACATCGTTTTCGGGGTAGCGGGTGCGGAGGGGGGAGGTGAAGCGGAGGAACTCGGCTGGGGGGAGGTCGCCTGCGGTGGCCTTGCGCTGGAGGTCGGCGTCCTGGGCGAGGGTCTTGGGACGGACGTTGGTTGGGAAGAGCTGGGGGTATCGTTTTTCGAGGCGGAAATCGGTGGGGGCGGTGTAGGAGAAGAACTGGTCTGCGTGGCGGACAAGATCCTGATTCAGGGCGATCATCCGGTCGAGGTCGGAGACGGCTGAGAAGCCGGAGTTTGAGGCGGGTTGGATCGAGCTCTCCAGCCAGTCGAAGCCCCACTCGAGCGGGCGGACGATGCGATTGGTGTCGCGGGTGGTGAGCGAAGTCTCCCAAGAGAACATCCACTTTGCATAGAGCCTCGAGAGCATTCGTATCAGTTTACCAAGCGGTTGAGCGAGAGCTCGGGCGTTGTGCGAGTACGGACGAAGACTAGAGCTGATTGAGGACGAGGCAGACTCGGCCGACGATGAGGTCTGAGGGGGACTTCCCGGTATTGATGGAGATCAGTTGGACGGGAAAGGAGGTCGAGTTGGGCCGGAGGATGAGGCGACCATCATCGAAGCCTGCGAAGCGGAGATGCATGGCTCCGCCGCAGCGAACGGCATAGAGGTTGGACTGCTGCGAGCGGTAGAGGGCGAGCGAGGTGTAGTGGCGATCGATGATGACGACGGCTCCGGGGGCGATGAGGGGGGCCATGGCGGCGGCCTGTTGCGCGTCCGCGCGGACGGCGATGAAGCGTTGCCAGTGGGCCTGTGTGGATGAATTGGCGGGACGATTGTCGTACAGAAGAGCAGTGGACAGAGGGATCTCCTCGATGACGGAGCGGGGCGGTATGTTGGCCCTGTTCATGGCGACGGATGCGGGCACGAGGGGGACGGACTCGGCGTAGCTGTTTGGGCTCTGATCCGGGGCTGCGGAGGCGCTGAGATCCAGGTTGTCCGGAAGGGCTCTTTGATGGGGCAGGATTTGCTGGATGGTGAGATTCTGGGCGGCGAGGACGCGATCGAGCCCGTCGAGCGAGAGGGCTCGCTTACGGTTGAGGAAGTTTGAGATGTGGGCCTGGCGGAAGCCTGTCTGCTGAGCGAGGCGTGAGCCGGAGAGGGCGTCGTTGCCGATACGGCGGAGAAGTTCGAGGCGGAGGTTCTCGTGCAGATCGGCGAAGTTCATAGGTGGTAGAGGTAGTGTGAAGCAACCATATCTTTTCGCAAGACGAAGAAAAGGCGAATACTTAGCAATATGCAATCTATTTGAGTGATGTATGCGTATTGGTCAACATTTCTTCTGTTCGGTAAAGGGTGGAATACACAGGTTGACTTTATCTTTGCCGGAAGCTATAACCTTGAGACTTTCTAAAGTGCGGCATGGCGGTGGAAGCGATGATCGGGATTGGACCTGATCAGAGCGGAACCGGGATGCTGGGCGCGATGTGAGAACAGAGTTTTCTCCCAAAGGTGCGACACCGCGTTACTTCGCTAACCACCGGATACTGCGATCTAGTTATTTGGCCGACAGAGCCGAAAGACAAGGCGGCAGTGCCTGACAGCAACCTGAGCGAGCCCCTCCGACCGCTGAATTCTCTGAGGCTCGCCGGGGAGAAGTATGCCTTGAGGGGAAAGATGAACTACTTGCGCGTGGATCTGAAGGTATGTGGGGGTTCGGGGCGTTGTGGCTTCGCGTGTGTTTAACGAGTGGTGTGTATTGCCGGGACTGCTCTCGAAAGCTGGCGGAGTTTCCGGCTCCGAGGGGACGTCGTGGTGGCGGGAAGAGCCCCCGGCTTAAGAGAGCGACTGGATGCGGCGCAGGAACGCCTTTTGTGGGAGATGCGCGATGAGCGCGGCAAGTGTGGTTCTGCCGCAGGTGTGGGCTATTGCGCCAGGAGGAAAGGCGTCGGGACGTAAAGAGGGCTCAAGCGCTGAGCGTGGCCTTGGGAAGCGAGAAATCATTGCACCGGAGCTAGCCTTTTACAGGAAGTACACGGAGGGAATGCTGCGGCGATATCTGCGGCTGTCGATGGAGAAGGGGAGAGTTCCCTCGCTGTTGGGGAGGGAGATGTTTCGAGGCCATGTGACGAGCTATCGTGTGCACGGCTTCGACGATGTGGTGATTTTCGTCCATGACGTCGAGAGGTGCCTAACGAAGCTGACGGAGATGCAGCGGATGCTGATCGAGCGGATTGCCTTGCAGGAGTACACACAGGGGGAGGCCGCACGGCTGATGGGGATGAGCTTGCGAACCGTGGTTCGGAGATACGCGGAGTCGGTGGATCTGCTGACTTCGATTTTTCTGGAGGCGGGGCTTCTGGAGCCGTTGCTGGCGTGTCAAGGGTCGGGAGGTTGAGGGCTTTGTGCAAGTAGTTGTAATGGAGTCCCTTAGCTCCCATTGCTGTTTGGCGTAGCACCCCCCCGGCGCTTGTTATTCTGAATAAGTAAGTGCAGGGCGGGGATGAGCAGGGGAGAGAGGTCCGAGAGGCTTCTCTCCCCCGCTCATTTGGGGGCAAAAGAGTGGGGGTACGAAAGCGGGTCAAGGGTCGTTTTGTCAGCGAGGCTGGCGCTGGCATGGAGGCAGAGAAGCAGGGGGAGCAGAGGGCATCCGGCAGCCGGCCCTTGCGTCCGAGGCAATGCCTAGACTTTGCGCGACGGCGGATGGCGGAGGCGCTTCCGGAGATTGTGGAAAGGTTCATCCGGGAGGCCAAGCTCGGGAGCATACCGCATGCGAAGGCACTGGCTGCGTTCGGCGGATTCGATAAGGCCGGAGCTTCGATACAGCACACCCGAGCGAAGCGGCGGCGTCCTGGGTTAACGGAGATGCTGATGCAGGAGATGAAGCGTGGGCGTGAGGCTGAGGGTGAGAGATCGAGGGTCTTGTGACGGTGCGCGGCAGCGGAGACGAGGTTGGATGCAAGGGTTGGAAAGGGGAGTTGGCATGGGACTGGACAGCACTCGGATGGGCGGCAGGCAGACGGGCGTCGAACGACAGAGCTTCACAGGACCGAGATCTTCGGGGCAGAGAGAGGCTGAGGTGAATCGAGGCTCGTTCTGGCCGGGGGGATCTCGAGTGGCAGCGGTGGCGGAGGCTGGGCAGAGATCGGGCCTGTGCGGTGTGCGGGCACGCAGAGAGGCTCTGGCGAAGGTGCACCTGCACGCGATGGCGGTTGAGTTTCCGGAGGTTCATGGACATCCGAACCTGCTTCCGTTCGAGGGTGTTCTGACGCTGGTAGACGTTGCCAGCGACAAGGCTCCGAGTGGGTCGCGCGGACATCGGGTGGTGTTGACGAAGGCGGCGGCGGAGATGGCCCTGCCGAGTTTGCTCGGTATGGCGGTCGGCTACAAGACTGGATGGGATGGGCATGATGCTCGGCTGAAGTGCGGGATTATCACGGCGGCAGAGTTGGACGGACGGCGGCTGGTGGTGAGCGGATTTCTGTTTGCGCGCGACTTCCCTGAGTTTGGCCAGGATGGGTCGGGCGGAAGCGCGCTCGAGGACGGCGCGATGGGCATGAGCTATGAGCTGGCGGATGCGCATGTGGCGGATATGCAGGCTTCTATCTGGACGCTGACGCGAGCGACGTTTACGGGTGCGGCGATCCTGTTGAGGGAGAAGGCGGCCTACCGGAGCACGAGCTTCCGGGTGAAGCGACCGGCGTGTGCGGGCGGGCGTGGAGCTGCAGTGAAGGTTCACTGAGCCGGGTCTGTTGATCGGGGCTGTTGATCGCTTTTCGTAGGGGAGCCGATGGAAGTTCTGGGTTGAGGCGCGGAGAGGCACCGTGCCGATTACGAGATGGTCCTGAGAGATCAGGGAGCAAAAGGAGAGGTGCAGATGGAGAACATAAACGCAGGTGAGCTGCTGTGCGGCAGCGAAGGAACGCAGATGGATCGCGCGGTGGAGCGGCTGAACGCGACCGCCGAGATGCTGGAACGGGCGGTCGAAAAGATCAATGAGCGCGAGGGTGCATTTGCGGTCGAGGCGGAAGCTTCGATTGGGCGGATCGTGGCGACGGTGGAGGGCCGGCGTGAGGTGGAGCTGGAGCAGAGGCTGGCGGCGGCTGAGACAGAGCTGACCCAGCTGCGGGCGAAGGCTGCGACTCCGGGCGAGGCTGAGCGTGGGCGGAAGACGGTGCCTGCGGCGATGGGACATCTGCTGGCGAAGCAGGGTGTGGTGGTGGAGTCGCTCGAAGCTGGAGCTCTCGATGCCGCGCTGGTGAGCTTGAGCCTGGAGCAGAGGATCGCGGTCAAGGCGCAGTTGATGCGGGCTGGCCTGCTGGGGTAGATCGTGGCTTCCGCGAACTGCGTCGGCAACTGACGGGCGAGGAAGCTACAGATGTGAAACGGCGGTCTCCCGATCTGACCGAAAACAAGCCGTCTCTGATCGGGGTACAAGTGCTGGGTGAGATGGGGACCAGGCGCGGCTACGGCTGCGCCTTTTGTTGTGAAAGGGAAAAGAATGAACGCTAAGTTTACGGATATTAATGCCGCTGCGGATTTTCTAGGACCGGGCGCAGTGGAAGTGCCGCTGTATCAGACGGAGATCACCGATCTCGTACAAAGGCGCGGTGTCTTCGGGCAGCGCATCAAGCAGGTTCCAGCGACGGGGCATCCGTCACGATTCTTCGAGGAGACGTCGATTCCGTCTCCTTCGGCATCGACTGGCTTTGTGGATCCACGAAACATCGTGGCTCCGCTGGTGAGCCCGACGCGGGTGGAACGCAGTGTTCCGCTAAAGGCGCTGGTGGCGCAGATCAACTACAACCTGTTCGATATCGAATTGGGCCATCAGCAGAGCCAGTTTGCCTATCTGCAAGCGAAGGATCTGGCGGACACGGTGGATGGCGTGCTGCGGACGCACGACGTTGCGCTATGGAACGGCAACGATACGAGCCTTAGTTCACCGACGACGGCGCAATACTTTGGCGCGAGCGGACAGATTGGGGCTGGTGGAAATTCGGTTTCGATCGCGGCTGGGCAGAGCATTGTCGATGGTTTGAAATCGACGGTGGCGCAGATGGTTTCGAACAGCTCCTACGGTGTTCGGCCGACGGCGATCTATGCCAACCCGGTGCTGCTAGACCTGATCGATCGCGAGATGAAGAGCGAGTTCAACGTGGTGTTGAACACGAGGGAGATCACGAGCGGATTTACGGTGAAGACGCTGTCGACGCAGGCAGGCGATCTGCCTTTGATTCCGGAGTGGACGCTGAGCTACACGGGCACGCCCGGATCGGGAACGGCGGTGCTGCCGGCGTACATCGTGACGGAAGACCTGATCGAATATCACTGGCTGAGTGATCCGAATCCTCGGATTTTCCAGCTGGGTGTACCGGGATCGCTGGCTTCGCAGTATGTGGTGGTGAAGTTCGGAGGCCTGGTAGTGAAGGGCGCGAGCTATGCACATTACCAGGTACTCGTCGATCGCTAGGAGTTCGCTAGATGGCCGTGAGAGCGAGGTCTAGACACGGTTGAGTTGGTGGGGGCCAAGGGGCCGGCGGAGTTAGCCGGCCCTTTTTTCTTTCAAAGAGGGGCGGGGTGCGATGGGGTATTTGTTGCCGACGGAGTACGTGCAGTATGGTCTGACGGCGGAGACGACGGACGACTGGGTCACTATGGCTTCGGCCATGATTGAGGCGCACTGCCGGCGGCCGAGCTTGCTGGTAACGCAGTATGTGGAGCGGTTGCGGGTGACGGCTGGGGCACAGACAGTGCGGCTGAGTTATCTTCCGCTGTCAGGGTCAGGGAGCGCGCCAGCGCTGGTGGCATTGAAGGCGCGATATGGACGGCCGCGCAGGGGAGAGCTGGCGGATGTGTTTCGAGAGCAGGTGGCGTGGGCGTTCACGGTGCCGGGCAGCTGGACGACGCTGCCGGCTAACAATGTGGAGATGAACGCGACGACCGGTGAGGTTACGCTGCCGGACAATTTTCTTGGACTGAGCTACAACGAGGTCGAAGTGACGTACACGGCTGGGGTTCAGGCGATTCCGGCCGCGGTGAAGGTGGCGTGCGGGCAGATTGTCCGGAATGCTCAGGCGACTCCGGGGATGAATGTGAAGTCGAGCAAGCTGGACACGATGCAGATGCAGTATTTCAGTTCGTCATTGATGGATGAACAGGTGCAGATGCTGCTGCGGCCGTATGTCGCGCAGAGGGTGGGGTGAGCTGATGGCGGATCTGAAAATGGCAAGCGAAGCGGCTCGCCGGGCGGCGGAATCCTTGTTGCGGAGCACGGGCGGGCGGGCGGTTTACCTGCGGGTCCCTACGCCTGCAAGCGCGGCAAGCATAAATGAGCAGATTGGGCTGGCGACACCGGAGTTTCAAGATGCGGAGCTTTCACCGGTGGTGTTCCGCAGGGCGAGGCCGCGGCCAACGAAGGATGGGGCGCGATGGGAGCTGCTGGTCTCGGCGATATCGGTCAGCGGCATTCTGGGCTTGACCGGAGCGACTGACGCCCTCGCGCTCTTCGCCGGGGCGTTTGGGGTACTGGTGGGTGACAGCCTGATGGAGATCGAGGCGGTGTCCTCCTCCGACATGAATGGGTCGCCTTATGTTTATCGCGTTGTGTTACGCGCACCGTTGGCGAAGTCGGTTTAGAGAGGGAGCGGGGACGATGCAGAGTGCCAAGGATAGTTTTTACGTGATGCTGCGAGACAGGGTTGCCGGTATCAACCCGGGACGGACCACGGTGCTGCGCGGTGTATCGCGGCCAGGAGTTCTGGTGGAGGAGAATGAGCTGGCAACGACGTTTTCTACGACGGACGCCTTTTGGTTGCGTTGGACGGAGGTTTCCGTCGATGTGGCGGATGCTCTGGTCAGGATGCGATGCGAGATCAGCTATGCGACGGACGGCTTAGTCGGCAACGGTGGGATGGATCGTGGCCAGCTCCTAGCGGGGATGGACGTGGAGTTGGCGACGGCTTTACGACGAGAGCCGCAGAACGTAGTGAAGTCGGCGTATTCGAATAACGGCGTGGCGACATTGGCGACGAATCTTTTCTGGACTGATCCGGTGTTTGGGAAGACGAGCGCGGATGGTGAGCGAATGAGCCGGACCACGGTGGTTGAGGTGTTTGCCTACCAGGAGGCGGAGGAGCTATGAGCGCGATAACAACCGCAGCAGGACTGGTGGCGGGAGCTGCACCGATTGCAGCGAGGGTGCGGGCGTACTTTGCTCCGGTGAATCGGACGGCGGGGCAGCCGACGATCTTCGATGCGGCGCAGAGCGGGCGATTTTTGCTGGAGAGGCCTCCGGCGCCATGGCTCGACCTTGGATGGTGCTCGAACTTCACGCGGAAGGCGGGGACTGTTGTAACGGCGTTGCGGACGGGTGCTCCCCCAGTTGTGCAGAGCCAGGTGCGAACGGAGATCGAAGCGACGGTCCACCTGGAATTCCGGACCTGGGGAAAGGTACAGATGGCGCTGGCCTCGGGATCGCAGCAGATGAATCTGCTGGTGGAGGGCTCAGGAGCACAGGTAAATGGCAGCGGCGGCAGAGGAGATGGAGCAGTGGCTCTGGTGACCTCCGGAGGAGCATCCACGGCAACGATGCTTAATGTGGGGACAACGGCGGCGTCGAGCTTCTCTCCCGGGACCTCGTGGCGGTGGATGTGGACTACAGCGGGCAGACCGGCTTTGTAGGCAGCGGGGCGAGCGGGGCATGGGTGCGGGCGGCGGCGGACGTGAGCGGGGACAACAACTTCGTTCGCCGAGTGACGCTGAACGTTGGTCGCGTGGTTTCGGTTGCTGGGGGCCTTTTACAACTCGGCGGGGCTCTTCTGGCGGGGGCTCCGGCGAGTGGAATGCAGGTGAGCCGCATGAGTGGCTTTGTCGATCGCGAGGGCGGATCCTTCTTTCAGGAGTGGTCCGCTCTGTTCTGCATCGACGGGGAGCAGGGGGATCGTGTGCTGTACCACTATCCGCGGCTCCAGGCCATGCAGGCCTCGAGTGAGGTGGCGGAGTTGCTGGCGGGGCGGCTGGAGCGATGGAAGCTGGGGGCGGCCTTTCGTGCGCTGCCGACGAAAGATTTGAATGATGGGGAGACGGTGCTTTGCTATCGGAGCTACCTGCCGGGTCCGATGCGCGCGGTATAGGTGCGGGTTGGACCAGGTAAAGGTGCCGTTGTGAGATGCGCGTGAGGAGAGCTGAGATGAAGTTGATTGACAGACGGATATTGCGAGCTGTGGGACCGGTGCTGCTGTTGCTGGCCATGCAGGCGAAGGCACAGGTAAGCACGACCCAGATTGCGGACACGATCTATCGTGCGGATGGGTCGGTGGCGACGGGAACGATTATTGTCAGCTGGCCGGCGTTCACGACGGCGGCGGGGCAGGCTATACCGGGGGGGAGCACGTCGGCGCCGATCGCGAGTGGCGGAGCTTTCACGGTGCAGCTGGCTCCAAACGCGGGAGCTACGCCGGAGGGAAGTTTTTATACAGCGGTGTACCACCTTGATAACGGCACTGTGAGCCGCGAGTACTGGGTTGTCCCGGTTAGTCAAAACCCTGTGACGGTGAGTTCCGTGAGAACGGCGGTGCTGCCGGCGTCCGTGGCGATGCAGACGGTGAGCAAAAGTTATGTGGACACGCAGATTGCAGCGGCGGTGACGGGCCATGTTCCGGTGGGTTCCCTGCCGTACCTCGCAAAGACTGGAGACAGTATGAGCGGACCGCTGGTGCTGGCCGGAGATCCGACTTCAGCGGCACAAGCCACGAGCAAGCACTACGTGGATACGGTAGTGAATGCGGTGAGCAGCGGGCTGACCCAGAAGGTCTCGACATCTCCACAGAGATCCCAGGTGATCTCGCAGCCAAGTGGAACGCAGCTGCAGACGAACCTGCTGAACGGTGTGGAGTATGCGAGCCAGTATGTGGGCGGATTTGGGAATAACGGAATCTCCAGCGCGGCGAATGCGGGGGACTGTGCAGCTGGATGCGATGTGAAGGCGGACCGCAGTTACAGCTTGACGGAGGGGTATACGCCTTCGACGTGGAACTATGGTCTGACGGGCGGAACGCATCTTGAGGACAACCGCGGCGGAGAGCGTCACGACAGCTACCTCAATCCAGTCAGCTTTTTGGATCCCGGAAACGATGCGGGTGAGGTGATCGATGTAGTGTCGACGCGGAGCACGGCCGAGGTTTCTCAACGAACTCACGCCGGTGGCATCGCGTCGCAGGGCCTGGTGCTGAACCACAAGGGCCTGACGGGTGGATCGAACCTGTATCCGGCGACGATCGAGAGCTCGGTGCCGTACTTCAAAACCGGCTACAGCGCCTTGCTTGTGAATGGAACTTATAACTCTGCGGGGCAGCATGTGATGGTTCCCCAGGAGCTCGAGTGTTTTGGTGTTGGCGACTGCTTAATGGGATCGCAGTTCCTGCATGCTTCGGGCGGGTTCCGCGATGAGGCTGATGAGGGCGCGCATCCGTTTGATTTGCAGATTGAAGAGGACTCGCGGGTTTTTCGGGGAACTTGCGCCGGGGGATGCACGGGCGGGTCAACGACGGTGCAGGTGGCCGTGACCTCCGGCCCGGGAACACAGGGCGAGGGTAGGTTTTTGATCGACACCAACCCGGCGAAGGACATGTCGGCTGGGCTTATCACCGGATCCATGTTTGGACCTCAAGGAACGCCTGGACCGGGTGTCACTTTCAGTGGAACCTCGTTCCCAGTAAGTGTGTTTCTAGCGACAGCGCAGGTGATTCGATCGCAGGCGACCAACGTTGCGCCGGGGGCTGTAGCGGTGGCTATCGCAGCGGGCGGCGTTCCGGCAGGCTTCGCAACGAGCACGGCGGCGCTGCCGAACGCTTCGGGAGTGGCCTGCGTTACCGATCTGCCAAACGGATTCAATCCTACGAACTACGAGATGGCCACGTACACGGTTGTAGATACGACGCATCTGCAGATGACCTTGAACAAGGTGCACGCATCCGGAGCGACTGTGGCGGTGGGAGGACTGTGCGGCTACGGGGTGGAGCAGACGGTGGACACGGCGAACGGCATCCGGCAGGTCTTTCCCGTGATTGGATCTTACTCGCCGACTGGACTTTACTACGCCGCCCACCTGACGGGGATTCTAGGAATCAGCGGATTGACGAGCTCGTATCTTAATCTGAGCCGTGCAGTGACCTCGGTTTCCCGCAGCAACAACTCTGTGACGCTGACGATCTCGGGATCGATGCCGGTCGACGTCAACGGCTTGACGATGACGGTGAGTGGAGTTGCCGACACGAGTTTCAACGGGAGCTTTGCCGTGACTTCGACAGGACCGAACAGCGTCAAGTATTCGCAAACGGGGGGGAACGGAGCGAGTTCAGGTGGCACTGTGGGAATCGTGACCGGGGGGTTCGTGCTGTATCCGATGGCCGAGGTGCTGGGTGTCTTCAATGCAACGACCAGGAGTGTGGATGGGCAGTTGACGCTGGCGGCGAACACTGTGCCGTGGGGAGCAAACGATCCGGTGGAAGAGCCCCATTATTACCAAGAGGCTCTGCAGGCGGATACGGAATACGTGGGACAGACGACACCACGGCCAACTGTTTACCAGAGAGCAGGGCTTCAATACCAGAGCAATGTGGGTCCTGGTATGCACGGTTGGACGATTCAAAATGCAGCTCCTGTTGGGAGCTACCTGGGCAACGGAGGAACGCACAGCGCACCAGATGTGGCCTATGAAGCGACGGGTGTATGGAACAGAACGATGGAGGCGCAGGCGGGAGAGATCAGCGCTTTTCAGCTTCACTGCAACTCGCACGGATGCGGGCGGTGGAACTCCGGTTACAACCTGTTTGAGCTGGACAGCGCGACGGGTGCGGACTACATGGGCTTCCAACCCGCGGCGGACGCTCTGAGCGTGACGATGGGCGGAACGAATTACAGCTTCACACCGAGAGGGTTTTCGGCGCCGAACCTGAACGCAAGCACGTCGCTGACGGTGACTGGATCGACCAAGATGAGTGGGGGACCGACTGTCTTCGGCAGTGGCACGGCTCTGCTAGGGGGTGCGTCTTCGGAGGCTTATCTTCAGGCACTGTCATCGGGAGGCAACAATGCGGGCGTGTTCGTGAGCAGGTCTTCCGCGGGAGCCTATGCGTCTCTGGACTTGGTGACGGGAGCTGTGGGCAATGTGGGCTGGTCTTTGCAAATGCAGCCGAACAGCGCGGGCCTGTCGCTATTCGACAGAGCAGCCGGGACGAACGTGATGAGCTGCCAACCGGGTGGGGGATGCACGTTTCCGAGCGGGGTCACGGCTTCGAACTTCAACGGGATCTTATCCGGAATTTCGGGGAGCATAGGGGGCGTGGCGCTCGCAAGTGGAAGCTGCACAAGTGGAAGCGTCGCGATTGCCAATGCAGCGGTAGGCGCGCCCGTGGCTGTAAGTGCGAGCGACGGCAGCCTGCCGAGCGGGTCGAGCGTGTTGAGTGCGGCGGTGACGGCGCCAGGCACGGTGACCGTGCAGATGTGCGCCGTCGGTCCGATGACTCCGGTCGCGAAGACCTACAACGTGCGCGTTCTGCAGTAAAGGCTGTGGTCCTGGTGATGCACTCTTGGATAGGTCGAGGTAGGCCGTGGCTCTGATGTCGAAGATGGACTGTGGATGGGAGGTCGATGAGCTGCTTGGTCTGGGCAGGATCCTGGACGACCGGCCAGCCGGGTTGCAAGGAGACACGGTTGCGATGTGGATGGCTCGCTCTCTGCTGCAGATACGGGACCGGGATGGGACGCAGAGAGCGCTGGCGCCAAACGCGGCGCAGCGACTATTTGAAGGGAGGAGAGGACGGAACAATATTGTCTTGAAGGCTCGTCAGATGGGAATGACGACATGGATTGCCGGCCGGTTCTTTTTGAAGACGATCACCAAGCGAGGCGTGCTGACGGTGCAGGTAGCGCAGACGCAGGAGGCAGCGGAAGGGATCTTCCGGATGGTGCAGAGGTTCTGGGAGTGTCTGCCGGAGGAGCTGCAAGAAGGTCCGCTTCGACGAGGCAATCGAGGTGCGTGCGCGGGAGCTGCCGGATGCGATTGAGACGAGGTTCGGTGGAGCTCTCGAGGTTTGGCTACCTCCGCTGCCGGGCAAGGCTTATGTGGTCGCGGTGGACACGGCTGGTGGCGGAGCGGATGGCGACTTCGCTGCGGTTCAGGTCCTAGATTTGGCGACGGGGGTGCAGTGCGCGGAGTTGCGGCAGAGGCTGGGGACGCTGGAGTTGGCGCGGGTGGCAGCGATGCTGGGGAGAGAGTACGGCGGAGCCTTGGTTGCGGTCGAGCGGAATAACCACGGTGCGGGTGTGCTGGCGTATCTGGATAGTAGAGAGCGATACCCGCATGTGTACGAGCATGGTGGGGTCGCTGGATGGCTGACGACGGCGGGCAATAAAGCGGCGATGATCAGCCGCATGGGAGCGTTTCTCGTTGAGTCGCCATGGATGTTTCGAAGCAGGCGCTTGCTGGCGGAGTGCAGGACGTTTGTGAGCCATGCGGGTGGGCGAATGGGAGCGGCCTCCGGGGCCCACGATGATTGCCTGATGGCGATGGCTGTCGGGCAGGCGGTGCGAGCGGAGATGACGGGACGAAGATGAGGCTACGGGCAGCATTACACCGGCAGCCTGCGGTTTTATAGGCTGAGGCGTTCACTGCAGTATGCTGCTGGTGCGAGGTGCAGGGCTTGGCGGTGTTGGCGGTGCAGGCGATACGCAGGATGCGGGGTGGGGCGCAGAGTCAGCTGATGCTGGGAGCGGATGGGAAGCTTTGGGTGGTGAAGTTTCAGAACAATCCTCAGCATCTGCGGGTGTTGGCGAACGAGCTGATTGCGACGCGCATGGCGGCAGCGATCGGCTTGACCGTGCCAGTGACGGAGGTGGTGGAGGTGACGGAGTGGCTGATCGCGAACTCGGCGGAGATGTATGTGGAGCTTGGGCGCGGGCGTCGGGAGCGGTGTGCCTCGGGACTGCAGTTCGGAAGCCAGTTTGCCGGCGGTCTGATGCCAGGGCAAGTGGTCGACTACCTGCCGGAGGAGCAGATGGGGGAAGTGCGGAATCTCCCGGAGTTCGCTGGGATGCTGGTGATCGACAAATGGGCGGGTAATTGTAACGGCCGACAGGCAGTATTTGAGCGCAAGGCGAGGGAGCGGAAGTACAGGGCCATCTTTATCGATCAGGGCTTCTGCTTCAATGCGGGGGAGTGGACGTTTCCGGACTCGCCGTTACGAGGGGTGTATCCACGGAACCTGGTGTATGCGAACGTGACGGACTGGTCGAGCTTCGAGCCGTGGATCAGCAGGGCGGAGTCGATGGATGCGGGCGTGCTGTGGTCCATCGCGGAGGCGGTTCC